>ERZ837910.450-NODE-450-length-64388-cov-10.625278_pt1 | contig 64388 bp, 43 predicted proteins | sample MGYA00519940_ERZ837910 | MGnify/ENA primary metagenome ERZ837910 (study PRJEB31850, sample SAMEA3708825) | human gut metagenome | biome: human gut; feature: human-associated habitat; material: faeces | place: China | collected 2014 ... | reverse complement strand
AGAGCATCTGCCTTACAAGCAGAGGGTCGGCGGTTCGAATCCGTCAACGCCCACTACCAAAAGGAAAGTCTTATGAAGAAATTCGTGAGACTTTTTTTATTTCTTACCGCTTTTATACAAACTTTCTTTATCCTTTTGCCTTATAACTCAGGAAAAAGAGTTAATTTTGCGCTCTGATAATTATCTAAGAAAACGTATGGAACTTGATGTATTGACGGCCATATCCCCGATTGATGGTCGATATAGAGGCAAAACGAAAGCTTTGGCAGCTTATTTCTCTGAATTTGCACTGATCAAATACCGTGTACAGGTAGAGGTGGAATACTTTATCACCTTGTGCGAACTTCCCTTGCCGCAATTAAAAGGAATCGATAGTAGCGTGTTTGAAACTTTACGGAATATCTACCGTAACTTCTCAGAAGCGGATGCACAGCGCATTAAAGATATCGAGAGTGTGACTAACCACGACGTGAAAGCAGTAGAATACTTCCTGAAAGAAGAATTTGACAAGATGGGCGGGATGGATGACTATAAGGAATTCATTCATTTCGGACTGACTTCTCAGGATATCAACAATACGTCTGTTCCTCTTTCTATCAAAGAAGCATTGGAACAGGTCTACTATCCGTTGATTGAAGAACTGATTGCACAATTGAAAACATACGCAACGGACTGGGCAAATATCCCTATGCTTGCCAAAACTCACGGGCAACCGGCTTCTCCCACCCGCTTGGGTAAAGAAGTGATGGTATTCGTTTACCGTCTGGAACGTCAGTTGGCAACGTTGAAAGCCAGTCCGATTACTGCCAAGTTCGGTGGCGCTACCGGAAATTACAATGCACATCATGTCGCATATCCCCAGTACGACTGGAAACAATTCGGCAACAGATTTGTTGCAGAGAAGTTGGGGTTGGAGCGCGAAGAGTATACAACGCAGATTTCGAACTATGATAACCTTTCTGCTGTTTTTGATGCAATGAAGCGTATCAATACCATTATGGTGGATATGAACCGTGACTTCTGGCAGTATATTTCTATGGAGTACTTCAAGCAGAAGATCAAAGCCGGAGAAGTTGGTTCGAGCGCTATGCCGCATAAGGTCAACCCGATTGACTTCGAAAATGCGGAGGGTAATCTGGGTATTGCGACTTCCATTCTGGAACATTTGGCCGTGAAACTCCCTGTTTCCCGTTTGCAGCGTGACTTGACAGATTCAACGGTGCTGCGTAATGTGGGTGTGCCTTTCGGTCACATTGTGATTGCCATCCAAAGTTCTTTGAAGGGATTGCGCAAACTGTTGCTGAACGAGCCGGCTATCTATCGTGACTTGGATAACTGTTGGAGTGTAGTGGCAGAAGCTATTCAGACAATTCTGCGCCGTGAGGCTTATCCGCATCCATATGAAGCTTTGAAAGCTTTGACCCGGACCAACCAAGCTATTACAGAAAGTTCTATTAAAGAGTTTATCGAAGAATTGAATGTAAGCGAAGATATTAAAAAAGAGTTAAGAGCAATCACTCCCCATACTTATACGGGGCTTTAATTGTTTACTAATATAATAAACGTGTTTTTAAATAGGCCGTGAGGCCAAAGTCTAATTTTATTCGAATAAAAAAATGAGCACAGAAAACGAAGAATGGCGCGAAAATTCTTTCAATGAAGAGAATGCAGGTGCCGGCCGTGATGGTAACAGGTCTTACAACAGAGAAGGTGGCGACCGTCCGTATCGTCCTTCTTACAATCGTGAAGGAGGGGATCGTCCGTATCGCCCGAGATTTAATGCCAACAATGAAGGAGGCGAACGTCCGCAACGTTCATACGGCGACCGTCCTCAACGTCCTCGCTTCAATAGCGAAGGTGGTTCTTACAGTGACCGTCCTCAGCGTCCCCGCTTCAATAGCGAAGGAGGTTCATACGGTGATCGTCCTCAACGTCCCCGTTTCAATAGTGAAGGTGGTTCATACGGTGACCGTCCTCAACGTCCCCGTTTCAATAGCGAAGGTGGTGACCGTCCTTACCGTCCTCGTTTCAATAACGGTGAAGGTGGCGACCGTCCTCAGCGTCCTTACAATCGTGAAGGTGGTGATCGCCCGTATCGTCCCCGTTTCAATAACGGTGAAGGTGGCGACCGTCCTCAGCGTCCTTACAACCGTGAAGGTGGTGACCGTCCGTATCGTCCCCGTTTCAATAACGGTGAAGGTGGCGGCTATCGCAGCAACAATGGCGGAGGTTACCGTCCGAGATTCAACAACGACCGTCAAGGAGGATACCGTCCTCGTCCGCGTACCGCTGATTATGATCCGAATGCTAAGTACAGCGTGAAGAAACAGATTGAGTACAAGGAACAGTTTGTTGACCCGAACGAACCGATTCGTCTGAATAAGTTCTTGGCAAATGCCGGTGTTTGTTCACGCCGTGAGGCTGATGAATTTATTACGGCGGGTGTGGTTTCTGTAAACGGTGAGGTAGTAACTGAATTGGGTACAAAGATCAAACGCTCGGATGTGGTTAAGTTCCACGAAGAACCGGTTAGCATTGAACGCAAAGTATACGTGTTGCTGAATAAGCCGAAAGATACGGTTACTACATCAGATGATCCGCAGGAACGCCGTACAGTAATGGATTTGGTAAAAGGCGCTTGCAACGAACGTATCTATCCGGTAGGACGTCTTGACCGTAACACCACCGGGGTACTGTTACTGACGAATGACGGTGATCTGGCTTCCAAGTTGACACACCCGAAATTCCTGAAGAAGAAGATTTATCATGTTCATCTGGACAAGAACCTGACGAAAGCGGATATGGATCAGATTGCAGCCGGTATCCAGTTGGAAGACGGCGAGATTCATGCAGACGCTATCAGCTATACAGATGACTTTAAAAAAGACCAGGTAGGTATCGAAATCCACTCCGGCAAGAACCGTATCGTTCGCCGTATTTTCGAATCACTGGGTTATAAAGTAGTGAAACTCGACCGTGTATTCTTCGCCGGGCTGACTAAAAAAGGTCTGCGACGCGGAGACTGGCGTTACCTGACGGAAGCAGAAGTAAACTACCTCCGTATGGGTTCGTTTGAATAAGAACGTTAATAAAAGAATAAGTTAAATGGAAAAGATTGGTAGAACAAAAATTGTTGATCTGTTGAAGCGCACGGATATTGGCGCTATGGTCAATGTGAAAGGATGGGTTCGCACCCGCAGAGGTAGCAAACAAGTAAACTTTATCGCACTGAATGACGGTTCTACAATAAATAATTTGCAGGTCGTAGTAGACTTGGCTAATTTCGACGAAGAGATGTTGAAGCAGATCACCACTGGTGCTTGTATCAGCGTGAACGGGGAAATGGTAGAATCAGTAGGTTCCGGCCAGAAGGTGGAAGTGCAGGCTCGCGAAATCGAAGTGCTGGGTACTTGCGACAATACATATCCATTGCAGAAGAAAGGTCATTCCATGGAATTCCTGCGTGAGATAGCTCATTTGCGTCCGCGTACCAATACATTTGGTGCTGTGTTCCGCATCCGCCACAATATGGCGATCGCTATTCATAAATTCTTCCATGAAAAAGGATTCTTCTATTTCCATACACCGATCATTACGGCTTCTGACTGCGAAGGTGCCGGACAGATGTTCCAGGTGACCACTATGAACTTGTATGACTTGAAGAAAAACGAAGAAGGCTCTATCATTTATGATGACGATTTCTTTGGCAAACAGGCAAGTCTGACAGTCTCCGGTCAGTTGGAAGGTGAGTTGGCTGCTACGGCTTTGGGATCTATTTACACATTCGGTCCCACGTTCCGTGCCGAAAACTCCAATACTCCCCGTCACTTGGCAGAGTTCTGGATGATTGAACCGGAAGTTGCTTTCAACGACATTACAGATAATATGGACTTGGCTGAAGAGTTCATCAAGTACTGTGTGAAATGGGCGTTGGATAACTGTGCGGATGATGTGAAGTTCCTGAACGATATGTTCGACAAGGGCTTGATTGAGCGTCTGCAAGGTGTATTGAAAGATGATTTTGTTCGTCTGCCCTATACAGACGGTATCAAGATTCTGGAAGATGCCGTAGCGAAAGGTCATAAGTTCGAGTTCCCCGTTTACTGGGGTGTGGACTTGGCTTCCGAGCACGAACGCTACTTGGTGGAAGATCACTTCAAACGTCCGGTCATTCTGACTGACTATCCGAAGGAAATCAAAGCCTTCTATATGAAGCAGAACGAGGATGGCAAGACGGTACGTGCGATGGATGTTCTTTTCCCGAAGATCGGTGAAATTATCGGCGGTTCCGAACGTGAATCGGACTACAACAAGCTGATGACCCGTATCGAAGAACTTCACATTCCGATGAAGGATATGTGGTGGTATCTGGATACGCGTAAGTTCGGTACCTGTCCTCATTCCGGTTTCGGACTGGGTTTTGAACGCCTGTTGCTCTTTGTAACGGGTATGTCCAACATCCGTGACGTGATACCGTTCCCGCGTACACCGCGAAATGCTGATTTCTAATATTTCGGTATATTTATGTAAAACTCGCATAATCTTCTGGTTATGCGAGTTTTTTATGCGCTTTCTGTTTCTTTTCTCAAAATAAATCTTTATATTTGGACATACGCATTCGAGAGTGTTAACTAAAATAATACTATCATGAAAAAGCTCTATTTCTTTACCATGCTTTCAATAATGTTGTTGGCGGTAACAGGTGCGATGGCCCAGAAGAAAACAAAATTCCAATTGGCCGATTTGAAAGGTATTTGGCAGCTTTGCCATTATGTGTCCGAATCTCCTGATGTTCCGGGAGCCTTAAAGCCTAGTAACACGTTCAAGGTTCTGAGCGATGACGGACGAATCGTGAACTTCACGATTATTCCCGGTTCCGATGCTATCATCACGGGATATGGAACGTGGAAGCAACTGACGGATGATTCTTATAAAGAGAGTATCGAGAAGAATATCCATCTTCCGATGTTGGACAATCAGGATAATATTCTGCAATTCGAAATCAAGGATAAAGATTACTTGCATCTGAAATACTTTATCAAGAAAGATTTGAATGGAAACGAACTCAATGCCTGGTATTATGAGACTTGGAAGAGACTGGGAATGCCGACCAAGTTCCCGGAAGACATCGTGAGATAGATAGTCTAGTCTGTTTAGCTATAAAAAGAACATATATCCAACTAATTAAAATATAATTGAATTAAGGAACACTAGAAAATGAAAGAAAATGGTTATGTAGTACAGGAATATAAAGTTCCGGTGAAAAGGTACTGCCAGACAATGGATTTGAAAGACAACCCCGAATTGATAGCGGAATATGTAAAGCGTCATAGTGAAGCAGAGGCGTGGCCGGAAATCCGGGATGGAATCCGTGAAGTGGGTATTCTGGAAATGGAAATTTATATATTGGGGACCCGTCTGTTCATGATAGTCGAGACACCACTTGATTTTGATTGGGAGACTGCGATGGCGCGTCTCGCCATCCTGCCTCGTCAGGCTGAATGGGAAGCCTATATGTCTATATTCCAACAGGCGGATGCAACAGCGACTTCTGCAGAGAAATGGCAACTGATGGATCGTATGTTCTATTTATATAAATAAAATACATTCCGCTAAAGTGAACTGCGTACATTATCCGTGAAAGGATATATGTACGCAATTTTTATATATAGGCGTTAATGCCAATTTGCAATGGCGATAGCTTCCTGTCTGAGATGAGATTGTAAATAATAGTACAGATACACAAAATCAAAACTTCTTTGGACGATATTAATACCTGTTGATAAGGAATCAATACTGAAAAAATAGATATATAAAGTCCGTCTTTCCGATAATCCCTACTTTTGTCACAAGTAAAGTATCGATTAATTTTAATAGTATGAATCCTGGAAATACGACAGTCGTTTCCAAATCTGTCCCCTGGTGTATGTTCAACCCTCATCAGATATTGAGCAGCGGAACCTGGTATTGGCGTTTTCGTTCGGTAAGTAAGTCTGGTGAGAATATGGCGTGGAGTCCTACTTATTCTTTCACGATAACAGATGATATCCCCCGGTTTGTAACTCCCTCTTTCGAGGTAGTCTGAAAGAAGATAGTCGAAAGGGATTGGTTGCTGCATAGTCTTGTAACGTTTTCTATTGATGAACAGACCTGTAAGCTCGTTACCCGGAACGAAGAGAAACAGTTTACTTCCGGGAGCAATCGATAAGAATACATTTAATCACTAAAGCTATTAATATGAAAATGAAAAGAAAGTTGTACGTAGCGGTTTGGGGAATGAGTCTGCTGGCTGCTTGCAGCGCCCCCAAGACGGGTGCGCCGGAATGGTTTGAGAATGCGGTAAAAACATCCGATCATCAGTTGCTCTATATGGCTGAACAATTGAAAGATGTACCGGATACAGCCTGTTTCCCGCGCTCAACCAAGGCGGATGGAAGTTACCGTCTGGAAAATGCCAAAGACTGGACAAGTGGTTTTTATCCCGGTTCCATGTGGCTGGCCTATGAGATGACAGGGGATGAGGCGCTGGCGAAGGAGGCCCGTAAATATACGAACCGTCTGGAAGATATTCAATATTATACAGGAAACCATGATATTGGCTTTATGATGTATTGTAGCTACGGACAGGCGCTTCGTTTGAAACCGGAACCGAAAGATAAACAGGTTTTGGTGAATTCTTCCGAGAGCCTTTGTACGCGTTTCAGTCCGGAAGTCGGCTTGATTCGTTCCTGGGATTTTGGGGATTGGAGTTACCCGGTGATTATTGATAATATGATGAATCTTGAGATGCTTTTCTGGGCATCCGAACAAACCGGAAATTCTAAATATCGTGATATTGCGATGGCTCACGCTGACAAAACCTTGAAGAATCATTTTCGTGAGAACATGACTTCCTATCATGTAGTCAGCTATTCCGTACCTAGCGGGAAAGTGGAGTCTAAAGGAACTTTCCAAGGATATTCCGATTCTTCCGCCTGGGCACGCGGACAAGCATGGGGAGTGTATGGTTACACGATGTGTTACCGCTTTACGAAAAATTCCGCTTATCTGGAAGCTGCGCATAAGATTGCCCGATTTATAATGGAGAACCGTCCTTCGGAAAATGATTATATTCCTTACTGGGATTATGATGCACCGGATATTCCGAACGCCCCGCGTGATGCTTCCGCCGCGGCTGTTACCGCTTCCGCTTTGCTCGAACTATGCGGATATACAGATGATAAGAATCTAAGTAACAGTTATATGGAGTATGCGGAAAATATATTAAAACAGCTTTCTTCACCGGATTATCTGGCGAAGGAGAATGAGAATAAAGGATTCATCCTGAAACACTCGGTGGGTAGTTTTCCACATGATAGCGAGGTGGATGTACCGTTAAACTATGCGGATTATTATTATCTGGAAGCATTAAGACGATATAAGGAATTGAAGAAGTTCGGCTAAACAAGAATGAATATAGAATGAAAAACGCTTAACTGCTAGATTATAAATAACAAATACCATGAAACTTACTTTATATACTCTTACAATTTGTTTATTGGCATCCGGACTGTATGCTCAACAGTCGCCTGTTAATATCCGGCTGAAAGATGTCACTTTGATGCACGAAATGCGTGCTACTCCCTCGCCGTCGGACAAAGCAGTGGTTGCCGACCGTATCGTTTCTTTTCAATGGCCGTTGCAGGAAGGGCTTTATGTGGTAGAGAGCGAGCTGGACGGGCTGGATACTAAGCATAAGATTGACAAGAGTAAAGTCCGTTATAGCTTGCGCTACTCTCAAGATCCCACTTTCAAGACCGGGGTGGTACAGGTGGAAACCCGTTGGCCTTTTTACAATCCGGAGAAAGACTTGACACCCGGCGTGTGGTACTGGCAATATGGCAACGTAAAGGATGGCAAGACAAAATGGGCTACGGTTCAGCAATTTACGGTGGAAACCAATCCTGACAAGTTCTGTCCGCCTTCCCTGAAAGAAGTCCTCGCCAAAGTTCCGCATGAACATCCCCGCGTCTGGCTTGATAAAAAAGAGTGGGAGCACTTTATCCGTCGTAGCATTTCCACTCCGGAACGCAAGATTTATATCTCGGCTGCCAACAAGGCGATGAAGACACCTATGAAGTCTATCAATGACGTCAACACCAAGCTGCTCGCAAATTTGAACAGCGAAATGGAGCGCAACGCAATGCTTACTCGTGAAAGTCGCCGTATTGTTGACAGAGAAGAGTCGAACCTGGATGTTATCATACGTGCTTATATGCTGACTAAAGAACGTCGCTATGCCGATGAAGCCATCAAGCGTATCAAGGAAATTATCACTTGGGGGGAAAGTGATAATGTGAAAGGCGATTTTAATGACGCTACTTTCGTATCACTTGGCACATTGGCTTATGATGCTCTCTATGACCTTCTGGATGAAGATACCCGAAAAGACCTGCTTGCTTGCATCCGGAAGTATGGAAACAAGATGTATGACCATTATAATAATTATCTGGAAAATCATATCGCCGAGAATCACGTCTGGCAAATGACGCTCCGGATTCTTACAATGGCGGCCTTCACTGTTTACGGTGAACTGCCCGAGGCTGATACTTGGGTAGATTACTGCTATAACGTGTGGCTTGCCCGTTTCCCCGGTCTGAATAAGGATGGTGCATGGCATAATGGCGACTCTTATTTCACTGTAAACACACGTACATTGATAGAAGTTCCTTATTTTTACAGCAGGCTGACCGGATTTGATTTCTTCTCTGATCCCTGGTATCAAGGTTCGGTGTTGTACACTATCTATCAGCAACCCCCATTTTCCAAATCGGGCGGAAATGGTAGTTCCCATGAAAAGGTGTTAACGCCCAGAGGAGTAAGAGTCGGTTACGCGGATGCTGTCGCCCGGATGACAGGCAATACGTATGCTGCTGATTATGTGCGTACTATCCGGGCACGTCAGCCGAACATTTTGAATGAAGGCAGTACGTCCAAAGCAGGCGGACTGGCATGGTTCCGTTTGCAGTGTGACAAACCATTGCCTGTGGGGGCTGGTCTTGCCGACCTGCCTATGGGACACGTTTTCCCGCAATCCGGTCTGGCTTCATTCTCCACCCGTTTATCGCAGACAGAAAACAGTGCCATGATTAGTTTTCGTAGCAGTCCTTACGGTGGCACATCCCATGCACTAACCAATCAGAATGCGTTCAATACCTTTTGGGGCGGACAGTCGCTCTTTTATAGCTCAGGTCATGGTACTTCTTTTATTGATAAACATTCTGTTTATTGTTACCGTGCAACTCGTGCTCACAATACGATACTGGTTAATGGTATGGGACAGCGTATCGGTACCGAAGGTTACGGATGGATTCCCCGTCATTATATAAGTGAAAACATTGGTTATGTGGTAGGGGATGCGTCTAATGCATATGGAAAAGTAATCTCTCCGCTTTGGATAGAACGTGGCAAAGTTGCCGGGCTGGAATATATCCCTGAGAATGGTTGGGACGAAGTCGGACTGAAAACTTACCGTCGTCATATCGTGGAACTCGGAAAAACAGGTCTTACCTTTATCTATGACGAATTGGAAGCTGAACAGCCTGTCACTTGGAGTTACTTGCTGCATACGGTTACTAATCCGATGAATGTGGATAAAAGCAATCCGGATTGGGTACACGTACAGGCTACCAACAAAGAAGGAATCTCTGATGCTTACCTTTTTTCCACCGGAGTATTGAAAACCGATACGACCAGCCAATTCTTTACGCCTGCCGTCAATTGGCTGATTGCTGACGAGAAAGGTAATTTTAAAACGTACGCAAATCATTGGCATTTCACAGCTACATCAGACAAGCAGAAAGTATATCGTTTTGCTACAATTATCGATACTCATGCCAAACTGACCCCCACCGAGCAGCCACGAATGTTGAAAGATGGTTGTATTGAGATAGGCGACTGGAATATCAAGGTTAATTTATCCTCTAAAGGTGCTCCCTCTTTCTTCGTTCGTCATATGAGGAAAGGTGAGAACGTAAGCATCGACTATAAAGGCAAAGCTACCATTGTCAAAGAAAACGGTACTGAAAAAGTCTTGGTTGATAAAGTACCCGAACTGGAAATCTAATCAGATAAAGACATTAAATATCAGGTAAAAACATTAAATATGAAAACAATCAACTATATCCTACTAACTGCGATAGCACTTTCATTCAGTAGCTGTATGCAGCAACTTAAAGAAAAAAAAGAAGCGGCGGGAACTATTCCACAGAAAGCATATGAGTATATGACAACCGCACGGTTGACGGTCAGTGAAAGCAAACGTCTGATAGCTAAGGGTATTGCGGCGAATAAAGATGTCAAGGACAGATTGGAGAACGGCATTGTCATCATAACTTTGGGAACAACTAATACTTATCTTGCAGAAGAACTTGCCGGACTGTCAGCTCCCCGGGGGAGTTTCGTCACAGGACGAATCTTCCCGAGTTCGAAAGAAGATTTTGCTAGAGGGATGAAACGTCAGTCGGAAATAGTATTAATGAAAGGGAAGCCTGCTGACATATCTTATGCCGATGCTTTAGCACGTATGAATGCGAAGGACATCGTGTTTAAAGGTGCTAACATGGTGAATTACGCCAAACGTCAGGCAGCCGTATGTGTAGGAGCACCCGACGGAGGCACTGTAGCGAAGCTGCGCAAATACACAGATGAAGGTAAAGGACGCTGGATTGTGCCGGTAGGCCTCGAAAAAGAAACAACGCAAGACTTGTTTGAAATTCAGAAGATAACAAATGGTGATATACAACGCGGTAAGGGTACAGTGCGTCTCAATGTAACGCAAGGCAATATCTATACTGAAATCGAAGCCATGAAAGAATTTGCCGATGTAGATGTTCACGTCACGGCGAAAGGTGGTGTGGACGGTGCTGAAGGTGGCGTGTCATTACTAATTTGCGGCACAAAAGCAGAAGTTGAGAAAGCGGAAAATATCGTGAAGCAATTGCAGGGCGAACCTGCTTTTATAGAAAGTGTTTCTGACTCAAAGAACTAAAATATCTATTACTAATGCAATAACAAGAATTATTTATGAAAAAAGTTTTATCACTCGTTGCGTGTATCGGTCTGTCGCTGGCACTGAATGCGCAAAACAAAAAAGTTTTCGGAACGAAAGACGGAGAACTGATACACGAAAGTTCGGAAAGCTATGAATGGCCTACGGATGCGAAAGTACTGGAAAAACTGGATAAATGGCAAGACGTGAAATTCGGTATCATGTACCACTGGGGCATTTACTCTGTGCCGGGTATTACGGAATCATGGTTGCTTTGTTCGGAAGACCGCTTTACCAAACGCAGGGAGAGAGTAGCTCCGGACAAACCTTACGATGAATTTAAAAAATGGTACTGGGGATTGGCGGATTCATTCAATCCGGTCAAGTTCGAACCTTCCCGTTGGGCAGACATTGCGGCAGATGCCGGATGCAAATACCTTGTCTTCACCACTAAGCATCACGATGGATTCTGTATGTACGACTCTAAATACACGGATTACGGCATTACAAAAGGGCCGTATAAGAATGGAAAATACAGTGATGTCACCAAGCACCTGTTCGATGCTTTCCGGCAGAAAGGTTTCATGATTGGTACTTACTTTTCCAAACCGGATTGGCATCACAAAGATTATTGGGATCCGTTTTGGGCTACTCCCACACGTAACGTAAACTATGACGTAAAGAAATACCATAAGAAATGGGCGAACTTCCAGAAGTTTACCGCCAACCAGATTGACGAACTGATGAGCAATTACGGCAATGTCGACATTTTGTGGCTTGATGGAGGATGGGTGCGTAAACCGGAACAGGATATCAAGATGGATGAAATCGTAGATAAAGCACGCCGGAAACAACCGGGTCTTATCGTGGCGGACAGAACCGTGCCGGGACGTAACGAGAACTACCAGACACCGGAACGTGTCATTCCTGAAAAACAGATAAACAACCCCTGGGAAACTTGTATCCCTTTGGCTAAAACTTGGGGCTGGAGTCCGGACTCTGAATACAAATCCTGTTCATGGGTAATCAATATGCTGGCTGAAATTGTAGCCAAAGGCGGAAACCTGGCATTGAACATCGGACCTACTCCGGAAGGAGAGATTGAGCAAGGTGCTATCGACCGCTTGAAAGAAGTTGGTGATTGGTTGAAGCAGAATGGTGCGGCTATCTACGCCACCCGTACTACACCAAACTATAACTGCGGTAAAGTATGGTTTACTGCCAATAAAGACGGTAAAACATTATATGCCATCTACGCCCTGCCCGAAAAAGAGACATTGCCTGCCACCATTGAGTGGGAAGGTAACGAGCCGACAGGCAGAATGACTCTGTTGCAAAACGGCAAGAGCGTGAAGTATTCCTGTAAGGATGGCAAGGTGACTGTTACTCTGCCCAAAGGGTTGAAGAATGAACCGTTAGCCTTTAGCTTTAAAGTAAAAAATGATAGTTTACAGTAAGTTTTATGAATAATTTATCAGTCTTATGTTTGGCTGTTGCAGGATTATCCGCCTGCAACGGTTCAAACTCAAAATCATCTGAAACAGCGAATGCTTCTTCAAGAAGCAACGCTGCAGAAAAGCCCAACATCGTTATTATACTGACTGACGACCAAGGCTATGGAGACATGAAGTGTTACGGCAACTCTCGTTTGCAAACTCCCAATCTGGACCAACTGGCGGCGGAGGGTATCCGTTTCACTAACTTTTATGCAGGTGCGGCAGCCTCTACTCCATCGCGCGCCGCCTTACTGACAGGGCGATATGCCGAACGGGCAGGCTTACAGGGAGTTGTAGACGACCTGTCCGTAAACGGATTGGAAAGCGATGAATTTACCCTTGCCGACTACCTGAAACAGAATAATTATGCTACCGGCATTTTCGGCAAATGGCATTTGGGATGTCTTCCCGAACACCTACCGCTCCGACACGGTTTCAATGAGTTTTTCGGTTTGCCTTATTCCAATGATATGTGGCCTTTCCATCCTCAGCCGGGACATCCGTACCGGGCATTGCCGCTTTACGACAATGAGCGCGTGGTGGAATATAATCCTACAGTGAATCACATGACTACCCGTATCACAGAACGTGCAACGGCATTCATTGACAAGCATAAGAATGAACCTTTCCTGCTTTATGTTCCTTATACACAGCCTCATGTTCCTCTGGGCGTATCGGATAAGTTCAAAGGAAAATCCGGAGAAGGGCTATATGCTGATGTAATTATGGAGATAGACTGGTCGGTAGGTGAAATAATGAAAACATTGAAAGAAAACGGTTTGGACGATAATACCCTAGTATTGTTTACATCCGACAACGGCCCGTGGCTGAGTTACGGCAATCACGGCGGTTCTACAGGCGGACTTCGTGAGGGAAAAGGTACTACTTTTGAAGGTGGGCAGCGTGTGCCGTTCATAGCTTGGATGCCCGGTCGTATTCCGGCAGGTAAAGTTTCCGAGCAGTTCCTGTCGGCTTTGGACATTACCCCTACCATTGTAGAACTGACCGGTTCACAAATGCCGCGGATGAACGAGTTCGATGGTGAGAACGTATGGATGACACTTACCGGACAAGCACAGAGTCATAAACCGTTTTACTTTTTATATGACGGTAAAGTAGAAGCGGTGAGAGACGGGAAGTGGAAATGTGTGGCTCCTCACGAATATCGCATCGTGACAGAACCGGGCAAGGATGGTCTGCCGGGCGTGCAACTTGCAAGGGGAGGCAAAACCGGTCTTGCGCTTTTCGATTTGGAGAAAGACCCCGAAGAGGCTGTAGATTTGGTTGGACAATATCCGGAGATAGCACAAAAAATGGCTGCCATGATGAATGATTTTCAGGTAAAGATGACGGAATGTATTCAATAAATATAAAAAAAGAATTTATAGCCGATAGATAGTTAAGAGTATCATGAAGAATAAAATCAAAGTATGGCTTGGCGCAACGGTGGCGGTAATGTCCGTTTCCGTGCAGTCAGTATTGGCGCAGTCGGATGGAACGGTTCAGCAGGTATTCAGCGGTTTCCATCAGTTTGCCGACGGTTTCAAGGTGAATGAAGAGGAGGCGGATGATAGTAAGAGTGGCATTACCCCATTGACTATGGGATGCATCCGGCAAAAGGGAAACCGGGAGTTTCCTTACCCGGTGAAGGGGCACGAGGTTATCACCAATCCGCCGGTTTTCACTTGGCCGATGGCTGATTACGAGTATCCTAAAGTCTTTCCTGTAAAAAAAGTAAGCGGAAAAACGGATCGCTGTTTGCAGTATGACTTCCAAATGGGACGTACAAGAAACTTTTCAGATAAAGATGTACTTACCCGTACAGGGTTGAAACTGGCCTTTTATAATAACCACAAGCCTCTCAAACCGGGTACGTGGTATTGGCGCTATCGGGTGTCAGGGAAATCCTGGTCGAAGGTATACGAAGTGAATATCCCCGAAAATCTTCCTAAATTTCAGTCACCGAATGCCGAAGAAGCGTATGATATGATACCGGAGAAGCATCCTCGTATTTTCGGAGAGGCCATATCCGGCAAAGTGCTGACAGCCGATCAGAAACAATTAAGGGCATCTTACCGGAGAGCTGCGAATGCAGCTTTGAATAAAGAGGTGGCGAGTTATAAGGTGAAAGGCGACCCCATACCTGCAACGGCTTCTGAAGTAGAACGAAAGCAAATCATGCAATTCCGTTTGAGATACGAAGTAGAAGGAATCAATAGAGATATTGAACATTTGTTGAATGGCTATCGGCTGATTTCGAACAAGGAATATCTCGATAAAGCTGTAGCCTTGGCAGATTACATCGCGGCAAAAGAACCGGCTGCAATGTATGCGGCTGCCGACTTTACGGGCGCCAAGTCCATGTCCGCCTTGAGTATGACCTATGACGTGGCCTATGCCTATCTGAACGAACAACAGAAAAAGAATTATAAGCACTTCATCACGACCGTCATTGGGCTGATTATAGACGATGCCATGCAGGAAAATGTCGGGTCGGCGGATGGCATACTATGCGCCCATTTCTTTCAGCATACCTTTTATAACGCATTTACTTCCGCTATCGTCATGAAAGGCCATGATGTACAGGCAGAGAAATGGTTCGGTATGCTTTATGACATTTGGTTATCACGTTCACCGGGCGGCGGCTTCTTGTCGGACGGTGTCTGGCCTAACGGAAACATGGGCTATATCCATGTGAATATGGAATCGATGGTGAATAACTTCATCTTGTTTCGTAATCTTTTCAACGTGAATATCTTCAAGCATCCATGGTATGCCAATTGTGCCAATGCATTGGCTTACACGATGCCTGTACATTCTGCCGGTGACGGCTTCGGTGACGGGAGCGACAAGGTCTATGAAGTAAACCGGCTCCGGGCAGAGTTTGCATACATTCTGGGGCAAGAGTTGAATAATCCGTTTGCTATCCATTACGCTTATGAGCTGTCCGGCCAATCACCTGCCGCTCCATTCGCTTTTAAGAAAACGGACTTTGACACCTATCGTTTGCAGCATCGTCCGCGGAAGGTAGAGGCAGTGAATCTGGCGAACATTCCCCAGTCTGCCGTATTTCCCCAAACCGGTATCGTCGTCATGAATGCCGATGTGCTAAATGCTTCGGACAATCTGTTTGTCTCGTTCCGCAGTTCACCTTTCGGATCCGGTTCTCACGGAATGGCAGAGCAAAACAGTTTCAATGTGTCCTACAAAGGGAAACCGATATTTTATCCTACTGGATATAAAGTGACGACACAAGACAAGCATTACTTGCTTGCACACAAGCATAGCCGGGCGCGTAATACTATTACCGTAGACGGAAAGACGCAGGCCTATTCGCATAGCGGTTACGGATGGATTGCCCGTTATCTGGACGGCAACGATATTACCTATGCTTTGGGCGATGCTTCAAACGCATATGTACCTTTTGACCAAAGTGCCCTCAACTGGACTACTGTGTTGAAGAATGCACAGGCTTACACCTCCGAAAACGGTTTTATACTGGATGATAATGATAATCCGCAAGTCCGTAAATTCCGTCGTCACTTGGTGATGTTGCGTCCTAATATCATCGTACTATATGATGAACTGGAAGCGGAAAAAGAAGTAACCTGGACTTTTCAGCTTAATGGGCTTGAACGTGCAGGCATGAAGATTGGCGATGCCGGGAATTCACTGATAGCCGATACGGATAATTGTGATGTGCTTGCCCGGATTTTCGGAAGTTCCGAATTGACTACTTCCCTGGTTGATACGTCGTACGTCAAACCGTTCGACTGGCTGAACCCGCAGCGTGGAAGAAAAGCAATCGAGTTTGAAAAAAATCAATATCACGGTAAATTCGAGAACGTCCGTAAATGCAAGGATATGAGATTCCTGGCAGTTATTCAGATAGACGAATCCAACTCCATGTCATTTGCTGATGCGAAGCCGGATGCAGATAACACAATTGTCATCGGCAACTATCGTATCAAAGCGCAGATGGACACCAGTCAGGAAGCCCGTCTGGAAATTGAAAACAAGACGACGGGAGAATACCTGCTTTATGGCCCTGCCAACGGAGCAGTAAAAGCGAAAGGACGGAAGTTCTCGCATAGCACTTTATTGATTAATAAGACTTCCGGTTGTCAGGAGACAATCGACCGTTACCCTTTGATGGTACCTTGTCAGAAAGGATATTAAAAATGAAACAGGAGAGAGGGCTGAATATTATTCAGCCTCTCTCTTTCCTTGGTTTTTCACATAGTCGGAAGGCAGACAACCCATGTGTTTCTTGAAGCTGGTAGAGAAATAGGAGGGCGAGCTAAAGCCGACCTTGTTACTGATTTCGGAAATCGAATACCTTCCTTCCAGCAATAATTTGCAGGCTTTATTAAAACGGATACGACGGATAAAGTTAGCCGGCGGTTCCCCTGATATCGAGTTCATCTTGAGGTACAAGGAAGAACGGCTCATGCAAAGTTTCTCCGCCAAATCATCCGCCGTGAAATTTTCATCGTCAATATTTTCCTCGACTATCTGTATCGCTTTGCTCATAAACTCTTCATCCAGCGCATTGGACGTTATTTTCGCCGTATCAATGTCAATTGTGTTGGAATAGTAGTGCCTCAACCGCTGCTTTGCTTTCAGTATATTACTGATTTTACCTTTTAGCAGACTCATCGAGAAAGGTTTGGGGATATAGTCATCCGCACCGGTCTGGATACCGGTTGTCTGGGCTTCGATACTACCTTTGGCCGATAAGAGAATGACAGGAATATGGCAGGTCTGCATATTCTTTTTTATCAGTTCGCACAACTTTATCCCGTCAATACCCGGCATCATGACATCGGACAATACAATGTCCACTTTCTGTTCTTTCAGGATGGTCAGTGCCTCTTCCCCGTTTCCGGCGGTCAATGTGATGTATTTGGATTTAAAGTTATTCTTCAAATAGTCCACCATCTCTTTATTATCATCCACCAGCAGGATTGTTTCTGTAATCTCATCCGATGACTCATTTTCCGTCGGTGCGGCAGATTGCTCTATTGCCCGGAACTCTCCGTCTTCCACCATTGTTTCAGTGGCTAATGAAGCCGTTTGTAGTTCGGGGATATGCTGTTCATGTGGGTTCTCTATTTCTTCCGGAGCATATACTGACAGATCGGACGGCAACTCGATACGGAATTCACTGCCTTGGTTCGGCTTACTCTCCACACTGATACTTCCGTGATGCTTTTCGACCAGGCATTTGACTAATGAAAGTCCGATTCCGCTTCCCTTCCTGCCTTCGCTCGCCTGATAGAAACGCTCGAAGATGCGTGCTAATTTCTCCGGCGCGATTCCGACGCCGGTATCTTTGACCGTGAATCCGAAATAATTCTCCTTCTTCCAGACAGAGAGCGTTATCTCTCCACCGTCCGGAGTGAATTTGAACGCATTGGAAAGCAGGTTGGTTAGTATCATCTCCACATATGTTCTGTCTATCGGGAGCAGGCTCGCATCCAGTTCCGACCGGTACTGATAGGCAATGTTTCTTTTTTGCGCGTTCTCCTTGAACATCGTAAAGACATTTCCGGCCAGTTCATCCACGTTATTCATGGCAACATGAATGGGAAGCGCTCCCGACTCTGCCCTTCTGAAATCCAGTAACTGGTTGACAAGGTGAAGTAATTTGCGTCCGTTTCTGTACACATACGAAAGTTTCTGCTGAATCCGGTCGTCAAACTTATTCTTCTCTTCTACCAGTTCTTCCAGAGGAGCCAATATTAAGCTCAACGGAGTACGCAGTTCGTGGGACATATTGATGTAGAAGCGTACTTTCTCTTGGCTGATTTCTTCAATCTTATTGCGTTCCAGATGTTCAATCTGCATCTGCATTTTCATCTTCGCGCGGGCAATGAAGAAATAGAAGATGAAAGTAAGTCCGCCCAATGTAAATAAGACATAGAGCATCTTTGCCCACCATGTCTGATACCACATAGGAGTGATATGTACAAAGAATTCGGTCGGAGTAATACTCCAACGGCCATTGTTGTTGCAGGCTTTTACCTTGAATACATATTTCCCCGGCGGCAGATTGGAATAGGCGACACCTCTCGACGGAACAATCTGCCTCGAATAAATCCAGTCCTCATCAAATCCTTCCAGTTTGTAGGCAAACAGATTCCGTCTGCCGGAAAGATAATTGATTACGGAGAAATGGACGCTGAATAACTTGCGGTTGGAAGGAAAGGACATTCCTAATAGTTTCCCGTCATCTGCCTGGAAAAACTTGGAAACGCCATCTTTTATTTTTGCCACAGGCTGGTTCTGGATGCTGGCTCCCGTAATGACAGCATTCGGAGAATACGGATTGTCTACAAACTCATACGGATTGAAATAGGTAATTCCTTGCAGGCTTCCCAGAAAGAAGATGCCGTCCTTAGTCTTACACGCTCCGTAAGTGTTAAACTGCCCGTGGCTCAATCCGTCTTGTACGGTATAATTGAGGAACGTCTCTTCGGCAGGGTCAAAACAGGATAAACCTCGGTTGGTCGTGAGCCAGAGCCGTCCCCGTCCGTCTTCCAGTATGCCATAGATGAAATTGTTAGGCAATCCGTTCTGTGTAGAATAGCGGACTTGCTGTCCGACACTTCCGTCATCCGACTTATACAGGCCGTCGGAGGAGCCTATCCAGATACGATGATTGCTGTCTTCCTGTATGCAGAAAGCCTGTATCAGAGCCGGAACGCCGGATGTGCCGTCTTTCCATTCTTCCAGTTTGCCGTTGGCATATACGAACAAGCTTTCTTCCGTTCCAATCCATATCCGGTTTGCCGAATCGCGGTATAGGACGGATATGAGGATGGAGTTCAGCCGGGGATATTCTTGTGCTAGAGGATGCAGGGATAGCTGCCCGGTCTTTTTATCGAAACGGTACAATCCGATGATGGAACCTACCCAAAGTGTTCCGTCCTGTCCGTCCAGTAAAGAGTAACAACTGTTGCTGAAAGAGACAGCTTCGGGGAAAGTATAGTTCTCAATTTGCTTGGTGCGGGCGGATAAATAACTCAATCCACCGCCGTGGCTTCCTATATAAATGCCGTCCGCGTCGGGCAATACACATTTGATATTGTCCGATTGCAATGCGCGGGCGTGATGATTGGCCCGATAAACCGAGAAATGGTTGTTCTTACGGTCATACTCGTTCAGCCCGCCATCGTTGGTTCCTATCCAGAGATTGCCGGTATGCGGGTCTTCGACGATGCAACTGACCGTGTTGTCGCTGATGGAATTTTTGTAGGCTGAATAAACTAACGTCCCGAATGCCGGAGCCATGGGATGATGATAGTTCAGTCCGCCATAGAAAGTACCTACCCACATTCCTCCCTGATTATCTTTTAGAATGGAACGTACAGAGTTATGTCCCAATGAATTTTGATCCTCATGGGAGAAGGCGTGTCTCTGTATTTTTTCTGTTTCAGGTTCCAATATGAATAAGGCATTTATGGTACCGATCCAGATTCTTCCCTTGTCATCCTGTGCCAATGTGCGGACGGCCTTTTCAGCTAGTTGCTGCGGGCTTTTGTCATAATAATGTTTCTTTATCCGGAATTTTTCATCTATGCAATAGACTCCGTTGGTCAGCGACCCCAGCCAGCTGACCTGTTTTCTCGGGTCGTGGAGAATGGACGAGAACACTTCTTCTTTCAATTCCGGAAGCAGTTGCACGGCAGAATTGTCATGGGGATGGTAATGGTAGAGACCGGATGAAGTTCCAAGCAACACTTCATCTTTTATTTTACAAATGGAATAAACGTTGACTTTCCGCAGAAGGGGATGCAGGTTCATGTACCCCGTTTTTTTATCAAAGACAACAAGCCCGCTATTGGTTCCCAATAAGAGCTGGTTCTTGTCGTTCAGGTCTTCTATGGCGAATATTTGTATGGGTAATTTTCCGGGTAAGTAGAAATTGGTGAAGTTGTTTCCTACAATGTTATATCTGGATAGTCCGGTTAAAGTGCCTACCCACACAGTACCTTCTGCGTCGGTACAGAGTGAGTAAACATGATTGTTGGATAAACTGGTGCTGTCGTTCAGATTCTTGTAGAGGAGAGCGAAACGGTATCCGTCATACCAGTTCAGACCATCCATGGTTCCCACCCAGATTTTACCGTTATGGTCTTGCGTGAGGGCGAGAACCGTATTTTGCGACATTCCGTTATTGACCGACAGACGCCGGAAATGAATGTGTTCCGATCCGCCGGTCGCCGCATGGCAGAACGAAACGGATAGTAAACAGAGGAAGAGGCCGGAGATGAGGCTTGTTTGCAAATATCGGTTTCTCATGTGTGCTGAATGATAAATGTGAATACTACAAATGTAAGGTAAAGATAATCATCTTTCATTCAATAGCCAAATATACTTTCGGATTATTCATCTCACATTTCCAGCCTATTCGATGTTTTTACTTCTGTTCCATGGATGGGTTGATTTGTTTTAAGTAGCGCAGCAACCCTTCCACATAGTAGTAGTCGGCGTATGACAATCCACCTTCCAGTTCGCTGTTTCGGAGATAATTTCCGATAGCCTGCTTTATAATAAAGAAAGAATGTTTTCCCGGTTTGGCGAGATACGCATCGGAAGAGAGACTTTTCAGCATTTTTTCTCCGGTTTTGAAGTAGCCTTTATGGGGAGAGTAGGTGCTTAGCTCAATGAGCGCCGATGCCGTCACGGAAGCGGCGGAAGCATCCCGTATCGTTGAAACCTGGCTGCCGGAATAGTCCCAATAAGGAATTCCGTCTGTCGGCAGGTTGGGATGCTGTATGAGAAAGTCGGCGATATGTTCGGCATGGCGCAGGTATTTCGGGTTCTTTGTTTCCCTGTACATCATCGTGAACCCATAAAGTCCCCATGCCTGTCCGCGTGCCCAGGTCGAAACACGGACATCATCGGAGCCGTTGTTCCAGTCGAATTTGCGGACTTCGCCCGTTTCCGCATCATAGTCTACCACATGGGGGCATGAATAGTTTTCGCGGTATTGGCATTTCATTGTTTTGTCGGCATGGGAAAGGGCGATGTGGCGCAATGTGGTGTCTCCGGATAATTTATAGGCTTCCATCAGTAATTCCAGATTCATCATGTTGTCGATAATAACCGGGAACTGCCAGTCACGTGTGCTGTCTTCTTCCCAAGACATGATAAGCCCTGTCTTGTATGAATAGCGTGAACTTAAAGTCTTGGCAGAACGGAAAATAATTTTGCTATAGTCAGGATTCCGAGTCAGCCGCCATCCGTTACCGTAGCTGCAATACATTTTGAAACCTATGTCGTGGTCGAAAGCATTGAACTGTTCCATTTCCAGTAAGGCAGTGGCACGTTCGGCACGCGCTTTCCATTCTTCTTTTCCGGTATATTCGTACACATACCACAACATTCCCGGAAAAAAGCCGCTAGTCCAGTCGGTCGGACTTACCATTTCCCGTTGGATGGAACGGGGAAGGCAAGATGTTTTTTCTACTTTGGCAGACATCTTCTGTGCCTGTTTCTCAATCACGGAAAAAGCGTGTTGAACCCATTGCGGAACCTTCTTTCCCGGTTCGGCGGCAAAACTCTGCGAGTTTCCGCAGAAACAGGCGGTCAGGAGTAGAAGAATAAGTATATTTCTTTTTTGAAGTGATTTCATATCTCAACCAATGATGATAAGTGCATCTTCTTATGATGCTGGTGTATTATATTGAAAACGATTTATTTGGGAATAGTAACTACAATCGGGGTTGCCGCATATAAGTCGGACTGATAATTGTACTGTTTCTCATCTCTGATGTCCGGCAGCTCAACCACCACCTTTGCACCCCCTTTATCAGGAGAAACAGTCACGGTTTCTCCTTCCAGCGGATAAACACCTTTTGTCCGGTAAGTATAAGTACCTGCCGCCAGAGGAGTGCTGACACGGAAAGTCAGTCTCTGCTTTTTGCCGTCCGGCATCGGATTGGAAGCAGATAAAGTCCAACTGTCGCCGTTATCGCGCAGCATGATTAATGCCACATCGTCGGAAGTCACTTCAGTCTTTCCTGCGGAAATCGTTCCGGGCTTGAAGAAAGCATATTGCCAGGTCTTGTCGGCAGCGGAATATACCGCATGGGCGGAAGCCGTGTTTTCTACGGTCGTAATCTCTTTTTGCAGGTCGGCCACGCGGGCTTTCATCTCCTCTTTGCCAATATTGGGTATCAGGTAATAGGCATAACTATCATCCAGACCGCTTCCCGGAGTGACTCCGTGATTGAGGGCGATAATAAAGTTAGGCTGTTTGTCGGCTATTGCCCGGTCGGTGATATTGATTTCTTTTCCGGTTTTAATCACCAGTTGCAGCTTCTTTTTCGGCAGAATGATATATCCTTTCTCTCCTTGGTGAAGCCAGCAGACAGATTCTATATTTTCGGTGATATTCACCGATTCACCCGGATTCACAGTTTGCTCTTTACTGTTGACGCACCAGGTCAGTTCGCGGTTGAAGGCAGACTGGTCGAGGAATGTGGTGATTTCCTTTCCCTGTCCCGGACGGAGACGGGAGATGCCGCTTCCCAGTGCGATGATTTTATCCTCGATGAAATGGTACGTTTTGAATGCGGTTGAGGAACTGTATTTCTCTTTCGGCAGATGGTGGTAGATTCCCATACCCGTTTTGCCGTCGGCCAGTACACCGGATATTTTGTTTAATCCGGGCAAAGAAGCCTGTGCGCCACCTTCGGCGGGCAGGGCGTCGGTACGCCATTCTTCCGTCAGTCCCGGCACGGCGTGCCAGTCATAATTCTTCAAAACGCGGCTGGCGTATTCATCTCCGCGTACTTTAAGTTGCAGGATACCATATCCCAGATGCCAGGACTTGCGTACCTTGCTGAAATCTTCGGCTCCTACCGTACGTTCCGATTTCAGTTTCAGGGACGCATAGAACGCAGGTTCGTTTTCGCCCCGGCGGTGCACGAGATATTCATTCACCCAATAAGCATCCGTACCCGAATATTCATGAGTATTCGCTTTGATTGCTTTGATTACTGTCTGCAATTCTTCCACTCCACTCAATTGGGTATCTTTGCTTCGGGCTTTCAGCATTTCATTGACCGCTCTGGGATAGCGCTTGGTTGCAAATCCTTTCAAATCGTCCAGATAAGAACGTCCGGCGACGAGGAAGTCCATGTGCTGCTTGTAGATTAACTTGGGATATACATTCAATAAATGGTCTAACTGGAACTGATACTGCGGGGCAGCTACTTTGAAGGGCGTGTTCTTGAAATATTGGTATCCAACGTTGCAATCCGTCAGCCATTCAAAGCCGTAGGCTACCATAGCTGCGTCAGTAGCACGGCCAATGTGGTGGGATATGGTGCCATCCGGTTGAAATCCCGACTGGATATACTTGTGGGCGGGAATATTGTATTTCGTCATCCATCGGCTGACGTCGGCTATCACTCCTTGCGGACTCCATCCGGGAGAGAAACTGAAATTCTTGAAAGGCTTATCCTTATAGAAGTCGCTATACCAGTATTGTACGTACGTCAGCGGACGGTTGTAGTCCGCCCAGATAAGCGGGAGAGCCAACATGGTGCGCGAGCGATGTCCCAGATTGGCATCTGTCCACGCTCCGGACGAATAAAGGGTATCCTGTATTTCCCCCCAGCGTTCTTTAGGGTTGTCAATAGCTCTGCGCCCCTTTATGATGGACATAAATAACTGATTATAACGTACCAGTGCATTATGCACTTTGAGGCAGGTCTCGTCATTTTCCTGCATCCCTTTCAGAATGTCAGGCATAAGGTAGAGTGCAGGCACCACCAACGGGTCTGTCAGCACCCACTGATGAGTCGGTATCTGAACGCTCGACAGCTTGTTGGCTTGAAGCAGGCTGAAAGCGTCGCCGGTGCAATTGCCGATAGGCTTCCCGTTTATTTCCACCTCTTTCCCTTCCACTGGAACAGACAGGGTATAGGCTAATATTGCTTTGTATAAAGCATCGCGCAATTCTTTCCTTTTCTCCGGCAAACCTTCCGGACCATAGACTTTCGATGTGGCATACGCATAGCCGAGTCCTCCAATCCGGTTGGCTACTTTTTCCCAGTCATATTCAATGGTTTTTGTGTTGAGATGGTCGTTCTTAGGATTGAATTCCGCTTTATAATCCTGTGGACGGGCAGTATAACATCTGAATCCGCTGAAACGTCCGTTGTTCTTTTCTAATTCATCTATTATCTCCGCTACTTCTTTGTCCGAGTACTTCATCCGGCCATACAGGCGGCTGTTGCCGATGGCATGGGGAAGGTAGCGGTCGTATAATAACGTCCATAAAGTGCTTTTAGCGATATGAACCGTAATATCGAATTTCTCTATTTCCCTGTTCCCGTTTTTCAGGGCGATTGTCATGGGATAGGAGATGGCTTTGGGGCCGGTCTTTTTCTTTTTGTCAACGCTCAATATTCCCATGATACGCTGGGATAAATCGTAGCGGGTTTCTATCTTGAACAGTGCTTCCGCAGGCTGTGTGACAATCTCGAACTTATATCCCTTGGGGATAGGAGAAGTCAGTACATCTTTATTCCTTTCCAGATGAATGCGTCCGGTAACTTCCGTTCCTTCCGGGCTATTGACAGGAATATCAAAATAAGTGGCAAACACTTTTTCCTGTGCGTATGCCTGAAAACTGATGCATGAACAGATGAAACATGCAATTAAAAAAGGTAGAAAATCTTTTTTCATGGTATTGTGTTATTTAATTCTTTAACGCTGATTATGCTTATCATGGGGGCAAAGATAGGTAACTGGACATTAAATGACTTTCAGATTCTATTTAAAGAATTTCATTTTCTGACAATAAGCTGTAAAAGACGAAATCAAAACTGATTCTGATTCATTCTGGTTTTATAATTCACTTTTGCTTTTCACAAGTTTCACCAATCCGTAAGTTTAGTATGACAGATGTATACTGTGATTTAAGGCTCTCTTTTTAGCCTTTCACACCCTTCACTCTGTTCACACTTTTAAGAAAGAAGTCCCGGTTAAGACAAAAGTGTAGGTGCTTCCTTAATCTGAAAGGACATAAGAAAGCGAATACGATTGAATACCGGGTGGAAACAGGTAAGATGGGGTTAGCCAAATGCAGTCGGCCACATAGCTGACAGTAGTTGGCTGAATGGACAACTCTACTTGACCACATAGCCGACTTGAGTTGGCTATTAATAGATTGTGATAATCCGTATATTGTCATACGCTCCTTTCGCACAAGCCATTAGTCTGAATCCCCAGTTGTTGCCTTTCAATGGTTCCTCGTCTTTATAGGAGAAACTTTCTTTTCCATTAATCAGAAAGCGTATGGTTCCGTCGATTCTTTCCACCCGGCAATGGCTGGTTGTACGCCAGTCTTCCGAAGTAACTACATCTGTTCCTTGGGCAATCATGACTTTGCCCGGAGCCCGGCGCAAATTGGCTTTCCGGCGTGACTGATGAAAGAATGAAAGGCGGTAGGTTTTCATGTCATACATCAGTTCTTCGCCCAGACCGTAGCGTGCGGGCAGGGAAGGAGCAAAGATGCTTTCTTCTTTCAGTCCGGAAGCACAAAACAGAACCATGTGCAAGGGGGCGGGCGAAAGGGGAGTGAAATCAAATTCGATGGCGAAGTTTCCGGCTGTTTTGATTTTCCGGTTCCAGATATTGAAGTGTCCGCCTGTAAATGCCGCTTCTTCCTTTCCCCGCAGGAAATACCTGGCGATGTCTTTTCCATATTTGGCTTTCATTGCCGTATAGAGATAGGGGTTGTATTCTTCCATGATGTTATCTTCGGAGATTACTCCGGCTTTCATCAAAGAGTCCATAAGCGGGAAATACAGAGGTTCCAGAATCAGTTTCCCGTTTTCTATGGATGCTTTGCCCTCTCCTTCCACCAACCAGTCGGCAAGCTCTTCTTCCGTATCGAACGTGTAGGTCGCGGATACGGTTTCTTTCGGATTTATGGCTTCTTTCGGATTTATGGCTTCCTTCGGAATTTGCGCATGAATGCTGCTATAAGCGAGCAGTAAAAGCAGCCATATAAATGTCTGTCTGATATGCATAAGGATACCTTATTTAATTGTGAGTACTTTAATATTGTCATACGCTCCTTTGGCACAAGCCATTAGTCTGAATCCCCAGTTGTCGCCTTTCAACGGCTGCTCGTCCTTGAAGGAGAAACTTTCTTTTCCGTTTATCAGGAATCGCACTGTCCCGTCGATTCTTTCCACCCGGCAACGGCTGGTTGTCGTCCAGTCTTCCGAAACCACCACATCTGCTCCCTGCGCAACCATAATCTTGCCGGGGGCACGGCGCAAGTTAGCCTTCCGGCGTGATTTATGGAAGAATGAGACGCGATACATTGCCATGTCGTACATCGTTTCGTCTTCCACTCCGTAGCGTGCGGGTAGGGAAGCATCGAAAACGCTTTCTCCTTCCAAGCCGGAGCCGCAGAACATCAGCATGTGCAAAGGAGCGGGTGAAAGCGGGGTGAAATCAAATTCGATGGCAAAGTTATCGGATGTCCGGATGCGCCGGTTCCATACGTTGAAATGTCCGCCCATGAATACGGGCTTTCCTTTTCCTAAAAGAAAATAGTTTCTGACGTCTTTTCCGTATTTGGCTTTCATGGCTGCATAGAGATAGGGCTCGTATTCTTTCATGCGGTTGTCGTCGGAGATTGCTCCGGCTTTCATCAACGTTTCCATAAGTGGAAAGAACAGAGGTTCCAGAATCAGCTTTCCGTTTTCGATATACGCTTTGCCTTCTCCTTCCACCAGCCAGTCGGCAATTTCTTCTTCGTTGTCGAAAGTGTAAAAAGCCGATATGGTTTCTTTGGAGCTTTGAGAGTAAGCGCCGCAATAAGCGAACAGTAGAATTAGAAAGATAGATACTTGTTTCATATTCATAATAGTCAATTAGGGATTTGTTTTATGTTCATAGCCGACAGCCCGTGTGGAAGCCGGGATATAATCCGTTTGTTCCGTCACGCCATATCTGCCGTTCGATTGGTCGTAGAGTAAAGAAGAATGGGGAGACTTCCGGAGATACATACTTCCGTCGATGACCGGGTTGTCTGCCGAATAGCTGAATAGCGCGCTGTTTGTCCGGTTGGTGACTATCAGTTCGGCCGGTTGGGAGGGACTTAGGACGGCTTGGATGCTCCAGTCGTCACATTGGAAACTGTCTCCGGTACGTACGATTGCCGGAGCCTGTTCCGAATCCGGCGTAATCTGAATAATAGTCAGGATACGGTTTTGGGCGCAAGGACTGTAGGTTGCAGTCAGATGCCATTGGGCAGGAGCGGGGGTGGCAGGCGGTACAACAAACTGGTCGGTTTGCGAGTACTCAAAAGAAGAATTGCTGAATTGCCGAACAACGGTTTTGAATCCTTTCGTCGTGTTTTCGGTGACACTCATGTTCCTGTCCTTGTCTAGTTGGAATTGCGTGGGGCTGTGCAGGAGCCAGTCCCAGCGGACAGCTTCGGAAGCCTCCAGTTCGTCGTAGATGACTACGGTATAAGGATGCAGCAACAACAGGTGGCGCAGGTATTTGGTAAGCGGAGTTTTGCCGAATCCGTTTTCCGGGGTTTGGGTGATGCCTGCGGCTGCAAAGGCGGCCACCCACATCGGGTCGTCGCTGATGCCGCTATAAGCGTGAGAGGCATCTCCGAGACAATAGGAAATGTGGTCGCCGCCCATGGCACGGGTGACGTTGCCGTATCCTTTCAAGGAATAAGGCTGGCCGATGCCGTTGACTAAAATAGTGTTGTGGGCGCGGGTATGGCGGTAAGACATCAAGTTGTGCGCGTCGCTGAAGTTCTGGTAGTATCCGCTGCTGCGGTACACATCCACTCCTTTGTAAAGGAGATTGAAACTGTTTTGATTGGCTACCGTATGGCTGCCCGAAGCAAAGGTGCTGGAACGGAAGCCGATAGCCATATCCTGTTCCGGATTCGCCAGATGGGTATGTATGGCAACTTCTCCCGCATCTTTATACCAGATGAGCTTGGGAGTGTTCGATGGCAGTTCGGTGGCATAGCTTTGAGTGCGTACCATGCGGTAGAGCCTGAACTCATAGTCTTGCTGTACCAACTCCTTGCATTGGTCGGCATACCAGCCCGAATACGGGTCGGCGTTCTCTTTAGCCAGAAAGTCGGCAAAAGCGGCTAATACCCGGCTCGGCTCTTCTCCGCTCTCGCTTCCGTCACCGAATCCGATACTTTTGGAGTGGGGTGGACTGGTATAGACCAGTGCTTTCCCTGCGTTCAGATACCACGGATGTTTCAGGAAATCACTTCGCGTAATGTGCGAGAAGAGGGAAGGAATATAATACAGTGTCTTTATGTTGGTGGCGATATAGCCCGTTCCGTTATGCCATATTCCGTCCCGGTTGAACCCCGAAGCCGGTGCGCGGGCACTCCATATTTCATAATAGTATTCCAGCATCGGGAGAATTTCGTCCGCATAGGCTGCTTTATCGTAAAGGATGAAGCAAGCCTGGAACAATATGCGCATATTGTGTTGCCAGAAGTGGTTATCGAAAATATGGTTTTCCTGTCTTCCGCAGTTTGATTGGAAATAGTAGCGCGAAACACGCATCAACAGTTCTTCAATTCCGAGCTTTTCTTCCTGAGCCAGTTCGTTGTAGAGTAAGTCGTAGATTTCGATAAAGCTGATGGCGATATCCGTAGCGCCGAAATTACAGGCAAACAGTTGGGAGTCCGATACGGGATATGCCAGCAGAATAGTCAGTATCTCGTGCAGTTTGTCTGCATATTTTTTGTCTTGTATCAGGTGATAGGCTTGATACAGATGTTGGACGGAGTTTTTTATTTGGGCGGCTGCATCGTAAGGGTTGGGAAGAAGAGAGTAATCCGTGCCCAATGCCGTTTGTGCACGGCCTGTTAATTGTTTGTATTCGGGATGCGACTTGACATTACGCCGTGCCTGTTCCAGTCCGTTGTCGAGAAAACAGAACAGGCGGGGATGAGTGCGGGGAGCATTCTTGAGCAATGTCTCAAAGGTAGGAGTTACGAATTTGGGCGTTTCGTCTTTTACTTCAAAAGAGTAGGTTTCGCTCCATGCCTGTTCGGTTCCGTCATTGCCGACAGAGCGGAAACGCCAGTACCATGTACCGCTTTTGAGTGTCCGGTGCGCATTGTACATACACCATTGCCGGGGAGTGGATACAGTGGTTTCTGTATCAGGAAAGTCTTTCGACTGTGAAAAGGCAAATTGAAGTTTGTCTCCGGTCTTCATGGCTTGGGGCACGATGAACGGAGCGGGATTGATGTAGAGTTCATTGTCCGCTTTAGGATAGGGCTTTTCCCGCGTCTTGTCGTGTAAGGCATCGGGAGATTCTCCCGGCTGTTCCGTTCCCGTGTCTGTCGGTTCGGGAAGTGCATCGTCGCTGCAAGCAGTGCCTAAAAACAGGCAGGCAAGCATGAAGAAAAGAGTGCTGAAGCGGAGAGTTGTTTTCATAAGGATGAATTAAATAAAAGATTGATTGGGAGATAAAGAGGAAATAAAACGAGATTAAATAGCAAATAAAGAGGAAAAGCCGATAAGCAAGGCTAGCAGGGGATGCCTTGCTTATCTTGGCTCTTCTATTGTGTTTCGCTTTTGGCTGTTTATTCCAAGATAGTGAGGATAGCGCGGATTTGTCCTTGTATACCGGCTTTCGTGTTATCTTTATTGAAAATAGTTGCAGTTCTTGTAATCTCTTTTATTACACCGCCATTAAACATGACAGGACTGATAGCTTGTTTACTAATTGTGCTGGAAAGCAAGTAACGGTCGGACGTAGTGAGGTGAACAAAAGTATTTGCACCTTCTATGGCATCCACCGCTTTTGCGAATGTTTCACTCTTAGCTGTTTCTTCAAATCCGTAATATCCTATTGTAAATGCTTTCAATTCCTCGAAAGAAGGTATATACCATCCGCTTGACTTTGCAGGAGTGGCGGTCTTTTCTTTAAAGGCAAGGAAATCAATTATCACCGGATATTGATCCGAATGGCCAGTATAACGGCTGTCTGCAAGAAGGGTTTTCGTATTTTCATAACCAGTTTTTATCAATTCCATACTGGTGAAATCAATCGTTTCGGACATCTCTTTTGCACAGAATTCTTTACGTGTATTGATCGGTGCGCTTTCCAAAGCCATCACATATCCTTTGATACGGGTATATTCACCATAATTGCTTGCTTCATCGCCGTTTATAGCTTTAGTGGCAAATACAACTCCGATACATGGGTTTTCGGCATCCGTCCTCAGTTCCGAAGAATATTCACCGTTCTTATAATAGTAATCACCAATTTTCGGGTCGATAGTCGGTTCTGTCGGTTCAACGTCTCCTCCGTCTATATCCGGATTCCAATCACCGAAATCAGTATCAATCTGTCCGTTGTTTTGTGATTCGGCTACAAGGTATCCTCTTACCAGTGTGCGTGTGTTCTTTTTCACCGGCACATTGGCGGGAATGGCGACTGTACGGCCACCGTCGGTAGTTACAAAAGTCAGTCCGATTTCTCCCAGAGCGTCGTTGTCTGCAAAGATATAGCATGAGAAGAGTCTTAAATCAAATCCTTCTCCTTCTTGTTCTCCTGTGCCGATAGGAGCAGTAGCCGGAAGAACGGCTTCCACTGTTTCCGTAGAAATCTTACCTGTCGATACATCGAATCCGCCAGGAATTTCCTGACTGATACTGACAGAAGTACATTTAGCGAAATTCTCCTTACTCTTGTCCGATACAATCAGTTTGGCAAACGGACGAATCAATGTGACACTAAGCGGATTCTCTAACGTTGCCTGACTTTTCTCGAAAGTTCCGTTGCCGGAGAATGCGTCACACGCATCGGTGTTATAAAGCAAAGCCGGATCTTTGATTGTAATCTTTGTAAGGTCTTCCGTGTTATAAAACTTGTCGGTATAGCGGCCTGTCACAGGATCTTTTTCCTGTCCGTTGGCTTCAATAAAGTCAGCCCACATCTTGTAGTTGTACGTACCAGCTTCTTCAAGGGCAAAAGTAAAGGAGAGTTTACCGTCCGCATTGCCTTCAGTTCCCAGTTTCTCTTCTCTATACACCCGGTCGCCGTTTTCATTCGTTATTTCGAGGATGCAACGCAGGTAATGTCCGTCTGCTGACGGAACGGCACGTGTTTGGGCAAATTCCTTCGGTAGTTCGGCGGAGATATTGACCAGCTTGTTCCGGCTGTCCGAAGTAGTTGGGTCATTCTCCTGACTACATGAGGCGAATAATCCCATGAATAGCATAATCGCTAAATAGGCAAAGTTCTTTTTCATAATGGTAATGATTAAAGTGTATAATAATTATTAGTTGTTTTTTACAATAGGAGTTACATCTATGATGATGTCCTCGTCGTTGAAATCAGGGTCGAAACTGATACCCGGACTGGCTGTCAGGAAATATCCCCGGACGTTTGTTTCTTTGTTCCGTTGATAGGGGATTTTCAGATTTTGGTAACGGGCTACCACTGTTTTACTCTCATTCGTTATCTCGATAGTCACCGGGATGGACGATACGGATTCATTGTTGATAAGCAGATAGTCGAAACCGATGTTGAACTCTTCTTTGTTTTCCTCTTTCTGGAGAGTTGCCAGGTCAACCGTCTTATTGTACTCTATATATTGCAAAGAGTTTTTCAGTCTGCCGGTGAACACATCAAACCCTGTGGGCAGATAGTAGTTGTATTTGACAGTCATGGTAAATCTTTTTCCGGTGATTTCCTTGTCGGTCACTTTCTTCAGGAATTTGGCTACATCCGTTGCTATCAGGTTGTACGATGCCATCGGACGAAGCATCTTGACATCTACGGGAACGGTTACGTTCCACTGGTCGCGATAGGCACTCAAATCCAATGGGGTATTTCCGTAGAAAGCGTCGTGGTATCGGGAGTTTCCCTTGTAGGGTGTGGCACGTAGTATGAATGCCATGTCCGTTGCATCATAGAAAGTCTGATAAGTTTCCTCTTCCGGCTTTTCCACATAGTCTGCCCATACGGCAAGCTGATACTTACGGGCATGTAACTTCATGCTAAGCGGGATATTGACAGTTGTTTCACCGCTCTGCATCTCCTGATAGATAACCTGACCGGCTACTTTTTGCGAGCCTTCGTAAACGGCAACGACAAAACGATGCAAGTAGGTGGTGGCTGCCGCGCGTGTACCGCGATTCACATTCACGGGGTCAAACGACGTTTCCAGTGTCAGGTTTGTCATGATGTTGACAGCGGTGGGGTCTACTCCGAGTTCACCGTCGGCCGTCAATTCCGGTTCTTCATAAAGGCAACTGCTTACGAAAACCGACAGTAACAGCAAACAGCCCAACGTGCGGATAATGGATATATAGGTATTCTTTTTCATAATCAAACAGGCTTAAAAATGATAGGACAGTGATAGACCGAGACGGGTGATTCCCCAGTAATTCCGGCTTTTTGTTTCAATCAGAGCGCCGTTGTCTATATTATAATAGGTATTATACTTCATGTTGGCATAGCCGGCTCCCAAGGTAAATTCCGCTCCCCAATGTTTGGAGAAAGGGAGTTTGTATCCGTAGCTGACACCTGCGCCCAATAACGGACGCCCCGTGTTCTGATAACGGTTTTCGTCCCATTTCACGTTGAACAATGCCATGTGTGCGTGTACACCGAAGAAATGGCCTGTCCCTGCTTTTTCCAACCACCAGCGTCCTTCCGGCTGAACGGCAAAAGTACGGACTGCGTGTTTGTCACTGATGTCCCAGCCGCTGAACATGACGGGAAGCTCTACGGAAATATGCTCGCTGCATTGTATCTCGAAAGCCAGATTCGGCACGGCGATTGCATCATAAGCAATATTGGTCTTGAACGCCCGGTAGCGTTCGGAAGTTTTCTTCGGATGAGGCTTCTTTTTAGGCTTGGCTGCCGTTTCTTTCCGCTCCTTCCCGATGGCTTTGACTGTTTGGGTCTTTGCTGTCTCCACTTTTCCCGTTTCCGCATTGGGTTTGAACACAATTTCTTTCTCGCTTGCGGAAGTCTGTATGCGCGGACGTTTACCTTCCTGTTTCTGTGGATGCTTCGGATGTTGCAGTTCTTCGGAAGGAGAACCGGCTATGGCTGTCATGGAGCAGAACAGCAGCAGGAATCCTTGTACTAAGTATCTTTTTGTTTTCATATGTTTCTTATAATCGGTTAGATTTCTAGTTCCGGACGTTTGTCTACAAGAGTCGTTTCATAGCCGTCTTCACGTACTATCGTCGCTCCGCCTTTATAGGTGATGTTTACATCTTCCCCTTTCCGGGTAGAGCGGATGAAAAACGAAGGAGCACCCTCTGCCGAGACATTCACCTTGATAATCCAGCTCCCCACTTTGATGCGTCCGTCGGGAAGTATCTCCGGGTCGGCGACAGGGCGGGAGAGAAGATGTGTGTTTATAATGGTGGCAAAACGGTACGTCTTCTGTTTCTCGGAAGTCGCTGTGAAATGCCAGTGGTTGGGATAAGCGGCAAACTGTCCTTTGGCATCTGCGCGCAACCAGTTTACAGCCGGAGCAAAGAACTGGCTGGTCGTATCGGTCTTTAATGTGCCGCTTGAAAAAAGATAAGCGTCGGAAGCTCCGTTTTTGTTGGTAGCCTGTATGTGTACGAACTTATCTTTCTTGGTGACATTCATCGGATGGATGACCGTATGCAGCAGATAGTCCCAGGTGACAGGTTCGTCGGCTTCCAGTTCGTCGTAGATGAATACTAATCCGGTCTTGCCTAAAGCGACGGTGTGACGTCTGAAAGTTTTCAGGTGGTTCTTGTCCCAGCCGTTGGCAGGAGTGTATTCTATTCCGCCTTCTTTTCCGCGTTCCAGCCAGATAGGGGAGATTTCTTCGCCGTAAGCGTTGGAAGCGTCCCCCAAGAGGTAGCCGATTTTTTCGCCTATATAGTAACGGGGAATCCAACCGTACCCTTCCGTACCGATACGCTGTCCCATGCCGTTCACCAGAATAGTGTTGTGAGCGCGGGTGGAACGGTGGCAAAGCATACTATGCTTGTCTACAAATGCGATGTGGTGACCGCTACTGTAAAAGAGCGAGCTTCCGCCGAAGAATGTATTGAATGCGTTTTGGTTGGCAATGGCGTGCGAGGTACTGCCGTAAGGGCTGCTTCGGAAACTGAACATGGCGTTTCCACCCACACGCTCCCAGTTGGTCATAAAGGAAGCCAGTCCGCTTTCCGGGAAAACATACCCCATCGGGAGATTGGCAAGCCCTTCACCTTCGGGCAACGGTCTGTCGCATTGCAGGCGGAACCATGCCAGGCTGCCGGATTTGGAAGTCAGGAAACGTTTGTGGAAGTCGGGAGTAGTGGCGATGCGGCGCACATAATCGGCGGCATACGTATTACCGGTCATGCGGGCTAATGCGTCGGCATATCCCACACGGATAGAGTTCGGCTTCATATTTCCCTGGTGTCCGCTACCGTTGCCGGCTGATTTGGAGAAAGGGGGCTGCTGGAAGAGGGTGTACATCACGGAACCCTGATACCACGGGTCGTTAAAGAAGTTGAATCCTGTGACGGTGGTATAGAAGTAGGGCACTTCGACAAGCGTGCGGAAATTGACCGCAAAGTAACCGTCGCCATTGTGCCAGGCTCCATCTTTGTTCAGACCGGGAAAACGTGCCAGCCAAACGTTGTAGCAGTAATCCGCCCATGTATCCGCTTCAGGGAGCTCACCGTACACGCTGAATGCTGCAAATGTGAAAATGCGCAGGGTCATCTGCCATACGTGATTGTCGGCTATATGATTTTCCAACCGGTTGTTGAAGTTATTGTAGGATTCACTGCCACGTTTTTTAATCTCTTTCAGCAAAGTTTGCTTCTGCCCTTCGTCCAGCAGGTCGTAGAATGAATCATAAGCCAATGAGCTGAGCGAAAGCATGGTAAAAGCGTTGAAGTCGCCCATGACATTTTTGTTCTCATCCCAGCCGACCATTTCTATCACACGCTTTATAGCTTCTTTGCTATATTTCGTGTCCTGTGTCAGCAGATAGGCACGTATCAGCAGCTCTACATTGGCTTCTTCCTGATCGATGATGCGGCGGCTTTCCCTGGTTAACATGGCACTGCGTTGCATGGCGTTGTCCAGACCGTCAGCCAGTTTGGTATTAATGTTATTGACAGACTGCATCGGAGTCTTCAATACTTTATCGGCTTGTTCCAAATACCACTGGTACTCCGGTTTCGACCGGCTGTTTTTCATAAAGTCCGCCCATTGGTCTTTCTGCACCAATATACGCGGATGACTTTTGGAAAGGTTTGCCTGCATCGTCTTGAATGATGGCGGGCAGAACTTGTCCGGATGGGCTTCAACCGTGAACTGCAAAACGGAAGACCATTGAGTCTTTCCTCCTTCATTCACATATCCGTATTGCCAGTACCATACACCGGGAGCTAAATCTTTCTCCGGATTGAAGAAAGGCCAGCGAGTCTCTTCCTGAATCACATTACTTTTCAGCGCTGCATCTTGCGAGTAGCGTAACTGGTATTTCAAACGGGACTTGTCTACTTTCTTCTTGCGGGACTTCATTCCGTCCAATACTTCTTCGGAAGTATCTATATCTGCCTGCAAAGGCCATTGGAACGAGACTGCACGGTCGGACACCGTTGCTTTGTCCAACGGCGACGGGGTGGCACGCATCTCGTGCATAAGCGTTACGTCGGTAAGTCTGATCCGTGCCGGCTTCTCTTGTGCCTGTACACCGGACACCAGACAACAAAGTAGTATGCTGCTGATTAATTTCTTCATGGTATTATTTAATAATTAGGATTGTTTTTGCTTTCAAACATCGGATTCAACTGGAGTTCGTCCAGCGGAATAGGGAATAACTCATGTTTGCCCTTTTGGAAATTGTCTCCGGCAGGATAAGAGCTCTTCACTGATGAACGGCTGCTGAACAAGGTTAATGCCTCTTTGATAACTCCCCAGCGGATAAGGTCGTATTTACGTTGCCCTTCAAAAGCGAGTTCAAAACCACGCTCCCAATAAAGTGCCGTACGGAACTTGCCGGCATCATCAGCATCGGAAATAAAGTTGAGTTTGTACACTTTCTCTTTCATCAGTTCGGTGTAATTTTCTGTGGTAATTTCTCTGGCTCCGGCACGTTTGCGTACGCTGTTGAGCAGTTTCCATGCTTCGGATGTATCACCCGTTTCATTGTAGGCTTCGGCTGCCATCAGTACGACATCCGCATAGCGCAGATAGCAGAAGTTGACATCGGTAACGTTCGGGTTCTTGTATCCGATAGGCATCCATTCGCGGCGCCATTTGCCGGGATACCAGTCTTTTCCGTTCTTGTTAACCACTTTCACGTGATTGTAGATTTCTTTGTCCCAGTTGTATTTGTAGTCGCAAATCATCACGTCACGGCGTTCGTCCCCCGTTATTACATTACCGTCTGCGTCTTCTTCCTGTACGTCAAAGAATGCTTTCCATTCGGGAACCACCCGGAACATCGCATTGGCACGTCCCATGAACTGGTTGACTTCAGTGACGGAGATGCCGGGATGCGCAACCAGCGGGCCGATGTAAGTCCCCCAGTAGCCTTTGGCTCCTGTATTTCCGTCCGGACTATAAAATGCGATTTCAAAGATGCTTTCTACAGAGTTAAGTGTTCCTGCCGAGAAACCTTTGAACAGCTCTCTGTAACCTTCGGGATAGAAATCATGATAGCCGTTTGCTTTGAACTCTTCCCACTCTTCGATGACAGCTTCAAAATATTCTTTACGCTTGGCATCGTCCGGGCGGGTAATGCTTCCGTTCATTTGAAGACTGTATCCGGCACGTTGCAATAGTACGCGCATAAGCAATCCGCGTGCAGCGCCTTGGGTGATTTTCTCCGGGGTAACGGCCGGGGTAGCCCACGATAAATGAGTCTTGGCAAAATTCAGGTCGTCAATAATCTGGTCGTAGATTATTTCTCTGCTGCAACGTGGTTGGAAGACATTTTTGTCTACATTCGTAGAAGTCGTTTTGAAGGGAACATCTCCCCAGTAACGCACCAGATTGAATGCATACAAGGCTCTCAGGAATTTAGCTTCTCCGACCAGTGATTGCAGCTCTTTGTCTTTCTCATAATCAGCCATGCCTTCAATACCTTCAACGGTATAATTGGCACGTTCAATTCCGGTGTAGTTGCCTTGCCAGACGCTATTTACCCATGTGTTTGAACTGGTCACTTTGTAGTGGGCGATGTCCCGCCGGCCTTTGTCCGAAGTCACTCCCGCTACATAATAAGTATCGTCCGAACAGAGAAACGCCATGTCCATATACCCATAAAGTTCCGGAAGTCGTTCGTATACTCCGGTAACGGCCATGGCGGCCTTTGCCTTTGTGGAGAATATGTCCTTTTTCTCGTAATAAGAGTTGGGGTCTTCAGTCAACAGGTCGGCACAGGAAGTATTGAGCAGACCTCCTGCCAGTATACCGAGCGCATAAAGATATGTTTTGTAGATTTTCATTTTTCCGTTATTTTAAGGTGAATTAAAAGGTCACATTCAGACCGAATACGTAGGAATGGCTTCTCGGATATGCTCCGTAGTCTACTCCGGGAGTCAGGTTGCTGCCTTTGGTAGAAACTTCCGGGTCGAATCCGGTATAGGGAGTCCAGACAAACAGGTTGCTGCCTGTCGCATATAGGCGGAGTTTCTGGATGCCGGCTTTCCGTATCCATTTTCTGGGGAAGTTGTACCCGATAGTCACGTTGCTTAGCCGCAGGTAAGAGGCATCTTCTACTGCCCATGAGTGGATATAGGTGTCTCCCTGTTCCATATCGTTGACAACGGCTGCGCTTTTGCCTGCATTTAATGCGGCAAGCTCTTGCGGGTCTGTTATAATGTCACCATTCTGGTTGATGGTCATCCAGCGCTTGCTGCTGTTCACTGCATCCAGTACGTTGTATCCGGATTTGCCGGCTTGGGTATTGGTCAGTTTGGTGGCATTCAATACTTCGCCTCCGTAGGAGAAGGTAAAGAATATGCTCAGGTCGAAATTCTTATAAGTGAAAGTGTTGTTCAATCCGCCGAAGAATTTCGGATTGGCTTCACCGATAACCGTCTGGTCGTTTTCATCAATCACTTTGTTCCCGTCGGTATCGGCAAATTTCCACATACCCGGTTGCGTTTCACTGCGGGAACCTCTGTAAGGGATTCCTTCTTTCAATGTGTATTTTTTAGTGTTCGGGTCATAATCAAAGTCCTCTACCTGATAAAGTCCGAGGGTACGGTATCCGTAGAACTGTCCGATTGACTTGCCTACTTCTATCTTGTGTGTCTTTTGGTTATAACCGAATTTGGCTTCTTCGAGGAAGTATTGCTCTCCGGACAATGCTTTGATCGTATTCTTGTTGTGAGACAAGTTGAAGTTGGTATTCCATGTGAAGTTGCGTTTTTGTATGTTGACGGAACTGATGGTCAGGTCGACGCCGATGTTCTGCGTCTTTCCGATATTGCGAATCATATTGCTGTATCCTGAAGAGCTGGGTATGCGTGAGTTCAGGAGTAAGTGGGTACTTTCGTTCACGTAAAACTCCGGGGATATAGTCAGGCGTTGTTCCAGAAAACCTAAATCCAGTCCGATATTGAGTGTGTTGTTGGATTCCCATTGAAGCATTTCGTTCGGGATAGCGGTCGGTACGTATCCGGGCATATTACTTTCACCATTCGGATATTTCACGGAATTCAGCAGGTTCAGTGAAGCATAACTGCCGATGCGGTTGTTGCCCGACATACCATACCCGACACGTAACTTCAGGTCGGAAAACAAGTTCAGGTTCTTGATAAACTTCTCCTCGCCCATACGCCATGCGGCAGAAACGGAAGGGAAAAGTCCCCATTTCTTGTCCTCACTGAATTTGGAAGAACCGTCGGCACGTAAAGTAGCGGTCACCAGATATTTTTCTCCGAAATTGTAATTGAACCGGGTGAAGAAGGACAGTAATTTGTCATCGTAATTGGCATTGGAAGTAATGGAACCCGGAATGCCGAGGTTCATATCATCCAGGTTAATATCGTTATTGGGGAAATTGGTGGCACTGGCGCGCATATTGCGTGTCCATCGTGATACCCATTCCTGTCCGAGCATAGCGACTAATTTATGCTTTTTCTTCTTGTATTCATAGTTGAGCACATTGGAAGTCTGGAAGCTGCTGTTTTCCGCGTATTGGATATATCCGTTGGCGCTGGAACGTTTTCCGATGCTGGATTTCTCTCCATAAAAGACATCAAAGCGCGTGGTTTGGTAACGCATACCGGTATTGTTGCGGAAACTGAATCCTTTGGCAATATTGAAAGTCAGCCCTCCATTGGCTTGGAAAGTACGCAATTGCCTTTTGTTTATTTCTTGGGCGGCAGAGGTGAGCGGATTCTGCATCGGATTGCCTTCTTCGTCGGTGATATTGTCTTCTTCATTCTTCAGCAGGCTCTCGTCATCTCCATAGATCCCTTTGGTGGGGCGATATTGCAGGATATGCTCCATCTTGTTGAAACGGGTGGACTGGTCGGAAGTCCCCATACCATATATATAGGTCTGGTCGTAGTTTACACGGGCATTGACAGAAATACGCTTGGTAGGTTTGTGAGACAGGCTGAATGAAATATTATGCTTGTCGTTTCCGCTGTACTGCATAGCTCCAAGGTCTTTGAAATAAGTATAGTTCAGGGAGTATTGCAGTTCCTTGTTTCCTCCGGAGATGCGTACACGGTAATTCTGTGAAGTGGCTACTCTTCCTAAAGTCTCTTCCTGCCAGTCGATTCCGGCGTAGTTGCCGTAGTTTTCATCAATATCCAGGAAAGAACCGTAGATAGACTGGAAACTTTTCACTCCTGTTTCACCGTTGAATTGTAATCTGCGCTCATAATCCAGCAGGACAAACTCCTTGGTAGAGAGTACCGGCAGTTTGCGTGCCAGAGTCTTCACGCCTACATAACTGTCGAAACTGATACTCATCTTGGAACCGTCTTTGTTTCCTTGCTTTGTGGTGATTACCACTACCCCGTTTGCTCCGCGTGCACCGTAAATGGCAGTTGCCGAGGCATCTTTCAGGATATCAATCGTTTCAATCTCGGCAGGGTCGATAGTAGACATTCCGTCTTCGCTGGGGAAGCCGTCGATAATATAAAGAGGTTCATTACTTTGCGTAATGGAAATACCACCGCGTACACGTATGGAAATGGTAGAACCCGGAGCACCTTCACTTTGGGTTATTTGTACACCTGCCACCCGTCCCGCCAATGCTTGGGTGACGTCGGAAGTAGGCATTCTCATCAAATCTTCGCTTTTTACAGAAACCACAGAACCGGTCAGGTCACTACGCTTACTGGTTCCGTAACCTACCACAACCACCTCGTCCAATGCTTTGGCATCACTTTGCAGCGTGACATTGACGACCGTTTTTCCTTTTACGTGTACTTCCTGTGTTTTCATTCCTATATAAGAGAATACGAGAATGTCTTTAGCGGCATTGTTTACCTGAATCTTGTAATTTCCGCTTAAATCACTGATTGCACCGACGCCGGGAGTACCTTTCAGAGTAATGTTGGCACCGATCACCTCAAGACCTTCCGAGTCTATGACCTTTCCGGTGACAGTCAGGTTTTGTGCTTTGACCGTAAGTGCGGTGCAAAGGCAAACCGCAAGAAAGAGAAGTTTTTGAATGTTTTTCATATCAATTCTATTCGTTGTTTTCTGGATTAAGAATCTATGGCAAAGATAGATGCTTTTCTTTCTATTACTATTTTAGTATTGTTTTTCCTTTTTTTGAAAACAGATAGAGGGCTTTTGAAATCGTCTAAAACCCTTTAGAATTTATCCCGATACCTGTTGTGATGCTTGTAGGGAAGGTGGCAGATCTCTGTTACACCTTATTTATATAATAGTCTGAATTATAATTTACTTTGAAATCTTCCAGAGATGACTTTTTGTTTTCCGATAATATCTTTATATCTCTTGTTATTCAACCGAATAAATCCAAAAAAAGGAAGAATTTGTTTGCCAATTCAAAGAAAAGCCGTACTTTTGCAAGCCGATTATTATCACAAAATGATAAGAGATTAATTCATAGCAAGTTAGTCCTCCTTTGTCCGGGGAAGGCTGATATGTGGTGAAGAAAATTTTTAGTAGTAACATTTAAAAAACAAAATTAGAGTGGATACTTTAAGTTACAAGACCATTTCTGCAAACAAAGCGACCGTAACCAAAGAATGGGTTATCGTTGACGCTACAGACCAAACTTTAGGTCGTCTGGGAGCAAAAGTTGCAAAATTGCTGAGAGGAAAGTACAAACCGAACTTTACTCCTCACGTAGACTGCGGTGATAACGTTATCATCATCAATGCAGACAAAGTAAAACTGACTGGTAACAAATGGAATGACAGAGTATATTTGTCATATACTGGTTATCCCGGTGGTCAGAGAGAAATGACTCCTGCCCGTTTGATTACAAAACCGAACGGTGAAGAGAGATTACTGAAAAAAGTAGTGAAGGGTATGCTTCCTAAGAACATTCTGGGAGCTAAATTGCTGAACAACTTGTATGTTTACGCTGGTAGCGAACACAAGCACGAAGCTCAAAGCCCGAAAATGATTGATATTAATTCATATAAATAAGATATAATGGAAGTAGTAAATGCATTAGGCAGACGTAAACGTGCTATCGCACGCATATTCGTAAGCGAAGGTACAGGAAAGATTACTATTAACAAGAGAGACCTTGCAGAGTACTTTCCATCAACTATTCTTCAGTATGTTGTAAAACAGCCTCTGACTAAGGTCGAAGCTGCTGAAAAATATGATATTAAAGTAAATCTTTGTGGTGGTGGTTTCACCGGTCAGTCACAGGCTCTGCGTTTAGCTATCGCTCGTGCTTTGGTGAAAATCAATCCTGAAGATAAGAAAGCGCTCCGTGCAGAAGGCTTCATGACACGTGATCCCCGTTCTGTTGAACGTAAGAAACCGGGTCAACCGAAAGCACGTCGCAGATTCCAGTTCAGTAAACGTTAATATCCGGTTTTACTTAGAACTGGTTAAGAAGCGTTTAGTATCTAAACTGCCGGGACTCTACTTTGTAGCGGACTACCCGATGGTTGGTTGAGATAAACAAAAAAGAAAGTAAACGATTTAAAGAATAACAAAATGTCTAGAACTAATTTCGATACATTATTGGAAGCCGGTTGCCACTTCGGACACCTTAAGAGAAAGTGGAATCCTGCAATGGCTCCTTATATTTTCATGGAACGCAATGGTATTCATATCATTGACCTCCACAAAACAGTTGCTAAAGTAGATGAAGCTGCTGATGCACTGAAGCAAATTGCAAAATCAGGAAAGAAAGTCCTGTTCGTTGCTACTAAGAAACAAGCTAAGCAGGTAGTGGCTGAGAAAGCTGCTTCTGTAAATATGCCTTATGTAATCGAGCGCTGGCCGGGTGGTATGTTGACCAACTTCCCGACTATCCGTAAGGCTGTGAAGAAAATGGCTACTATCGATAAATTGACTAACGATGGTACATATTCTAACCTTTCTAAGAGAGAAGTTCTTCAGATCTCTCGTCAACGTGCAAAATTGGACAAGACTTTGGGTTCTATCGCTGACTTGACTCGTCTGCCGTCTGCATTGTTCGTTATCGACGTAATGAAAGAAAATATCGCAGTTCGCGAAGCTAACCGTTTGGGTATTCCTGTATTTGGTATCGTTGATACTAATTCTGACCCTTCAAACGTAGATTTCGTAATTCCTGCTAATGATGATGCTACTAAATCAGTAGAAGTTATTCTGGATGCTTGTTGTGCTGCTATGATCGAAGGCTTGGAAGAAAGAAAAGCTGAAAAGATCGATATGGAAGCTGCCGGTGAAGCTCCTGCTAACAAAGGCAAGAAGAAATCAGCTAAAGCAAGACTCGACAAATCTGACGAAGAAGCTATCAACGCAGCTAAAGCTGCTGCTTTCTTGAAGGAAGACGAAGAGGCTTAATATAATAATGTGCCAATTTGCTAATGTGCAAGGGTATGCTTATACACTTGCATCTTGATTGGCAGATTGGCACATTTTTTTGTTTTGAAAATTATTATTCATTTAAATAAAAGAAATTATTATGGCTGTAACTATGGCTGATATTACCAAGCTGCGTAAAATGACCGGAGCTGGTATGATGGATTGTAAAAACGCATTGACTGAAGCTGAAGGCGATTTCGACAAGGCAATGGAAATTATCCGTAAGAAAGGGCAAGCTGTTGCTGCTAAGCGTTCAGAGCGTGAAGCTGCTGAAGGTTGCGTTTTGGCTAAGACTACCGGTGACCGTGCTGTTATCATTGCTTTGAAGTGTGAAACTGACTTTGTGGCTCAGAATGCAGATTACGTGAAGCTGACTCAGGATATTCTTGATCTTGCTGTGGCTAACAAATGCAAGACTTTGGAGGAAGTAAAAGCATTGCCGATGGGTAACGGTACTGTACAGGATGCAGTAGTTGATCGTAGCGGTATCACTGGTGAAAAAATGGAACTTGATGGTTACATGACTGTAGAAGGTGTATGCACTGCTGTTTACAACCACATGAACAGAAATGGTCTTTGCACTATTGTTGCTTTCAACAAGGAAGTTAACGATCAGTTGGCTAAACAAGTAGCTATGCAGATTGCTGCCATGAACCCGATTGCCATTGATGAAGATGGCGTTTCTGAAGAAGTAAAACAGAAAGAAAAGTTAGCTGAAGCAACTAGAAAACTTCGTCAAGAAGAAAAACAGTCAAGTCAAGATTCTGTTAATTCTGCGTTAAAAGATCAAGTTTCTGCATGGAAACAGATTCAATCTATTCGTGAAAAAATAGCAAAGGTTGATAATCCAGATGTTATTAACCAACTTCAAGAAACTAAAAGATATTACCAGCAACAGTATTTAGATGCAACTAAAATTCTAAAATCTAATCAAGATTTATACGATGCACAAGGACAGTTAAATAGGCTTAAACAAATTGAGTTAGAAACAACTGCAAAAATTAGTCAATATCAAAGTAAAAATACTGAAAGTGTTTCAAAGTATAATCAATCTCTTAAAGATAATGCAACTCAAAAATTATCTAATTATAATAACACTTCTAAATATACTCCTGAATTTATTGAACGAGTTAATTCAAAAATCTCTGAAATTGGACAACTTGATATTACGAAACCAGAAGATGTTGCTAGATTAAAAACAATTGACAGTGAAGTTCAGAAAATTGTCGATGATTCAAAGTTATTAGAGAATAAACTTGTTAAACAAGATTCTAAGATTGCTGACATTATATCACAGATGAAGATTTTTAGGTCACAAAATACTAATATGTCTTCATCACAAAAACAAGCATTAGATGATGTAATTAATTATGCCGAAAAACTTGCAAATACTGGTAAGGTAACTGCCCAACAAATAGAAAAGATAAAAATATCATTTTCTGGATTAAAAGCTGTAGTTGCATCAAGTGGTAATATGGGTAAAAACTTCTTTAGTCAAATCGGTAATCGTCTTACTGATATGAACAGCAAATTTGTTGCTCAGTTTTTGAGTTGGCAAGATTGGATAAGATATATTCAGCAAGGCGTAAATACTATTCGTGAACTTGATACAGCGATGACTGAAGTTAAAAAAGTATCGGATGCAACAGAAACACAATATTCATCATTTAGAGACACTATTTCTTCTACTGCAAAAGAGATTGCAACAACAAATAAAGAATTGCTTAATTCTAGTGCAGATTTCTTAAGATTAGGATATAGTCTTGATCAAGCAAGCGATCTTGCTAAAAACGCCACATTATTTGTTAATGTCGGTGATGGTGTTGATATTACAGAAGCTACCGAAGACATGATTACAGCTATGAAAGCTTTTGATATCCAAGCTGAAGATAGCATTAAAATTGTTGATGATTATAACCAGATTGGCAACCAGTTTGCGCTCTCTGCTTCTGATATTGGTGAAGCAATGAAACGTTCTGCATCTGCTCTTGAAACAGGTAATAATAGTTTTGAACAAAGTATCGGTCTTATTACTGCTATGAATGAAATTGTTCAAAATAGTGAAAACACAGGTAACTCTCTTAAGGTTTTAAGCCTGCGTTTAAGAGGTGCAAAGGCAGAATTAGAGGATATGCAGGAAGACACAGATGGTCTTTGTGATTCAACCTCTAAGCTTCGTGAACAAATTAAATCTTTGACTGGTGTTGATATTATGTTAGATGACAATACATTTAAATCAACAACAGACATTATTAAAGAATTAGGTGCTGTTTGGGATAAATTATCCGATTCTTCACAAGCTGCAACTCTTGAACTTATAGCTGGAAAATCAAGGGCGAATAATGTAGCGGCGTTACTTAAAAACTATCAAAGAATTGATGAAGTTATGGAAAGCCTTGGTGATGCCGAGGGTTCAGCAATGCGTGAAAATGAAGCTATAGTTGATTCAATCGATGGACGAATTAAGAAACTATCTGCTTCTATGGAAGATTTTTGGCAAAAAGCAATAAATACAGATTTTGTAAAAAATATTGTATCATCACTTGATACCATATTAAATCTATTAACAAAAATCATTGATCAGTTCGGTTTACTTCCAACTATTATTGGTGTTGGTGGTGCTGGTACAGGTATCTTTAAGTTTATTAAGAATTTTGATTGGGTTTTCAAACCTTACATAAAACTCTCCAACAGTTTTTTTAGTTGGTCAATCATAGATAAGAGAATAACATAATGGCGTTACAATCAAGTCTATGGATACATGGGATTCTTGATAAAAACTCTGCAAACACTTTAGCGGAGTATAAACTATTACATGGAGGAGTAAATGCTTGAATGCTTGGTAGCTTAACAAGCTACCCACGGATCACATAACAAACCGTAATCCATATGGTTATATTGGATGAGGTTGCGAAAGCAGAAAAAATTGTATATGTGGATATATGAAAATATCGAGGAGACTTGATAGGTGTCTAAGTATCATTAACAACGGGCAACGAGCAGGACGGTACTCTACATTTTTAATGTTGACCATATATAGAAATGAAAGGTCATGTATAGAGAATAACTATATAAGAGAGCAATCCCCAACGACATACCCATCCTCTAAGTGAGTCATCGCCTTAAGTATGACATTTGCTTATAATGCATAGTGTACATTGCGATTTCGGAATTCAGTAATGTACTTGAGTGTGTGTTTAACTCAACTAGAAAATTCCAAAAATAACTTATAAAACAGAGAATAATAAAATAGAGAGTAGAAAAATCTACTCTCCTATGTAAAAATAATAATAATATTCCCACCAGATTCAATAATTAAAAACATAATTTAATGACAATAAACAACGCTATAAGCGCAATAACAAAAGACGTGCTCATTCTAATATGGCAATTCATAATGTCGTTCCTCCTTTTATTAGTTTCTTCTGCTTTGTATACAACAGAAACACTGAAGGGGTTTATTGCCCAAGCAATACCTGCTCGGCGACCGACTATATTTTTAATTATATATTATCTGGCTCCCTTACGCTTACCTTTTGGATAAGTATGCCTCCCAGATATTTTTATTATATCATTATATCATATTTTTACAATTCAGAACATAGGTTTTGAGGAAAATGTATAGTATTAAAGAGTCTTTTTATGCATATTGACATGATCATAAGATTAGTGATTAATAATAAAATAGGACTGTCGTGAGACAGCCCTACCCCAAAAATTAAAAGGAGAAAAATGAAATGGCATATAAAGAGAAAGATATTATAACATCATATTAGTGATGTCTTTTACTTTACTATCAGAAAGTTCAGTATGTTTACAAATCATGCTTGTTACAATGACTTTTCCTAAAACGGAACGTAAATTATACTTACCACTTCCGATAATACTTGTTAAAAATTTTAACATGTCTCGCCTCCCTTCTCTATAAAATAGAAATATAAATTAGGGAAATATGCGCCCAGAAAGGGCAGATTCATTTTTCCGACTGCCATAAAAATAGACATTGGGACAACCTTCGGTTATAGAGTGTTATGGCACACATCTATGTTGTTTCTCCAATGTCTATATTTTACCATTGTATTTAATTCAATACAATCCAGAACAATAGTTCTAATTTTGTAATTGTGAGTTAATATACTCTTCTCTTTCGGATTTCGTCATTGAGAAGAATTTTTCAAATTCTATATCAAGATTTTTGCATTCAATGTTGCATGTTCTGCATATACATTTAATATAATGTGTGTATGTGATTCTATGACAATTAGGACAGTAATGAATTTTTAACATATGTAACCTCTGTTTCTCATTGATATAATTGCAAAAATATTTTATATGTGATATGTTATATGAAAATATTAACATATATGGGAGGTATAATAAAGTATGGATTATACATCTAAAACTCGCTCTTTACAATCACTTGTAAAGGATATGAATAAGGGGACAATTAATCTTTCTCATAAATTACAGCGACCAGAGGGACAATGGAATCGTAAGCAAAAATCAGATTTGATTGATTCACTACTTCGCCATTATCCAATTAATCCAACATATGCAATTGTAGAAGAAGACGGAACTCTATCGGTTATTGACGGTGTTCAGCGTTTATCTACTATAAGAGATTATATTGAGAATATATTTGCTTTATCAAAGGATATGAATGGTATTATTATTAACGGTGAAGAAAAGAATTTATCAGGCTTAAAATTTGACAAACTTGATGAAGATGTTAAATCTGAAATTCTTAATGCTGAATTGCAGATTTATAGAATGACCGATTGTACAGAAACAGATATCCGTGAACTTTTCCGAAGACAGAATGCAGGGAAACCTCTGTCAAATAAGCTTTTGCGTGTGGTGCATGAATCAGATGAATTTAGTGAAGTGGTCTACTCTCTCGCCAATCATCCATTCATGGATAAACTTATGTCACCTACACAAAGAAAGAATGGTACAGATAGAGATATAATTATCCAGGCAATGATGCTTATTTCTTCTAATCAGGAACAGGAATTTACATCTTTTAGAACAAAAGATATTGATACTTATGTAACTGATTATGCGGATCAGTATCTTGGTAGAGCTGATACATTAAAAGAGGCTATGGATAGATTCGATGAATCATTTGATGAAATTAAAATTCCTGTTACCTCTATCCCACAAATATTATATTCAGGTTATCGTATTATTAAAGATAAGAAGTCGTTCACAAAACTTGTCGATAAGGTTGCTGATTTTTGTGTTAATTATGATTCAAATGATGAGTATAAGCAGTTTGTTCAGAATGGAACAGGTTCAAAGGAAAATGTTCGAGGAAGATTTGAATATTGGAGAGCAATTGTTAAGACATTACAGTAAGATTTTGAAGAGTAGTCATTAATGGCTACTCTTCATTTATATACGTTTATAAACATATGTTCTGATAGAATTATGTCAATTATTGGTATATAATGGTAATATTAAATACTGATGATTGGAGAATGTTAAATATGAAATTAAAGGAAGATATATCTGCACAAGGTAGAATAAAGGGAATGCTTTCTAGTATAGTTTCAACTTTATATGATGTAGAATCTGATTTTGCTGTTGAATTTTGTAAATGGTTATTAAAGAAGTCAAATTATGCTAAACGTCACGAATTACATGAGAGGTTTCCTTCTTTACCACAAAACATGCAAAGAGGTGATATAGTTTGGGTTGAATTTGGTATGAATATTGGTGATGAGTTAAGCGACCAATATAAAGATGGTCATTATGCTATGATATGGGCACAACAAGGTTTTGTATTTACCGTATTCCCATTGGCTTCATCAGAAGATAAAAAATTTAATGATTGTGCAGTAAATATAGGAAAGGTTCAGCATTTACCAGGAGATGAAGACTCTTATTTGAAAGTAGATATGATAAGATCTGTAAGTATAAGAAGAATAAGAAAACTCAATAATGTAAGAGCAGGTAAAGTTAGTATTACTGATGAAAATATATTAAAAAGGATTAATGACAAAATATTAGATAAATTAGTAATTAATTTTGAAAAAGGTATTGACAAACAAGAATAAATGCATATAATAATATATAAACAAATGCAAACGGTCTGCGTTGGGTTACTGGCGTATGACGATGTAAGAAACCTTATTCTTTACCTTTGATGTAAAGAGCTTAAAAGCATTCACTTAATTGTGAATGCTTTTTTGGTTAATAAATAAAAGAGCAAATGTATTCACACTTGCTCTTTTCACTACTCTTCTATCCTATCAGTCTTTATCTTCAGATCCGCTACATTCGTCACTGTGTTCACAGAATTCACAATAACATTCATCTGTATAATCACCTGTTTGCCAACATAGTTCTGTTGGAGACATATCATTGTTCATAAACTCACCACTCCTCTGCTTAAAAATATCTTAATTATACACTTGTTATTTTATCAAATTATTATATGTGAGGTGAATCAATATGAAATTATCTATAAAGATTAAAATAAATGAAATACGAGAACTGAAACCAATTGTTGAGTATATAAAGAACTTGGAGAATAATTCTCCCGAACTCAATACAGAGATAGAAATTGAGCTGGGAGAATAATTATTAGTTTTCTTTTATAACTTCAATAATTGAAATTTCTGACTTAGAGATGGTAAATGCATTAGTGTCAGAATATAAATGTAAATCATATCCAACTGAATAATGATGATTAAATATTTCTTCATTTTCAAGATTGTATTCTAATACGCCTTTATGACCATAATAGACCTTATTGATATGGTTGTATTCTTGCACTTTACCATCTTTGTTTTTAATTTTAAATGTATACATAGTATCCTCCTCTGTAATTTGATATTACTATCATACTACATTAAGGAATATTTTACCATTCGGAACATTAGTTCTTACTTAAAAATCACTCTTACAATTATTACAGTGCCATTGTTTTTTTACCTTTTGTGAGAATATACCGAACATCGCTACTGATGTTGCTTTTGATACTCCTGATATTTTCTTACAATTTGTTGAATTACAATATGGACAATGAACTTTATTTAACCAATCTTGTGCTTGGGCGTTAGCTTGGGCGATTTGCTGTGGGGTAAGGTCGGGAATCGCAGGATTGTTTTCTTTAGTTCCATATTGTTTACTTAATTCACACCATAGTTGTTGAGCATCGTCATCTGAACAATTTGTTAATTCTTGAATAAACTTTATTCCTTTTAATGTTTGATTTTGAGCAATTATCACCAACATTTTTGTTGCTTCCGTGCTTTCAATTTGATTATCAAAATAATATTTTGCTTCTTCGTAATTCATAATAACCCCCCTTTTTTTTGTTTTTATTATATCAGACAACTCATAAATACGCAATTAAAGACTGTTGGAGAGTCTGTTAGCGTTATATCAAAACTTGAAGAAGCTTTAAAAGAAATAGACAATATTGGTACTGTTGGTATGCCTAGAATGGCACAGGTAAACAGATTGTTAAAAGAAACTTTTGCTGACTGTTCCATTGAAGCTGCAAAAATGGCGATTTCGCAAAGTACATTAAATAAAGAGCAAATAGAATTGATTTTATCCTCAAAAGGTCTTACAGGTAATATTCTTGAAACCACTACGGCTGAACTTGCCAACGCAACTGCTACTAATGCCGTAGCTGTTGCTGAAGGTACTGCTACTACTGCCACTGTTGGATTTGGTACGGCTATTAAAGGATTGGGAGCATCGTTAAAATCGCTCGTTGCCGCTCATCCTGTATTACTTGCTATAACGGCTGCTATAGGTGCAATTTATGCTACCGTAAAAATCGTTGACGCTTGTACGACAAGTTTTGATGAATTAAAAGATAAAATATCCAACTTAAAACAAGATGTTTCTGATTCTGAATCAACTTTAAAAGATTATAAAACTCAGCTTGATGAAATAAATCAGAAAATAACTGAAATTAACAATCAAGATTCTTTAAGTTTTACAGACGAACAAGAGTTAGAAAATCTCAAAAATCAGAAAACTGAGCTGGAAAATATGTATAATATTGAAAAAGCTCGTCATGATTTAAAGCAAAAAGAATTAGAAGATACTGCTAATAAATATTTTAATAAGAAAATAACACCTTCCTTATCTAAAGAATATAAGGATTATTCGGTTGTAGACGAAGATGGATTTGAAAAAAAACTTACAAAGCTTGATATAATGAATCTAGCTAAAGAAAGAATGCTATTAAATCAATCTAGGTTAGATACATTAAATGAAGAATATAATAATAAATCAAACCCTTCCAATAAAGAAACTAAAGAGTATGAGAAAAAGAAGGCACAACTTGAAAAAACTCGTGATGATGCAAAAAAAACTGCATTGGACATCCAAGAGGAAGCAAAAGAACAAGTTGAAGGCTTAGATTCAACTTCTGACACCTATAAAAAAGTTACAGAAGCTTCGCAGGAATTATCTGATGCGTTGGCAAGACTGAATAATGACTGGGATAGTCTATCTGATAAAGGTAAACGAGAGGATTTATCTTCTAAAATATCAAAAGAAGCTAAAAACTTAAGTTCGGATGATATGAAAAATATTGACAATTATCTTTCAACCTTATCTGATGATGATTTAAATATTCTTGCTAATGTGACTTTCGATGAGAATACTACAGTTGAAAGTCTTAAAGAAGTTATTAAAGCCGCTCAAGAAGAAGCTAACAAAAGTTCGGTAGATTTACCTGTCAAAACATTTGATCCTACTTCTCTTCTTGAAGAATCAGATGATAAGACTAAGACAGCAACATTAGCAGACCTTCAGTCAGAAGCAGATTTGCTATCTTCTATTCAGAAGGAAATGTCTGAAACAGGTCGTATCGGTGTCGATTCAATGCAGAAAATTATCAAGCAGTATCCAGAAGCAAAAGACGCTTTAGGTCAGTATATGCTTGGTATTATTTCACAGGAAGAGTTGTTTGATCAGTTACAGGGTGTGTATGAGGATGATAAAAATGCTTATATTTACTCACTTGTTGAGAAGTCTAAGTATGATGGTACATTCTATTCTAACCTTGTAAACACAAATAATGATTTCTTTGCAGGCTTATCTGAAGCGTATGGCGAAGATTTCAGTAACTATAAAAATCTCGCACAGGCTAAACAGAAGATTGATGATCAGCTTATTAAATATCTTTCTGGTATGTGGGGTAAATTCTATCAGACTACTATAGATACAGCAACAGGGTTAATGTCATTAACTTCAAAAGCTACTTCTATGGATGATGATATGGATTTAGGTTTATATTTGTATGATAATGGTGCAGATGAAGAGACAAATGCCATTGCTGAAATGCAGAAAATGGTTGATGATTACAATGCTTTACAGAATATATCATTTGAGTCTGCTTTTAATGGTATTGATTTATCATGGCAAGGTTTTTCAGGTGACGATTCATCATCTTCCAACGATTCATCCTCTTCACAAACAGAACAAGATGTGGACTGGATTGAACGCTTAATCAATAAGATTTCTACAGTATATTCACGTCTAAAGAATGTTGTATCAGATACAACAACTACATGGCTCAATCGTAATAACGCATTATCAGATTCTATGAGTACACTTGCAGATGAGATAAATGCACAGTCAGATGCTTACGAATACTATATGAATGCATTTAATTCTTATGGTCTTGATGACTATTATAAGAATCAGATTGCAGATGGTTCTATAAGCATTGATGTTATTTATGATGATGACTTGAAGAATGCTATATCTGATTGTCAGGATTTCTATGATAAAGCACAGGATGCTAAAACTGCTGTTCAGGAACTTAATATTGAATTAAAAGGGCTTGCTAAGAGGAGGTTTAGTTGCCGAAGATGACATTTCGAAAAGAAGATTTCATATTTCAAAGATTATTCAGACCAGCTTCAGAAGGAAATGGATATTATCACCACTAAGGGTTGGTTCTCTTCTACTTCCATTAACGAAGGTATGAAAAAGGTTGAACAGGATAATCTTGACAGACTTAAACAGGAAAGAAATGCTTTAATGAATGCCTTAAATTCCGCTGTTGGTTCTGGTAAAATAGAGAAATACAGCGAAGATTGGTATGACATGCAGAGTTCTATTGACTCTGTTACATCTTCTATTCTTGATGCTGAGAAGGCTCTTATTGAGTATGATAACGCTATCAGGCAGATTAAGTGGGATGCATTTGATAGAACAAGAGATGATGTAGAGAATCTTATTAGTGAAACTGAATTTCTTGTTGAATTATTAAAAGATAAAGGTATTACTGACGACAATGGCAATACTACTGCTGAAGGTAAAGCTGCACAGGCGTTACTTGTTCAGAAGTATCAATTATATCTAAATCAGGCTCAAAAATATAAAGATGAAATTCTTAAAATTGATGAGGAACTTGTTAACAATCCTTATGATAAGGAATTATTGGATAGAAAACAAGACCTTATTGATAAACAGCAAGAAGCTATCAAATCAAGTATTTCTGAAAAAGATGCCATTAAGGATCTGGTCAACGATGGATATAATGATTTATTGAACGCTTTACAAAAAGTTATTGACAAACAAAAAGAGAGTCTATCTGCCGAGAAGTCACTGCATGATTATCAACGAACAGTTGCTGAACAAACTGCTACTATTGCTCAGTTACAGAAACGATTATTAGCTTTACAGGGTGATAATTCTGAAAGTGGTCAATCTCAAAAACAATCTATAAGTTCAGAGCTTAAAGATGCACAAGACCAGTTAGAAGAAACAGAGTACGAACAGTACATTGAAGATCAGACTAAGATGTTGGACGACTTAGCGACACAAGCTGAAGAATGGATAAATACTCGTTTAGACAACCTTGATGGTCTTATTCAACAGATTATTGATGATAGTAATACTCATAGCGGAGAAATTAAAGATACTATCACTAATACTGCTAATGAATTTGGTATAAATCTTAGCGATGGTATGAAGAGTATTTGGGAAACAAATACAAATAACATTAATAATAATATTACTTCTGTATTTAATGATTTCGGAACAAAATTTGATAATACACTGACAACACTTAATAATGTTGTTAGTGGTATTGAGAGCAAAGTTCAGGAAATGCTTAGTCTTGCTAATAAAGAAGCTGCACAAAGACAAGCCGAACTAGAAGAACAGAGAAGACAACAGGAAGCTGCTGAATCTAACTCATCTTCATCAGGTGATTACAGTGAACCTGATTATGATTGGGATGATATTGGCGGTGGAGATAGTGATTCTTCTAGTGGTGGAGATGGCGTTGATTGGATATACTCTCCTGACTATTTCCCAAAAGATCAATTGAATGTAAATACTAGTATAGTAGACAGGTTGAAAAGTCTTGATTATGATTCTTCCTTTGGTGCTAGAGCTATGTATTTTGAACAAATGGGACTCGGTAATGACTACACGGGTAGTTATGATGATAATGTCGCAATGCTCGAATGGATGAAATCAAGAGGTATCGGAGGATATCGTAAAGGTACTAAATCAGCAACAAAAGGGCTTCATATTTATGGTGAAGATAATCCAGGCTCAGAGGTACTTGTTACTAAATATGGAGTACTTCGTCAGTTTGATTCAGGTGATACAGTATTTAACAAAGACCAAGTTGAAAAACTTTGGAATCTTTCTAAGGGTATCACTACACCAAACATGTATATGGATAACTTAGGTGCTAAGTTGCCTGATATTACCCCAGTTTCAACAAACAAATCAGTTGATATTGGTGGCATTAATGTTAATGTTGATAAGATTGTCACAGACAATCCAGAAGACTTTACACGACAGCTTACTAACGAACTGGCAGGAAACTCAAAGATACAGAAAATCCTTGGAGAGATTAATTCTAATCAGCTCTTAGGTCGAAATTCATTATCCACTCGTAGATATATGAAATAATATTATGGACGCATTGGTGTCATAGCCAGTGCGTCTATTTTAATTGGAGGAATATAATGTCAAATAAATTGATTAAAAATAAAAACTCTACAAGTAAAGAACTTGAATATTATAAAAATCACTGTGCCTTACTTGAGAAGGAACTAGAAGAAGAAAGAAAAAAAAGAACACAACTTGAAATCACTCTTTCATGTGGTTCTGAACCCAGTAACCACGCGGTTTCCGAGCTTCGAAATTTGATAAAATCATATAAAATTGCAAAAGAGACAGAAGAAAAGCTTTGTAATGAGCTATTGGCTAAAAATAAGAAAATGGATGAAAATTTGGCTGAATTTGATAAAATAAAGCCTTTATATATAAAGAAATGTGAAAGAGAATATGATGATATTCTCAAAGAATACACAAAAATGATTAAAATTATTGGTTAAAAATAATATTCAGAAAGGATGGTGAACAATGAAGATACAAAAAGTTCAAGTAACGGGTGCAAAAGGTAGTACCGTTGATTGTGGCTATTTCTCTAATGCTTTATATGATACATACTTACAACTCACCACTACTGCTGAAATAGGTAAACAATATAATATACATGGATATATTAAGTCAAATAGATCAGGAACAATCAGATGTCAAGATATGACTGCAAATGTTACTACTTCTTGGCAAGAAATTAAAATGATTATAATTCCAACAAGTAATATTTTGGAATTATATTTTTACCCTGGTGAATTTTATTTATATAATTGGAAAATGGAAGCAGGAACTATATCTTCTGCATGGACTCCTTCCCCACTTGATGTTAAATATGATTTGATTGAAATGGGAACAATTGTAACTCAATTATCTAACAGTATATCAAGTAAAGTATGGCAGAATGATATTAATACCGCTACAGGTGCTTTGAATACCAAGATTACAGAAGTTAAACAGAATGCTGATAAAATCTCATGGTTAGTTAAGTCAGGTTCTTCTGAGTCTGATATGGTTCTTACTGATACTACATATACATTAATTTCAAAAAATATTAATCTTAAAGGAAATGCTATTTTTACAAGTTTTCTTAATGAAGACCAAACTGCGATTAACGGTGGAAAAATTGCTACTAATAGTATTACTGCTTCACAATTATCTACTGATTCCATCAAATCAAGAAATTATATTGAAAATACTTCAGGTTCATTTTTGAATCTTTCTGATGGTACATTTGATAGTAAGTATTTAAAATGGGATGAAACGGGTACGATAACTGCAACAAGTGGAAAATTTGCTGGATTTATTATTAATAATAACGGAATTGTTGCTATTCCAAAAAATGCAGAACTTGATGAGTCTAATCTTCAATTTTCAATTAACAATTTAAATGCATTTGTTACTGATACTGCTGCTCTAATGTGTAGACTTATAACTTTAAAAGATAAAAATAACTATTTATTTTCACTAGATTCCAATGGGGAAGTCGCTTGTACACAGTTCTATTGTAATGGTATAAGTGTAAAAAAAACAAGTAGTGGTTCGCCATATATTTATATAGGTAAAGATCGGGAAACAATAGATGGAGTTGTTGATTATAAAGGATATATAAATATATATGATTGTGTAAAATTAGGAAGAAAAAATACATTTAGTACAGAAACATGGTTTAATAATACAGTATATGTTAATGATAATTCCCATTTGAAAATATGGCATAACAGTAGAAAAAAATATGGAAATCCAGTTACATATATGAATAATCCTATTTCTATTGATTGGGATGGAAGTGTATTGAGGATTTATGTAGATAATGTAAATGTAGCTTCGTGGATAACAGCCGAGCAGAGATGGGAGTAAAAAATAGAAAGGAGAACTTATGTATATAAAATACAATAACAATAATAGAATTTTAATTAAAATAGATAGTTATAAAATTATCAATCCATATATTTTTAGAATATACGGAGATATATCTACTTTAAAAAATCAAACTGGTTTTTCTATATATTATGAAGGTGATAATGTTCCTACCCAAAAATGTTCTGAATATAAATATATATATGATATAGGCGAAAATTATATAGATTACACAAATCAAAATATTATTTACTATATTTATTATATAGCAAATAAGGATAACTATGTCACAGGAACAGAAATAACTGAAAAAAAAGATGACAACAGAGTATTATGTATTTCAGGCTCAGGCAAGAAATATGAATATTATAATGATACTAATGTTTATGTAGATGACAATGGTTGTTATAATTTTAAAATCATATCCGATAAAATAGAAAATGTATCTAAAGAAGAAAAGGAAATGATTTTAAAGCAGAAAGAAATTGATAAATTAATTCAAGCTAAAAATGTTAAAATATCTGAATTAACAGAAACTTGTGAAAATATAATTCTTAACGGCGTTTATTATAATGGAAAACATTATGCATACAATTATTCTGATCAGAATAATATTTCAAACCTCGTACAGATGGCTAAAACAACAGGTATGGATGTACCTTATCATGCGGATGGAGAACTTTGTCACCTATACTCTCCTGCTGATATTTATGCTATTTATATTACGGAAGAAATGAATGTAACTCAAAATACAACATATCTTAATCAGCTTAAGGCTTATGTTAATACACTTAAAGATATTGATAGTGTCAATAATATTGCATATGGTCAGGAACTTACGGGTGAATATCTCAAGAATCTTAATAATATTATGGAACATTCGCAGAAAATTATAGAGGTGTTAAATGCAGAAACGTTTAAGATTACTCAGTAAGCATCTATTTTTGTTTTTAGTTGGTGCAAGTTTTTATATTTTTATTGAGGTAATATATAGAGGATATTCTCATTGGACTATGGGTGTTTTAGGTGGAATATCATTTATATCTATTGGACTTATTAATGAAATATTGAGTTGGGACACACCAATATGGATTCAATGTCTAATTGGAGGATGTTTAATAACATTCTATGAATTTATCACAGGTGTAATATTGAATCTTTGGTTACATTTGGGCATATGGGATTATTCTCATATGCCTTTTAATATATTAGGTCAAATATGTTTACCATTTACATTAATTTGGTGTGTATTATCATTAGTGGGAATTATATTAGACGATTATTTAAGATATTGGTTTTTTAATGAAGAAAAACCAAGATATAAATTATATTAATCAACAATTTGGATAGTAATGGCATGTTGAGAATAATGTTTTTAAGTCATTATGTTGATTTTTCAAAAACAAATTTCGCAACATTAGTATCAGACTGGGATAATAAATTCGGTGATATTTACATGATTATATTTGGTTATAATAATTATACTAAAACCGATTTAATTAACGCCGCAGGAACATGCTTTTTCATTAAGACATGGCTTACAAACAATGTACCAGTCATTACATTTTCAACTGATTCTAGTGAAGTAAAAATTGCCAAAGTCAATAATTTATGATAATAGAAATTTTAAATTTTTATCAAATTGTTGGTAATAAAACTGCCACCACTATTCTACTTTGTACCATTCCACTAAATTTAATAATCGCAGAATTTTTTCGATAGTACTAAAAACATCTTCATATATTTGAATACCAATATTGTTGCTTAGTTCACTTACTCACCTATCAAATTCGAATAAAAAAATAATAAAAAAGAAAGGAGGAATTTTAAAAATGTCTTTAATTGATTTTACATATGCTGATCAAAAATTATCGAACTTTGGTTATATGCCATGTAGTTTCGATTCACCTGATTTATCATCTATTTCATTCGGAAGTAATGCTACATTTACAACCATAAGACTTAATTCTTCTTCAAAAAATAAATTACTTTCAACAAAATATGAAGATGTATATACGACATCTGAGCCAATCCAAATATGTAAGAAATGTCCTTCTGATAATATATATATTACTCATGAAGAATTTCGATTATTAGAACGATGGCTTAATAGAGGAAAATATTTAAAACTTACCCCTAAATATGAATATGAAAATGAAGAGTTATATTTTTATGGATATTTCAATGTACAAGCATTAATATATGGAGGTCGAATTGTAGGTGCTGAATTGACATTTACAGCTAATTCTCCTTTTGCTTATAAATATGTAACTCAATCTTTTGATTTGACGAACAACAAATTAACATTTTCTTTAAATAGTATTTCTGATGATTTTAAACCAATTTATCCTAATATAAATATAACTTTAAAACAAGCTAGTGATTTATCTTTAATGAATATGATTGATAATTCCGTCACTTCGATCAAAAATTGTTCAGAAAACGAAACAATATCTATCAATGGTGAAAATAAAATTATCACTTCTTCACTCTCTCATACATTTCTTCCTAATGATTTTAATTATGAATTTCCAAAAATATATACATCTTATGAAATCGCTACTAATAATTTCTCGGTTTCAGCCCCATGTACAGTAACAATTAGTTACGAACTGCCAAGAAAGGTAGGTGTTTATTAATGCAAATTAAAATTCTATCATCTTGCGGTAATACATTGTTATTTGGACAGACTGCTACTTTAGCAGTTCAATTATATGATGATAATGATAATATTATAAATGATACTTCTACTTATCATTATGTATGGAAAAAATATCATGAAGGTCGAGAGGTTAAATGGGACGCATCTGGACAAACAATAACAATTATATCAGATGAATGTGGTAATGTGGTATATAAAGTCTTTGTTATGGATGAAAATAGTCTTACAAATTTTTCAGGAAATTTGATTACGGACAATGAAGATAATATATATACAGCATATTTTTCTTTTGATTCTATTTTGACCGAAATATACAACGGTTCTTCTGATATACCACCATATTCTAAAGATTTAACAATAATCTTAGCTTCAAGGAATTTAAAGCTACTTGGACAAATAGTTAATATAGATTCTGATAGTATATCTTACAAGAATTCTCTTAATGCAGCAAATGAATTGTCTTTTACTGTACATAAGAATCTTGACAATATAATTGAACCTTTATGGGATAAGATAACCGATCTAAAATTAGCTTATGTTAAAGAGCTAAATCAATATTATCAAATATCTGTTACTATTAATGATACATCTGATGATATAACAAAGGTAATATCTGCTACTTCTTTATGCGAAGCGGAATTGAGTCAGAAATATATTCATAATACGGAAATCAATACAGAGAATGATATTACTAGAGATGATTATACAATTACAAAATTTTATAGCCTTACTGATAAAAAAGCTTCTTTGTTAGATAGAATATTGTCGTTTGCTCCAAATTATAAGATTGGACATGTTGATGATACTCTTGTCGATCTACAAAGAAGTTTTTCTATTGATGGAACAAGTATATATGATTTCTTAATTGGTGATTGCTCTGAGCAATTTGGATGTTTATTTCAATTCGATTCTACCTCAAGAACAATTAATGTATATGATTTATATACAAATTGTTTAAATCCTGAATGCGGATACCGTGGAGAATTTAATGATACTTGCCCCGAATGTGGAAATACTAATCTTTCATATTTTGGCGAAGATACTTTTATTTATATTGATAAGGACAACTTAACAGATTCTATTGAATTTACAACAGATATTAATTCTGTAAAGAACTGTTTTAAAGTTGTGGGTGGAGACGATGATATCAACGCTGCTATTCATAATGTCAATCCTAATGGTTCAGATATTATATATAGAATAACGGACGAACAAAAAGATGATATGTCTTCTGAACTTGTAGAGAAATTATCTGATTATGATGAATTATGTGACTTTTATAAAAGTACTTATAAATCAATCAATATTGATATCTATAATGCTATGGATAAAATATTGTATTATACTTCATCTATGATGCCGACAGTTGAGCATGAAGAAGTTACGGCATCTACCGAAGCAGCAAAACTTACCTCTGCTAAATTAAGTCCACTAGGATTACAAAAAGTAACTACTTCTACTTCTGTTGCCACAGTGAACACGGCACTGAAGATGTTAGCAAGGGTGTTTGTTAAATCAGGATATGTCAAGGTTGAAGTTGATACAGATAACACAAATACATTTACCTATGTTGGTATAGATGAACAGCATAATCATTATGGTACTTGGTATGGTCGATTTAAAGTTACCAATTATAGCAACGAAAAAGATATTGTATACACTAATTATATGGAAATTAAGGTATACGACTTATATGAAGAATATCTTGATCAAAAAATTAAGAAAAACATCGTAAGTAATGATAGAGATGGTGAAGGTAATCTATTCAATGTATTATCTATTGAAGACTTATCACAATTTAAGAATGCATTAACTTATTACTGTTTGAATAGACTTACATCATTTTATTCTGCTATTGAAGGATGTATGAACATACTTATTGAAGCTGATCAAGCAAAACAAGGTGCAGATTTATATGAGAAGTTCTATTTAAAGTATTATAACATGCTTCAGGCATGTCAGGACGAAATTGATACTCGTAATGCAACAATAACCGAATGGAATGGTAAGTATGATTCATATGTTAATCAGCGAAACATAATTCAAGATAAACTTAATTTTGAAAAGTATCTTGGTAAGGAATTATATAATGAATTTATATCATATATTAGAGAAGATACTTATACTAATGATAATTATATATCCGATGGATTGACCAATGAAGAACTGTTAAATAAAGCCGAGGAATTGTTGAATACGGCTAAATTAGAATTATTCAAGTCAAGTGAAAGACAACACAGTATATCTTCGACTTTGTATAATTTGTTGCAGATGAAAGAATTTTCTGAAATTATTGATAAGTTCCAATTAGGTAATTGGATAAGAGTCAAAGTCGATAATAATATATATAGATTAAGACTTGTATCTTATGAAGTAAATAATAGTGGTATAGAAAATATTAATGTTGAATTTTCTGATGTTACACAAACTTTAAATGGTCAAAATGATACAAAAAGTATCATCAGTAAAGCTCAACAGATGGCTACTAATTATAGTTATGTAAGTACTCAAGCAAAGAAAGGTGAACAAGCACAGAATTCTATTGCTTCTCTTCTTACTAATGGTTTTAATACGGCTATAACCGCAATAAAAAATGCTGATACAGAAGATATTATTATTAATAAAAATGGTATATCTGCTAGAGCATTAAATGATATAGAGTCTGCGTATGAACCTAAACAACTTAAGATTATTCATAATATGATTGTATTCACCGAAGATAACTGGCTTACAGCTTCTACAGCGATTGGTGAGATAAAATATACATTAGACGGACAAGAGTTTTCATCTTATGGAATAATTGCTAAGAGTATGATATCTGGAATAATAATTGCAGGACACATATATTCAGCTAATTATTCTTCTACAAATAAGACAGGGACTCATATTGATCTTGACTCAGGTTCATTTTCTTTAGCTGGTGATAAGATTATTTATTCAGCAGGAGGAAATAAACTTACACTTAAAGATGTGCTTGTTGAGTATACGACTGAAGATGATAAGGGTGAAAAAACACAAATTGTTACAGGTCTTGATACTGTTGCGATTAAGGTAGATACAATTAATTCAAAATATATCAGTACAGATAATTTTTCTGCTAAGTTTGCAGAGATAGACATTGTAAAAATTAATGAGTTGTATGCAAATTCTGCTTTTATTACTTCTCTTAATTCTTATACATCTAATTCTATTAATTCTACAGTTAATACCGAGTTTGTTAAAACTCTTATTGCTGGTCATGCTACCCTTAATGATTTATTTACAAGTAATTTTACAATAGGTTCTGATGATTGTGGTTATGTTCTTATGAACGGTTCTACAATGCAATTTAAAGACAAAAACGGTAATGTATATGTTCAGATAGGCACAGACAAATCTGGTGGACATTCTATTATTATTAATGATAGTAATGGAACTGCTATTATGAATGGTTCAGGTATTACTGCTAATGCTATTGCAGATGGTTTAATTGTGGACAAAATGGTTAAGAAGAAAGATACAACTTATAATGGTATCTCAGGTGATAAGCTTAATATAGATTCTGTTGTAACAAGTATTAATGAGGGTAATAAAACCATTAAATCTTCTCTCATTTATTTTGATGAAGATAAACAAACGCTTGATACCAAATTGGGTAAAATGGTGGAAACAGACACTACGATAAGTAACAGTCTTAATACAATTAAAAATTCAGTCGATGAGAACACCTCTGCAATTACACAAGTTACTATGTCTGCGAATGGTAATAATATATTAAGAAATTCTGATACATTGATATTTGATGATTATATAATTGGTTCAAAACTTATTGATGCAAGCAATAATATTCTTGTTGATAGAAACGGTTATATATTAGTCGGTTAATTAAGGGCTGAGAAATCAGCTCTTTTATTTTTTTAAAGAAAGGAAATAAAAAAAATATGGCAAATAAAAAAATAACAGATGCTACTCAGATAAGCACTATGTCTGGTAGTGATAAATTATTCGTTAATTCAGGTGATGATTTAAAGCAAATCACACTAGATCAAGCTGTCGCAGCATCAACACCAGTTCAACAACTAAACAACAATATAGAATTTTCCACTTTGGTAAAAAAAGCAAAAAATTTAGAACCAAACACAGACTTAAATACCATAACTACATCTGGAATATATTATCTTCTAAACGCAGAAGCATGGTGCAATGCTCCAAATACCAAAGTAACAAATAGTTATCTTATAGTGATTGCGGTTAACACAAAAAGATGTACACAGATACTTCTTCCCGGAAATGACACTGCAATTTACATTCGTTCTACTTATACTGATAACACACTTTGGACTAATTGGAAATCTAATAATACAGACATAGAAATAAAAAACTGTTTTTGCAAAAATGTTGCAAGTATAAATGGTACTCTTGAAGGTTATGGCTATAATTATTGCTATTATAA
>ERZ837910.440-NODE-440-length-65032-cov-22.819859_pt1 | contig 65032 bp, 59 predicted proteins | sample MGYA00519940_ERZ837910 | MGnify/ENA primary metagenome ERZ837910 (study PRJEB31850, sample SAMEA3708825) | human gut metagenome | biome: human gut; feature: human-associated habitat; material: faeces | place: China | collected 2014 ... | reverse complement strand
CGTCGACCTCCAGCGTGACAGGCTGGCGTGCTAACCGACTGCACCACCGGGCCAGATAATGGTGGGAACAACAGGGCTCGAACCTGTGACCTCCTGCTTGTAAGGCAGATGCTCTCCCAGCTGAGCTATGCTCCCGAACTTGGCCGTCGCTTCCGACTGGTCATCAGCGACAAGACGTATTATACAGGAAAGCCAACGTTTTGTCAAGCAAATTTTGCCCTTTTTTCAAAAAACTTTTCATTCTGTGAAACGGCGGTTTTTCCGCCGTTTCACAGAGAAAATCAAATTTTCTTCAAAAGTTCCTGAATATCCTCCGGTGTGAAGGTATAAACCGTATCGCAGAACTGGCACTCCACCGGGAATGCCTTTCCCTCCCGGGCAATGTCGCCCAGCTCTTCCCGGCCCAGGCTGATGAGCGCCTGCTCCACCCGGTCCCGGGTGCAGTAGCACTTATAGGACACGGGAACCGTCTCCATAAACACCACACCCAGATCACCGCAGACCTGCCCCAGAATATCCTCCGGAGTCATGCCGCTTTCCAGCATGGGCGTCACGGCACCGGCACGCTGAATGCCGGCTTCCAGCTTATCAATGATCTCATCCGGGGCCCCGGGCAAAAGCTGGATAAGGTATCCCCCGGCGACCTTGACGCTGTGGTCCCGGTCCACCAGCACCCCCAGGGCACAGGCCGTGGGCACCTGCTCGCTCTGGACAAAGTAAGCCGTCACATCATCGCCGATCTCGCCGGATACCAGCTGCACGGAACCGATGTAGGGCTCCTTCATCTGCAGGTCCCGGATCACCGTCAGGGTGCCGTCTGTGCCCACTGTGGCCCCTACATCCAGCTTGCCGGGGTATTTCTCCACCAGGGGCACATTGGGCTCTGTGACGCAGCCACGGACGTTGCCCACGGCATCGGAGACCACGGTAATGGTCCCGATGGGGCCGCCGCCCCGGATCTGCAAGGTCATGGAGCCGTTTTCCACCTTCTGCATATTGCCCATCATGGATGCCGCCGTCAGAGCCCGTCCGAAAGCCGCTGTGGCGTTGGGTGTAGTCTTCTGAATCTGCGCACCCCGGCGCACAAGCTCTGTGGAGCAGATGGCTGCAACCTTCACAAAGCCATCCATACTCATACCGCGAACCAGATAATCGCTCATTTGATAATTCCCTTTCTTGCTTTGATATAAATACGCTGCTCTCCCGCCTCAGGAGGTGCCATGCGGCAGTCGCCATAGACGGCGATTTTGGTAAAGCCCGCCTGTTTTAAGTAGTCTACCAGTGTTTCCGCAGAGTAGGCGTACTCCCGGTGCTCCTCAAAAGAGCGGCTCCAGAGCTTTCCCTGCCGCTGGAACAGGTCCATGCCATAGGAGCAGATGTTGGTCTGCCGGTCAAATTCTCCCCGCCAGACGCAGTAAACATCGTCATCCTCATCCAGGAATACCTGCCCATCCATAGCGCGGAGCTTTTCCGGGGTATTCACATCGAAAATAAAGATCCCGCCGGGATTCAGTGCCCGATATACCCGCCGAATGGCTTCCCGGCAGCTTTTGGGCTCGGTGATATAGTCCAGGCTGTCCAGGGCGCACACAGCCAGATCTACAGCCCGGGGCAGTGTCAGCCGCTCCAGACGCTGGCAGGAAAAGAAGGGCCGGGGCATCAAGTCCATGGTCTTCTGCTGGGCCACTGTCAGCATTTCCTCGGACATATCCACCCCGGTGGTGGGAATGCCCATACGGGCCAGAATCGCAGTCACAGAGCCCGTGCCGCAGGCCAGATCCACCGCCGTCCTGGGGTGCAGGCCCTCCGCCGCGAGAATCTGCCGGTAAAAGGCCACCGTGGCCGCATAGTCCACATCGTTGGTCAGGCGGTCATAGCTGACCGCCAGCGCTTTGTACGCGTTCATACTGCCTCCATATACTCAGAAGGGGCGGCTGACAGCCGCCCCTGAGTTATTTTTATCGCTTAAAGATGCTGAAGATTTCATCGATATCGCTGATGTCGCCGGACTTCACAGGCTTCTGGGTTCCGGCCAGAGGTGCGCCGATATCATCGGCGGGGGTCACAGCGGCAGAAGCCTTGGGCGCGAAGGTGCCATCGGCATTCTCAAAGCCGGTTGCAATGACGGTGACCCGCATCTCATCCTGGCACTCCTCGGAGAAGGTTGCACCGAAGATGATGTTTGCCTCAGGATTTGCAGCTTCCTGCACGATCCCAGCGGCGGTCTCCACATCGTCCAGAGTCATCTCGGCGGAGCCGGTGATATTGATCAGGACGCCGGTAGCGCCGTTGATGGAGGTCTCCAGCAGGGGGCTGGAAACGGCAGCGGTTGCGGCCTGCTCGGCCTTCTCCCGGCCGGAAGCGGTGCCAACGCCCATATGGGCCCGGCCTGCGGACTTCATAACGGCGGAAACGTCCGCAAAGTCCAGGTTGATGATGACGTTCTTGGAGAAGCCCACCAGCTCGGAAATGGAGGTAACGGCCTGCTTCAGCACATCGTCTGCAATGCCGAAGGCATTGGCAAAGGTGATTTTCTGATCGGTGACGTATTTCAGCCGGTCATTGGGGATGATGATCAGGGAGTCCACCTTACCCTTCAGGTCGGCAATGCCCTGCTCGGCCTGACGCATCCGGTTAGCGCCCTCAAACTTGAAGGGCTTGGTCACAACGCCCACAGTCAGGATCCCCGCTTCGTGGGCCAGCTCTGCCACAATGGGTGCCGCGCCGGTGCCGGTGCCGCCGCCCATACCGGCGGTGATGAACACCATGTCCGTCCCTTCCAGGACCTGTGCCAGGGCGGAGCGGCTCTCCTCAGCGGACTTCTTGCCGATCTCGGGCTTGGAGCCTGCACCCATGCCGTTTGTCAGCTTCTCGCCGATCTGCACCTTGTTCTTGCAGACGGACTTGTTCAGGTCCTGCTTATCCGTATTCACGGCCACAAATTCCACACCGTTGACACCGGATTCGATCATCCGGTTGATAACATTATTGCCTGCGCCGCCGACACCGATCACCTTGATCTTAACGACGCGATCCTGAATGGTTTCAGACATACATTCTTTCCTCCTATGTATCTTTTTGCAGTTTGAGCCCGACCGCTTCTGCATAATATCCGAATCGTACCTTTCTATTTTAGCTTGTTCTGGGTGATAGGTCAATAGAAAATCTTCGAAATCCACAAAAAATTCATGGAATTCTTTTGGAATGCCCCCGCTTAGGAGCTGAACGGTGTTAAGACCACCTGGTTTTCCCGGATGGTAAAGCTCACATCCAGGATTCCCGTGGTATAGTCCGCCATCTGCAAAATGGCATCGTACATACAGGCGATCTTATAGTTCAGCGGGTGTACAGTGTCCGTTCCGTCGCCCAGATTCACCTGATACTGGGTGCCGTACCAGAGCACGATATCGTCAAGATACGTCACATCGATGCTGGCAATGGAGCCTACAATATCGTTGTCCTCCACGGCCACCAAAATCTGCAGCACCACATCCAGCTTCTCTGCGCCGGTGACCACTGTGGATGCAACCGTCGGCAGCGTCGTCTCCTCCGACGCAGCATCCGTGCCATCGGTGCTTTCCAGCGCGGCCGCAGTACGCTCCGTAGCCACACCGATCTGGCCCACCGCAGGATCCGTCAGCGTCACGCCGACGATCTGGGTGTAATTGCTGGCCGTGGAATTATTGGCCATTTCCGTGACCTTTCCATCGGAATTCATCAGCCACCAGATACCCGTATCGTCCTGAATGGCATAGACAACGCTGTCTTCCTTAATTTCAATATTAACCGTATCCGGCAGTTTTATTCCAATTCTAACACTTTTTACATATGGGAGCTTTGCGCGGATCTGGCTGGCGGCACGGGCCCGGCTGAAGGTCAGCAGATTGTCCCCCTCCGTAATGCCGGAAGCCTCCTGAATGGAATAGGGGCTGTACACCGTGGCGCCGGAAACCGTAATGACCTTGACCTTAAAGAACACGGAAAGGCCGATCATGAATGCCGCTACCACCGCAAGCACGGTGATGAGCTGGACAATCAGCCGGTCCCGGTTGAAGGACGCAGGCTGCGTATAGATCACGGCAGGAGTATTGAACACATTCTGCTTTCTGCGGCGCTTTTCCGCATCCGCCGCCCGGCGCTCCTTGCGCTGCTTGGCAAGATCGGAATTCTCCGCAAAGCTGTCCTTGCTGTAGCGGACCTTTTCATACCACTTGAGTATAGGATTCTGAGAAGAAAAGAAGGTTTTGAAATTTGTGGACCGCTGGGCTTTCCGCTTCTGGTTGGCCTTGCGGTAGGGCTGGTAGCCGGAATCCCCGGTCTTCGCCTTTGATGCCTGCCGGCGTCGCTGAGACTCCTGGGCCTGCCGGGGCTTTTCGGTCCGGGTGCTCTTGCCATCTGTGCGGGGCCGCGAAGCAGCCTCCCGGCGCTGTGCGGTGCCTTCAGCCGACGGCTTTCGAGGCTGGGCCGGACGGGATGTCCCCGCAGGCCGCTCCTGCCGCTCTGCAGAAGGTTGGGCAGGGCGCTTTCGGGGGGCGGGGGCTGCCTCTGCCGGGCGCTTCTTCGCAGCCTCTTTTCTCGCTTCCACGGGCCGCCGGGGTCTTCCGCCCACATCGGACGCGCTCATCCGGGGGGCCGTTTTCTTTGGGTTCTGCTCCCCTGGGGTCCGGCTATTCTCGTTTGTATCCATGCTATGTTCCTCCGGGCCTTACTCAGGCCTTGGTCAGTTCCTCAACAATGTCGCAGATGCGCTGGGTGGAATCGACCCGCGCCATGGTTTTCAGGGTCTTGCTCATGTTCTCCCGTCTCTCCGGGTCAGCCAGCAGGCGGCCAATCTCATCAAAGAGCACCTGGGCGGTGCAGTCCTTTTCCACAATGGTCACCGCGGCATTCCTATCGGACAGCACCCGGGCGTTGCGCTCCTGGTGATTGTTCGTCACATTGGGCGAAGGGATCAGGATGCTGGGTGTGCCGGAAACGGCGATCTCATTGCAGGTCGCCGCGCCGGAACGGCTGATGACGATGTCCGCAGCTGCCATCTCCACAGGCATATCGTAGATATACTCCCGCATATCGATGCTGGGAGTGTGGGGCAGGTCCAGGCCGTCCTTCCGGAGCAGCTCCGGCATCCATTCCCAGCCGAAGCCGCCGGTGGCATGGATATGGTGGAAGGGATAGCCCGCTTCCTTTTCCAGACACATAAGCTCGGCCATGAGCTCATTCATATGCTTTGCGCCCAGGCTTCCGAAAGCAGACAGCACCACAGGCTTGTCCCCCAGGCCCAGCTTCTCCCGGGCAGCTTTTTTGTCACCGTACAGGAACCCCTCCTGGACCGGCATTCCAACAACTTCCACCTTCTCGGGATGATCGTAGTATTTTACGCTTTCTTCAAAAGCCACCAGCACCCGGCTGGCCCGATTGGCAATCATCTTGGTGGTGACACCGGGCACGGCGTTGGATTCGTGGACGCAGGTGGGAATGCCCATCTTGCTGCCGGCATACAGGGCCGGGAAGCTGGCATAGCCGCCGGTGCCGATGACCGCATCGGGCTGAAACTCCCGAAAAATCTTCTTACAGGCGCTGACGGCCTGCAAAACGCAGTTGACTGCGTGGATATTCTGCTTCAGGCCTGCCAGGCTCTTTTTGCGGCTCAGGCCGGAACCCGGAAGGGTCCGCAGCTCGTAGCCCGCCTGGGGCACCAGCTTTTCTTCCATATGACCAACGGCGCCGATAAACAGCACCTTGCAGTTCGGATCGCGCCGCCGCATTTCGTTGGCGATGGCAATGGCAGGATTGATATGTCCGGCGGTACCGCCGCAGGTAAAGATAAGATTCACGTATTTGCCTCCTGAATGGTTCTTTTGCGTGATATATTTAATACGATCCCCATTTCTCCCAGATTCACCGCCAGTGCCGTGCCGCCATAGGAAAAGAAAGGCAGCGCAATGCCGGTGGAGGGCAGGAGATTCGTAACGACACACAGATTCAAAATGGTCTGCACCGCAATGAGACTGATGAGCCCCGCGGCCAGAGCCGTAGAAAATCGGGTTTGTGCCTGCCGGGCGATCCAGAAGCCCCGCAGGATCAGCAGTGCAAAAAGCACCATAATGCCAACCGCACCCACGAGGCCCAACTCCTCGCAGGCAATGGCAAAGATATAGTCGTTATACTGAAAAGGCAGATAGAGGTATTTCTGTCTGCTTTTGCCAAGCCCAAGGCCAAACAGGCCTCCGGAGCCAATGGCATAGAGAGACTGCAAAATCTGATACCCCGTGTCTCCGGGGTCCAGCTCCGGGTGCCGCCAGGCAGTCACCCGGTCACCGGCGTAGCCCATCAGGCGGGTATACACCAGCAAAAACGCCGCCGCGCCCAGCGCCCCCAGCAGCAGCCACTTGGGATGGGTTCCGGCAATGTACATCATGAGGACGGCCACCATGCCCATAAGCATAATGGCGCTCAGGTGCTTTTCCAGGGCCAATGGCACCAGGATGCCCAGCAGCGCCCCGCCGAAGCCCAGGACCCCCCAGCGGAAAAACCTGGTCTTTTCTCCATAATTCTGGGTCAGCCGGGCAAGAAGCACGATCATGGCGAACTTTGCCACCTCTGAGGGCTGGAACTGGAGCCCTGCGATGTTGATCCACCGCTTCGCCCCGTTGACCTCCTGGCCGACGACCAGGACGCTCAGCAGCAGGGCAATGCTGCTGAAATACAGGGGCCACGCGGCGTGATACCACACCTTGTCAGGGATCCGGCTGAAACCGTACATCGCCCCCAGCCCCAAAAGAGCGCACACGGCCTGCTTTTGCAGATACCGGGTGGTAATGGCATAGCGGGTATCATAGGCGCTTTGGGCAGAGCTTGCGGAATACAGCACCACAAGCCCAACCGTCAGCAGCAGGAGCGTCAGCGCCAGAAAAGGCAGGTCCACATTTTCGCCCTTTCGGCGGTCCTCTTTGGCAAAGAGCTTTGCTCCCGCCATACAGCGCTCCTTTCCGGAATCATTAACGGGTCAGAGAAGAAATGCTGAGCCAGGCCACCAGGCACATAATGGCAGACACGGATGCGAAGGTGAGAACGATCTTTTCTTCCTTCCAGCCGCTCATCTCAAAATGATGGTGAATGGGGGCCATTTTAAACAGCCGCTTGCCATGGGTCGCCTTGAAATAGCCCACCTGCAAGATTACGGACAGGGTCTCCACAATGTAGACAAAGCCCGCAAAAATCAGTACCAGGGGAATGTCCAGCGCAAAAGCCAGTCCGCAGACAACGCCGCCCATGAACAGGGAGCCGGTGTCGCCCATAAAGGCCTTGGCCGGGTGCCAGTTCAGGCGCAGATAGGCAAGCAGGCCGCCGATCATACAGGCCGGCAGCAGGGCCAGATTCTGCCGCCCCAGTGCCACGGACGCAGCCACAAAGAAAACCATGACCGGAATGGTGACCGAAGCGCTCAGACCATCGATGCCATCGGTCAGGTTCACGGCGTTGACCGTGCCCACAATGACGAACATGGCAAACAGGGCAAACAGTGCCGGATGGATATAGAATCGGACGCCCCAGAAGGGAATGTACAGGTCACAGGTCAGAACACCTTCCCGGTACAGCACATACAGGAATACCGCCGAAACGGCCATTTGCAGCAGGGACTTCTGAATGGCCGTCAGGCCCATGTCCCGCTTCTTCTTCACCTTGCAGTAATCGTCCAGGAAGCCCACCGCACCGAAACAGAAGGCCAGAGCATAGACATAAAAGGGCGTATAGTCCGTCATGCCAATGGCCAGATTGATCAGCAGGCAGATCAGAGTGCCCCCGATGAACATCAGACCCATCATCAGGGGGGTTCCCGCCTTGTTATTGTGCCAGGTTGGGCCGATGGAACGCACAGACTGGCCGGCCTTCAGTGCCCTGAGCACCGGCAGCAGGAAATGCCCCAGCAGCGCAGATACGCCGCAGCAGCATACAGCAGTTAAAAGAATTCGGATCATGCAGGATCTCCTCCGTTCAGGTCTTTCTCGTATTTCATGAAGGCCTCCAATACGCGCTCCATGTGCATACTGTGGCTGCCCTTAAACAGGATCACGTCGCCGGGCTTGGCAATGCGCTGCAGCTCGCAGGCCAGGGCGGTCTGGTCCGTAAAGGCCTGAGCCCGCCTGTCGGGCATGCCGCCCGTAATGCAGCCGCCGATCACCCGGTCGGCGCAGTCGCCATAGGCCAGGACAAAATCCACCCGCTCAGCGGCGATTCTGCCGATGCGGTAGTGCTCCGCAGCCGCCCGGTCTCCCAGCTCCAGCATATCGCCCAGAACGGCAATTTTCCGTCCCTGCTTCTCGCCCAGAACCTTCAGCGCAGCCTCCATGGACTCGGGGCCTGCATTGTAGCAGTCCTTGATCAGCGTATAGCCATAGGCCCGCAGGGTTTCCTGCCGCCCGGCCAGATTCCGGAAGGTGCGCAGTCCCTGCCGGATCTTCTCCTCCGGGACCCCAAGCTCCAGGCCCACAGCCACGGCAGCCATGGCATCGCTGACGAAATGGCGGCCCTCCAGATTCATAATTACAGAGAAGCTGTTCTCCCCGTGGGTCACCCGGAACCGCAGCCCATCCAAAGCATTGACGATCTCCCGGCAGCGGACCTGGCAGCCCTCGTCAGAGCCGAAGTACACAATGCGCTGCCTGGGTGTCTGGCTGAGCTCCCGCAGCATGCGGTCATCTCCGTTGAGCAGCAGGGTGCCGTTCTCCGGCATGCCCTCCACAATTTCCATCTTTGCCTGACGGATCCCCGCCTGACTGCCCAGAAATTCAATATGGGCCGTGCCGATGTTCACGATCACGGCAATATCCGGCCTGCCGATGGAGGAAAGATAGGCCATCTCCCGAAAATGGTTCATGCCCATTTCCAGAACGGCCACCTCCGTATCCTCCGGCATGGCCAGAATCGCCATGGGCATACCGATGTCATTATTGTGGTTCACCGGAGTTTTCGCAGTGCGGTAGGTCTTTTCCAGCACCGCTGCGATCATCTCCTTCGTGGTGCTCTTGCCCACGGAGCCGGTGACGCCGACGACCTTCATGCCGATGCGCTTCCGCTCCTCCCGGGCGATATCGCCCAGGGCCAGGCGCACATCCTCCACGATAATGGCCGGGTAATCCCCTACGCTATGGGTGCACAGCACAGCCGCCGCGCCCTTTTCCATAGCGGCAGGGATGAAGTCGTGGCCGTCCCGGGCACCCTGCAGGGCCAGAAACAGTTGGCCGGGCTGAAGGGTCCGGGTATCGTTGTTGGCACCCAGAAACTCGATATCCGCGTATTTTTCCTCTACAGTGCCGCCGCACCAGGCAGCCGCCTGCTTCAGAGATATTTTACTCATGTAGCTTCCTCAATTCCGACAGGTAAGATTGGACCTCTTCCCGTTCGTCCAGATGATACTTATGGCCATTGATTTCCTGATAGGTCTCATGGCCCTTTCCTGCCAATACAATTATATCATCTTTTTTGCCAATGTCCATAGCGTATCTGATGGCTTTGCGCCGGTCCTCTATAACAGTGTACTCTCCCATCTCCGGGGTAATTCCCTTCAGGATGTCCCCAATAATGGCCATGGGCGCCTCTGTCCGGGGATTATCCGAGGTGATAATGGAAAAGTCCGCGTTTTTGACGCCGATTTGCCCCATAATTGGCCGCTTCATAGGGTCCCGGTCTCCGCCGCAGCCGAAAATCGCAATGAGTCTTCCCTTGCAGAAATCCCGCACGGACAGCAAAACCTTTTCCAGGCCGTCCGGCGTGTGGGCATAGTCGATGAGCACGGTATAGGGCATTCCGGGGGTTGGAACCACCTCAATGCGGCCCTTGACACCGGATACCTTTTCCAAGGCTCGGGCACATTCCTCCAGAGAAATGCCAAGCTGCCTGGAAACGCCCAGCACCGTCAGGGCATTGTAAACCGTAAAGCGGCCGGGAATGGGCACCGCCACGTGGGTCGTCTCTTCTCCGCAAACCGCCGTAAATTCCACGCCCTGGGCATGGAGGGCAATATCCTTTGCATACAGCCCTGCCTCCTTGTGGGCAGAAACCGTCAGAACCGGACAGGCGGCTGCCTGGAGCATCCGAGGTGCATAGGGGTCATCGGCGTTGATCACCGCCCGGTCACAGCGGCGGAACAGCTCCGCCTTGGTGTCGCAATAGGCATCCATGGTCTTGTGAAAATCCAGATGGTCCTCTGTCAGATTGGTAAAGGCCGCCACATCGTAGTGGACCCCGCCGATGCGGTCCAATGCAATGGCATGGCTGGAAACCTCCATAACGGCGTACTGACAGCCCGCGTCCCGCATCCGGGCAAAGAGCTGCTGCAGCTCCAGGCTTTCCGGGGTGGTCCGTTCCGAGGGGATGGCCTCCTGGCCAACGAGATTGCCCATGGTGCCAATGAGTCCCACCTTTGCCCCCCGGGTCTGCTCCAGAACGGATTTCAGCAGCAGGGTGACGGAGGTCTTTCCGTTGGTTCCGGTGATGCCGATGCACTGCATGGACTTTGCCGGGTTCCCGTAAAAATTGCAGGCCATCTGGGCCAGCGCCAGGCGGTCAGAGGCAACCAGGACATAGGGGGTCTCTACATCCGGCTTTTTCGCCGTGACCGTCACAACGGCTCCCTTATCCACCGCCATGGGGATGAATCGGTTTCCGTCAGAGGCAAAGCCGGAGATGGCCGCAAACAGGCACCCGGGCACTGCCTTTCTGGAATCGTAGACGATGGAAGCAACTTCCGTTTCCAAATCGGCGTGGACTTCTGTTACGGCCACGCCCTTTAACAGTTCCTGTAATTTCATAGCAAACGCTCCTGTATCTCTAATCTTTTGCCGTCTGATCGGCAAAGCGAATGGGAATCGTAGTTCCGACCGCAACCTGAGTTCCCGGCGGGATGTCCTGGGCAATGGCCCGGATCTCCGCCCCCGACTCCGGGTTCCCGGTGGGCAGAATATACAGGCCCAATGCGCCCGCCAGGTCTGCCGCCTGCTGCTTGCTTTTTCCAAGGAAGTCCGGCACTTTTACACTTCTGGTCTCCGGTGGCCGGCCCAAATACAGCAGCACCTGGCTGCCGCCGGGAAGGCTCTGCCCCGCCGCCGGAATCTGTCCCGCAACGGTCTCCCCGTCCCCTTCGCAGCGGGCCGAAAAGCCGGATTCCTTCAGGCATTTCTCCGCCTCCTGGGCCGTATACCCCGTAAGGTCCGGCAGAATGATCTGCCTCCCGGGCAGGTCCTCTTCGGTATAGTTCTGCCGGACGCCCAGGTAGGGCAAAATGTCCGCCAGAATGGCGCCCACCGTAGGCGCCGCCATTACGCCGCCGGATATATAGATCCCCGTGGACCGGGACGGGGTATCCAGCGCTGCCAATACAATATACTCCGGATCTTCCATTGGCGCAATCCCCACGAAGGAGACAATTTTATCCAAAACCCGCTGACCGTTTTCATCGAAAACGTCAATTTTCTCGCTGGTCCCCGTTTTTCCCCCTACGGAATACCCCACAACGTTGGCATTTTTCGCGGTTCCCTCTGTGACCACCGAGTGGATGAGGGTGCGCATGGTCTCGGAAGTCTCCGGAGAAACGGTCTGCCGGACCACTGTCGGTTCCTGCTTGAGGACCGTATTGCCGTCCTTATCGATGACCTCGGAGACAAGATAGGGTTCCAGGAGCTTTCCGCCGTTGACCACGGAGGCAATGGCCCGGACCAGCTGCAAGGGCGTGATCTTAAAGGTCTGACCGAAGGAGCCGGAGGTCAGGCTGGCCGTGCCCCATTTGTCGGTATTGGTCACCAGCGCCTTGTCGAAAAACACACCCTTGCTCTCACCGGACAGGTCAATTCCCGTCTTCTCCAGGATTCCGAAGGTCTTCACATAGTCATAAAACCGCTGGCCGCCCAGCTTCAGGGCAATATGGGCAAAGGCCAGATTGCAGGAATTCTGCAGGGCCTGGGGTGTCTTTTCCGCCCCATGGCCCGCCGCACGCCAGCAGTGCAGCAGCTGGGAACGGCCGGGGATCTGCTCGGCTCCCTTGCAATAAAAGGAGGTATTCAGGTCAATGGCCCCGCAGTCCAGGGCCGCTGCCATGGTCAGCACCTTGAAGGTGGATCCCGGCTCATAGCCATCGGACAGCACCCGATTGCGCCACTGCTTCAGCCGTGCCTGGGTCAGGGCGGCATCATAAGCCTGCTTTCCGGCGGTGTATTCCGGGCTTCCCTGGGGGCAGCGTTCATAGGCTCGCCGCATGTCTTCCAGGTTCTGACGGGTTTCCTCGTCCCACACCAGCTGGTAGTCATTGGGGTCGTAGCTTCCCAGGGTCGCCATGGCCAGGATCTCGCCGGTCTTGCAGTTCATGACCAAGCCAAAGGCGCCGTTTTGCACATCATAGCGATCTATCGCTGCCCGGAGCTGCTTTTCCAGGATCTCCTGCACCGTGGCATCCAGCGTCAGAACCACGCTGCACCCGGAATGGGAGGCTGTAAAGCCTTCATAGGAAAAGGGCATATCCATTTCGTTATTGCCCTTGGTTGTGATCACCTTTCCGGTTTTCCCGGAGAGGAAGCTGTCATAGGCCGCTTCCACGCCCTCGCTGCCCTGGCCGGATAGGTTGGTAAAGCCGATCACCTGGGCAGCCAGTGTTCCAAAGGGGTATGTCCGCATGGCGGCGGGCTCCAGATGAATGCCGGATATGGCATTCTCCTGAATAAAGCCGCGAATTTTCTGGGCTGTTTCCTCGGAAATCCGACTGCCTACCTGCTTGTAGCGGCGGCGAAAATCCTGCCCTTGCTCGAAGATCCACTCCGGCTCCCTGTCCAGCAGCGGGGCCAGAAATGCGGAAACCGCATTCAGGTCCGCACCGGACTGCTTCAGCTCATGGGGGTCCAGATACACATTCTCTACCCCAACAGAGGAGGCCAGGATGTTCATATTCCGGTCGTAGACCAGGCCGCGGTCCGAGGCGGCTGCCGTAGACCGGGTCTGATTGTTCAGTGCCTTTGCCGCATAGTAATCATAGTCCACCACCATGAGCTTGGCTAACCTTGCCGCCACGCCGAGAAAGCCCAGAAGCCCCAGTACCAGAGCCGTCAAGCGGATCCTCCAATGCTGGGCGCTGTCCATCCGTACGCGGCGGTAAGTGGTTTTTTGCATGGTCCGGCCCCTTCCGGCGGCTGAAATCTTTCAGGAAGCACCCAAAAGAGTGCCCCTTTGAAAATGGGCGGCAAGGGAATCCCTCGCCGCCCATTCGCAGCTGCCGTTTTGAGTATATGCGTGCCCGGACAGGTTATGATTCCGGCTCTTCTGCCGGGCCCAGCAGGCCGGACAGGAACCACAGGAAGTTCTCCCAGGCCGTAGGCTCCTCTTCATGCTCCGGTACGGAGACCCGAACCGTCATCTTCTCCGCTTCCTCCGCCGGGATCATACCCATGGCCTCGGCCTTCTCCTGTACGGTATCCAGGTCCAAGGCTGTGCGGTAAGCGTGTTCCAGCTTTGCATTTTCCCGCTTCAGCTCTGTCAGCGTCTCCAGCTCCTGATTGTATTGGTTCATACTGGCTGTCAGCTGCACCGCACCAACCACCAGCGCCACCAGCACCGCCACAGCCAGGACGATACCGCCCATGGCCACGGGGTCCACATAAATGCGGCGCTCTTTCCCGGTTTTCGGCTTCTTGGGCAGGAAGACCTTTGCGCTCTGCTGCTTCTTTTTTGGCGCCTTGACCTCACTGCCATACACGTAAAACTGGCCAACATATTGAATAACAGGTTTTTGATCCATGTTTCCTTCCTCCGGCCAAAATTACCGTTTCTCACAAATGCGAAGCTTCGCGCTTCTGGCTCTGGGGTTGCGCTCCAGCTCCTCTTCGCCGGAAACAATGGGCTTCCGGGTAAGTACCGTCACCTGGGGCTTCCTGCCGCAGACGCACACCGGGAATTCCGGCGGGCAAATGCAGCCCTTGGCCGCTGCGGCCATGGCGTTCTTGACGATCCGGTCCTCCAGGGAGTGGAAGGTGATCACCGCCAGCCGTCCGCCGGGATTCAGGCAGGGAATGGCAGCATCCATAGCCTTGGACACGGAATTCAGCTCGTCATTTACCGCAATGCGGATGGCCTGGAAGGTCCGCTTGGCAGGATGCTGCTTCTCCCGCAGGGCTGCAGGGGGCATGGCCGAGCGAATCACATCCACCAGTTCCAGGGTGGTGCGGATGGGAGAAATCTCCCTTTTGCGGACAATGGCCGCCGCAATGGCAGGGGCATAGCGCTCCTCACCATAATCATAGAGAATGCGCTTCAACTCCTCATAGGACCAGGTGTTGACCACAGTATCGGCACTCAGTGCATCCCCATTGTCCATGCGCATATCCAGGGGAGCGTCCGTCATATAGGAAAAGCCTCTGCTCCCGTCGTCCAGCTGGGGAGAGGATACGCCCAGGTCCAGCAGAATTCCGTCCACGCCGGAAATGCCCAGCTCCTGCAAAACCTGGCCCATACGGCAGAAATTGGAATGGACCAGCGTCACCCGGTCCGCAAAGGGAGACAGCCGCTCTCCGGCAGCCTTCAACGCCACAGGGTCCCGGTCGATGCCGATGAGCCGACCGGTGGTCAGCTTTTCGGCGATATGATAGGAGTGGCCCGCACCGCCCAGGGTGCCGTCCACATAGATTCCATCCGGCTTGATATTCAGGCCCTCAATGCATTCATCCAGGAGGACGGAAACATGATGAAATTCGCTCATAGTCCAATTGCCTCCAAAGATGCCAAGAGTTTTTCGGGCGTGAGATTCTCCTCTTCAAATTTCCGGAATTCCTCTGCGTCCCAGATTTCCGCCTGGCCTGCCCGGCCAACGATCATGACCTCCCGGTCGATTCCGGCGTAGGATTGCAGGAAGGGCGTCAGAGAAAAGCGGAACTGCTTGTCAGGGCTGCACTCCGCGGCGTTCATAAAGATCAGGCTGGTGGCCCCTGCCCGCTGAGAGATGCTCAGGGCATTGAAGTTCGCGCTGAGCCGCTGCCATTCCTCCGCCGTGTAGACTGTGAGACAGCGATGGCCGCAGTTCACGCCCAGGGTCACAAAGAAGCTATCGCCCAGTTCCCCCCGGAGCTTGGCCGGAACGATCAGACGGCTCTTGTCGTCCATCCGGGCTGCATATTTGCCGATCACAGTCTCACCTCCATTCCATTTTCCTCCACTTTACATCCACAGCGCTCCATTTTTTGATAGTATAAATCTTCTTCCGAAAAAAATCAATCATTTTTTGCCGAATTTCCCTGGAACGGCCTGAGAAACCCTATTTTTTCGTGAATATTCAAACGTGTGTTCACTTATTTGGCAGGTTTCAGGCCCCGAACCGCAGCTTTCCCTCCTCCAAGCGCAGATGGATCCTGCCCGGCTTTTTGGGGCAGCGCAACAAGAACGTGGCAAGGCCGTCCTCCACTTCAGTCTGCACCAGTCTGCGCAGCTGCCGTGCCCCGTCCCGGCCCATGCAGCGGGTGCTCAGCATATGGGCAAGCTCGCCGGGCATCAGGAGCTGAATGCCTGCAGCAGCGCTGCGCTGCTGCAGCTGCCGCAGATACTTCTGGGCAATGGCCTCCATGGCATTCTCCCCCAGGGGCTCGAAATACACCGTTGCATCCAGCCGCCCCAAAAATTCCGGGGTGAACTGCTCCTGCAAGGCCTGGGCAAACACGCCCTTTTTCCCTTCCCCGCAGAAGCCCAGCCCCTCCCCCCGCAGGCCGCCGCCCACATTGGAGGTCATGACCACAATGGTATTTTTGAAGCTCACGTGTCTGCCGGTGGAATCGGTGAGGGTCCCCTCCTCCATGATTTGCAGCAGCAGACCCAGCACCTCCGGGTGGGCTTTCTCGATCTCATCCAGCAGCACCAGGCTGTAGGGGCGGCGGCGAACCGCCTCGGTCAGCTTGCCGCCCTCATCGTAGCCGATATAGCCAGGAGGCGCGCCGATGAGCCGGGACACGGAGTGCTTTTCCATATATTCCGTCATATCCAGCCGCAGCATGGCATTCTGGCTGCCGTAAACCTCCGTGGCCAAGGCCCTGCACAGCTCTGTTTTTCCCACGCCGGTGGGACCGGCAAACAGCAGGCAGGCGATGGGACGGCCTGCGTCCCGAATGCCGGAAAAGCCCCGGCGGACGGCCTCCGCCACGGTCTTCACCGCTTTGGGCTGCCCCATGACGTGGGCAGAGAGCAGCCCCTCCAGATTCAGAAGCCGTTCCCGCTCCCCTGCCGTCAGCCGTCCCACAGGAATGCCCGTCCTGGCAGAGACCACCAAGGCAATATCCGCCCCGGTCACCGCCCGGGACCGCTTGCCATCCGGCGCGCGCTCCATAAGGCTCTGCACCTTATCCCGCAGCTCTGCCGCCCGCTCAAACCGGCGCTCCCGCACGGCCTCCCGCAGTTCCTCCTCCAGCTCTTTCCGGGCGGAGGAGCCCCGGGTGCTGGATACGCCCTCCATTTTCGCCCGGGCCGCGCCTTCGTCCAGCAGGTCAATGGCCTTGTCCGGAAGATAGAGGTCCGGAAGATACCGGACGGACAGCCGGACCGCCTCCTTCAGCGCCTCCTCCGTAATGCGCAGCCGGTGGTGCTGCTCCAGTCCGGGCTTCAGGGCCCGGAGGATTTCCACCGCGGTGTCGTTATCCGGCTCCTCCACATTGACAGGGCGAAACCGCCGCTCCAGAGCGGCGTCCTTTTCGATATACTTCCGGTACTCCTCCCGGGTGGTGGCCCCAACCATTTGCAGCTCTCCCCGGCCAAGGGCGGGCTTTAAAATATTGGCCGCGTCGATGGCCCCCTCTGCGGCCCCGGCCCCGACGATGGTATGCATTTCATCCACAAAGAGGATCACGTCCCCGCTGCGCCGGATCTCCGCCAGCACATCCCGCAGCCGCTCCTCAAATTCGCCCCGGTACTTCGTCCCTGCCACCAGGCTCGCCATATTCAGGCTATAGAGCCGTTTTTCCTTCAGCTGAGGCGGCACGTTGCCCACCGCCATACGCTGGGCCAGGCCCTCGGCTATGGCGGTCTTTCCCACGCCCGGCTCCCCGATCAGGGCGGGATTGTTTTTATTCTTCCGGCAGAGAATGCCGATCACCGTATCGATTTCTCTGTCCCTGCCAATGACCGGGTCCATGCTCACTGCCTTCTGAACCAGATCCTCGCTGAATTGTTCCAAAAGCTTCGTAGAAACCGCCTCCTTTTTCCCGTCCCGCAGCCGGGGCGCATCCAACAGATATTCCAGAGTGTGGGTAAACAGTGCGTCGGCGCTGACGCCGCAGGTGTGCAGCATCTGATAGGCCCCGCTCTGCTCCTCTCGGGCCATGGCCAGCAGCACATGGGCGGGACGCACCTCCCGTCTGCCTTGCCGTCGCGCCTCCACGGCAGCCTGACGCAGAATTCTTCTCGCCGCCCGGGTCAACCCCTGGGGCAAAGGCATCTCCGGCCGCCCCACGCCGTAACACAGCATGGTCAGCTGCCGCAGCAGGTCCGGCTCCACACCAAAAGACCGCAGCAGCTGGGCCGTACCGCCGGACATCTGGCACAGGGCGAGCAGCAGGTGCACCGAGCCCACATAGCTGTGGCCCATGTGCCGTGCCTCTGCACCGGACTGCCGGATCAGCGCCTCCATTTGTCCGCGATATCCCATGAAATTCCCCCTTTGGGCTTCAGTTTCGCCATCCAAAAGAGGAAATATACGGAAATCAAAAAAATCCGAAAAAAGGAATTGCATTTTTGAAAATCTATGCTAGAATGTAGATGCATTGTATGGATGCACACTGAAAAAAACAATAGGAGGTATTTTTCATGGCTTACAATATCACCGATGCTTGCCTGAAGTGCGGTTCCTGCGCCGAGCAGTGCCCCGTCGAGGCTATTTCCGAGGGCGAAGACAAGTACGTAATCGATCCTGACGTTTGCGTCAGCTGCGGCTCCTGCGCCGAGCAGTGCCCCGCTGATGCCATCGAGGAAGGCTAATTCTTCGGAACCCACCGGCCTGCGTCTTTCGCAGGCCGGTTTTCACTATAAGGAACACAACTTGGAAACACTTTTGAACGGTTTTACCCTGGATGTCCCCAAAGGCTGCTTCCCCCTGAGCACTGACAGTATGCTCCTTGGCTGGTTTGCAAAGCTCCCCAAAAACGCCCGGGTGCTGGACCTTGGTTCCGGCTGCGGTACCCTGGGGCTGCTGCTCTGCGCCCGGGACAGCACCTGCCGCGTCACCGGCATAGAGCTGACGCATGAGGCCCACCGGGCCGCTCTTGACAACATCGCCCGCAACGCGCTTGCCGACCGCATGGAAAGTATATGTGCGGATGTGCGGCAAGTTCCCTCCCTGGTTTCCCCCGGAAGTTTCACCACGCTCCTCTCCAACCCGCCCTATTTTTCCGGCGGACCGCAGAGCAGCGCTTTGCCCCTGGCCCGGCGGGAGGACTGCTGCTCCGTCCGGGAGCTGCTGCACAGCGCCGCCTGGGCGCTGAAATACGGCGGTGACTTTTTTCTGGTCCACCGCCCGGAACGGCTGGGAGAGATCATCGCCCAGGCAGGTGCCTTTCATCTGGAGGCCAAGCGGCTGTGTCTCGTGCGGCATGGCCCGGGCAAGGATGTCAGTCTGATCCTTCTGCAGCTGCGCAAGGGCGGAAAGCCCGGGCTTGCTTTTGAGGAGCTGTCGCTGACCGATGAAGCGGGGCAGCCGTCCAGGGAATACAAATCCATTTATCATATCGAATAGGAGGCCCCTATGGCCGGAATGCTGTACCTTGTCCCCACCCCCATCGGGAATCTGGGGGACATCTCCAAACGCGCCCGGGAAACTCTGGAAAGCGCGGATTTTATCGCCGCCGAGGATACCCGGGTCACCCTGAAGCTATTGAACCACCTGGAACTGAAAAAGCCCCTGGTGAGCTACTACGAGCACAACAAGTCCTTCAAGGGCGAAAAAATACTGGACCGGATCCTGGCAGGAGAAACCTGCGCTCTGGTCTCCGACGCCGGAAGCCCCGCCATCTCCGACCCCGGCGAGGACCTGGTAAAGCAGTGCGCCGCCGCGGGCATTCCGGTCTGCGCCATTCCCGGCCCCTGCGCCGCCATCACCGCCCTGAGCATTTCCGCCCAGAGCACCGGCAGATTTTGCTTTGAGGGCTTTCTCTCCACCGCAAAAAAGAGCCGCCGGGAGCACCTGGACAGCCTGAAAAAAGAACAGCGCACCATGATCTTCTACGAAGCCCCCCACAAGCTGCTGAACACGCTGCAGGATATGGCGGAGGTCTTCGGCGCGGACCGGCCCATCAGCCTGTGCCGGGAGCTGACCAAGCTCCACGAGGAGGTGGTAAGGACCACCCTGGGAGAAGCCGTGGAAAAGTACACCGAAACGCCCCCCAAGGGGGAATTTGTGCTGATCGTAGCCGGCGCCCCGGAAGAGATCAGAGAAGCCCCCTCAGAAGCCGACGCCGCCGCCCGGGTGAAGGCACTCTTAGCGCAGGGGCTTTCCCGCAAGGACGCAGTCAAGCAGACCGCCGCCGAGCTGGGCCTGCCGAAGAACACGGTCTACGCTCTGGCGCTGGAAGAGGAGTAGAGCAATCACGCAAAGTACAGACGCAGCCGACTGCAAAATGCACCGGCTGCGCTTTTTTTCGCACTGTTCTTTTTGCCCTTCCCCGGCATAATCTTGTGCCAAGGGAGGGAGCGCTATGGTCATGGGGTGGATTTGGACGGGGCTGATTGCCCTGAGCATTCTCTCGGCGGCGCTGACCGGGCGGGGGGAGGCTCTGGCCGGAGCGGCTATGAAAGGGGCACAGTCCGGGGTGACGCTGACGGTTTCTATGGCCGGGGCGGTGTGCCTGTGGTCCGGGGTTGGGAAGCTTTTGGAGAAAAACGGGGCCATGGAGCTGCTGTCGAAGCTGCTCTCCCCCATCCTGGGGCGCATTTTCCCGGACAGCCGGGAAGACGGCCTTCTCCGGGGGTATCTCTGCGGAAACATCTGCGCCAACCTGTTGGGGCTGGGCAATGCCGCCACGCCCATGGGCATCCAGGCGGCCAAGCGGCTGAAAACGCCCGGAAGCGACGCGGCAAGCGATCAGCTGTGCCGCCTGGTGGTGCTGAACACCGCCTCCATCCAACTGCTGCCCACCAATGTGGCCGCCGTCCGGGCGGCGCTGGGATGCGGCCGACCCTTTGACATTCTCCCGGCGGTGTGGGTCACAAGCATTCTCTCCGCCGGGCTTGGCGTCTGCGCCGCAATTCTTCTGGGACGGATCCGGAAAGCATGACGGACTACCTGATCCCCATGATATTGCTGCTGGCCTCTGCCCTTTCTCTGGGCAAGAAGGAGAACAGCTATTCACTCCTCTTAGAGGGCGGGGCCGAGGGGCTGCGCCTGCTGAAGGACATCCTCCCCACCCTCGTTCTGCTGCTCACCGCCGTGGAGCTGTTCCGCGCCTCCGGTGCGGCGGAGCTGCTGCAGCGGTTTCTGTCACCGTTCTTTTCTTTGCTGGGTATTCCTGTGGAATGCGCCCTGCTGGTGCTGGTGCGGCCCATCAGCGGCAGCGCGGCTCTGGCCGTGGGGACGAGCCTGATGCAGACCTACGGCGTGAATTCCCAGATCGGCCGGACGGCGGCGGTCATGCTGGGCTCCACGGAGACCACCTTCTACACCATCAGCGTTTATTTCGGCGCAGCCGGTATCCGCCGCACCCGCTATACCCTGCCCGCCGCCCTTTTTGCCGACCTTGTGGGCTTCACCGCAGCGGCCTGGACCGCAAAATTGTTTTTCTAGGGACACAAAGAGGGCGCAAAGACGTTCGATCCAAAAAACTTGGACCGAACGTCTTTTGCGTATTATCGCACCTTTTGAACGCTGTCCGCCAGTTGTTGCAGCTGGTCAGCGGTCATGCCATCCGCAGTGATCTGAAAGACCACCTTGTTCTCCCAATCCACCCAGACGATATGTCCCTGGGTTACAGCGGCAGGCATTCCCTGAACCGTTGTGGCTTCTCCGCCGCCGTTCATTTTGAGAATTGTATCCGGAGTCTCCGGAACCGGCTCTGACTTCTGGGCAGAATCCTCATCCTTGTCCCCATTCAGGAGGAAGGTTTCATAATTCAGTTCCACTGTGGTATTTTTCTTGGCATCAATGTACCAGCGATACACATAGGCAAACCAACCGCCGTCCTCCTTGGGACTGGCGATAAATTCCGTCTCCGGGTAGTTATCCGGCAGTCCGGTGATCTGATAGTCCCCCAACTCCTCCAGTGCCAGCTGGTAACGGTCTGCATTCGTGGGTTTCAGGTCCGGGTTCAGCTGGATGCTTTCGGCAACCCGCATCAAATCCAGCTCTGTGTCTCCCGTCAGCAGCATGAACCCAACGCCCCGGTCCTCATCCGTCCAGAGCAGCACCCGCTCACCATCGGTGCAGGTATACAGTGTTCCGGGAAGACTCCCCACGGTGATGCTTTCTTCCTTTGCAACACCTTCAAGCACCAGGTCGGCGGCGTTGTCTCCCCGGGTCGTCTCCAGCACGAGGGCGCTTTCATCCGATGCCGTCGCAAAGTGCAGCGTCTGGTGTCCATAGGCCTTGTCACTGACAAAACGCAGACGATAGCCCTCCGGAAGCCAAGTAGGGCAATACGTTTGCAGGCCCTCATAGGTATCGGCTGTCGATTGAAAATTGATTTCCGCCTCATAGGGTACAGAGGCATTTGCATCTACGCTTTCTCCGGTCCCTTGCATATACCGCTTGGTGTTCAGCTGAATTTTCGCCGTTACCGCATAGGCTGTAACGCCCAGCAGGCTGACAAGCGCTGCCGCAATCAAAAAAAACCGAAGCTTACCGCTGTGCTTTTTCATAGAAATATCCTCCTTATTTGGAGCGTCTGCCATAGCAAGATATCGATCCTCAATACCGCTCATTGCGCTGTAAAGGTCTTTTACAGTCATTGTGTATAGCCCTCCTTTTCCAGAAACCGCTTCAGTTCCGCCCGAAGTTTTTTCAGCCGGTATTTTACCTGGTACTCCCGCATATTGTACTTTCTTCCCAGTTCTGCTGCTGTCCGATTATAGTAGTATCTGCTCACAAACAAGGCGCAGTCGATTCCACTCAGGCCGGACAGAAACCGATTCAGGGTCTTCGTCAATTCCCGCTGTTCGGCACGCATCTCCGGCTGTGCCGCCGGATCCGGAATGCACTCCTCCAGCTCGGAAATGGCGACCTCCGCAAAGGCGGAACGCTTTTGGGCGTTCCCATAGTCAAACCGACTCAGGGCCAGATTCCGGGTAATGCGGGATAAGTAGTATTTGAGCGCTTTTGGCACCTCCGGCGGGATCTTGTTCCAGGCCGCCAGATAGGTGTCGTTTACGACTTCCTCGGAATCCTCCGGGATAGAAAGAATCCGCCCGGCAACACTCCGCAAAAAACGGCCATATTTTCGGTCCGTCTGCGAAACAGCTTCCTCAGAGCGCTGAAAGAAAAGCTCGATGATCTGTAAATCTTCCATGGGTTACTCCTTGGGTCACTCTTTTTGATTGTAAGGCCTTACATCTACACAGTAGGATTTTTACGCTCGTGCGGAGAAAATTTTTCAAAACAAAAAGACGTGACCGCAAATGTCACGTCTTTCTGATTTCCGGGCAGGCTGCCCGTATCCGGTGGGATTCCCCGGTCATTCCGTTTTCTGCTTTCCCGCGCCGCGGGAGCGTCTTCTTCTCCGGCGGCGGGGGCGCTCCTCGGGGTCGGCCTTTTCGGCCCGACGGGCATAGGCCTCGGCCGCCTCGGAGGTGGCCTCATAGGTCAGGCGGCTGACCCGAACAAGTCCGTCCGGCTGCTCGCTCAGGCGGATGCGGATCAGAAATTTTCCATGCTCCGGGCAGGTGGCCAGATCCATATACCGGTGGCCCGCCTGGGCAAACCAGCGGGAGCCCAGCATCTGCCGCCCGCACTCCGGGCAGAGATTGTCTTTTCCGGACATGGCAGCCAGGGCCGCGGTCTTATCCGGCAGATCCCGGAAGACCTCCCGCTGAATGCAGCCGGAAAGCTCCGCCCCATGGAAGCCGTTTTCATGGCTCTTGAGGGCAGCATCGTATTCCCTTGCCCCACGCTCCAGATCCAGCTTGGCGCAGATGAGGGCTGTATGGTAGGCATCGCCCAGGGCATCATGGGCCGGGCGGCTGGCCTCGATTCCGCACAGCTCCATCGCCGTTTTCAGGGCCTTCTGAGAGGTGGAGCCATCGGTCTGGGCGTTGAAGATCATCTGGGCATTGTACCAGCGGTCTGTCCAGCTCTCGTCCAGGTCATACAGTCGCAGATTTTCCCGCAGAATGCCAATGTCGTCAAAGCCCCAGGTCAGGAAAATGATGTCCTCGCCGCACCAGCTGTGAAACCGCTCCATGGCCTCCGGGAAGGGGATGCCCTCCTCCCGCAGCCGGGCTTCCTTAATGCCCGTCAGCTTGCTGACCCGGCGGTTTAAGTGGCGGTAGACCTTGGGGCGCACCATGATTTGAAATTCATCCGCCACCCGGCCTTCCTGCGTGACCCGGACAGCGCCGATCTGGATGATCTCCCCCCGAATGGTCACCGGCAAGGGCTTTTTTGAGGAAGGCGAGCCGGGCCAGGGCTGATTCCATTCCATATCCAAAACAATATAATCCATGGTAAAAAACCTCTTATATTCCTTCTTTCCGTGTATCATACCACAAACATAGGCTCCGTGTAAATATGTTCTTCCGAATTCTTCGGAAATTATTCCGATTGCATTTCCCGGGAAGATGTATTATACTTAGGGTAGGGTTTGTAGGATTTCCCTTTTATCCCTGGAATCGACCCATTTCTATTTGTTGATTCTGTTACAATTCAGGAGGTAAGATCCCATGCCGAACACAAAGGATACCGCTGCCGAACCGGCTGCGGAAAAACCCGCAAAAAAGAGAACGGCCAAGAAAGCGGAAGCCGCCGAAGCATCCGAAAAACGCGCGCCCCGCAAGCAAACCAAATCTTCCCAGCCCGCCCAGGAGGAAGCGCCCAAAAAGCGCCGCACCCGGAAGGCCCCGGCTGCCGAACATAAAGAACCTGCCCAGGAACAGCCTGTTCCCGAAACCCCCGCCGCCCCCATCGCCGAAGTGCCCCCGGTGCCTGCACCGGACGCAGCAGCCGCCTCAGCCCAAAGCGCGCCGGAAGCTCCGGAGCCTAGGGTTGACACGGCAGCACCGAAAGTGTCCGCTGAAATTCCTGCCGAAGTTGCTGCCGAAATTTCCGCCGAAATTCCCGCCGAAATTTCTGCCGAACCGGCTTCACCCGTTCAAAAGGAGGTTCAACCCATGCCCGAAAACCAGATTTCCTATATGCCCCAGCCCGGCCCCAGAAGAAGCGTTGCCTTCATCGGCTCGGAGTGCTATCCCTTTGTGAAAACCGGCGGCCTGGCAGACGTGATGTACGCCCTGCCCAAGGCCCTGTCCCGGATGAACTGCGATGTAAAGGTGATTCTCCCCCGCTATGCCTGCATTCCCTGGGAATACCAGAGCAAGATGGTCTACCGGGGCGAATTCCAGATGAACCTGTGCAGTGATGGCCGGAGCTTCTATGTAGGGATCATGGAATACGTGTGGGACGGAGTCGTCTACGACTTCATCGACAACCAGGAGTTCTTCTCCGAGGGCAATCCCTACACCAGCATCATCGGCGACATTCCCAAATTCTGCTTCTTCTCCAAGGCAGCCCTGGCGGCCCTGAACTACATGGACTGGATTCCCGACGTGATTCACTGCCACGACTGGCAGGCGGCGCTGGTGCCCGTGTATCTGCGAACCCTGTTCCAGAATACGCCCCTGAGCCGTGCCAAATCCATGCTGACCATTCACAATCTGCGCTTCCAGGGTGTTTACAACATCCCCACCATCCGCTATTGGTCCGGCCTGCCGAACTATGTGTTCAATAAGGATGCCCTGACCCAGAACTGGCTGGATGCCAATATGCTCAAGGGCGGCCTGACCTACTGCAACATGATCACCACCGTCAGCGGAACCTACGCCGGGGAAATCCAGACTCCCGAGTACGGCGAAAAGCTGGATGCCCACCTGCGCTACCACTCCGGCAAGCTCCGGGGCATCGTCAACGGCATTGACTACGACATCTGGAATCCCTGGACGGACCCCATGCTGCACACCAACTACGACATTACCAATGTTCTGCCCCGGAAGAAGGAGAACAAGCGGGCATTGCAGGAGGAGCTGGGGCTGTGGCAGGACGACCACAAGTTCGTCATCGGTCTGATCTCCCGGCTGACCAACCAGAAGGGACTGGACCTGGTGAACGCCATTCTGCCCCAGATCATGGATGAGCACACCCAGGTGGTGGTGCTGGGCACCGGCGACAGGGGCTATGAGGACGCCTTCCGGTACTACGAAAACGCCTACAGGGGCAACCTCTGCGCCAACATCATGTATGACGAGGGCCGGGCCCACCGAATCTACGCCGGTGCGGACGCCCTGCTGGTGCCCTCTCAATTCGAGCCCTGCGGCCTGACCCAGCTCATCGGTATGCACTACGGCACCATCCCCATCGTTCGGGAGACCGGCGGTCTGAAGGACACCGTACAGCCCCACAACGAATTCACCCACGACGGCAACGGCTTCACCTTTGACCGGTACGATTCCGGCCTGCTGCTGGATGCCATCAACCGGGCCAAGACCTTCTACTTCACCAACCGCTACTGCTGGGACGAAATGGTCCAGCGGGACATGGGCAAAAATGTCTCCTGGGAGAATTCCGCATGGCAGTACCGCAATCTGTACTTAGAGCTCACCGCCGATAAGGCATAACCCCGAAACCAAAAAATCTCCGCAGAGGTTTTTCGTCCTCTGCGGAGATTTCTATTTACTCCTGCCGCTTCAATACGGAATCCAGGGTCTTCCCCAGGATGCCGCCCAGCACGCCGCAGGCACCTGCTTCCGCCAGGCCCTGAATGCCCACCAGCAGCACCACGAACATCAGCGGATTGGTGGCGCCGAGCTTGGAAACCAGGCCCTGCACATAGTCGCAGCGATAAAAAACAAGCACGATGTAACCCATGAAGAACAGGGTATTGAGCAGCGGGGCGCTGACGGCACCTACAAAATAGCTCCAGGTGCCCTTTGCATCCGCCCGTCTGCACAGCTTATACACATAGCCGCAGCAAAGGCCCATGAGCATCCGCATGCCCACGCACAGGATGACCGTGTGTACAGGGCTGATGTTGAAAAAAGTCCCCGTCATGAGGGACCTTCCGGAAATTGCGTCCGTCAGGCTCAGAATGCCGAACACAGCACCCAGGACCATCCCCTCCACCGGGCCGCAGAGCATGGCGGCAATGGCAATGGGCAGGGTCAGAAAGCTCATGTTCAGCGGCCCTACGGGAACGGCACCCAGGCCGATGGCCCGCATGGCCAGCTCAATGGCCAGAAGCAAAGCCAGCTTCGTCAGTCTCTGAACGCTCGTACTTGTGGTTTTCATATTTAATTCCTCCTGCTGTCGTTCCGGTCTTCCGGATACAACGCATTATTTATTTGCCGCAGCATATGCCTTTTCTTCCGCTGCCGTTCCCGAAACGGGATACAGCGCGGACACCTCCGGTCTTGCCGCAAACATTCCCCATTATAGCAGGCTATGCAGGAAATGCAAGCCTATTTTTCCTTTTTATTCAGCCGGTAGAGGTACGCCAGGCCCTTGAGGATCATGTCCGGGTCGTAGCTGTGGGGGTGGGTGACCAGCCTGTCCACATAGGCTGCGCCGCCGCCGGTGATGACAAAGCTGACGCGCTCCCCCAGCTCCCGCTCCACGGCTGCAACAACGCCGTCCAGCAGGGCCGCCGTACCGTAGACCGCGCCGGAGAGCATGCAGCCCTCCGTATTCCTTCCGATCACCCGTTCCGGGGTCTGCAATTCCAGCTTCGGCAGCTGGGCCGTATGGGCCCCCAGGGCTTTCAGTCCCGTCTCCATGCCCGCCGCAATGACGCCGCCGCAGAAGATGCCGCCCTTTTTGATCACATTAAAGGTAGTCGCCGTGCCCAGGTCCGCTGTCACGAGAGGGAGCTCATAGTGGGCCGCCGCCCAGGCGCTGTCCGCCAGGCGATCCCGGCCAAGCTTTTGGGGTTCCGGCACATCCAGGGTGATCCCCAGCTTGCTTTCACAGGTGACAACCAGAGGCTCCAGGCCAAAAATCGAATTCAGGGCCTCCCGGATCACATCCAGGACCCTGGGCACCACGCTGGAAATCACAATGCCGGAGAATTCCTCCCGTTCTTTTCCCAAAAGGTGCAGCTTTTTCAACAGCCGGACCGTATAGTCCGCCGTGTCCCAGGTGCAGTTTGTGTCCAGCTTGGTGGTAAAATCCACACGGTATTCATTGCGGTCACTGATTTCAATGCCGCCGAAGGAAACCGTGGTATTGCCAATGTCAACTACCAATATCATACTATATTCCCCTGTTGGAAGGCTCACCCCGGCGAAACGCCGTGGGCTGCTGGGTTCATTATACCCGGCTTTTTTCCCGTTGGCAATACCCTGTTGCAAATTCTGCCTATCTTTGGTATACTTGTAATAAATCAAGTGCAGGAAGGGATAGTATGGAAAATTTACAGGGGAAATGCGTGCTTCTGGGCATTACCGGCGGAATCGCCGCCTATAAGATGGCAAATGTGGCTTCGGGTCTGCGCAAGGCAGGGGCAACGGTACACGTGATCATGACAGAGAACGCCACCAAGTTCATCACCCCTCTGACCTTTGAAACCTTGACCAACAACCGCTGCGTGGTAGACACCTTCGCAAGGGATTTTCAGTACGATGTGAAGCACATCTCCCTGGCCAAGGCGGCAGACCTGATCCTGATTGCCCCGGCCACGGCCAACGTCATCGCAAAATTAGCAAACGGCCTGGCTGACGACATGCTGACCACAACGGTTCTGGCCGCCCGGTGCAAAAAGCTGGTAGCCCCGGCTATGAACACGGCCATGCTGGAAAACCCCATCACCCAGGACAATCTGGCCAAGCTGAAAAAATACGGCTTCGGTATCATCGAGCCTGCCGTGGGGATGCTGGCCTGCAAGGACGTGGGCAGCGGCAAGCTGCCGGAGCCGGAAACCCTGCTGGACTGCATCGCCATGGAGCTGGCAAGGGAAAAGGATATGGCAGGGCTTCATGTCACCGTCACCGCAGGTCCTACCCAGGAGGCTCTGGACCCGGTCAGATACCTCACCAACCACTCCACCGGCCGCATGGGCTATGCCATTGCCCGGGAGGCCATGCTGCGGGGTGCGGATGTGACCCTGATCTCCGGTCCCACTGCGCTGAAACCCGTCCCCGGGGTCAAAACCGTGGATGTGGTCTCCGCCAGGGATATGTTCGAGGCCGTCCAGGCTGCCCTGCCGGAGACGGACATTCTCGTGAAGGCCGCCGCGGTGGCAGATTATCGGCCCGTGAGCATCGCCGAGGACAAGATCAAGAAGCAGGACGGTGATATGGCCATTCCCCTGGAACGGACGGACGACATCCTGGGCTGGGTGGCTGAGCACCGGCACCCGGGGCTCTTCGTCTGCGGGTTCTCCATGGAGACCCGGGACATGCTTGAAAACTCCCGGAAGAAGCTGGACAGGAAGCACCTGGATATGATCGCCGCCAACAATTTGAAGGTGGCCGGGGCAGGCTTCGGGGTGGATACCAATGTGGTCACCATTCTCACCGCCGACGGCATTCAGGAGCTGCCCCTGATGGGCAAGGATCAGGTGGCCGCCAAGCTACTGGACGCCATTTTGGAAAGACGCACCAAGTAATTTTTGCGCCCCTGCTTTCAGGCAGGGGCGCAAATCACGGAATAGAAACAGAAGAGCAGAAAGGAAACACTATGCGAACTCCCATGAAGCGAACACAGTCCCTGACCGCGGGCAGCATTTCCGGCAGTATTCTGCGGTTTGCGCTGCCCCTGTTCCTGGGACAGCTATTGCAGCAATTCTATAATATGGCGGATGCCTGGGTCATCGGCAATTTTGCCAACAACAACGCCTTTGCTGCCGTCAGCAGTGGCGGCAATCTGACCTTTATGATCATCGGTTTCTTTAACGGTATCGGCATTGGCGGCGGTGTAGTCATTTCCCGGTACTTCGGGGCAAAGGAAAACGCCAATACCCAGAAGGCCATTCACAACGCCTTCCTTTTTGGACTCCTCGCGTCCCTGATTGCAACGGCTGCCGGTTTGCTGTTCATTCCCAAAATGCTGGTTCTGATGCGGACACCGGTGGAAGTCCTGCCCTACTCCCTGCAATACTTCCGGGTGTACTTCGGCGGCGTGACCACCATTGTTCTCTATAACGTCTGTATGTCCATCATGCAGGCTCAGGGGGACAGTCTGCGGCCGCTGTACTATCTTGGCGTTTCCTCCGTGACCAACGTAGTTCTGGATCTTGTGTTTGTTGCAGGCTTTCACTGGGATGTTATGGGCGCTGCCGTTGCCACTGTAATTGCACAGGGTCTCAGTGTGGTACTATGCCTGCGGCGTATGCGCCGGGAACCGGAAGCCCACCTGCGGCTGGATTTCCGGCTGCTGCGCTGGGACAGGGCCATGATGTCCCGCATCATTCGGCAGGGTTTGCCCACCGGCATTCAAAACTCCGTGATCGGTCTGGGCAACGTGGTCATCCAGTCCAATGTCAATTCCTTCGGTGCCTACGCCATGAGCGGCCTGGGTGCCTACAGCAAGGTGGAGGGCTTTGCATTTCTGCCCGTGACGGCCATGAGCATGACCCTGCCCACCTTCGTCAGCCAGAATCTGGGGGCCGGCAATGTGGACCGTGCCAAGAAAGGCTCCCTGTTCGGCGTCCTGTCTGCCATGGCTGCGGCAGAACTTATCGGCGTTATCATGTACATTTTCATTCCCCAATTGCTGAAGCTCTTCATCAGCGATCCGGAAGCCATCTCCTATGGCATTACCCACGCCCGTATCGATACCCTCTTCTACTGTATGCTGGCCCTGGCCCACTGCGCGGCAGGCATTCTCCGGGGCTGCGGCAAATCCACTGTGCCTATGGTGGTCATGCTGGGCTGCTGGTGCGTACTGCGCAGCATCTATGTGACGGTGATTCTGCAATTCATCCACGAATTCCGCATGATCTCCTGGGCCTACCCCCTGACCTGGACGGTAAGCTGCATTCTCTTCGTCTTCTACCTCTTCCGTCTGAACTGGGACAAGGCGGCGGAAAAGCTGTAAACGACAAATCCACCGACGTGAGCCGGTGGATTTCAGCTTGTCAAAAAAGCCTCGCAGAGTTTGGCGGCGTAAGCCGCCAAATAAAAATCAAATCATTTTCTGTCGGGGCGTGTACCTGACAGAAAATACATCTCAGGCTGCAAGTGTGCGAGTTGTTCGCCATAGGCGAACAAGGAGTGCGCGCGGCAGACTGCAAAAACTTGTCGGAAAAGCCCGTAAGGGTTTTTTCGACAGTCTGAAATCCACCGACGTGAGCCGGTGGATTTGTTATTATATCAAAGGATATTCTCCGTATAGCGGCACTGGGGATAACCGGTGCAGCCATAGAATGCGCCAAAGCGGCCCCGGCGCTTTGCCAGGGGCGCGCCGCAGAGGGGACAGAGCTTCTCCGGGGCAGAATCGACCTCCGGCTCCCGGGCCAGGAGCTCAAAGACCTGCTGGTTCATCCGGCAATCGTTCAAGGCCCGATGGGCCCCCATTGTAGACAGGCCGTAGTGCTCTGCCAGAGCCGTCAGCCGGTAGGTGGGCAGCCCCGCCAACCGGCAGCGGGCAAAGCGCAGGGTATCCACATAGTCGTTGCCCGGCACCAGGCCGAAGCGGGTACGGCAGTCCCGAACCAGGAATTTCAGGTCGAACCGCTCAATGTTGTGGCCCACCAGCACGTCGTCGCCGAAGAAGTTCAGAAACACCGGCAGAATCTCCTCCATAGTCGGGGCATCCGAGACCATCTCGTCCGTGATGTTGTTCACCTGACTTGCGCCCCAGGGAATGGGTCTGCCGGGGTTTACCAGGCTCGAGAAGCTATCCGCAATGGTTCCATTGCGGACCTTCACGGCAGATATTTCAATCACCTCATCGCAATTGCAGGAAATTCCCGTGGTTTCCAGGTCAAACAGCACATAATCCGGCACATAGCGATTCAGGTTTTTCCCCTGTGCAGAAGCAAGCATAGCAAATCTCCAATTTTCTTTTTGTGTACACAGTATAGCCTTTCCCGGCTTTTCTGTCAAGTCAGGCAATTTTTTGGGTGCCCCTGGCTGGGGCACCCCGTTTTCTTACTTCGCTTCCTTCTTTTCAAAGATCCCGGCGACCTGCTTCAGCAAAGAGCGGATCTCCAGGTGCTGGGGGCAGATCTCCTCGCACTGGCCGCATTCCACGCAGTCCGATGCCTTGCCGGAATTGGCCGTATGGACATCGTAGTAGAAATCCGCATTCCAGTCCTTATGGGTCTGCTTGGTGTTCATCACCGCAAACAGATCGGGGATGTGGATCTGCTGGGGGCAGCCTGCCTCGCAGTAGCGGCAGGCCGTGCAGGGGATCAGGTTCATGCTGCGGAATACATTCCGCACCCCCTCAATGGCATTCAGTTCCTGCTCGTTCAGAGGCTTGAAATCCGCCATGTAGTCCGTGTTGTCCTTCAGCTGCTCCATAGAGCTCATGCCGGACAGGACCATTTTGATGTTCTCAAAACCTGCCGCAAAGCGAATGGCATAGCTGGCGCTGCTGCCGCCGTGGAGCTCGTCCAGAATTTCCTGGGCCTTCTCCGGAAGCTGGGTCAGTCTGCCGCCCTTTACCGGCTCCATAACCAGCACAGGCTTGCCATGCTTCACACAGACCTCGTAGCAGGCCTTGCTCTGGACAGCGGGGTCTTCATAGTCCAGGTAGTTAAATTGGAGCTGAACGATTTCGATTTGGGGATACTCCGTCAGGATCTTGTCCAGGAACTCCGCGGAATCGTGAAAGGACAGCCCTACATGGCGAATCTTTCCCTCGGCTTTCAGCTGGAAGGCCTGCTCATAGGCCCGGCACTGCTTGTAGTGGTCGTAGTTCTCCTGGCACTGAGCATGCATCAGGTAAAAGTCAAAATAGTCCACGCCGCAGTCCGCCAACTGCGCCTCAAACAGAGGGCGCACATCCGCCTCGGTTTTGAAAAAACTGCCGGAGAGCTTGTCCGTCAGCAGGTAGCTCTCTCTGGGGTGGCGGCTGGTCAGGCAGGTGCGCAGGGTCGTCTCCGCTCTGCTGTTCAGATAGCCACGGGCCACGTCAAAATAGTTAAAGCCTCTGGCCAGGAATTCATCCACCATGCCGCAGGTCTGGGCAATGTCGATCTCCTCCCCCTTCATTGGCAGACGCATAAAGCCGAAGCCCAGCTTTTTCTTCATCTTTTCCATAGAAAATCCCCCTGTTTATAGAATATAGCACTCGTATACAACCGATAGTGCCGTTTCGGTTAAGCTTTTTTTCGGGCCAATTCCAGAATTCCGGACATTTTTTCACAGATGGCGCCGTAATTTTCCCTTCTGTGGGGCCGCAGGCACCGGGAGCAATCCTTGATGCCGTCCTTGGTATAGGTGAAGCTGCCGCCGCAGTTCTCCCCCAAGGCATACAGCGGGCAGTAGCAGAACAGGCAGCTGAAGGTCTCCGGGTCCGCCCCCTGATGGCAGGGGAAATACTCACAGGCCTTATGCTGAAAGAAGTCATAATTTGGCATATTTTTGCCTCCTCAGTCAAATTCGTTCCAGGGGTATTCCCTGGGCGGTTCCTGGATGAATTCCATGGGTTTCTCCGTTTTCGGGTGGATGAAGGCAAGGCGATAGGACCAGAGGGCAATTTCGCAGGGGTCGTTTCGCTCGGAATACTTCCGCTCTCCCACCAGAGGCATTCCCCGGCTGGCGAACTGGACCCGAATCTGATGGGTCCTGCCTGTATGCAGGCGGATGCGCACCTTGCTCATGTCATTTTGGGACGCCAAAAGGGAATAGTCCAGCACCGCCTCCTGAATTCCCTTGCCTTCCTGGTCTGCAACAAAGGTCATGCGCCGGGCCTTGTCCCGGCCCAGCAGGTCCCGGAAGGTCCCGCGCTCCTCTGCCGGGGCTCCATGGACCACCGCCAGATATTCCTTTTCAAAGCCGCCCTCCCGAATCTGCCGTGAAAGCTCGGAAGCAGCGGCGGCATTGCGGGCCAGGACCATGAGCCCGCTGACCACACGGTCCAGCCGGTGCACCGTGCGCACATCCGCGCTTTTGTCTCCAAGAGACTCCCGGACGAGTTCCGGAAGTCCACCGGGCTCGTCTGTAGACAGGACCCGGGCGGGCTTGATGCAAACAAGAATATCCGCGTCCTGATACAAAATCTCCATAGCACCACCTCGTTTTCTTTATTGTAGCAAAGTCACATTCCGATTGCAAGTCAGATTTCTTTCCGGGTATTTTTGCGAAAAAAGGGCATTCTGTTCTCAGGAGGGATGGATATGACCCAAAAGCAATATGCCAAAATGGTGAAAGAGGTGTGCCCCAAATCCCCGCTGTGGAAGGACTGCATCTGCGCCTTTGTCATCGGCGGGCTGATCTGCACCCTGGGGCAGGGCTTGACGGAACTGTACGGCAGCATCGGCTTGCCGAAGCAGGATGCCGGAACCGCCGCGTCCATGACATTGGTTGCTCTGTCTGCCTTGCTGACCGGACTGAGCCTCTATGATGACATTGCCAGGGTGGCCGGGGCCGGGACACTGGTGCCCATCACCGGCTTTGCCAACGCCATTGCCGCCCCGGCTGTGGAATTCCAGACGGAAGGGTTCATTCTGGGGGTGGGCGCAAAGATTTTTACCATTGCCGGGCCTGTGATCGTCTACGGCTTGGGCGCATCGGCTGTCTATGGCCTGATCTACTTTTTCACGACACTGTAAAAGGGCCGCTGCGTTTTTTGCAGCGGCCCTTTGGCTCTTTACTTGCGGATAGACCGCAGGCTTCCGGAAAGCTTCTTCAGGGAATCCTTTGCAGCGGCACCAACCTCGGCCAGACGGCCCGAGCCCCTGAACTGGGGCTGCAGCTGGATTTGGGGCTGCAGCTGAATCTTTGGCTTGGCCTCCAGGGTCTTCTCCAGGACCTTGCAGCGCTCCTCAGCCTGGAGCGCTTCTGCCCGGGCAGCTGCCAGAGCTTCGTTCAAGCTCTGGGTCTGGGCCTTTTCCGCCTCCAGCGCGGCCTGAACGTTTGCCAGCTCTGCGCGGAGTGTCTCGGCCTCCTGCTGCCCTTCTTCCACCTTGGCAGCCAGGAAGCTGATTCGGTTCTCCTGCTCCGTGCCCCGCTGGGACTGCTCCTGGAGCTTCTTTTCCAGGTTTTCCTGTTCCAGATCTCTGCGGCGGAACATCCCCTCCATACGCTCCAGGAAGGCATCCACCTCGGCCGTGTTGTAGCCCCGCAGACTGCGGGAAAACTCTATTTCTCTGACAATATCCGCATCCATTTCCATTCCTCGGCTTTCTCTTTTAGTTGGGGACATTGCCGCGGTTGGCCACATCCAGAACCACATTGCAGTCAAAGTAGTTGGTGAAGAGGTTGTTGTGCCATGCCATGGCGTTGCCGGTGACCATCAGACGGCTCTGGTGGACATAGGTGATGTTGATCTCGGTCTTGATCTCCTGGGACGCGCCGATGAAATAGCGGTAGCCGGCACTGTAGAGCACATCAAACTTATTGTCGGAGTAGCTCTCCAGATCGACGCCCTGGGCAAAGATGATGGTATCCACATCCCCCAGCACAGGAATGGCCTGGTTGGTAAAGTTCTGCAGATCTGTCCGGAGCTCATTGACGCTCATGTTCCGATAGTTTTTGTTGGCATAGGTGTAGCAGGCGATGGTGTAGCCCTTTTCCCGCAGGGCATCTACAACCACCTTTGCCTGGGCCACCTGCTCATCCCGGTACTCCTGGCCCTTTTTGGCCACATAGGAGCTATCCGTCCGGTAACCGAAGACGCCCTGAGAGCCGGTGACGGCCAGCGTTGCCCGGGAGCCCTTGTAGACGAAGTCCGGGTGGGCCTTGATGAAGGTCTCCAGAATGGGCACCAGATCGTAATCACCGGTCAGAGTCTGGTTGCTCTCGTCCACGTACTGTGCCTTGATGTCCCCGTTGGCATCCACCACCAGGCGGCAGGCAAATCCGTCGCCGCCGGCATCTGGCTCGCCGTCGTCATTGCTGTCTACCATATACTCAAAGTAGTTGACCATGGTCTCGGTGATCATGACGGGCTTCTTACCCTCGGGCAGGTAGATGGACTTGTAGGAATAGTTCATAGAGCCGGTCAGGTCCTGGTTGCTGGCCACGAAGCTCTTCATATCCACCAGGACATAGCCGTTGTTATACAGCTGCTCCAAAATCTTGGAGAATTCGCCTGTGGTGACGAAGTTTCTGTTGTACTGTCCGCCGAACTCCTTGTCTGCATAGGCCCGGACGGGATTTTCGATCAGTGCATGGAAGGACAGATTGGGAATGGCGTTGACATCCTTCCACTCCACCAGCTTGGACTTCTCGTTCAGGTAGGCGGCCTTCTTTGCCGTCAGCTCCTTCTTGACCTCTTCGGAGGTATCCGTCAGGCTGTCCAGCACTTCGACGGCCCCGTCGTAGTCATATTCCGTAGCCTTCAGCTCGGCCTCAGCCAGCAGCTGCTGATAAGCCGCAGCTGCTGCATCCGCTTTCTCCTGGGCGGCAATGGAGGACTGCTTCGTCTGCTCATCCTTGATTTTCTTATTCTTGAAGCCATTGGTAATGGCACCGACCACAAAGGAGAGGATGAGGATCACCGCAACGCCTGCAATGATGGCAGGCAGATAGGCCTCCTTGAAGATCTGGGCCTTGGTGGGCCGTCTTCTTCTGCGGCGGCGGCCGTTTTCATCCACGTATTCCGTCTCCGGGGCGTTGCGCCGGTTGAGGGGCTCCATATACCAATCCAGGAACTTGGAGAAGAGGCTGGGCTTCTGCGGCTCCCGACGCTCCTTCGCCTCCCGCTTCCGGCCTGTATCGGTCTTCTTGGGGAAGAGATTGGAGAAGGTTTTTTTCAGGTTCAGCTTTTTCCGGTCCTCCCGGGTGCTGGGCTCATCCACAGGCTCGCCGGGTGCATAGGTATCCACGTCCCCGTCGTTTTCGCCGCCCTCTTCGGGGGCATAATCCTCCGGATCGTAGGTCTCGGGGTCGTAGTTTTCGGAATCGCAGTCCTCCGGCTCAGCGCCTTCGGCGTCATACGCTCCCCGGTCGTCGCCCTGGCCGTCGTTCCGGCGGCTGCGCTTGGGGAAAAACAGGTCCTCGCCCAGGTCTTCGCTCTCGCCGTAGTCCGCGTCCTCCCCCTGCTCAGGGGTCTGATCCGGAGGATATGGCTCGAAATCGTCCTCGCCGCGGAGCTCCTCCTCGTCCATATTATAGTCCTGGAAGTTCTCCTCACCGGAAGATGCCTCCTCGCCCAGCAGCTCCGACAGGTTCAAATCGTCATCGTCATACTGCGACATATCAAATTCCCCGGGATCGTCACTGCCCAGGAGCTCGTCAGGGTCAAAGCCCAGGTCCTTCGAAAAATCAAAATCGACGTCAAAATCGTTCTTATCCATGGCAAATCCCTACCTTATGGTATAGTCAATGATATTCTATCATCCCTGCCGAAAAAAAGCAAGCCGCATTGACATAAAACATTTTTAAGATTACATGAATCTTTTTCCTTTTGTTCTCACACCATTCCTTGCATTTCGCCTATTTCTATGGTATCATGTCCGAGAAAAATACAAAATACCCCGGAGGGTTCTTATGGAAAAAATTACCAGCTTTACCATTGACCATATCCGCCTGCAGCCCGGGCTCTATGTTTCCCGGAAGGATGCCGTGGGCAGCGAGACCGTCACCACCTTCGATCTGCGGCTCACAAGCCCCAACGAGGAACCGGTAATGAACACGGCGGAGGTGCACACCATTGAGCATCTGGCCGCCACCTTTCTGCGCAACGACCCCGCCTGGAAGGACCGGGTGCTGTACTTTGGCCCCATGGGCTGCCGCACCGGCTTCTACCTGCTGCTGTCCGGCGACCTGAGCTCCCAGGACGTGCTGCCCCTGGTGACCGATTGCTTCCGCTTCATCCGGGACTACCGGGGGGAGGTCCCCGGGGCCAGCCCCAGAGACTGCGGCAACTACCTGGACATGAATCTCTCCATGGCCAACTACTGGGGCAGGCGCTATACCGCCCTGCTGGAAAACATCACGCCTGATCGGCTCACTTATCCGGAATAAGGAGAACATCATGACAAAACTTGGAATTATCGGTGCCATGACCCAGGAGGTTGAAACTCTGGTGGAATCCATGGCCGAGTGCACTTCGAAGGAAATTGCAGGAAGCACCTTTTATGAAGGCACATTGGACGGTCTGCCCGCCGTCATCGTCCAGTGCGGCGTGGGCAAGGTCAATGCCGCGCTGTGCGCCCAGATCCTCTGCTCCCGCTTTTCCGTCACCCATTTGGTGAACACCGGCATTGCCGGCTCCCTGAGCAATGATTTGGACATTGCAGACCTGGTGGTCAGCCGGGACGCCATGTACCACGACTTTGACTGCGTCCACTTCGGCTACCCCTATGCCAAGGTACCCGGCATGGATGTGATAGCTTTCCCTGCGGACGACGCCCTGATGGCCTACGCCTTCTCCGCCGCCGAGGCTGTAAACCCCGGCCACACCAAAATCGGCCGCGTTGCCAGCGGCGACCAGTTCATCGCAGACAAAGAAAAGAAGGATTTCATCATCGAAAAGACCCAGGCCCTTTGCACAGAGATGGAGGGTGCCGCCATAGCTCAGACCGCTTACCGCAACGGCGTTCCCTTCGTGATCCTGCGAGCCATTTCCGACAAGGCCGACAACAGCGCCGAGATGGATTACCCCACCTTTGAAACGCTGTCCGCCCACCGCTGCGCGGAAGTGACCCATCGGCTGGCCCGGACGCTGCTGGAAGCGGAGTCCGCCTGACTCCTTCACAAACAAATATATGGAAGCTGCCGAAAGAAATCTTTGAAAAATCTTTAATTCTTCCGGCAGTTTCTTGCATTTCCAGGTCGACTGTGATATAGTTAGTGCATTATGTTTACTGGAGGCCATACCCCATGGGCTTGCACCGATTCCCGAAAAAATGTGCGATTGCACTGCTTGCACTCCTGCTTGTCGGCTGCGGAAAAGCGGATCTCGTCCCGGAGGCAACGCAAGCTGCAACCGAGACCACTTCCGCCCAATATCTGCAGACAGAGCTTCAAATGATCGTCACCTATGAAAATCTGGGTGCCCTGGAAAATTACAAAAACCTGAAGCTGCTGGATGCCACGGGCTCCACCGCCTACCCCGCCTTGGAGGCCTATGCCTCCAGGCATCCTGACGTAGAGATCATCTATACGGTGGACCTGGGGAAAAAAGTCGTCGCCCACGGGACACCGGAGATCACGCTGACTGCCGAGGAAACGGACTACGAAGCGCTGATGACAAACCTTTCCTACCTGAAAGACACCCAGCGCCTGATTCTTCCCAAAACCATTCTCACAGCCGATGAGCTCAGCAACCTGCAAAACGCCTACCCCAATCTGGAAATCACCTACACCCTGGGGCTGGCCGGTCAGGAATTCACCGCCGACACCACCACCTTGGACCTTTCCCAGTTGACCTCCGGGCAGATCAACGCCGCCCAGGAAGTCCTTGCAAGACTCCCCCAGCTGGAAAGTGTGGAGCTTATGCGCGCCGACGGAACCACAGGCCTCAGCCAGGCCGATGTGGAGTGGCTGGTCAACGCCGCCCCCAACGCCAGCTTTCACTACACCTTCACCCTCTTCGGCAAAGAGATCTCCACCAACGACAGCCGCGTGGAATTCAAGAATCTTTCCCTGACAGAGGACGATGTTCCCGCTCTGAAGCAGGCTCTGGCAATCATGACAGACTGCAAGGCCTTTGTGCTGGAGAACTGCGGCCTGGACAATGACACCATGGCCTCCATCCGGGCGGAATACCCCAGAACAGAGCTGGTCTGGAAAATTCAATTTGGCAAATACAGCGCCTGGACCAACACGGATACCATCCGGGCCGTCTACAATGTCTTCGATGACACCTGCGGGAACCTGAAATACTGCTGGAAGACCAAGTATATGGACATTGGCCATAACGAGACCCTGACGGATCTGAGCTTTGTAGGCTATATGCCGGACCTGGAGATCCTTATTGCCTCCGGCTGCGCCGTCAAGCAGCTTCCGGAAGGGATTGGAAACTGCAAGAAGCTGGAATTTCTGGAGCTGGCCTACTGCTACAAGCTGGAATCCGTTGATCCGCTGGCCGGCTGCGAGGGGCTGAAAAACCTGAACATCTGTTATTCCAAGGTTTCCGACCTGAAGGCCCTGGATGGTCTGCCCCTGGAGCAATTCATGTGCAAGCAGACCCGGGTCCCCGCCGCTGAGCAGCAGATTTTCAAGGATATTCATTCCAACTGCGTTACCAATTTCTACGGCAAGGAGCCCTATGCCGGTGCAGGCTGGCGCTATGTCGACAACGGAAAGACCTATACGGAGATCTACAAAAAAGTCCGTGAGGTCTTCGACTATGACGATATGCCCATGCCGACTGTTGCCAAAAAATAACCACAAGAGGGCGGCGCAATGCCGCCCTCAGACTGTCGAAAAACCCCTTACGGGCTTTTCCGACAAGTTTTTGCAGTCTGCCGCGCGCACTCCTTGTTCGCCTATGGCGAACAACTCGCACACTTGCAGCCTGAGATGTATTTTCTGTCAGGTACACGCCCCGACAGAAAATGATTTGATTTTATTTGTCGGCTTACGCCGCCAAACTCTGCGAGGCTTTTTTGACAAGCTGAGGGCGGCGCAATGCCGCCCTTCTTGCTGAAAGAGGAAAAAGACATGAACTACATCATTTTTGACCTGGAATGGAACCAGCCGGCAGACGACCTCTCCACCGTTGTGGACCCCATCTATTTCCCCGGGGATATTATTGAAATCGGTGCTGCCAAGCTGGACGCGCACTTTCAGCTGGTAGACACACTGCGGGTCTACAGCAAGCCGAAATTCTACCCCAAAATGCACAAGCGCATTGCCTCCCTCACCGGCATCCACGACAAGCTTCTGGAAGAACAGGGACTTCCCTTTCCGGAAGCCTACGCAAAATTCATCGACTGGTGCGGAGACGAATACGCCTTTATGACCTGGAGCATGAGCGATCTGCCCACCCTGATCGACAATATGGTGGCCTACGGCGTGGATATCTCCGACCTGCCGGACTGGTATGACCTCCAGCGGATCTTCGGTCGAGAGATCATGCGCAGCACCGTGAAATACTCCCTGGAATACGCCATGGAGGTTCTGAACGAGACCGGCGGCGACGCCCACGATGCCATGAACGACTCCGTGAACACGGCCAAAATCTGCGACCACCTGAACCTGGAAAGCTATCTGGACGAATACGCCTCCCGGGTCTTTGCGGAGACCCCGGGCAGCCGTGGCTACGAAAGCACCCAGGCCGCTTTGCAGGACGCAAGTTTGCTGCGCTTCCCCTGCCCCTGGTGCGGCGATACCGTCAGCTGTGAGCCCTGGATCCACAGCTGGAAGCAGGACTACGTGAGCTACGGCAAGGATGAAGCCGGAGACGAATTCTACGTGACCCTCACCGTCTCCCATCTGCCGGACGGCAGCTGCCGGTGCAAGCGCATTTTCCAGGAGATGAGCGACGACCTGTGGGAGCAATACCAGGACCGGAAGGCTCTGCTTGGGGTATGAAAAAGCACAAAAAGGAGAGGAACGCAAAATGCGATCCTCTCCGTTCTTTTAGCGCATATAGTCAAATTGCAGATCGTAAATATCTACCGTGTCGCCGTCCTGGATGCCCATCTTCTCCAGGCGGTCAAACAGGCCGCACTTGCGGAGCATCTGGTCAAAGTAGTTCCGGGACTCATAGTCATCAAAGTTGATGTTCTGTACCAGCCGCTCCAGCCAGGTACCGGTGATGACCCAGGTGGAACCAAGATGCTCGATGGAAAGCTCCTGGGGATCTCCGGCCTCGGGCTGCTGCTCCACATATTCCGGCTCATAGATCGTCACAGGGGGCAGGGTGCGCAGCTTTTCAGCCACCACCCGCATGAGATTCCGGGTGCCCTGGGTGGTACCGGCGGAGATCTCATACAGCTCGCAGCCCGCAGCCTCCACGCAGGCCCGGAGGCGCTGGAGGTTGTCGCTGTCCGGGGGCAGCAGATCGATCTTATTGGCAGCCACGATCATGGGCCGGTTGCTCAGATCCACGCTGTAATTGGCCAGCTCGTCACAGATGGCGTTAAAGTCCTCTACCGGGTCTCTGCCCTCGCTGCCGGACACATCCACAACATGAACCAGCAGCCGGCAGCGGTCAATGTGCCGCAGGAAATCATGGCCCAGGCCCGCACCCTCAGCCGCACCCTCAATGATACCGGGGATATCCGCCATGACGAAGGACACGCCTTCATCCACATAGATGACGCCCAGGTTGGGGAACAGCGTGGTGAAATGGTAGTTTGCGATCTTCGGCCGGGCATTGGAGGTGACGGAAAGGAGGGTGGATTTTCCAACATTGGGGAAGCCCACCAGACCAACGTCTGCCAGAAGCTTGAGCTCCAGGATCACATCCCGCTCCTGGCCCTTCACACCCGCCTTGGCGAAGCGGGGAACCTGACGGGTCGCAGTGGCATAGTGGGCATTGCCCCAGCCGCCCCGGCCGCCCTTGGCGATGACAAAGTCCTCGCCGGTGGACATATCCACAATGATCTGGTTGGTCTCCGCATCCCGGACCACGGTGCCCCGGGGGACTTCGATAATCAGGGGCTCTCCCCGCTTGCCGCTCATATTCCGGCCCAGGCCGTTCATGCCTGCCTGCGCGGCGTACTTCCGCTTATAACGGAAATCCAGCAGTGTGGAAAGATTGTCATTGACCCGCAGGATCACGCTGCCGCCATGGCCGCCGTCGCCGCCGTCGGGACCGCCGGAGGCCACATATTTTTCCCGGTGGAAGGCCACGGCGCCATCGCCGCCCCGTCCGCCGCAGACTGTAATTCGAACCTTATCTACAAACATTGTTTACCTCCATGGTTTCACGGTGGGTGACACAAAAAAGGAAATTTGCCGGACATTTCTTTTTTTCTGCCACCCGCATTTCAAAAAAAGGACTGCCGCCGAAAAGCAGCAGTCCTTCATTCACAGGCTTGTCTTACTGCTCAGCGTAAACGGAGCACTTCCGACGGTCCTTGCCCATGCGCTCAAACTTGACGGTGCCGTCAACCAGGGCAAACAGGGTATCATCCTTGCCGATACCAACGTTGGTGCCGGGATGGATGTGGGTGCCTCTCTGGCGAACCAGGATGTTGCCAGCCAGAACGAACTGACCGTCAGCACGCTTGCAGCCCAGACGCTTGGACTCGGAATCACGGCCGTTCTTGGTGGAACCGCCGCCCTTGTGGTGAGCGAAGAACTGAATACCAATCTTCAGCATTGTATTACACCTCCAAAACTTCGATATTGTCGGGATAATCGTCCCGCAGGCTGCACAGATACAGCATCATTCCGGCGAGGCACGCCTGGACGCTCTCTTCTTCATCGCAGCTTGTGGGGAGGGTCAGAGTGATGCGGGCATCCTCCTCTTTGACCCGAACCTTGGCCTTCGCGCCGCACACATCATTGATGGTGGCCTCGGCCATGGCAACAGCGGCGGAGATGGCGGCACAGACAATGTCGGAGCCTGCCTCAGCGTAACCGCTGTGACCGGAGACGGAGAATCCGGTGATCCGCTCGTCCTCGGTAAAAAATTCGATCTTGGTCATACTCTTAAATTACAGAGCGATCTTGGTGATCTCGACCTTGGTATAGGGCTGACGGTGACCGATGTGGGTCTTCTCGTTCTTCTTTGCCTTGTACTTCAGCACGTCGATCTTCTTGCCCTTGCCGTTCTTCACGACCTTGGCCTCGACCACAGCGCCCGCAACCACGGGAGCACCGATCTTGGAGTTCTCGCCGTCCAGGACAGCCAGAACCTGGTCAAACTTCACGGTCTGCTCAGCCTCAACAGCCAGCTTCTCGATGAACAGGACATCACCCTCGGCAACGGTGTACTGCTTACCGCCGGTAACAAAAACTGCCTTCATTTCTCATTTCACCTACTTTAATTGTGTAGTCTCGCTCGAAAGGCGGCTGCTTTTGGGCAGCACTTGTAAGCCTCTTTGATGCGGCTGAATCATTTTACCATTGATCTTTTCAAAAGTCAACATTCTTTTTGAAAAATATTTGAATTTTTCGCTCTTTCTTTATGGTTCATTTCCACAAATGCGCGGGGTTTTGTTCCTCCTAAAAAAATTCCCGCAGGAAACCCTGCGGGAATTTTTAATGGGAAAAGTTACGCCTTGCCGTCGGAGCCCAGAACGTGAACGATCTTGTGAGCGACCATGTCCTTGACAGCCTGACGAGCGGGCTTCAGGTACTGGCGAGGATCGAAGTGATCGGGATGCTCGTAGAAGTACTTGCGGATGTTGCCGGTCATAGCCAGACGGATATCGGAGTCGATATTGATCTTGCAGACAGCCAACTGAGCAGCCTTCCGCAGCTGATCCTCGGGGATGCCGATGGCATCGGGCATGTTGCCGCCATAGGTGTTGACCATCTTCACGAATTCCTGGGGAACGGAAGAGGAGCCGTGCAGAACGATGGGGAAGCCGGGCAGACGCTTGATGCACTCCTCCAGAACGTCGAAACGCAGGGGGGGCGGAACCAGAATGCCGTCGGCATTCCGGGTGCACTGAGAGGGCTTGAACTTGTAAGCGCCGTGGCTGGTGCCGATGGCGATGGCCAGGGAGTCGCAGCCGGTGCGGGAAACAAACTCCTCAACCTCTTCGGGATGGGTGTAGCTTTCCCTGCCGTGCTCAACAGCCACTTCGTCTTCCACGCCGGCCAGAGTGCCCAGCTCAGCCTCGACAACAACGCCGTGGTCATGGGCATACTCAACGACCTTCTTGGTCAGAGCGATGTTCTCCTCGAAGGATTTGGAGGAGGCGTCGATCATAACGGAGGTGAAACCGCCGTCAACGCAGCTCTTGCACAGCTCGAAGCTGTCACCGTGGTCCAGGTGCAGAGCGATGGGGATTTCGGGATTTTCAATGACGGCAGCCTCAACCAGCTTCACGAGGTACGTGTGGTTGGCGTAGGCACGAGCGCCCTTGGAAACCTGCAGGATGACGGGAGACTTCAGCTCGCCGGCAGCTTCGGTGATGCCCTGAACGATCTCCATGTTGTTGACGTTGAAAGCGCCGATGGCGTAGCCGCCGTCGTAGGCCTTCTTGAACATTTCGGTTGTTGTTACGAGAGCCATTGGAATCAATCCTTTCATATATAGAGGACTTGCGCCCTCCTGTATTCCGAAACATATTATAGCACATTTTGGGAATAATTCAATAATTATATTTGCCAAATGAATGTCTTTATGCTATAATGTTCACCGTATGGGTTTTTAAGCGCCCATTTCCAGCATTTTCCACAAATCTTTATATCAAACCTAATATGGAGGTATAGTAAATGTCTGAAAAGAATCTGGTTGGTTCCCTGATCGTCGGTCAGTCCGGCGGCCCCTCTTCCGTCATCAACTGCTCCGCTTACGGCGTTATCAAGACCGGTCTGGAGAACCCCAACATCACCAAGGTCTACGGTGCCTTCCACGGCATCAAGGGTGTGCTGAACGATCAGCTGATGATCATGGACGAGGAGGATCCCGCAGAGCTGGCCAACATGATGCATACGCCCTCTTCCGCCCTGGGCTCCTGCCGTTATAAGATCGCCGATCCCGATGTGGACGATACCGATTACAAGCGCATCCTGGAGATCTTCAAGAAGTACAATGTGCGCTACTTCTTCTACAACGGCGGCAACGACTCCATGGATACCTGCAACAAGATCTCCAAGTACATGGCCAAGGTCGGCTACGAGTGCCGGGTCATGGGCGTGCCCAAGACCATCGACAACGATCTGGCCGGCACCGACCACTGCCCCGGCTTCGCCTCCGCTGCCAAGTACATCGCCACCTCCTTCATGGAAGTCTCCCGCGACAGCAAGGTCTACGACACCGGCATGGTGACCATCATCGAGTGCATGGGCCGTCACGCCGGCTGGCTGACCGCCGCTGCGGCTCTGGCAAACACCAAGGGCGACGGCCCCGACCTGATCTACGTTCCCGAAGTTGACTTCGACATGGACAAGTTCGTTGCCGATGTGAAGCGCATCTACGCCGAAAAGAAGAACTGCCTGGTTGCCGTCTCCGAAGGCATTCACTATGCCGACGGCACCTTCGTGTCCGAGGCCAAGGCTTCCGGCACCGACGGCTTCGGCCATGCCCAGCTGGGCGGTCTGGCCGCTCGCCTGGCCGATGTGGTCAAGGCTGCTACCGGCGCCAAGGTCCGTCCCATCGAGCTGAGCCTGCTGCAGCGCTGCGCTGCCCACTGCGCTTCCGGCACTGATATGGCCGAGTCCTTCATGTCCGGCAAGGTGGCTGTGGAATCCGCCGTTTCCGGCACCACCGACAAGATGGTCGGTTTCGAGTGCACCCGGGATGCCAACGGCTACCACTGCGAGCCCAAGCTGTTTGATCTGAGCCTGGTGGCCAACACCGAGAAGAAGCTGCCTCTGGAGTGGATCAACGCCGAGGGCAACGGCATCAACCAGGGCTTCATTGACTACTGCCTGCCCCTCATCCAGGGCGAGACCGATATGGTCAAGGAAGACGGCCTGCCCCGTTTCGTCCACCTGAAGCGGGTCTTCGCCAAGTAAATCCCTTTTGCCCCCTATGGGAGGCCGGAAAACCGGCCTCCCATTTTTGCTGAAAAAGTTCTGTGGTCACTTCCCGGGATTTGTTTCAGAAAATGAACAATTTGAAAACTCACTCAAAAAAAAAAAAAATAGAATAAAAATGCAAAATGTGCAAAAAGCGCCGGACCATCGGCCCGGCGCTTTCTTGATTCTGCTTTTTACAGCTCGTTCAGAGCTTCAACGATTCTTTTCGCCAGAAAAGCAGCAAAAGAATCGATATCCTGCTTCATTCCGCTCAGGAACCACTCCCGGACCAGGCCCACTGCACCGCAGATGGTATAGGTGCTCATATCCTCATAGGCATTTTCCTGGGAAGCCCCTTCAAAAACGGGGTACGACTCTCTCGCCTGCGCAATGGCCCGATCCCGGATCTTATCGAAAATATCATCCCGGAATCCGTCGGCAGAAAGAGCCTGAAACAGGTCCTTATGCTCCATAATATAGCCGAGCTGTTCCGCAATATTCTTCATTGCGGTGGCTTCGTCCGTCAATTTTCCCTCCCACTGTACTCCGGAAAGGATCTTGTTCTCCATCTCCGTCTTCAGCTGGGAGATATTCCGGTAGTTCCGGTAGAAAGTGGAACGGTTGATTCCAGCCTTCTCACAGATCTGGGCCGGCGTAATATCGCTGAAGGCCTTCTCCTGGAGCAGCCCGACAAGAGCTGCCGATAATTTTTGTTTTGTTTTCCGAACGCGTGCATCCTCTGCCATATGACCGCTCCTCAATTTTTATTCTTGTTTTATCTTGCCGTATTATAGCATCATATTTCAAAAAAATCAACTATCTAACAAGAATATTTTATTTCAATTTTTTATTATATATTCACTTTCTGCGATAAAATCTCATAATTTTGTCTGTTTTGAAAGTTTTTACGAAAGGGATTGCATCCCGCTTCAAAAAGGAATATAATGCAGGTATTCATACAGAGTCTTGAGGCGTTATCTCAATGGAAAACAATCATCTGCGCATGCGCCCTCCAATGCGGGAGAAAGTGGAATGACAAAAACAGAGCTTTTCCTGCCGGGGGATTGGCTGGAGGCCCGCGACGGTTTCTGCCTTTGCCGCCGCCCCCTGTCCACCCTGCTGCACCGGCTTGGCATCCGGGACACCGGAATTTCCCCTATCAACAAACAGGATGTAGACGGCTACTTTGACGACTGGCACCTGTTCCGCCTTGGCCAAAATCCAAGGGTCTGCGGTCTGGCAAAGCTGCGGGAGCAGGAGCACGACTTTCTCCCCGGCTTCTCAGACCGGGATGACCCGGCGGTTACCATTTCTTTTGTGGCCTTTCCCCTGGAAACGCTGGAAGCGCTGTCTCCCGGGGATACCCCCGGCAGTCCCGCTATGGAACGCTTTGTGGATGCCTTCCGGGACGTAACGGAGCGGTTTTCCCGCCCACATGATCCCCAATTGCAGCGCTATTTCAGCAACCCCGCCAGTCTGGGCAGCTATGCAATCGCAAACGCCTATGTAGGAAAAATTCTGTCTCTCTTCCCGGATGGACGCATCCCGCTGCCGGACAGGTTTCTTCTGGCTCCCCGACGACTGCTTGCCGGTCTGGAGCAGCTGGGCGGCGATCTCTACTGCCCCGGAGAAAAATGCCTGAAAATCCGGGACCCCAAAAATCCCACGCTCCGGGAACAGCAGGCCATCCTGGCGGTACACACCTGCAATCTAACCTTCAATTCCTTTGCAGCAGAGGTCAAGTTTCATGCTGATGCCCTGATTCTCTGGCCGAAACACCTTCCCTATGTGGGCAAGCGCTTCTGGTACCGGTCCGCCCTTCGGGCCGATATGCAGTTCGGCCCAGAGCGGCGGCTATATGAGGCCATGCTCTGCCCCTATCACGACCCAAACAGCCGCCTTGTAAAGCAGCAGCGCCTGCTTCACGGGGCGAAATAAGGAGGCTTTTTAATGGACAAATACGCTCTCACCAACTGTATCCTGCTGGACGGCACCGAAGCCATGCAGCCCCGGAAGGACCTTGCTATTCTGGTTGAGCAAGGCAAAATTCAGGCTATTGTCCCCGCAGCTGCCGTACCCAAGGACTACCCCAAGCGGGACCTGGACGGGCAATATGTACTGCCCGGGCTGATCAACCTCCATGTCCACCTGGCAGGCTCCGGCAAGCCCAAGAAGAAGCAGAGTGACCCCGTAAAGGCCGTGAAGCTGGTAACCGCCAATGGCTTCACCAAAAAGCTGGGCAAGGCCATGGTGGCAGGCTACGCCAGGCAGCAGCTGCTCTCCGGCGTCACCACCATCCGCACCGTGGGCGGCATTCTGGACTTTGACTCCCAGCTGCGGGATCAAATCAACGAGGGGAAGCAAATCGGCCCCCGGATTCTGGCAGGCAATATGGCCATTTCCGTCCCCGGCGGCCACATGGCCGGGTCCCTGGCCTACGCAGTCACCTCTCCCGAGGAGGCCCGGCAGCGGGTCAAGGACATTGCCGCCACCAAGGCAGACCTCATCAAGCTGATGATCACCGGCGGTGTGCTGGATGCGGTGAAAAAGGGAGAGCCGGGCGTGCTGAAAATGGACCCCGCCATTATCCGCGCCGCCTGTGACCAGGCCCATGCACTGGGGCTGAAGGTCGCCGCCCATGTGGAAAGCCCGGAGGGCGTAAAAGCTGCTCTGGAAAACGGCGTGGACACCATTGAGCACGGGGCCATGCCGGATGCGGAGATGCTGGAGCTGTTCCGCACCCACGGTGCCAGCCTTGTAACCACCATCTCCCCCACCCTTTCTTTTGCCCTGTTCGATCAGTCCGTCAGCCATGCCACGGATATGCAGAAGTATAACGGACGCATCGTCATGGACGGCATTGTGGGCTGCGCCAAGGCCTGCCTGGAGGCCGGGATCCCCGTAGGCCTGGGCACAGACACCGCCTGCCCCTACGTCACCCAGTATGGCACCTGGCGGGAGCTGACCTACCTGCGCCGGTTCTGCGGCGTCTCCAACACCCAGGCCCTGCACATTGCAACCCTGGCCAGCGCCAGAATTGCGGGCGTTGAGAAGGAAACCGGCTCCATTGAAGCCGGAAAGTCTGCGGATATGCTGGTCTGCCGGGAGAACCCCCTGAACAACCTTGCCGCCCTGCGGCAGCTGAGCAGCGTCATCTTCCGGGGCAAGTGCTACACCCCGAAGGTGAAGCCCATCCCCCAGGTGGAGCAGGAGCTGGACAACTACCTTTAATCTTGAAAACGCAATTGAGGCGGCCGGTTGGCCGCCTCAATTTTTTATTCTGTGCGGAATTCATCCGCCATGATTTTTACATAGGCGCTCAGGTTGTCCGTTTCGGCAATGGGATAGTTTTGGATCACCGCGTAAATGCCATTGAAATCCTTTTCCTGGAAGGATATGGAGAGGAATTCCGTACCGTCCGCGCTATCGCCCGAAACACCGCCGCTTTTATCCTCATACAGATTATAGTCAGAGCCGGCTGTAGAGAGACCCCATTGGATGGCCTCACTAAAATTCGTGGTGTCCAGCTTCACCACAGCAAACCAGACGTTCACATTTTTCTCGCACATCCAGATGGACGCGGCATAGCCGCCATAGCGAACTTCCCCATCGGCATTCCGGAAGGCAACGCCCTCCTTTGGAATATAGGTGGAGTAGCCATAGGTCCGGTAAAGCCGGCAGTCCACCGGATACTCTTCCCAGCGCTGCTCGGCCTCGATGTAACGGTTCATCATGAATGTGGTCTCCGCGTCCCGGTCGCTGACACCCGTCAGATACCCGGATATTCCACTGGGCCAACCGTTAAAGGAACCGTACATTGCCCCAAGAACGCCCAGTCCCTCCGTCCCGAACGCAGGGTTTTCCATGATGCAGACAAAGTCGCCGGTTTCCGTGCGGAGGAATTCCACGGTAGCCCCATCCGCAAACAACGCGCCTCTGGCGTTCTGCGTCATATCCCAGTCGGGATTTGCTTCCATCACCCAGTCCCGGATCGCCTGATCGTCCATTCCGGGCCGGAACAGGACCGTCAGGCGAGTGGGGTACTGCTGATCGTAAAATTTCCGCAGGGCTTCCCGGTTCGTGGTGTCGAGCATGCTGTTCAGGCCGAATTCCTCCAGAGTCTGGTCGGCACAGACCCATCGGTCCGCTGTGGTGCCGTGGTAGTCAATGACCTCGTGGACCCATCCCTCCCGGGGAATGTACAGGGAATAGCCGTCGCCGATGAAGAGGTCTGCTGCGACAGGGTATTTGTCCGCCCCTTGCCAAACGGTTAAATTGCAGCTGGCATCCCGCCCGAGCAGCTCCGGCGTCACTTTCGTGGTGTCGCTGTTCCCGTCCGTTACCTCTGCCGTGCCCAGGCTCACCCACTGGGTCCAGACGGCATCCGGTTCATCCGTATAGTCCCCTTCCAGGTCCTCCACAGTCCAGCCGTCAGCGCTTCTTTGCAGTCTGGCCCAGGAGCGGTTTCCAATGCCGCCGGAAGCATAGAACACGCCGTCGGCCTTGAGCTGGCTCATCTGGCGTTCATAGTAGATTTCTCCCATGATCTGCCCGTCAAAGCTGCCCAGTACCAGCCTTGGCAGATCGCCGGTGCCTTCCAATTCCACCACCAGCTCCTCAAGCCCATCGCCGTCCATATCCAGCTTTGCATACCGGGCAGGCTTCGGCGCTTCCTCTGTGCCCATCCACTTTGCCAATACCCCGCAGAATTCGGACACGGTGTAAGAATTGTAAGAATTTGCAAAATCCCCGTTGTAAAACCGGATCCCGTCCCGCAGGACCATTCTCTGCCAGTCCTCTGCATCCGCCATTGCGCCGGACTGCGCCGCCATGGTCTCGCTGGCTTTTTCAGAGGCCTGCTTTGCTGCAAGGTTCTGCAGGCTGAAATAGCCCGCCCCCAAGATCAGCACAAACATGGCAGCCACGGAAAGAATCTTCAATGCAGTCACCACCGGCCGTTTTTTTCTGACGATTCTCAGCCGCCCCTCCCGGAAGGCATCCGCCTGCTGGATATAGCTGCTCTGCACACCGCTGAGCATTTCCAAAAGCTCCAGTTCCGTCATCTCAGGCCCTCCTTTTCCAGGTATGTATCCAGTCTGCCCCGAATGCGGTGAAGCATGGAGCGGACCTTGGTCTGGGAAAAGCCGGAGTGCTCGGCAATCTCCTGGGAGGACTCCAGATACCAGTACCGGCACAGAAACACATTGCGCTCCACCACACTGAGCTGCCCTAAGAAGCGGTTCACCGCCCCCAGAGTCTCCCGGCGGATCAGGTCATTTTCCAGTGTCCCCGCCCCGGAGACGCAGTCCTTCAGCTCCTCCAGCGCAAGCTCCATCTGTCCGCCGCCCCGCTTAAAGGCCCGGGTCCTGCGCCAGCGGTCAATGGACAGGTTCCGGGTGATCCGGCCTAAAAATGCGGAAAAGGGCGAGGGCCGCTTGGGTGGAATGGAATTCCAGGCTGAAAACCAGGTATCGCTGACGCACTCCTCCGCGTCCTCTTCGTTTTCCAATACGTGCATCGCAATGGAGTGGCAATAGGGGCCATATTTGCTTGCCGTCTCTCCGATTGCCTGCTCTGAGCGGGAAAAATACAGATTGAGAATCTGCTCGTCCTCCATCCCGGCTACCTCCTTTTTTGTCTTTCACTTATAATAACGAAAAACACTGGGCGTTGTTGCACGGAAAAACAAAAATATTTTTCTTTTTTTATTATAGTTCAGCCACGCCCGCTTTGCAACGGCATCTGCTTCTGGACAGGAGGACTTCTGCGCGGTAAACGCCGTTCCGGAAAGGCGCCAAACTATAAAACCAAAAACCAGGCGCATACTTGTCATCCTCGCTGCGGTGCAGACCCCTCAGGAGCAGACCCCTCAGGAGCAGACCGCTCAGGAGCAGACCGCTCAGGCTGCGGAATGCGTATTCGCCTTTTTGCAGGAAGGCAATGCCGCATGATTCGCAGCTTCCATCCATCCTGAATCCCGAACCCCAAAAGACGGGGCTGTTGGAAAACGCTCCGTCATTGCGAACCAGCGCGCACGCTGGTGTGGTACCCCAAGGGTATTTCCTTCGGGCACAATCCCCCGGATTTTCAAACATCTTGGCCGTAAAACCAAGCTGTTTCCATCCAACCGGGGGGCTGCCACACCACTGTGACCGCAGTCACGTACATAGCGCAACCGGCGAAGCCGGCTCTTAGCGCGGAGTAGTGACATCGGTCACTGGTTCGCAGCGACATACTTTTCTAACAGCCCCGTCTTTTCTTATATTCGTTTACCGCAAAACCGTCCCATCCGCCAGCGTAATGGTGTAGCCGTTCAGATTCAGGGTGCCGTTGTTTTCCAGACCTCACCGAAGAACACATCATCATTCAGGTGGGCAAACATAGGCGCAAAGTCCCCTCAACCGGGTGCGGCCTGCTGTCTGGGTGATTTTTTCAGCGTATTCACAATCCTGTTGTATTATCCACAGGGCTTCAACAGCCCCAGCGTTACCGAATTGCCTGCTTTTCCTCTTGGCCATCCAGCCAATAGGTGAGCTGAATGCCGCCATCCGCCTGAACTTCCGCCTTTTCTGCCTGGGCAAAGATACGCTGAACCCGGGCGAATTTCGCCATTGTCTCCGGGCTGTAGTTGGCAGGATTGTCTGAGCAGAGCAGGATATTGCCAAACAGCGCATTGGCTGTGCTCAGCTTGTCCTTTTCCTCCGGCGTCAGCTGACAGTTCTCCTCCCGCAGCAGGAACACATCCGGGTCATTTCCAAAGGCCCGGCCGTTGAGCTGGCGGCGGAAAACCGTATTGTCGATGGACTGCCTGGTGGAGACCCGCTCCCGGTGGAGCAGCCGCATGAACCACTTGTCGTCCCAGCTGAGGCTCACATCGCAGCCGATGCGGCAATAGTCCACTACCCCGAAGCAGGGCATCAGCGGCACGCCGCAGCCGAGGATCAGCTTGTCCCCGCACCACTGCCGCAGCAGCTTCATGGCCCGGCCCATTCTGGCGGCCCTGGACTCCCGCTCGTTTCCAAAGGGGGCCACGGCATAGAGGAAATCCAGCTTCACAAGATCAAAATGCCACGTGTCAAAGACCCGTTCAAAAACCCGCCGGAGATAGTCCTGCACCTGGGGATTGTCGATATCCAGCGCATAGAAGCCGCTCCAATTGCAGCCGCAGTACCAGCTTTGCCCATCGGTTTTCAGCAGCCAGTCCGGGTGCTCCCGGTAGATTTTAGACTTTGTCTCGCACACAAAGGGGGCCAGCCACAGCCCAGCCAGCAGGCCGCTCTCATGGCTCTGCTCTGCAAAGGGGGCGAGGCCATCCGGGAATTTCTTCGGGTCCGTATCCATCCAGTCTCCCACAAAGGGTTCCCAGCCGTCGTCGATTTGGAATAGACTCCCTTTGGGCAGCACCTGCCGGTAGCCCTCCAGGTCCTCCGCCACGGAGGCGGCACTGATATCCTGGTAGCGATTGTACCAGCTGGAATAGCCCATCAGCCTGGGGGCCGGTCTTGCCGTGCAGCACATGGCCGCGAACCAGGCATCGAACACCTGTTTCTCACTGCCCTGGGCGAAGAACAGGTCAAAGGCCGGGAATTCTCCGCCCGGATGGCGGACTCCGGCGCAGTCCCGGCGGACGGTCAGCTTCCCTGCCTGGGCATCGTAGCCGAAGACGGTGTAGCCGGGGGTTTCATCCAGGGAGCCGATCAGGCGGTAGGTATCTCCATTGCGGAAATAGCAATAGGAAAAGCCATGGCTTTGGCCCTTTTTTCCGCTGTAGGGCACGAAAAAGTAGTCCCCGTAGCGGTCCAGACCATAATGCTTCCGGATAAACCCAGGCACACCGTCCAGGCCCCGGAGCTTATCCTGCTTTCCCAGCTCCGGGCAGTGGGTCCAGGTCTGGTAGCCGTTCATGAAGAGCCTTTCCGTCTCCTCCATGGCCCAGGGCAGCTCTGCCCGGGCATCCGCCAAAATTCCTGCCGGAAGCGCCGCCCGGATGCGGAGCACGCCGCAGTCCGGGGAAAAGGCCGCCGTTCCTTCCAGGCTTCCGGCGTCCGTTCCGGCGCAAAATGTTAGAAACTGTTCCATTTAGCCTTCCTCCTTTTCGATTTCAAAGACAACGCTGACACTTTCGCAGCCCGGGGCGCTAACGGTCAGCTTCGCCTGTCCGGCTTCGCCCACCGTGCGCAGGTAAGTACCGCCCATGCCGCCCTCGGCAGTCTGGATGCCGGGACCCACCAGCTGGGCCGGTCCCTCCAGGGTATATTGCAGAGGCAGCTGGGCATAGGGAGCTACATTGCCGTTCTCGTCCAGAATGCGGACCCGGACCGCTGCCATGTCGTAGGAAGTCCCCTCTGTCAGCTTCTCCCCAGAGACGCGGACCTCCAGACGGAGCTTGCCGCCGGGGCTCACGGTCACGGAAGCAACGGTCTTCTCCCCGTCCTTCGCGTCAAACCGCCAACGGGTGGCCTCGCCGCCCCAGTTGCCCACATACTTTCCGTAGAGGTCCACTCCATCGGAAAATTTCATCTTGTAGCGGACCATACACCGGGCCATTTTCAGCTTCTTACGCAACGGCAGCCCAGCCAGGCCGTATTTTCCGGCGGCAAGCAGGCAGTCCCGCAGGGCATCCGCCTTGGGCTTTTCAAAGTGCTCCTGGGTTTCCAAAAGCTCGCCGATGGTGTCGTCTACACACAGGGGTGGATGGGGCAGCGCCGTCCAGGGGCTGGGCTTCAAGGTTGTCACATACACATCGTTCTTATAGAGCTCCACCCGCTGGGCATTGGAGAAGACATAGACCGTGCCCACCTGTCCCGCCGGATAGTCGCCGATGTCCATGGAGGAGCTAACCGCCAGCACCGGTGTCTCTGCCTGAGAGGCATAGACCGCTGCCGCCAGCTTGGGATTGCGAAAGCTGTCCAGAACGCCATGATAGCAGATACGGTCCCCGGAACCAAAATCCTTGTGGGTGGCGTAGTCGAACATACACCAGCCGAAGCAGCCCACGTGCTCGCCGTCTGCATAGGCCGCGTTCAGCACCCGGGCGTGGCGCAGCGCATGCTCCTGCCGGTGGGGCCAATCGTCAAAGGGCTTTGTGGGGTACATATGGCCATTGCACTCAGAGATCAGCAATGGCTTGTCCCGTTCGCGCATAACGTCCTTTTTCCGCTTTACGCCGGGGTTGTTTCCCGTATGGGAAAAGTCGTTAAAGGCGTACACATCCTCCAAAAGGCTGCTCTTTTCCAGATACCGGACGCCGGAGGTGGCCCGGCTGGGATCCAAAGCGTGGGCAATGGCATTGGTTCTGGTATAGAAGGGGTCGTCATCCTGGCTTTCATTGATGCGTACCCCCCACAGAACGATGCTGGGATGATTCCGGTATTGCAAAATCATCTCCTCCAGCATATGGCATGCCAGGTCCTTCCAGGCTGCGTCACCGATGTGCTGCCAGCCGGGCAGCTCCGTGAAGACCAGAAGGCCCATTTCATCACAGGCATCCAGAAAATGCTGGCTCTGGGGATAGTGGCTGGTGCGCACGGCATTGCAGCCCAACTCCTGCTTCAGGATGCGGGCATCCTCCCGCTGCAAGCGCTCCGGGGCGGCATAGCCGATATACGGGTAGCTTTGATGCCGGTTCAGACCCCGCAGAAAGGTCTTTTTCCCGTTCAGATAGAAGCCGTCCGCCCGGAAAACCGCCGTGCGGAAGCCGAAACGGGTCCGGCACACGTCCAGCGTCTGCCCCTTTTCATCCAGCAGCTCCGCCATGCAGGCATAGAGCACCGGTGTTTCCGGTGTCCAGGCTGCCGCATCCGGCAGGGAAATGCGCGCGTGGATCTCCGCCGTCTGGGAAAGGAGTTTGGTTTCCACGGTCTCCCCGGCAGGATTCTGCAAAGACAGGCGCAGCTGTCCATTTTCCCGGGGCCGGTCCAGCTTTAAGCTGATGTCGGCCTCCGTCAAAGACGGGGTATATACAAACAGCTCCTCCATCCGGCATTGGGCGGAGGTTTCCAGCCAGGCCTCCCGGTACAGCCCGCCATAGGTGAGATAATCAATGACAAAGCCGAAGGGCGGCAGCGTCGGATCCTCCCGGGTGTCCAGGCGGACAGACAGGAGATTTCCCTCTCCGGGGTGCACCAGGTCCGTGATTTCCAGGGTAAAGGCCGTATAGCCGCCCCGGTGCTCCCCGGCTTTTTTCCCGTTGACAAATACCTCTGCCTGGTGGGCCGCACCGTCAAATCGAAGAAAAAGTCTGTCCCCAGACTCCGGCGCCGCAAAATACCGCCTGTAGCCGCAGACCATTTCATAGTCCTTGGGGGCAGCATAGTGCAGGGGCAGCTCCCGGCAGGTGTGGGGCAGCCGGACGCACTCCGCCTCTGCCGGTTCTCCCCGCAAAAAAGCATCATCGCAATGTTCCGTGAAAAACCAATCATTGCACAGACTATACTTCATGCCATTCACTCCTTTTTTACACTCTACCGGTATTGCAAACCAGATACAGAATCTGGTGTGTTTCCGCCATTTCTTGCAGCATCGCCAGCGCCCGCCGGGTATGCTCATCGTCCAGGTTTACAAAGGGGTCATCCAAAATCAGGAAGGGAGTCTCCTCGCCAAACAGCGCATCCACCAGCGCCAGACGCATACACAGCAGGATGCTGTCGGCTAGCCCTGCGCTGAAGCTCTCCACCTCTCGGGCCGCCCCCCGGACATCGATATGGGGCTGCAGATCCTTGTCCACCATCACGCTGCCCAGCTGCCGGGGGAAAAGCTGCTGGGTATAGCTGCGGAACCCCTGCTCGATTTTGTCCATATAGCTGTTTGCCAGAGCGTCCTTGGCCTTTTCCAGCAGGGCCATGGTGCGATCCGTCAGATCGCACTTTCGCTCCGCCTCCCGAAGATCATCCTCCAGGGCCGTCAGCCGATCCTCCCATTCCGGGATGCACTCCACGCTTGCCTGCAGACTTCTGCGCTGTGCCCGGGCCTGCTGCAATTCCTGCTCCAGTTCATCCAGCCGCGCCTGAGTAAGCCGCTCCTGCTGCTCCAGCACCTCTGCCTCCGGCAAAGCGTTCTGCTGCGCCGGGCCCACATCTCCGTTTTTCTTCAGGAAGTCATCCAGCGCATTTTTCGCATTTTCCAGTTCCTCGCAGAGCAGCTTCCGGCGGTGCAGGTCTGTCTCCATCCTTTCCAGGCATTCCGATTCCGTATCTCCAATGAGGTCATACTCTTCCAGAAAATCCCGCACCGTTTCCACAGCCTGTTTGGCCTCCTGCCGGTCCTGGGCATTCTCTATATCGCATCTTTTTCTATTCTCGGCAATGCGCCAGTTCAAACGCCGGTAGGTTTCCAATGCTTCCCGCAGTTTTTTGAGGAAAGCATCGTCATAGCACTCGTTGGGATAAAAGCGGTCAAACACCTGCCGTAAATCAGACTGCACCTGCCGCAGCTGCGTTTCCGTCCGGCTGCGCCGATCTGCCCAGTCCGCTTTTCGTCCGGACAGCTCCAGGTAGCGCTGCCGATCCGCTAGCAACGCCGCCAATCTTTCTTCCGGGGTTGCTCCATCAAGCGCATAGTGCTCCAAGAAAGCATTCAGCTGCCGCTGCAATTCCTCCAACGCCCGGACATGCTCCGCAACGTCGTTCGCAGCTGCCCGGGATGTTCGAATTCTGTCAACGATCGTCCAGATCAGGGCCCCGACACCCAGCGCCATAGCGCAAATTCCGGGAATTGTCACTTTCAGCAACAGTCCCAGGATTGCAGACAACAGCCCGAAAATCAGCCAAAAAAAGTCACGCTTTTTCCCGGGTCCTTTCGTTTCCGTGCTTTGGCTATTTTGCAGCTCTTCGATGCGCCTGCACTGCCGCTGGGCCTCCCGAATCTGCGCATCGTCCGGGATGCCCTGGGCAAAGGTTTTCGCCAAGGCCTGATAGTCTGCCTGTTCCCGTGCCGAAAAGCAGTCCGCATTCCGGCTTTCCAGCAGAGCATCCCGCTTCTGCCGCATCTTTTCCCAGGCTTCCAGCTCCTCTTCTCCGGGGATACCCTGAGAGAATTGCCTGTTCAAGGCCTCCAACCGTGTTTTCTCTTCCTCCGACAGACCGGAAGCATCCGCATTGGCCCGGCGCTCGATCCGTTGCCGGGCGTGGGCTGCTCTGGTCAGATTTTCCTGCTGGGCACGCAGCATCTCCAGCGCCGGATATCCCTTCGGATATCGCCCATCCAGGTCAGAAAGTTCCTTCTCCCGCCCCCGGACCTGCCCGCGCAGCAGCTCCAGATTTTCCTGCTGCAGGCGCAGCGCCTTCTGGGCATCGGCCTGCCGGATTTGCTCCTGCAGAAATGCCTGCTGCGCAGTTTTCTCGTTTTTCTCCCGGTTCAGGGCGTCAATTTGTTGGCAAACCGCTTCCAGCAGCTCCTTTTTCTCTGCCGCGCTGTGAATGGACGCTTCCAGCTCCCGGCATTCCCGGCGCAGCTGGGCGGTCTGGCCGCCCTCGCCCTTGAAGAGTTTCAGGCTCTTGCGGTATTCCTGGAGCTGTTTCATGGCGGTATCATAGTTATTCAGATCGTTGGTGTCCTCCACCAGGTTGGTCAGCTTCGCGCGAATGGAAGTCGTGGCCGTGATCTCCCGGTCGGAAAGCTGGGGAACAAAGGTGCTCCTGGCAAAGGAATCCCCGTCCAGCTGAAAAAGCTCCTCTCCCAGCTTCTCGGAAAACGCGGTGCTCTCCGCGCGGTTTGTCAGGTCCGTCAGAGAAAAGCTATCCTCCTTCTTTCCAAAATAGCGAGTCACCCGGTATTGGTTCCCCCGGTATTCAAATTCCAAAAAGCCGCCGTATTTTCCCCCTTGCCAGGGGTCATAGCGCTTGCGTTCGCTCGCCTTGGCACGGGTTTTGGGCAACCCATAAAACATGGCCTTGAGAAACGCCGCCAGGGTGCTCTTTCCGAAACCGTTCTCCCGGCAGAGCACATTGAGGCCCTCTGTAAACGTAAGGTCAAAGTCGGACAAAATGCCGAAATTCTCCACATGGCACCGCAATAGCTTCATAGCCCGATCTCCTCCCCTGCCAGCGCTTCCAGCCCCGTGCGGATGATCGCTGCGCGGTCGGCTTCCTCTTCCACCTCAGAGAGCACCATGCGGATAAACATTCCTTTCAGAGAAATGTCGTTTTGGAACTGCTCCGGATTCAGCGCCATGGCGGTCTCATCCTTGACCTTGGTAAAGGCAAATTTTCCCTTCACCAGCTCCTGCAAATAAGGTACAGACAGGTCCGTCCCCGGGTCCGTCTTCCCCGTCAGCAGAAATTCCACCATATCCTCCTTGGGAATTTCCGCCACGGCCCGCTTCATGGCCTGGGCGATCCGGGCATTGTTCTCCAGGCCGGTGACATCCACAGACACTCTGTGCAGGCGGCATTTGGCAAAGGGCACAAACGTGGGGTGGACGTTTTTCTCGTCCACGTCCAGCAGTACAAAGCCCTTCTCCCCGCACTCATCAAAGCCCCGGCCCTCCAGGCAGCCGCAATAGCAGTAGACACCTTTCTCATCCAGCGGCTGCAAGGTGAAGGAATGGATGTGGCCTAAAGCCAGATAGTCGATTCCCCTGCCCTTGAGCGCATTCAGGTTCACCCGATTCTCCCCGCTGACGGTGCCTGCCTGGCCATGGAGCACCGCAATATTGACGCAGCCCGGAACATGGGGAACGTTTTCATAAATGGTTTCCCCATTGTCCGCGCAGAGCTGCACACCGGAGATTGCCGCGTTTTCGTAACAAAAGGTGGTCCAGTCGGTCGAAAACTGCTTCAAATTCTCCGGCAGCACCCGGTCGGAAAAGGCTCTGGCTGCACCGTCATGATTTCCCGGAAGATACAGGTAGTCAACCTCCGGTGTCCGCTCCATGGCGGCGAGAATTTCGTCCACAGTCCGGCTGCGGACACGGGTTCCATCGAACAGATCCCCTGCAATGATAACCGCCCGAACGCCATTTTCCCGGGCGAAGTCCGTCAGCCGCAGGAAGGAATCCGTGATCTGCGTATTCCGCGCAGATGCCTGCTGCATAGTCATGTGGGTCCCCATGGGGGAATCCAGGTGTAAGTCGGCGCAGTGGATCAGTTTCATAGGCCCCTCCAAATTCATCCGGCGCAGAATTTGCTGCATCCTGCTGCCGGGCAAAAGCTCTCGCCTATATTATAGCAAATTCGTTCGGAAAATCAATGTATTTCCAGAATCGCTGCAAAAAGGCGGCCGCCCTTTCCGGCAGCCGCCCCGCAATTTACTTGAGTCCCTTTGTCAGCGGGATCAGCATCAGCACCACCACGATGCCGATGATACCAACCGCAATTCCCAGGACCATCTTGCCGAACACCATGCTCAGGCACATCCCGACGCCCAGCAGCAGCGCTCCAAGGATCCCCAACAGAACGGTTCCAATGGTCTTACCGCTGACCTTAATTGGGGCCTTGCCCTCCATTTTCCGCCAAATCAGCCAAGTGACCAGCCCCAGTGCAATGCCGACCACGCCGCAGGCAGTTCCCTGGCTGCGCATTCCCCATTCAGGCAGCAGCGCCATGCACATACCCAGGGCAAAAATCACGCCGCTGACCGTTCCCAAAACCAATGCAATAAAGTTACTCTTTTTCATAAATGCTTCCTCCTTATTTGTGTGCAGCCTTCAGCCGCTGCTTTGCCTCTTCCACGGTTTCCCCGTCCCGGGTCAGGTAGCGGTCCACAAAACCGTCCTCGATTTTCTGGTACCTACCGACCACGGCGTTCTCAATGGACTGATATCCGCCGACCACCGTCTGCTCGATTTTCCTGTAGCCGCCAACGACGGCCTCCTCAATTTTTTTGTTTACCTGAACCAATTTTGACTTTGCCATAGTTTTACTCCTTTCGGCGTCCCGCCTGATTTATGGCCCTATCATACAGCCGCTTCGTTTGGGAATTGCTTCTGTTTTGTTTGAGAAATATTAAATATGCGGAAAGTTCTCCGCTATCCGGCTGTTTTCCGCATAAAAAAATCCATGCACAGAAACGTGACCTGTGCATGGACTTTTGGAAATCAGCCTGAGATCTGCTGCGCCTTGGCACACACAGCAAAGGCTTCATCATACTTGGCCTCAATGAGCGGCTGGACCTTGGCCGTTCTCCGGCGTTTTGTTTCCTGATAGCCAAAATAAGCACCTGCCCACAGGGCAAAGCCGGGAATCGCCAGCAGCACCGTCAGCCAGATAATCGGCGTTTCCGCCGTCACGGCGAACACAGAGCCTGCCATAAAGGCGCAGCCCAAAAGGCCATTGGTCAGGGATACGATGACAGGAACGGAATTTGCAGACGCCTGCAAGGCGGCAATTTCTGCCATGCAAGCCTCATAATGCTGCTGCAAGCGGATCAGCTCCGTTTTGTTCAAAATATTCCGGCTGCGCTTGAAATGCAGCTGCACTTTTCCGTTTGCCTTTTCCGTCGGAACGTTCTCATCCATTTTCCAGCCAAAGCAGCCATAGCCGTCCATGTACTGGGACACAAGGGTCTCATCAACGGATACCTTCAAATAATCGTAGCCTTCAAACGTCTGCATTGTCTTCTCCTTTTACCTTGGGCATGGTCACCGTGAAACAGCTGCCCTTCCCCTGGACGCTTTCCACCTGTATGTCAAAATGGTTCAGCTGCAATACCCGCATAGCTAGGGCCAGTCCAAGGCCGTTTCCCGCTGTCGCGTGGGAGGTATCGCCCTGATAGAATTTTTCAAAGATGTGCTTCCTCGTTTCTTCGCACATGCCGCAGCCCGTATCCCGGACGGATACATAGACATTTTCCGCATCCGAGGTTTCCGTCAATAGGATGCTGCCCCCCGGCTCCGTGAACTTCACGGCATTGGAAAACAGATTGTTCCACACCAGCTCCATCAGTGCAGGGTCGGCGGCAATGTCCGCCCGGTCCTCCATATCCGCTTCAAATTCCAGTGCTTTCCCTTCCCAGGCCTGTTCATAGCCCAAGGCGCATTCCGCCAGCTGTGCACAGACATCATAAGTCCGCACTTCCGGTACAATGGTCTGCTTTTCCAATTTGTTTAACTTTAGAATATTGCTGATCAGGTCAGACAGACGTCTGGACGACTGATAAATGGCATCGGCATACTCCTGCTGGGCATCGGTCAGGTCTTCCAGGCGCAGGAGCTCGGCATTGTTCTGGATCACCGCCAGAGGCGTCTTGATCTCATGGGAAACATTGGAGAAGAAATCCGTTTTCAGTGTTTCGATGCTGCCAAGCTCCTCTACCATTTTGTTGAAATCAATGAGCATTTTATCCAGATAGTCCAGCCTGTCGGAGGTGTGGATCGTTGGAATATAGACCGAAAAATCGCCTCCTGCCACCTTTTGGGTGGCCTCTGCCAGACGGTGCATCGGCTCCTCATAGACCTTATGGACCTGTCTGCGGGTAAATAGCGTCAAGCCAACAGCAACCGCTGACCAATAGGCCAGCGGAATAAACACCTGCGTCAGGTCGCTCCAGCCAAGCTCGTTCATTCCCACCACAAGGCCGGTGTGGATCCCGCTCATAAGCAGCAGCACCCCAAAAAACACAAAAAACAGGGAAGGGGGAAAACGGTTATCCCGCACGGTTCTTTCCTCGCTCTGCTTCATTTCAGCACCGCCTTATAGCCGAGGCCGCGGACGGTCTTGATCTCGAAACCATCGCAGCCCGAAAACTTGTCTCGGAGCTTTGTGATATACACATCCACCGCCCGGAGGCTGGTGTCCGTGTCCACGCCCCAGAATTCATCCATGAGCTGGGCTCGGGAAAAGGTTTTTTTCGGGTATGAAAGAAGCTTGTAGAGAATATTGAATTCCCGGGTCGTCACCGGAATTTCCTCGCCGTCAATACTAGCCGTCATGCCGTCGGCATCCAGCTCCAGATTGCCCACGGTGAGCCTGCGCTCCATCTCGATATTGGCTCGCCGCAGCAGTGCCCGAACCCGCAGCACCAGCTCGTCCAGCTGCACAGGCTTGACCATATAGTCGTCGATCCCAAGCAGGAAGCCCCTTTGCTTGGCAGGCAGGTCGTCCCTGGCCGACATAAAGAGGATGGGTATGTGCTTGTTGACTCGGCGGACACTTTCCGCAAATTCAAAGCCGTCAATTTCCGGCATCATAATGTCGGAAATAATCAGCTCATAAAGGTTGTTGTACATTTCATCAAAGGCATCGTTGGCGTTCAGGCAGCCCTTTGCCTCAAAGCCGCAGTCATTTAAATAAGTACAGACCGCCCGATTCAGCTTTGCGTCATCCTCCAAAACAAGAATATGAATCATACATGCTTCTCCCCTTCCAGCTTTTTTATCTCGTCTCCGGACCTACGGATCATATAAATTGCCATTCCAAGGATCACCAGGCACACGCCTCCGCCAGTGCAGCCGGTCATAACGGTGCGGAAGCGCTCGCCGTCAGCCTCCCCGAACTGCTCCAGCATCGCCGTCTCCAGGGCCAGCATAGACACCAGTGCCTTGGCCAGCTGCAGGGCCTTGGCGGCCGACATAACCGGGCTGCAAAATTTCCTGAAAGCAACCACATCCCGGATGGCTGCGGTCACACAGTAAAAAGCATACATCGCCATGACATAAATCATGTAACCGGCATAATGAAAGCTCTCATTCCGGCAGACGACCAGAAAAGCTTTCCCGCACAATGCAAGATTCAGGAGCAGCAGCACCACCCCGCACAGCCGATAGCGCTTCCACTCCGGCAATAAATACGCACCAAATTCATGCTTTCTGGCGTAGCGGACCAGTGCAAAGCGCGCAACTGCCAGAAGAAAATAATAAACCGCCAGTGTGCCGAACCACATGGAACGGTAATAGATGCCAAAGCCAAGCTTCATTGCAGCATAGAGCACATTCAGCCCCAGGGACCGGTACAAGGACACCTGCATTTTGAAGGATGCATCCGTAAAATAACGGTTCAGCAGGGGGATGCTTTCCAGTATTCTGTCCGCCATCTGCCTCGGATGCCGAAAGGTCTTCCATAGCAGGGCGCAGAGAACAGTAAGCGCATAGGCAGAAAAGGCATAGATCAGGTATGCCGCCCAGCTCTCCTGCCTGTTTCCGGAAAAGACATAGATGTGCCCGCCCGCTGCCGCCAACACACAGAGCAAAACAAATCCCCAGCCCGGGAACAGCAATCTTCCGAAGCCCCGCTTCCATTTCATCCCTTCCACCGCCCTTTCCTCTCATTCTTTTAATCGTATTATAGCATAGCTGTGGAACGTTTGACAAATGTTTGAGAATTGTTTGAGAATTGTTAATTGCAAAATTTGGCCCAAATCTGTTCCAAACTTTCCCACCGGCATTTTGCATTTGAGTGAGTTCGAGTCCTGTCCACCAAAAGAAACACCACCCTCTCGGGTGGTGTTTCTTTTGGTGGACACATGCCTGTTAAATCCGAACTTAAAGCAGCCTCAATTTCTTGCAGGGTCAGAGTCTGGCTGCCGTCTTTATAATTGTAGGTCAGGATCAGTTTATCGTCGTAGACAAAGACGGAATTCACGAAAGTATCGATATTTTCTCTGCGATAATCCGGGTCGTTGATATTACCATTCTTGTAGCGGCCGACCCAGTCCACGATTTCTTCCTTGGTGAATTTCCTACGTTCCAGCTGAAGCTGGGCAATGCTGCCCCGTAGGGGGTCTCGCTGCTGTTCCAGTTCCTCCAAGCATTCTCTGGTAGAATCCGTAAGGATGCCCTGGCGGATGGCCTTCATCACATTGCGAATCTCTGTTTCGCATTGCTGAAGCTGCTGTTTTAGCACCGGCGTTACAGTATCCTCCTGTTCCTGCATGATGACAATGGCATCCGCAATTCGACTTATTACGGTACATTGAGAGGAGCAATACCCCCTTCACCTAAAAGTCGGACCAATCTCGATGCGGTGCCACCTGTTGGACGTTTAAAGTATGCCTCTTTCCAAAAGCGAAAGACAAATTGCCGCTGCCGTTCCGGCGGCTTCTATTTGCAGATCGTTTTCTGCGGAAGCATCGAAAAGGACTTTTCCGGAAGCAGGGAATTCTTCGTCCGGCAGCCACAAATTGAACTTTATCGGAATGTGGGGCAGAAAGGAAAACAAAAAGGACAAATCGGATTTTTCATACAGTTCTGTTCCGCCCAGCTTCGCAGCGGCTTCCCGGATTGCCTGAGGGTCATGCAGACCAATCCGGC
>ERZ837910.436-NODE-436-length-65305-cov-7.327264_pt1 | contig 65305 bp, 44 predicted proteins | sample MGYA00519940_ERZ837910 | MGnify/ENA primary metagenome ERZ837910 (study PRJEB31850, sample SAMEA3708825) | human gut metagenome | biome: human gut; feature: human-associated habitat; material: faeces | place: China | collected 2014 ... | reverse complement strand
CCGTCCTGCTTTTTTATGTTCCATAGTCGGCTTTATTTCCCATAGTCGGCGAAAATCACTATCTTTGCTTGAATCAACAAAAATTGCCATACATTGAACAACTCGATACTCTGGGCCGACGATGAGATCGACCTGCTCAAACCCCACATAATGTTTCTCCGCAGCAAGGGCTATGACCCCGTGACGGTGAACAACGGCCACGATGCCCTCGAACTGGTGGCATCGCGACACTTCGACCTGGTGATTCTCGACGAGAACATGCCGGGCCTCACCGGACTGGAAACTCTCCAGCGCATCAAGGAGATGTCGCCGCAGACGCCTGTAATCATGATTACCAAGAGCGAGGAGGAAAACATCATGGACCAGGCCGTGGGCAACAACATTGCCGACTACCTGATAAAGCCCGTGAACCCCAACCAGATTCTCATGTCGATCAAGAAGAATCTGCACAGCGAGAAACTTGTATCGCAGACAGCCACATCCAGCTATCAGCAGGAGTTCGGCCATCTGGGAATGCTCATCAACAGCGCCTCCGACATCGAGAGCTTCTACACCCTTTACGAAAAGCTCGTGGCATGGGAACTGCGCCTGGCCTCGGCCGACTCGAACATGGCCGACATGCTTAAAATGCAGAAAGCCGAGGCCGACGCCACATTCTTCAAATTCGTGCGGCGCAACTACGAGGACTGGGTGGAATCCATCCCGTCGCTGAAAGGCGCCGCTAAGGCCGACGCCGCCGACCGTCCGCTGATGAGCCCCGAGGTATTTCCCAAAAAGGTGATGCCGCTGCTGGATGCCGGCGAAAAGGTGTTTTTTGTTCTCATCGACAATTTCCGCCTCGACCTCTGGCTGTCGGCGAAACCGATGCTGGCAGAATTCTTCACCTTCGACGAAAGCCTTTACACGTCCATCCTCCCCACCGCCACGCAGTATGCCCGTAACGCCATATTTTCCGGACTGATGCCTATTGACATTGCCCGGATGTTCCCGCACCTGTGGGTCGACGAGGACGAGGAGGAGGGGAAGAACCTCAACGAGAGCGAACTGGTGGAAACACTGTTCAAGCGCTACCGCCGCAACTGCCGTTTCTCCTACAACAAAATCAACGACTCGGCAGGAGGCGAAAAACTGCTGCGCGAATTCTCCAACCTCGCCAACAACGACCTGAACATAATCGTGCTTAATTTCATCGACATGCTCTCGCATGCCCGCACCGAAAGCCGCATGATCCGTGAACTGGCCGGCTCCGACGCTGCATACCGCTCGCTGGCCGAATCGTGGTTCCGCCATTCGTCGGCGCTCGAGCTGTTCCGCCGCATAGCCGAATCGGGCGCGAAGGTGATTGTCACCACCGACCACGGCACAATCCGAGTGGACAACCCGGTGAAAGTGGTTGGCGACAAGAACACCAACACCAACCTGCGCTACAAGGTGGGGAAAAACCTCGCCTACAACAACCGCCAAGTCTATGAAATAAAGAAACCGGAGGCGTTCGGACTCCCTGCGCCAAACATCAGTTCGGCCTATATCTTCGCCGGTAACAACGACTTCTTCGCCTACCCCAACAACTACAACTACTACGTGCAGTATTACACCGGCACATTCCAGCACGGAGGCATCTCACTGGAGGAGATGCTGATACCGCTGGTAACACTCACACCGAAATCATAAACAGATTTTTCCTCAACTCATATATACCCACAACCACTCAGTTATGTCAACGAAAACAACAATCAACATACCCGACACCGCCGCCCTTCCCGCAGCCGCCAAAGAATTCGCCGCCCTCATGGGAGATGAAACCGTCTATGCCTTCTATGGCGAGATGGGAGCCGGAAAAACAACATTCATACGCGAGCTGAGCCGCGCCCTCGGCGTGGAGGAGGACCTGGCCAACTCCCCCTCGTTCTCCATCATCAACGAATACCGCTCGGACACCACTGCCGAACTCATCTATCACTTCGACCTCTACCGGCTCGAATCGGTGGAGGAAGCGCTTGAAATCGGCATGGAGGATTATTTCGACTCCGGCGCCCTGTGCCTGCTGGAATGGCCCGAACGCATCGAGCCGCTTCTGCCCGACGACACTGTGCGGGTGAACATTACCATCAACCCCGACATGTCGCGCACCCTCACAATCGAAAAGCCGTCCGACACTCAGGAATGAACATAACACCACGAGCAGGAATGACCATAAAGGAACTTGACCAGACACCGTCGACCAACACATGGGCCAAGCAGCATGCCGCTGAACTCTCCCACGGCACTGTGGTTGTGACGCACAACCAGACTGCCGGACGCGGCCAGCGCGGAAACTGCTGGGAGGCGGCGCCCGGAAAGAATCTCACATTCTCGCTTTTTCTGCACCCCGAGGGAGTGAGCCCCGCCGGGCAGTTCCTCATATCCGAAATCGTGGCGCTCGCAGTGGTGGAAGCCGTGGAGCATGCCCTGGCAGAAGCCGTGGCATCCGACCGCATAAAAGTGAAATGGCCCAACGACATCTATGTGGACGACCATAAGATTGCCGGCATCCTCATAGAGCACACTCTTACCGGCAGCGGCATCGGGCACACCATCGCCGGCATCGGCCTGAACGTCAACCAGACCGTATTTGAATCCGACGCCCCCAACCCCGTATCGCTGGCCATGCTCGCCCACAAGGAATTTTCACTCCCGCCTCTGCTTTCCGGAATATGCAGCCGCATTGCCGGGGCATTCCCTGTGGCAGATGCCGATGCAGTGCATACCGAATATCACAGGCGCCTGTGGCGTGCCGACGGCAAGCCGCACACATTCGCACTCCCCGACGGAACCCGTTTTGAAGCCATTATTGAAAAAGTTGCCCCCGGCGGCCAACTTTCGCTGTTGACTTCGCCGGGGGCGGAATCCCGCACATTCCTGTTCAAGGAAGTGGCATTCGTTCTATAATTCCAGCTTGCACAAATCAGCAGGCAGGAACATCACCGAAACGGTTGGGGCACGGTTCGGAGGGCTTGCAGCACCATACGATCCACAGAATCCAGCCCACGATGGGGATGAACAGAATGAAGTACCAGCCGCCGCCCTTGCCTATGTCGTGCATACGGCGCCATGCCACTGCCAGCGACGGAACGAGGAACGCCAGAGAGGCAACTCCGCTGACGTACTGGCCTACATGGCCGAACATGCTGCACAAAGCGCCTACGACGAATGTGAACAGCACCCACCACCAGTATTCGGCACGGCTTGCGCGGCCTGTGAATGTGGCATACTTGTTGAAACAAACTTTAATGGCATCTACAAAACCCATGTAGGGTGTAGGAGGCACGTTGGGGAAACCGGCCTGGTTTCCGCAGCCTTGATTTTGAAATTGCTCCATAACTGTAAGTATAGATATGTGTGATTCTAATTCCGTATTGCTTGTGACGGCAACGCTGCAAATTTAACCAATTTTACACATTCCACAACCAAATCGCATTATTTTCTTCCTCCCGGCGAAGGAATTTGGGGCAAATCAAAATTCAGAGATAATTATTTAGTAATTTTGCCGAGCGGTGCATGGCAGGCGGTTGCCGATGCGCCGAACCGTGGAAGCGGCTCGATTGTTCATATTTAAAGTGGCAATAGGAATTGGCCACAATCCGTAGAACCGCATCATATTATCGCTTACAATAAATGAGGGATTTAATTCGTGGAATCATAGCGGCCGCAGGGCTGGTGCTCGTGCCGTACGCATCGCGCGGAGAAGTGGCTCCGCCCAATTCCGGCGTGGAAAGCCAGGCCGTGCCGACCGATTCGGCCGCATTCTCATCGAGCCAGTCGGTGGGACTGGTGCTGAGTGGAGGAGGTGCCAAGGGGATTGCCCACATCGGCGTAATCAAGGCGCTGGAGGACAACAATATCCCTATCGACTTCGTTGCCGGTACATCGATGGGCGCCATCGTGGGCGGCCTCTATGCCTGCGGCTACACTCCGGAGGAGATGATGGAGCTACTGCTGTCCGATGGGTTCGCGGCATGGTCCACGGGACAGATCGACCCCAACCTCACCTACTATTTCCTGCAGCAGCCGCGCACCCCGGCATTCGCCCACCTGAATGTGAACCTGAGCCGGCGCGACACCACGGCATCGGCCTCTCAGGGGCTCATGCCATCGAGCCTTATTTCGCCGCTCCCGATGAATTTCGCGTTCATGGACCTCTTCGCAGCCTATACAGCCCAGTGCGGCGGCAATTTCAACAATCTGTTTGTGCCTTTCCGCTGCGTGGCATCGGATGTAACACACAAGCACAAGGTGGTGTGCCGCAGCGGTATGCTGAGCGATGCCATCCGCGCGTCCATGACCTTCCCAGCCGTTTTCGCACCGATAAAGATAAACGGAGTGGAGCTTTACGACGGCGGCATATACGACAACTTTCCGGTGGACGTGATGCGCCAGGACTTCTCCCCCACCATAATGATCGGTGTGGATGTGCACTCGGAGGACGCTCCTGTGTCGAACGGCATAGTGGCGCAACTCGAGAACATGATTATACAGAACAACAACTATGACCTCCCCGCGCATGAGGGCATACGCATCCATGTGGATGTGAGCCAGTTCTCGTTGCTCGACTTTGCCAAGGCACGCGAAATCTATGCCGTTGGCTACAAGCGGGCAATGGAGATGATGGACTCGGTGCGCACGCGTGTCACAGCCCGCATACCTGCCGAGACACGCCGTCTGAAACGCCACGTGTTCAAATCGGCATCGCCCTACGTGCGGTTCGATTCAGTGCATGTACACGGCGGTACACCGGCACAGAACGAATATCTCACACAGCTGTTCATGCGCTCCAAACAGCATGCCGACACCTTCGGCATCGATAAGGCTCGGCTGGCCTACTACCGCGCACTCACTCCCGGCAAACTCCGTAACCTCTTTCCACAGGCACACTTCAACCCGTCGACAGGGCTGTTCAGCCTCGACCTAACAGCCGATGTCAAGAATAATTTCGCACTCGGCGCAGGCGGCTACCTCACATCGTCGGTGAACTCCATGATATTTGTTTCGGCAAGCTATTCCAGCATGTCGTTCTCGTCGTTGACATCGCGCCTGATGGGATGGATAGGCCAGAGCTACATGGCAGCACAGGCCGACATTCAGATGAACCTGACCAACAACATCCCCTCGGCTCTCGAATTCAAAGCCGTGGTGTCCCGGCAGAAATACTACGAGTCAGACCGTCTGTTCTTCGAGGACAACTCACCGGCTTTCATATCGAACTACGACATGTTCGCGCGCCTGAGTTATGCCTGGGCCGTTGGCCGCAGAGCTAAAGCCAGCATAGGCATCGGAGGGGGACAGAACCGGCAGAAATTCTATTCAGGCGAACTGCTTATGGCAGAGATACCCACCGAGGAGGCAACCAAAATGAATCTGGGGCAGGCCATCGGACATTTTGAGTACAATTCGCTTGACAACCAAAGCTATCCTGCAGAAGGCACGCGCATAGACGTGTGCGCCATGCAGACCTTCGGACGCTATCACCACCGCTACAACTACCGCCACCGGGAATCAGAGATGGAGGAACTGCCGCGCTACACGCACAGCCAGCACTGGTTTCAGGCCGAAGTGGCGGCAGCAAGCTACTTCCCGCTGACCAAGACTTTTTCGCTCGGCGCAAGCTGCAACGTGCTGGTAAGCAACCGCAGGCTGCTCAACACCTACCTGGCATCGGTGGTCAACGCCCCGTCGTTCTCCCCGTTCTCATCGCTTGACAACGTGTTCAACAAGGCGTTTCACGCCAACTCCTTCGCCGCCATCGGCGTCACCCCGATATGGCGCCCCCTGCAGCGGGCGCAGGTGCGCCTGGCAGCCCACGCATTCATGCCTTTCCGCCGCATCGAGGCCACCGCGACCGGCGAGGCCGCCCACGGACACTGGTTTTCCGATCCTGAATTCCTGGCCGAGCTTGATCTGGTCTACAACCTCCCCTTCGCATCGGTCTGCGGCTACGTCAACTATCTCTCCTCCCCTTCAGGCAACTGGAACGTCGGCCTCTCCTTCGGCCTCTATTTCACCGCCTCCAAATTCCTCCGCTGATTCCAACATCGCTGGCACAAAAAAGGCGCTGTGTCCTGAGGCAGGACACAGCGCCGATACTTTAATGCGATGTTGCTATTAGAACTCCGGATTATTCACCGGGGATGATAGCCTCGCTGGGGCAAACTTCTGCGCAAGTTCCACACTCGATGCAGGTGTCGGGATCGATTACATAGATTTCGCCTTCCGAGATTGCTTCAACGGGGCAGTTGGGCAGACATGTGCCGCAAGCAACACATTTGTCGGTAATTACGTAAGCCATTTTTCTTAAAATTTTATTGAAGTTGATTTTTTGAGTTGCCTTGATTATATGTTTTGCCTTGCGACGGCCGGAACAGATGCGCCTTATGGCGCTACCGGCGGCATGCATTGCGTTGCAAATTTAGCGATTTTCCTCAAAAAACCTCCATCACTCTCCACTTTTTTTGAATCCGCGTGGGTTTCGGTGGCTGATTAATGTGATAATCAGGGGTAATGGCTTGGCCGGGAAGAAGATTTGCTGTAAATTAGAAGCAGGAAATTATTTTTTACTCGCTAAAGCTCGAAACCTGAACAAAAACTCACTTTTGCTACGCACTAAAGCTCGGAGCTTGAACAAAAATTATTTTTACAGCTCCCTTATATAGCTAAGATTCGGAGCTTGAACCAGGAGTTTTTTGTGCGGGGGTTGAGCTTAAGCGAAAATTTAAAAATTTATAGGCAGCCATATGAACCGAATTCTGCGCGCTCCATGGCATGATTACACCCAAAGGTGTATTTACATGGTCACCCTCAATAAAAATCCGCTGGGGGAGGATTTCGGGATTCTTTGTGGCGACTATCGGATTCCGGACGGGCAGCCCGGAGGTTCTTTCATAAAAGCCTCGAATACGGGCACAGCCATCAAGGATGTTCTCCGGAGGTTTCATCAGATAGAACCTAATATAAAAATCCTGCAATATGCCCTGATGCCCGACCACGTCCACATTCTTCTCTTTGTGGAACATCCGACACAGGAAATTCTCGGGCGTATCTTGGCCAGGTTTAAGGTGGAGGTAAATAACGTTGCCGGTACCGACGGCGTGTTCGCCAAGGGTTTCAACGACCAAATCCTTAAAAGCTCGCGCACGCTGGACACTTTCTATACGTACATCCGCGACAATGCACGGCGACTGGCGGTAAGACGGGCGCATCCTGAATTTTTCCGACGCGTCAACGCCCTCAAAATCGGCGACAAGACATATCAGGCTTATGGCAATTTCCAGTTGCTGGGATGCCCCTTCAAAGAACAGGTGGTCGTGCATCGCGCAGACTCTCAGGAAACGCTCAGACAAAACCGGGACCAGTGGCTTTACACGGCAGCCAATGGAGGCATCCTCGTTTCTCCATTCATCTCTCAGCCCGAAAAGGCTGTCCGCGCCGAAACTGAAGAGGCTGGCGGACGTTTCATCCTCGTCACCAATGAACCGATGGGAGAACGATATAAGCCGACCGGCCGGGAGTTCAGTCTGTGCGAGGCCGGCCGCCTGCTGATTGTTTCAGCCGATCTCCAAGGGGCACTTTCCCGTACTAATTGCCTTGCCATGAATGCGCTCGCAGCCTTCATAAGCAAGCTATAAATCAGGCATGCATTCCATAATGCACGAATTCAGAGAATCGGAGAGAGGAGGCGCATCACGGATTCAAGCGCCTTTTCCAGGAATGGGCGGCGGTTCCATTCGGCCGATGTGATGCGGCGGCTGTCGTGCAGCTCACGCATGAACAGGGCTTTCATGCGTGCATTGAATTCAGTGGAATATATGAGCATGTTGGCCTCGAAATTATGCTCGAAGCTGCGGAAATCAAAGTTGGTGGAGCCAACGGTGCAGAAATCATCATCGATTATCACCGCTTTGCTGTGGAGCATCCCTTTTTCATAGAAATAGACCTTGATGCCGGCGCGCAGACATTCCTGCACATACGAGCAGGTGGCCCAGCGGAGCATGTCGCTGTCGCTGCGCCGCGGCACAATCAGACGCACGTCCACCTTCGAAAGCGCTGCCACCTGCAGTGTCTGAACCAGACCCTCAGTTGGGATAAAATAGGGCGTGAGGATATATACGCATTTTTTGGCTTCGGAGATGGCCCGCTGAAAAATCAGCGTCATGTTCATCCACTGTGTGGTGGGGCCTCCGGTGACAAGCTGCATCCCGATGTTGCTGTGGGGCTGGCGCTCCGGACGAATCTCGTCGACAAGCAGCGGATGTCCCATGAAATTCCAGTCGACCGCAAACGACTGCTGCAGCGCAGCCACAGCCGGTCCGGTGACACGCAGATGAAGGTCGCGCCACATGGGGAACATTTTGCCGCCGTCGATGTAGCGGTCGGCCACATTCATGCCGCCGATATAACCCACAGTGCCGTCGATGATGGCAATCTTGCGGTGGTTGCGCCAGTTGATGCGCGTGCCGAACGGCGGGAACACTACCTTGAAGAAGGGATATGCCTCTACACCGGCCTCCTTCAGGCGGCGTAAAGCCTTGCGCGACAGCTTGAACGACCCCACATGGTCATAGATTATCCGCACCTTGACCCCCGCACGCGCCCGCTCTTCGAGCGCGGAAAGCACACGGGTGCCTATGTTGTCGTCAACAATAATGTAATATTGCAGGTTGATGTAGTGCTGCGCGGCGGCGATGTCGGCCAGCAGGGCGTTGAACTTGTCGGTGCCGTTGTCGAACACCTCCGCGTGGTTCCCTTCGTAATAGTTCGACCCGCACAGCGCCGAAGCCAGATTGATGCGCGCCTGAAGCGACTCCGGAGGACGCCCGTGGCGCAGATCCGTGAGGTGACGCGCCGTGAGGCGGCGGAGCTTGCGGCGATTGCGCCGCGAGATGATTCGCTTGTTCTGGATGTTGCGTCCGAACACCAGATACAGCACCAGTCCCACCAGCGGCACCACAAGCAGCACGGTGACCCACGCGAGCGATTTGACCGGATTGCGGTTCTCGCTCACCACCACGGCCACCACTCCGAGAATGGTCAGGCCGTACAGCAGATTCACAATCCACCATACCCAGCCGTTGGTAATATATTCGGATAGCCAGAACACGCAGTTTCGTCTTCGTTAATTTTTATGCGGTTTTATTCCTCAAGCAGATCGTATCGGAGTGTAAGGTCGGAAGCCTGGCGGGCACCGTCGATGTGAGCCGGAAGGCCGGCAGGAGTGCCGGAAGTATTGCCCACGATGCGGCCTCCCGAAGTGACTGCAAAAGCCGGCGACTGCTGGCCGAGAGCTGTGAATCCCATTCCGCGCCAGTCGGCGTCAAGCCCCATCTGGTCGAGCAGCGTGGGATACACGTCCACCTGTCCCATCACAGCCTTGCGGTAGCCACCCACCGGAGCATTGATGATCAACAGCGGCACATACTCCTCGGAACTCACAAGCTTGGCGCCTGCGGCATCGCTGCGCAAAGCCGAACGCCACGGCGACAGCGCCCCGCGGTCGCCCACAATCACCACCATGGTGCGGTCCCAGTCGGAACGCTGACGCAGGTAATCGAGCAGACGCCCCACGGCCTGGTCTGTGTAATGAACGGCCGTCATGTAGTCGAGCAGACGGGGGGGATACCCCTCAGAGAGCGCTATTGTCTGCAGTTCTTCAGGAATCTTGAACGGGGCGCGTGTGGAGTGCGTCATCAGCTGCACATAGGCGGATTCCCCTTCGGGCCACACCTCGCCGCGCTGCATGCGCGCCACCGATTGCGAAATAAACGAATTGTCGCTCAATATTTTCCCGCCTATTGTTTCTGAATTGTTCCAGCTGTCGCGCATCACCAGATGGTCAATTCCGAAGGCTTTGGCCACCCGCGCCACATTCCACATCCAGGGCTCACTGCCCGAAAGCAGGTATGTCTTTGCCCCGTTGCGCTTCATGGCATCGGGCAGTGTGTGGAAATGATTGCCGGCATGCCGCACCGAGAACGAGCCGTCGGCCATGGGATACATTCCGGCAAGCATAAGCAGCTGCCCGTCGATGGAACGCCCCACTCCGGTCTGGGCAAGTACACGAGGAGCATAGAACGTTGTCAGCGTCGAATCAAGCAACGCCCTGTTGAGGTTGGGCGTAAGCTCCTTCCCTTCCACCTTTATCCCTATGGGCCAGGATTCAAGCGAATTCCACAACACCACCACAAGATTGTCGCGCCGCACCAGAGTGTCGGCCGGTTCGCCCATGGCATTGCGGAAACCCACATGCTCGCGTCCCCAGCGCGCCACAAAGTCGCGCTGCTCGCCGGTGATGTCAGGCTGCACCGCAGTGGCATCGGCCACAAGCGTGCCGGGCACAGTGTAAATCACAGGCACCGCCGACGAGGCAAAGCCACGCCGGATCTGGGCTATGTGGTGGCTCATGCCACCCGAAAACATCGCTATGACGGCCGACACGAGCGCCAGCATCCCGAGGGTGCACAGGTAGAACACCGCATTCGGACGCGGCTCGTCGGAATCTTCGCCGGGATTCATCAGCAGAAAAGTAACCACCGCTATGACCGGAAGCACCAGATATAACCAGCTGAATGTGTCGAACATCACCGACGTAAAATCAAGCTGAGCGGCGATATGTCCGTAGCCCTGCGGAGGGATGGCATCGAAAAACGTCCGGCAATACATGAGGTTGGCTATCAGCGCCGCATCGGCAAGCAAAAGCACAACGAGCTGAGGCCACTGCCGCCGCGAGCACACCGCAGGAAGGGCAAGCACCGTAGCCAGCAGCATGGCGTTGACATAAGTGCCCACATGCAGCATGCCCCACATAAGCGTCTGGATGCTCCACAGCACGTCGAACGCAAGCACAGTGACAAAGCATCCCAACCACGCGACTATGAACCTCCGGGTCCACAACGCCTCGGGAAGCATGAGCCTTCCTATGGCTCCGACGAGTATGTTTTTCTTTTTATGTAATCCCATTTCAATGCTGATGAATTCTTATATCACGAAAACCGCCGCAAGCGCCATGACACGGCAAAAATCCGCCCTCATGCAAGGGTTGCTGCAGCTGAAGTCAATACGTGTAATTGAGTCAAATGTAATAACTAATTTTCACATAAACAAACACTCATGCACTATTGGTTTAAACAAACCTGAAATTTTATTCTATCGGGAAGGTTTTTCGGTTAAGTTTGGTTTTGTTGGGAATAAATGTTAATTTTGCTCACAATAAAACAGCAACCTTAAATATCAACAGTTCTAACAACTTGAAACTATGTCAAAAGTAACAGTTGTGGGCGCCGGTAACGTGGGCGCCACCACCGCCAATGTGCTTGTAACCTCACAGATTGCCGACGAAGTTGTTCTCATCGACATCAAGGAAGGCGTGTCGGAAGGCAAGGCCATGGACATCATGCAGACCGCCAACATCCTCCATCTTCAGACCCGTCTGACCGGTGTGACCAACGACTACACCATGACCAACAACTCCGACGTTGTGGTTATCACATCGGGCGTGCCCCGCAAACCTGGCATGACACGCGAAGAACTCATCGGCGTGAACGCAAAGATTGTAAAGTCCGTGACCGACAACGTGCTCGCTCACTCGCCCAACGCCATCATCATCTGCGTTGCCAACCCCATGGACACCATGACCTACCTGATTCACAAAATCTCCGGTCTGCCCAAAAACCGCATCATCGGCATGGGCGGCGCACTGGACAGCGCACGCTTCAAATACTTCCTCAGCCTGGCCCTGAACGCCAACGCAACCGAAGTTGAAGGCATCGTGATTGGCGGCCACGGCGACACCACCATGATTCCCCTTACCCGCTTCGCAGCTTACCGCGGCCTGCCCGCATCGAGCCTCATCCCCGCCGACCAGCTTGCCAAAGTGGCAGCCGACACCATGGTAGGCGGCGCCACACTCACCAAACTCCTCGGAACATCGGCATGGTATGCTCCCGGTGCCGCTTCGGCCCAGATGGTTGCCGCAGTGCTCCACGACCAGAAGAAACTCATCTCCTGCTCCTGCCTGCTCGACGGTGAATACGGTGAAAGCGACCTCTGCATCGGTGTTCCCGCCATCATCGGCCGCAACGGTATCGAGAAAATCGTTGAGTTCGACCTCAACGACGAGGAGAAAGCCCTCTTCCACAAGAGCGCCGAAGCCGTTCACAAAACCAACGAAGCCCTCAAGGCCGCTCTCTGATTTCAGGGCAGCCCTCACGGCTCAAAATAAAATCTCAGCATGACATTAAAAAAATTCATTCCCGTTTTTGCCGCTGCATGCGCCCTTTTCGCAACCACCTCGTGCAGCCAGCGCGCAGAGCAGAACACCGCCGAGGAAACCGAAAGCGCCACCGGCACAGTTGACCCCGCCGAAATAGGCCAGCCCGTACATGTGCTTGCCGAAGGCGAGACCATCAACCCCGTGGAGGGCAAGCTTGTGGTGATCGATTTCAACGCCACATGGTGCGGTCCCTGCCGCCAGTTCGCTCCCACATTCGAGGCTGTGGCCGAGGAGATGGCCGACAAAGCGCTGTTCTACAGCGTGGACGTTGACCAGCACCCCGAACTTGCCCAGAAATATGGCGTACAGTCCATCCCCATGGTGGTTTACCTCAAACCCACCGGACAGTACGAATCCACCGTAGGCGTGCTCTCGAAAGAGGACTTCACGGCAACCATACAGGAAAACCTCTGATTGCGTCCGCGCCGCCAAGCATGGCGCCCTGCGCAACCCAGCCATCACAACAGACGGTGTGTCAGCCCCCTGACACACCGTCTTGATTTTTTCAATTCAGGCTCACATTTGCCTGTGACGGAACATTTTTGTATCTTTGCCCAATATTGGCGCCGGTAAATCAGCGCCAAAATCTGAAAAAACACAACACAAAATGTCGCAAAAATCTGAAATCTGTTGCATAGGACATATTACCCTTGATAAAATCGTAACACCGCGCCACACCGTCTACATGCCCGGCGGAACGGCATTCTACTTTGCCCACGGCATCAGCAGCCTCAGCCCTGCCAACTTCCTGCTGGTCACCTCGCTGGCCCAGTCGGAAATGAAAGCCGTCGACGATATCCGCGCAAAAGGCGTAGCTGTGGAAGTGCTTCCCAGCGAACATTCCGTCTACTTTGAGAACAAATACGGCGAAGACCAGAACCACCGCACACAGCGCGTACTTGCCAAGGCCGCCCCGTTCACCGTCGACAGCCTGCGCAACGTGGAGGCAAAATATTTCCACCTCGGCACACTGCTGGCCGACGATTTCCCACTCGATGCCATCAAGCACCTCTCCACCAAAGGGATTGTATCGGTGGATGCTCAGGGCTATCTGCGCGAAGTGCGCGGCGAGGATGTATTTGCCGTTGACTGGCCCGAGAAAGTGGAGGCCATGAAGTACATCCACATCCTCAAGGCAAACGAAAAGGAGATGGAAACACTCACAGGCAGCAGTGACCCCTACGAAGCCGCCCGCATTCTGGCCGACTGGGGCGTGAAGGAGGTGATCCTCACCCTCGGAAGCAACGGCTCCATAATCTATGCCGACGGCAAATTCCACGAAATCCCGGCCTATCCACCCGTAGATGTGGTTGATGCCACAGGCTGTGGCGACACCTACATGACAGGCTACCTCTACAAACGCAATATGGGCGCCGGTTACACCGAAGCAGGCGACTTCGCTGCCGCCATGTGCACCCTCAAGCTCGCAGCCTCCGGCCCCTTCTCCGCCACCGAGCAGGACGTCGAAGCCGTCATCGCCGCCGGCCGCGCCCTCTGACACCACAATCTTTCCCAAAACAATTGTAAAACATTATAGGCCGCGCGGATTGCGCGGCCTATAATGTTTTACAACTTAAAAATCGAACGAAGAATCTTCGTCGCCGAAAGTTTCATCGGAAGGAACCTGAATTCCAATACTTCCGTCCGCTCTTTCAACCAAAGCGAATTTGAAAACGAAATTTGTGCGATGCTTCCGCTGAAGCTGTTTGGTTGCCAGCAGATACTTTTCGCCTTTCCCGTTAGTATAGAACATTTCCAGGCTTTCCTCGCCGGGATTGTAAGGCGTCTGCAATTTGATTGTCATGTCATCACCAGGCTTTACATCCCAGAATGCTGTCTTACCATTCATATAAGTATAACTCCTGAAGCACATGGAGAGGGTGCCTTCAGTAAAATTATCAGGTTGCAGGGTTATCGACATCATGCACAGTTCAAGATTCACAGTTATGCCGGTGTTATCAGTGACAGTGAAATAATCCGTCATGCCAGAGTATCTCGGAGTGTCACCGCGGCGGAATGATTGAACCTCACGGACGGCAGTAGGCTGAAAAGTATCCTCAAGCAGATACAAGAGACGGGGGCCTTGGTTACCTGCGCCGGGGCGTCCTCCTTCAAGGCCGTCATAATAAACCGGCTCATTTAGGCTATATTCCTGCAGGCCAAATATCTCCGAAAAAGGAGCGCCATAAGTACCGTTAGGATAATTGTAGACTATGTCCTTGGCATTTGGGTAATAACACATCTTGATTAAGTATGTTCCACCTTTTACAAACTTGAAAACAATATCTTCGATATCATCGAAAACACCACTTGCATAAATCACGCTGGTGGGAACACCTGCGTTCCATTCGCTACCGGAAGTCTTTCTGGTAATCTCCACTCCTATAAGGTCCCGGCTGTTTCCCGACCGGGTATCGAATGGAGTCTCAACAACCTCAATGTTTGCTCCGATTTTTATTGATAATATCTCCGGTTTTTCTTCCCCGGGAGTATCGGGTGCTTCCGGCGTAGGAATTTTCGGTTCATCCTGTTTTTGTGTTTCCTCCGAACATGAGGACATGCTCATAACCATTACAGCGGCAAGTGCAAGGATTGATTTCTGTGCTTTCATGTGATTCATTGTGTCGCATCCATTCCCGAATTGACTCTGCGTTTATACAAAAAAAGCGTGGAATGATTTCTTGTTTATTCCTAAGGAGGCATCGCCAAACGCCTGACAGATAAATAAACAGTCCACTCCCACGCCTTATCGTATATCGATACCCCTGTCGTGGAGTGGATATGCGACAAGCATGAGCGTCTTTTTGACTGCTTTGTCCCTATCTGTTTGAAATTGGCGATTTCCTTAGGAGGATAAAGCAAAAAACGCTTTCAAAAAATGTCATAGTCAGGACTCCGCCTGAACTGTAGGCAAATATAGGGATTAATTGTCAAATAGCCATAAATCCCAAAAGTAATTTTTAGCAGAGCCGATTAAGGCATAACAGCCGCCGGTCGCGCCGTTATCTGACAAAAAAACAGCGCAGACACAACCGTTGTTATCCATTGGAACAAAACACACGACGGCGATGCATTGATTGATGCATCGCCGTCGCGTGTTTTGTTGTGTTATTTGCTCAGCGCTCAATGCTTTGAGCGGAGCTGAGCGAAGGCGTAGAAGGCCACGAAGAGGTAGCCGAGGCACGGAACCACAAACGAGGTGGCGATACCCCAGGCATCGGCGGCCGCTCCCATCAGCGTGGTGCCCACGGCACCCCCGAGGGGAGTCATCATCATTATCGCACCGGCCATCTTCGTGTCGGCGCCGGCCTTCGGGATGGTCAGGGCAAAAACCGTGGGGAACATGATAGCCTCGAAGGCATAGCACATGAACACGCCGTAGCGCGCCATTCCGCCCCAGTTCAAGGCAACGATAAGCGAACCCAGCACTGTGAGCACCGCACAGAAAGCAAGCACCTTGCGGGCCTCGATGCGGCTCATCACGAAGCTGCCGAGCACACGGGCAAGCATGAACAGGCCAAGGCCACAGAACGACAGCACTGCCGCGGCGGCAGTAGGCGTCATCCATCCGCCGTCGGTGGCGTAATTAATGAAAAATGTGTTTATTGAAATTTCCGCTATCTCATAGCAGAACAATGCGCCCACGCCCAGCATGAAACCTTTGTTGCTTACAAGCCTCTTCAACGTGGCCACGGTTCCCGCCTGCCTTCCATCCGCTTCGGCATGTGCCAGCGTTTCAGCATCACCCTTGGCATTGATTTCGGGAAGCTTCACGAAGCAGAACACCACCGCAACCAGCAGCACAGCCACACCCATCACAGAGTATGGCAACGCCACGGAGGCCTCAGGATTGTTGAACAGGATTCCGCCCACAATCACCGGGGCGAGAATGCATCCCAGACCGTTGAACGACTGGGCCAGATTCAAACGGCTCGGAGCTGTAGCGGGGTCGCCAAGCTCCGTGATATAGGGGTTGGCAGCGGTTTCAAGCACCACCAGTCCGCATCCTATCACAAAGAGCGACACCAGAAAGAAATCGAACGAATTGAGACCTTCGCCGGGAATGAACATCAGCGACCCGAGACCGAACAGCGTCAGCCCCAGCACCACGCCGCGGCGGTAGCCGAAGCGTGTGATGAACATACCGGCCGGGATGGCCATCAGGAAATAGCCTATATAAGTCGTGGCCTGAATCATGGACGAACGCGTGAGCGTTATGTCCATCGACATCTGGAAATGCTTGTTAAGAACATCGAGAATGGCGCGTGCAAAGCCCCATATGAAGAAAAGCGAGGTGACCAGCACGAAAGGCACCACAAACTCTTTCCTTACCAAACGATTTTTTACCTTATCCATTGCTTTTTGTTGTGTGTTAATCGCTCCATTTGCTGCCGGGAGGCTATGATGGAGTAAGGATTTTATAATTCAGATAAATTCGGATAATTCGGATAACTCTGATAAATTCTGATAAATTCAGATAATTCAGATAAATCGGATAATTCAGATAAATCGGATAACCCTGATAAAACTTATAGGAGTTATCAGAATTATCCGAATTATAAGAGTTATCCAACTTAAATTATCATGCGGGGGATTATTCCCACTCGATTGTGGCTGGCGGTTTGGAGGAGATGTCGTAGCAAACGCGGTTCACTCCACGCACATGATTGATAATCTTGTTTGACACGTCGGCCAGGAAGTCGTAGGGAAGATGCGCCCAGTCGGCTGTCATGGCGTCGGTGGAGGTGACGGCACGCAGTGCCACGGCACGTTCGTAAGTACGCTCGTCGCCCATCACGCCCACGCTCTGCACAGGCAGCAGAATCACGCCGGCCTGCCATACCTGGTCGTAAAGATTCCAGTCGCGCAGCCCCTGGATGAAGATGTGGTCGGCTTCCTGCAGCACGCGCACCTTCTCTGGGGTGATATCGCCGAGGATACGCACCGCCAGACCGGGACCGGGGAAGGGGTGGCGCTTGATCAGATGCTCGGGCATGCCGAGAGCGCGGCCAACGGCTCGCACCTCATCCTTGAACAGAAGTCGCAGCGGCTCGCACAGACGGAGATTCATCTTTTCGGGGAGGCCGCCCACGTTATGATGGCTCTTGATGGTTGTGCCGGTGATTGAAAGGCTTTCGATGCAGTCGGGGTAGATGGTACCCTGAGCAAGCCATTTCACATCCTTTATCTTGTGGGCCTCCTCGTCGAACACATCGATGAAGCCCTTGCCTATGATTTTGCGTTTGCGTTCGGGGTCGGTCACTCCGGCAAGTTCGGCAAAGAATTTGGCCGAGGCGTCAACACCGATAACGTTCAGTCCGAGGCATTCGTAATCGTGAAGCACATTGCGGAACTCGTCCTTGCGCAGCATGCCGTGGTCAACGAAGATGCAGGTGAGGTTGCGGCCGATGGCACGGTTGAGCAGCACTGCAGCAACCGACGAGTCAACACCGCCCGAAAGACCAAGCACCACCTTGTCGTCGCCCAGCTGCTCGCGGAGCTGACGCACCGTCGACTCAATGAACGATTCGGCACTCCAGTCCTGTCTGGAACCGCAGATGCCGACAACAAAATTCTTCAGCAGCTGCATTCCGCACAGCGAATGGTACACCTCCGGATGGAACTGCACGCCCCATGTGCTTTCGCCGCCGATGCGGTAGGCAGCCACGCGCACTTTTTCTGTCGAAGCGATGACGCTGAAATCAGAGGGGATGGAGGTGATGGTGTCACCATGGCTCATCCAAACCTGACTGCCGGGAGTTATCCCTTCCATCAGAGGGTCGGCGGCATCAACTTCGGTGAGCATGGCACGGCCATATTCTCGGGTGGCGGCAGGCTCAACGGTACCACCGTTGGTCCACGCCAGGAACTGCGCGCCATAGCAGATGCCGAGCACAGGCAGCTTGCCGCGGATGCCGTCGAGTTCGGCACGGAAAGCCTTCTCATCGTAGACAGAGAAGGGGGAACCCGACAGAATCACGCCAATCACAGATGCATCGCCGTGGGGAAACTTGTTGTAGGGAACAATTTCGCAATAAGTGTTGAGTTCGCGCACGCGCCTGCCTATGAGCTGAGTGGTCTGCGAGCCGAAATCAAGGATAATGATTTTCTCCTGCATAGCAAAAGGGGAGGTTTTTGAAGATAGTGATATTCTGACCGCAAAGTTACAATTTTTTTTGCCCTCGGACAACTATTTGATTTTTGCAGCCATGGCCGGTGTCCCCACAATCCATAGGCGGTCGGCCGGCATGAGGGGGATGGAGGCCGGATGGTCGAAAAATTCGCCGTAGCGCTCCAGTGCCACCACATGAATCTGATAATTACGGCGCACATCGGCCGTGGCAAGGGTCTGCCCTATCAGAGGTGATGTGTCGGAAAGCGCCACATCGGTCAGTTTGAAATCGTTCAGTTCGGGGCCGTCGGCGTCGGGAGTGGGTTCACTGTCAATGACAGGGAGCACGGCAGCTATCTGCTCGTCGGTGCCTATCACCCCGATCACGTCGGCGGGGAATATGCGTGTATCGCCAGCAGGGACCACAATCAGCTTGCTGCCGCGCTGAATCATCACCACGCTTATGCCGAAACGCTCGCGTATGTGCGAGTTCACCAGCCGCTCGCCCACAAAGGGGCATGCATATCCCACGCGGATATAGGCAAGGTGGAGATTGCTCACCAGATTGTTGTTTTTGCCCGAACGGCGCAGCTCCCGCTCATTGAGGTTGTTGAAGAACTGCGATTCGATGCTACGCAACTGGTGTATGAGTTTCTTTGAGAAGAACATTATGAGTATCAGCATCACAGCCACACTCAGTAGCACCGCCACCTTCAGCGAATAGAACATGGAGATGGCGTGCACCAGAAACGCCATGGCCAGCACCAGACGGAACACCATCATGATTATGCGCGGCACTCGGAGCTGACGGGCGGTGAGGCGTTCGCGTTCGTTGCCTTTAGTCATGGCCGGAGGGAGGCACAGCGCAAGCAGGAACGGCGCCATGAACACAAGGGTAACAATCATGCTGCAGAAACGTCCCCATGAGGGGAGCCATTCCATGAGCTTCGGCGTCATGTAGCGTCCGCTCACCATCCCTATGGCTACAAGAATGATGGAATAAGTGAGGATGCGCCACAGATAACGGCGGCCGAGCGACATCCATGCACGGCGTGTGGCCCCGCGCTCGGAATCATCTGGGGAGGAGATGTGTGTTCGGCCTGCAATCAGCCCGTCGCAGAACGACGGCAGTTTTGGCGCGAGCCAGTTGTACACCGGATCGGCCATGCGTATGAAATATGGAGTGGTGAAGGTGGTGAGCACCGACACCGCCACAACAATGGGATATATCTCGGCATTCAGCACGCCAAGATTCATGCCAAGAGTGGCGATGATGAAAGCGAATTCACCTATCTGCGTGAGCGAGAAGCCTGATTCGAGAGCTATGCGCAGCGGCTGTCCGGTGATAAGCATGCCGAATGTGCCGAACACTATCATACCTCCTACAACCACAAGCGACAGCACCAGTATGGGCCACCAGTATTGCACAATCACCCCCGGCTGCACCATCATGCCCACCGAGATGAAGAACACCGAACCGAAAAGGTCCTTCACCGGAGTGCACACATGCTCGATGCGCTCGGCATAGCTCGTGCCGGCCAGAATGGAACCCATGACGAAAGCCCCAAGAGCCAGCGAGAAGCCGCACAGCACCGAAAAGACCGCCATACCCAGACACAGCCCCATCGACACCACCAGCAGCGTCTCGTTGTTGAGATGCCGGCGGAAGCGGTTGAGCGCCGACGGAAGCACGAACACCCCCACAAGGAACCATATGATAAGGAAAAACACGAGTTTGCTCACACTCAGCAACATCTCACCTCCGGCCACACTGTTGTTGATGGCTATGGACGAAAGCACCACCATCATGACCACGGCAAAAAGATCCTCGACGATAAGAACGGCGAACACCAGCGAGGCAAACTTTTTCTGAATCAGGTTGAGATCGGTGAATGCCTTTATTATGATTGTGGTGGAGGACATGGAGAGCATTCCGCCGAGAAACAGCGAGTTGATGTGCGTGAACCCGAGCGCATGCCCTATGAAGAACCCTGTCACCATCATCCCGGCCACTATGACGAGCGCCGTCACAAGGGCCGACCCTCCGGTGTTGACCAGTTTTTTGAAACTGAATTCCAGTCCGAGCGAGAACAGGAGCACCACAATGCCTATCTGCGCCCAGAATTCAATATTGGCCTCGGTAGTCACACTGGGCAGCGGTTCGAAATTGGGGCTTGCAAGAAATCCGGCCACAATGTAGCCCAGCACCACAGGCTGCTTTATCCATTTGACAAGAAGCGTCACCACTGCGCCGAGCAGCAGAATGAACGCGAGGTCGGAAATCAGGCTGTCAATGCTTTGCATAATCTGATGATTAACGCGGGGATTTATTTTTCCCGAGATTCTCGAGAGTCTCGGGAACCTCGAGGATCTCGGGAAGCTCGAGATGCTCGAGTGTCAGGAATAAAGATAACGTTTTATCGACTTTTTGGGAGTTTTCTCAAACTCATGCGGTATGAGCTGAATGTGGTCCACACGCTCGTAGGGAGCCACCAGCGTGTTAAGCTCCACACGGTTCCGCTCCATCAGTTCGGGCAGTCCGGCCACTTCCACTCCATCGAGGTCCATCCGCTCATAATCGGGATAGACAATGGCAGTAAGCCCTTTGCCACGCTCCACTATCAGGCTTTCGTTGACATAAGGCATATTGTTGAGCTTGGCCTCTATCTCTTCGGGATAGATATTCTGCCCCGATGCACTGAGAATCATTGTCTTGTAACGCCCCTTGATGAACAGGGTGCCATCGGCCGAGCGTGTGCCCATGTCGCCTGTGTGCAGCCATCCATCCTCGTCGATGGTCGATGCCGTCACGGAAGGATTCTTGTAATAACCTTTCATGCAGTCCTGCCCGCGCACGCATATCTCGCCGGGGACATTTTCCGGGTCGTCACTCAGCACCTTGGACTCCATGTTTGGGAGCGTGCGTCCGCACGACGACTGCACGAACGACCGCCATGGTGTGTGGCTGATCAGCGGGCCGCACTCCGTCATGCCATAGCCCACGGTGAAGGGGAACTTTATCTTGTAAAGGAACTGCTCCACCTCGCCGTTAAGCGGGGCACCACCGATAATCACTTCCTCAAACGAACCGCCGAAAGCCTCGACCAGACGGTTGCGGATCTTGGCATAGATGGCATGGTCAATGAACGGCACCGCCAGCGCCCAGCGGATGGCACGGCGCGTAATCATCGGCACAATCTGCTTGCGGTAGATTTTTTCAAGAATCAGCGGCACACATATCACGAGATTGGGACGCACCTTGGCCAATGCGGCAAGCAGCAGTTTTGGAGTGGGCGTCTTTCCGAAAATTGTGACATAGGTTCCCACGGCCAACGGCACGAGCATGTCGAACGCACACCCGTAGGCATGCGCCAGCGGTAGGAACGCCAGTGCGCGTGACCCCTCGTAGTGCAGGCGGCTCTGGATACCATATCCCACGTTGCCGGCAATATTGCCGAACGTGAGCATAACCCCTTTCGAGAAGCCGGTGGTGCCGGATGTATAATTTATGATTGCAGTCTGGTCGGCAGCCATCTCAGGATATTTCACATCCTCCTTGGCGAAACCGTTGCGGTAGCGGCTGCTGAACTTGCGCGAAAGATTGCGGATAAGCTTGGTCACGGGCTTTTCAGCCTGCTGCGGCTGGGCGCCTGCAATGTCGGCGTCATCTCCGCCGGCCACGACATGTTCGGCCAGCACCTGACGCGTTTCGAGCGACAAAGCCGCCTTCAGTCGCGGCATCTGTTCGAATTCCAGTGTCTCCCAGATGCTCTGTGTCACGAAAAGCAGCGTGGCATCGGAATGGTTGATGATATGCTGCGCATCGTGAGCATTGAAATCGGCAAGAATAGGCACGATGGTCGCACCGTAAGTGATGGTGCCCATGAACACCACTACCCAGGTAACCGAATTTTTGCCGAGCAGGGCAATCTTGTCACCGGGACGAACGCCCGACTGCTTGTAGAACAGGTGCAGGCGGGCTATCCGGCGGGCAAGCTCGCCGTAGGTAAGCACCTCGTCCGAGCCATATTCGTCAAGCGCGGGCAAATCCCAGTTGTCCTTGAACGAATTTTCGTATATCTTAAGTACGTTGTTATCGTATATCATTTCAATCATTCTTAATCATAAATAACAAAGCCTTGATCACCCAGGCGCCACGGGTGAAATGCACAAACCGTGCAGAAGTGTGCAACCACGACACAAAGATAGCAAATTAATCCGTAACCGCCGCAATCTCCGGCAAAAAGCGGCCCGCAGCATCACGGATGCCGAAAGTGTGGAAAGGATTTTGTAACTTCGCACAATTATTGCGCGTGTGCGTGCGTTTTAACGTTATGATGAATTCAGGAAAACAAGCATTATGGATTCTTGTCTCGGTGGCAATTCTGTTGCTGCTCGGCAGTTGCCGTGGAGCCAAACTGTCGGTGGCCAACGAGCAGTATGAACGCGGCGAATACTTCGAGGCGCAGAAAACCTACCGCAAGGTCTATAACAAGCTCACGAAACGAGAGCAACGCCCGCAGCGAGGCGAAGTGGCCTATCGCATGGGACTTTGCTACACCAAGCTCGGCATGAGTTCGCGTGCGGCATCGGCCTACACCAACGCCCTGCGCTACGGCTACCCCGACTCCATGGCACTCCTTTACCGTGGTCAGGCGCTCCAGGCCGAGGGAAAATATGCCGAAGCCGAAAAATCCTATGCCGAATTTCTGGAAAAAGTGCCTCAGTCGGCCGAAGCGCAAAACGGCATAGCCGGTTGCCGCATGGCACTCGCCGGCAAGAACCAGACCACACGCTATGTGGTGAAGAACGCCAAGCTCTTCAACTCGCGCCGTGCCGACTTCGCCCCCATGTTCATCGACCCGCAGCAGGCCGACGTGCTCTATTTCACCACAACCAACGAAAAGGTGACCGGCGACAAGAAAAGCGAAATCACCGGCATGAAAAAGGGCGACATCTGGATGGCCAAAAAGAACGAGAAAGGTGAATGGCAGCGTCCGGAAGCAGTGGAAGGCGAGCTGAACACGGAATTCGACGAAGGCATCATAAGCTTCACCCCCGACGGCTCCACCATGTATCTTACCCGCGCACGTCGCGAGCCGAATGCCAACACCGGAGTTGAAATATACACCTCCCAGCGTTCCGACGCAAGCTGGAGCGCCCCGGTGAAATTCGAGATAACCGCCGACACAATCTCAAGCTACGGACATCCGGCTGTATCGCCCGACGGCAACTGGCTTTACTTCACATCCGACATGCCCGGAGGCTCCGGAGGCAAGGACATATGGCGCATCAACCTGCGCGAACGGGTGGGCACACTCGAGAACATGGGCGAATTCATCAACACCCCCGGCGACGAGATGTTCCCCTTCGTACGCACCGACTCCATCCTCTACTTCGCCTCCGACGGCCACCCCGGCTACGGCGGCCTCGACATCTTCAAGGCCACACTGAGCAAATCGGGTGGATGGAAAGTGGAGAACATGGGCAAGCCCGTCAACTCGAGCGCCGATGATTTCGGCATAACGTTCGGCAACGGCGAACGCGGATTCTTCAGTTCCAACCGCACCGACGGCCGCGGATACGACCACATATATTCGTTCGAGCTGCCCGACCTCCAGATATGGATTTCAGGATGGGTGCTCGACAAGGATGAGGAACCGGTGCCCAACGCCGTTATCCGCATCGTGGGCAACGACGGCTCGAACCAGAAAGCCGTGGCCAAGCCCGACGGCACCTTCCGGTTCCCGCTGCAGCGCGGCATCAACTACGTGATGCTGGCCGGGGCAAAAGGCTATCTGAACGCAAAGCAGGAATTCACCTCCGACACAGCCGAGGAGGACGCCGAGTACGGTGTGGACTTCATTTTGGCCTCGATCAACAAGCCGGTGGTTGTGGACAATATTTTCTATGATTTCGACAAGGCCACGCTGCGCCCCGAATCGCAGGCAGCCCTCGACGAACTGGCCCAGGTGCTGCGCGACAATCCCAACGTCACAATCGAAATGGCCTCGCACACCGACCGCCACGGATCCGACGAATATAACATCAACCTCTCCGGCCGTCGCGCCAAATCCGTGATCGACTATCTGATTTCCGTTGGCATCAAGCCCGACCGCCTGCAGAGCCAGGGATACGGCGAGAGCCGCCCGAAAACCATCACCAAGAAACTGGCACGCCTCTACCCGCAATTCAAGGAAGGCGACGTGCTCACCCCTGAATATATCGAGGCTCTTTCGGAAGAGGACCAGGATGCAGCCGACCAGATAAACCGCCGCACCGAGTTCCAGGTGCTGTCAATCAACTACCGGATGTTCTAACCAAACGCAACCGCACATGGAATGGTCGACAGAAGTAAAGATTCCGGAATCGCCTGACAAGATAGCGCACGGCATGCCTGTTGTCACCATCGGCTCCTGCTTTTCCGATGCCGTCGGCGACAGGCTGCGTCAACGGCTGTTCAACGTGCAGGTCAACCCTCTCGGCACCCTCTATAACCCGCTATCCATCGCCGATGCCCTGGAACGCGCCATCAATGGCTATTCATACACCACTGCCGACCTCTTCCAGACCCGCGGGATGTGGCACTGTCTCGATTTCCACTCGGCGTTCTCTCGCACCGATTGCCCCGAAGCACTTAACGGAATGAACAGTGCCGTCACGGCACTGCACGACGCCTTGCCATCACTCAAAGTGCTGATGATAACGTTCGGCTCGGCGCATGCTTTCGTTCATAAGGCCACCGGACGCGTGGCCGGCAACTGCCACAAGCTCCCTCCATCCGAATTTTCAGAGACCGACATCCCGGTCGAGGCGATTGTAACCCGCTTCACGGCGCTTATGAATAGGCTGCAGGCCATGTCGCCCGAACTAATGGTGATATTCACCGTAAGCCCCATCCGCCACAAAGCCTACGGATACCATGCCGACAAACTTAGCAAGGCACGGCTGCTGCTGGCCACCGAGGAGATATGCGCAGCCACCGGCTCGCATTATTTCCCGTCCTACGAAATCATGAACGATGAGCTGCGCGACTACCGCTTTTATGCCGCCGACATGATTCACCCCTCCGAAACGGCCGCTGACCATATTTTCGACCGTTTCTCCCATACCTATTTCTCCTCCGGCACACGCACTCTGGCGGAAAGTTGCCTGCGCCTTTACCGACGTCTGGCACATCGCCCGATGGCCGGTGACTGTTCAGGCGAATACGCACGTTTCGCCAACGACACCATCCGCCTGGCCAAAGAACTCACAGAAAAACATCCCGAACTTACGGAGGCCATGAACCGCATGACATCCGGCAATCCGATTTTCCAATAGAAGCAATGAAATATACCGTTACCGAAATAATCGAGGCCCTCCAGCCGTCGGCCGAAAAGCTCGGTCTGCGTGTCACACCGGGCAGCAGCCGTAACGCGGTGGCACATCTGCTCATCGACAGCCGCAGCCTCACCGAACCCGACACCACAATGTTCTTCGCGCTGCGCACGCACAGCGGCGACGGACACCTATATATCCCCGCACTTTACGCCAAGGGCGTGCGCGCCTTCGTTGTCGACAATAATTTCGCCGACGCGCATCTCTATCCCGAAGCCACTTTCCTGCACGCCGCCTCACCGGCTGCCACGCTTGCAGCCATCGCGGCAGCCCACCGCGCCCGTTTCAACGGCCTTATGATAGGGATAACCGGCTCAAAAGGAAAAACCATGGTGAAGGAGTGGCTCTACAGGCTGTTCAAACCGGAAGTAGCCGTTGAGCGCTCACCGCGCAGCTACAATTCCTCGCTTGGCGTGCCTCTTTCGCTATGGCAGACCGCCCCCGACGCCAGTGTGGCGTTGATAGAGGCCGGAATTTCGCGCCCAGGCGAAATGGCGCTCCTTGAGAGCATCATACGTCCCGACATTGTTGTGCTCACCGACATAAGCGAGCCTCACGACGAGGGATTCACTTCCCGTCAGGAAAAAATTGCGGAAAAACTGCTGCTGGCACGCAACGCTGCCACACTTGTATATCCAGCCGACGACCCCGAAATAGAACAGGCCGTAAGGGAGGCACGTGCCGAAGGACGTCTGCGTCGGGACATCCGGCTGGTCAACGCATCGGATGCACATCCGAACGTTGACAACCCCAATCTCACCAAGCCCTGGCAAGTGCGCAACCTGCACACATGTCTGGCCACCATCGCGGCATCAGGTATTGATGTACCATCGGCAGCAGCCACAGCGGCCACCATCCGCCCCATGCGGACACGCCTGAACGTGACCGACGGAGTGAACAACTGCATCATCGTGGCCGATGACTACACCTGCGACCTCCATTCGCTCGCCCCTGCCATCGATTTCCTTGCGCTGCACGCCACCGAACGTCACTCGCTCACACTCATCCTCGCCGACCTTGACCACACCGGCAATGATGCCGCCGAAGCTTATGCGGCACTCGCACGGCTTTGCAAAGCGCGCCACATCACCCGCCTCATCGGTATCGGGAAAGAGATTTCGGCCTACCGCGACCTCCTGCCGGAAGGCACACGCTGCTATACCGACATGGAAAGCGCACTCATCGCTCTCTCCCCCTCCGATTTCAGCAACGAGGCCATCCTGATAAAAGGCAACCCCGACTCCGGCATGGACCGTCTGGTACACCGCCTGGAGGCACGCACACACGAAACCGTGCTTGAAGTGAACCTCGATGCCATGGTCAGCAATTTCAACTTCTACCGCTCCAAACTCAAGCCCACCACCGGCATGGTGGCCATGGTGAAAGCCTCGGGCTACGGTGCAGGATCGTACGAACTGGCCAAAACCCTGCAGAGCCGAGGTGCGGCATATCTTGCCGTGGCAGTGCTCGATGAAGGCATAGACTTGCGCAACGCCGGAATCACGATGCCCATAATGGTGCTGAATCCCAAGGTGCTCAACTACCCTCTGCTGTTTCAGAACCGCCTCGAACCGGAGATATTCGGCTTCGACATCCTGGAGGAGATCATCGCCGAGGCCCGCAAGCTCGGCATTACCCGTTATCCCATCCACATCAAGCTCGACACGGGCATGCACCGTCTGGGATTCCTTGAATCCGACCTTCCCCGCCTCATCGAGCTGCTCCGCAGCCAGAACGAAGTGGAGGTAAGCTCGGTGTTCTCTCATCTCGCCACGGCCGACTGTTTCGATAAAGACGACTACACCATGCACCAGCTCAACCTTTTCGAACGGTGCTCACGCGCCATAACAGATGCCTTCCCACACAAAATCAAGCGCCACATACTCAACACGGCGGGGATGATCCGCTTCCCCGAGTATCAGTACGACATGGTGCGCCTGGGGATAGGGCTTTACGGCGTACCTGTGCTTAACGACGGTTCGGAAGCTCAGCTACGTCCGGTATCCACCCTCCGCTCACCCATAATCGCGTTGAAAACATGGGAAGCCGGCACAACCATAGGCTACGGGCAGCGCGGCGTGCTGAAACGCCGCAGCATAATCGCCACCGTTCCCATCGGCTATGCCGACGGCATTGACCGCCACATGGGCTGCGGCAACGTCAGCTTCCTTGTAAACGGTGTGAAGTGCCCCACCATGGGCAACATCTGCATGGACATCCTCATGCTCGACGTGACCGATGCCGATGCACATGTGGGCGACAGCGTAGTGATTTTCGGCGAAGAGAATCCTGCCTCCCTGCTGTCCGACGCACTCGGCACCATCCCCTACGAAATTCTAACCTCGGTAAGCCCGCGCGTACGCCGTACTTACTATTCAGAATAACCGACGATGAACCACTTTGTCCGCCTGCTGCTTGCATGCCTGCTTCCCCTTGGCTTCGCCGCCGAGTCGACGGCAGCCCTGCGCGTGAGCCTGCTCACCTGCGCCCCCGGACGGGAGGTGTACCAGCTCGAAGGTCACACGGCGCTCAGGCTGATTGAAACGCCGGATTCCATCACACAGAATGACTATGACATTGTGGTGAACTGGGGCGTGTTCGATTTCACCACCCCCAACTTTGTATACAGATTCGTCAAAGGCGCCACCGACTACATGGCCGTGGCCTATCCCACCGAACTGTTCGTGGAGGAATACAGCCGCGAGCACCGGTGCGTCACCGAGCAGGTCATCGACCTCTCCCCCATGCAGGCCCAACGGCTGAAGGAGCTTGTGGCCGAAAATCTGCGTCCCGAGAACCGCACGTACCGTTATAATTACGTAAAGGACAACTGCGCCACCCGCCCGCTGGCACTGATAGAAGCAGCCGCAGGCACCTCCATCCAGCTGCCCGACGCCCCCGAATCCACATTCCGCCGGGACATGACGCGCTACCATGGCGCCTATCCGTGGTATCAGTTCGGCATAGACCTCGCACTGGGCTCCGGCATAGACCACCCCATCACGTCGCGCGAACAGACATTCGCCCCCGTCGACCTCCAGCAGAAGCTGAGCAGCGCCGTATTTATCCCCTCATCGGCCGGAGAAACACCGCGGCCGGTGGTGTCGTCCACATCAATCCTGGTTGACGGTGCGCCCGAAGGGACCGCCGACAAGTCCACGCCCTGGCCGTTGTCACCAATGGGAATGGCCGTAATGCTGCTGGTGGTGACAGCACTGCTGAGTATCCGCGACATCCGCGCCCACAGCCTCTCGCGGTGGTTCGACAGTGTGCTTTATTCCGCTTTCTTCCTTGCCGGATGCGTACTCACGTTCCTGATTTTCGTATCGGAGCATGAGGCAACATCGCCCAACTGGCTATATCTCTGGCTCAATCCCCTGTGCATCATTCCTGCCGTCGGCATCTGGATAAAAAAATGCCGACGCGCGGTTTATTGCTACCAAATTTGTAACTTTGCGGCGCTGACTGTGCTTTTGGCCGGCAGCCACTTTTTCGGGCAAGCCCTAAACACGGCTTTCCCTTTGCTTGTTTTGTGTGATATGATGCGCTCGGCCACATATATGTACATATATAAAAAGCACAGCATTCATCACATTCTGACAAACCGACCATAAGACTATAATGAAAAGAAACCAACTCACAACCTCTGTGGCAGCGCTGCTCGTGGCAGCGTTCACCACTATCGGCGTGACAGGGCAGACTGCACCCCATCAGGGTGCGCAGGCGCCCCGGCAACGTCCGGCGCTGGTTGTGGGGATAGTTGTGGAGGGGCTGACGGTAGATTACCTCAACCTGCTCCGCGCCCAGTTTGCCGACGGAGGATTCCGCCGCCTGCTGGATCAGGGGGTGTTTATCACCGACCTTGACTACGGCACACCGCTCGACGGTGCCGCCGCCACTGCCATGGTGATGACCGGCACCTCACCCTCGGTCAACGGCATTCCGGCCAAGGAGGTCTACAACCCCACCGACCGCCGCGTGGCCTCCATCCTGCTTGACACCGAAACAATAGGCAACTACACGGACGAGACCCTGTCGCCCAAAGGGCTCACTGCCTCGACCATCGCCGATGAGCTGCGGATCGATGCCGGAGGACTGGGCTATGTCTACGCCATAGCCCCCGATGCCCCGCAGGCCATCATCCTGGGCGGACATGCAGGCAACAGTGCTTTCTGGATCAACGACCAAACGGGCAAATGGGCCACAACGACCTATTATAAGGACCTCCCCTCGCCCGCGCAGGACCGCAACCGCCGGCAGCCCAACGAGTACCGCCTCGACACCCTGCAATGGACGCCGCTGGTGTCGCTCGACAAGCTCCCCGACCTTCCGGAATACAAGAAACTCTATCCGTTCCGCCACACATTCCCCCGGCAGAACACCAACCGTTTCATCGCCTACAAGAACTCGCCGGCAGTCAACACCGACATAACCGGCATGGCCACCGACTACATAGGCATCCTGCAGTTAGGCAAACGCCAGAGCATCGACATGCTCAACATCGGCTACTCGCTGCAGCCCTACATCTATGGCCGCGAGGCGGATAACAGGCCGGAAATGATGGACGCTTACCTGCGTCTGGACCGCGACCTGGCACAGCTCTTCAAGGCCATCGACACCAACGGTCCCGGAATGGACCGCACAATGGTATTCCTGGCCGGAACACCACCCACCAACCGCAGCCGCCGCGACGACGACAAATGGGGAACCCCGTTCGGCGAATTTTCCTCGCGGAAGGCCGTGTCGCTGCTCAACATGTACCTCATGGCCATCCATGGCAACGGCGAATGGGTATCGGGGTATCATAACGGACAACTCTTTCTCAACCATAACCTCATAAAGGAACGCGGCAAGGACCTGCGCGCTATGCGCGATGAATCAGCCCGTTTCCTTACCCGCATGAGCGGCGTGACCAACGCCTGGACAATCGACGACGTGCTCGACCGACGTGCCACTGAGCGTCCGGACGCCATGCGGCGCAACACGCTTGTGAACACAGCGGGCGACGTGTTTGTTTCAATAGCGCCGGGATGGCACGAGACAGACGACGACAGCCTGCTCGACAGCCCGCAGACCACCCTGCGTGCCGCAGCCTCGGTGGCTCCGGCCTTCATCCTCTCCCCGTCGCTGCAGCCTGTCACCATCACCACTCCGGTGGATGCACGGGCACTCGCTCCGACTGTGACCGGAATCCTGCGCATACGTGCTCCCAGCGGCGCCGCCCTTCCCGGGCTGCGTCTGTAACAGTGCTTCCCGGGTGCCTCATTCTCCATCACCACAATAAAAACAAGAAAATTCAATTACCAGAATTATACACCTATAATGTCACTCCAATCAATTCTGGGCAAACTCTTTGGGAATAAATCGCAACGCGACCTCAAGGAAATCAAGCCCATAGTAGACAAAATCAACGCCCTCGGTCCCACGCTCACCGACCTCACCAACGATCAGCTCCGCGACAAAATCAATCAGGTCAGGGCCGACATAGCCAATGCCATAAAAGCCGACGAGGATTCGGCCGCCGAAATCCGCTCCCGTGTGGAGGACCTCCCCTTCGACCAGCGCCAGCCGCTGTGGGACGAGATCGACAAGCATGAAAAGAACATACTCGACATTCTCGAGGACCAGCTCAACGAACATCTGCCCATCGTGTTCGCCACCATGCGCGAAACCGCACGCCGTTTCGCCAACAACGAAGTGGTGGAAGTGACCGCCACCGACCTCGACCGCGAACTTGCCGCCCAGGGTAAGGAGTTCGTGACCATCGAAGGCGACAAGGCTCTTTGGAAAAACCGCTGGCTTGCCGGCGGCAACGAGATAGTATGGGACATGGTGCACTACGATGTGCAGCTCATCGGCGGCGTGGTGCTCCACCAGGGTAAAATCGCCGAAATGGCAACCGGTGAAGGCAAGACCCTTGTGGCCACCCTCCCGGTATTCCTCCGTTCGCTTTCGCGCAAAGGCGTGCATGTGGTCACCGTCAACGACTATCTGTCGAAACGTGACTCGGAATGGATGGGTCCGCTCTACATGTTCCACGGCTCCACCGTTGACTGCATCGACAAGCACCAGCCCAACACCCCCCAGCGCCGCCGCGCATACGAATGCGACATCACATTCGGAACAAACAACGAATTCGGTTTCGACTATCTGCGCGACAACATGGCCATGTCGCCTCAGGACATGGTGCAGCGCAAACATTACTATGCCATTGTCGACGAGGTTGACTCGGTGCTCATCGACGATGCCCGTACGCCGCTCATCATCTCCGGTCCGGTGCCCAAGGGTGACGACCAGATGTTCAACGAGTACAAACCCAATGTAGAGAAGGTGGTGCAGGCACAGCGCCGTCTGGTCACCCAGATTCTGGCCGAAGCCAAGCAGAAGATTGCAAGCGAGGACAAGGAGGTGCGCAAGGAAGGCGAACTGCTCCTGTTCCGCGCATTCAAGGGTCTGCCCAAGTACGGCCCCCTCATCAAGTTCCTCAGCGAGGAGGGGATGAAAAACGCCCTGCTCAAGACCGAGGCATATTACCTTCAGGACAACTCGCGCGAGATGCCCATTGTCACCGACCCGCTCTACTTCGTGATCGACGAGAAGAACCGCTCGGTGGAACTTACCGACAAGGGCTTCGACGTGCTCACCGACCGCAATCAGGACCCGCAGTTCTTTGTACTCCCGGATATCGCGGCAAAACTTTCCGACCTCGAGCATATCACCGACCTTGCCGAACGTCAGCAGAAAAAGGACGAGGCCATGGCTGATTATGCCGTGAAATCGGAACGTGTGCACACCGTGACACAGCTGCTCAAGGCCTACACCCTCTTCGAAAAGGACAATGAGTATGTGATAGACGACAACAAAATCAAGATTGTCGACGAACAGACCGGCCGTATCATGGAGGGACGCCGCTACAGCGACGGCCTGCACCAGGCCATCGAGGCCAAGGAGGGCGTGAAAGTGGAGGCGGCCACACAGACCTTCGCCACCATCACCCTGCAGAACTACTTCCGCATGTACCACAAGCTGGCCGGTATGACCGGTACGGCCGAAACGGAGGCAGGCGAGTTGTGGGACATCTACAAACTCGACGTTGTCACCATCCCCACCAACCGCCCCGTAGCACGTATCGACATGGACGACCGCGTGTACAAGACCAAGAAGGAGAAATATGCGGCGGTTATCGAGGAGATTGTGCGTCTGCGCGAGGCCGGACGCCCCGTGCTGGTGGGTACCACCTCGGTGGAAATTTCCGAACTGCTCAAACGCATGCTCGACATGCGCCACATAGAAAGCCAGGTGCTCAACGCCAAGCTCCACCAGAAGGAAGCCCAGGTTGTGGCACTCGCAGGCCGTGCAGGCACCGTGACCATCGCCACCAACATGGCCGGCCGTGGTACGGACATCAAGCTCACACCTGAAGTGAAGGAGGCAGGCGGTCTGGCCATCATCGGTACGGAGCGCCATGAAAGCCGCCGCGTAGACCGCCAGCTGCGCGGACGTTCAGGACGTCAGGGCGACCCCGGTTCGTCGGTGTTCTACGTATCGTTCGAGGACCAGCTCATGCGTCTGTTCGCCACCGACCGCGTTATGAAGATGCTCGACACACTCGGCCTGAAAGAGGGCGAGATGATCGAGAGCAAGATGGTGACCCGCGCCATCGAGAACGCCCAGAAGCGCGTGGAGGAGAACAACTTCGGCGTGCGTAAACGTCTGCTTGAGTACGACGATGTGATGAACAAGCAACGTACCTACATCTACAACCGCCGCCACCACGCCCTGCTCGGCGAACGCATCGGCATCGACATCGCCAACATGATTTACGACCTCATCGAGAATCTTGTTGTCAACTACGACCAGGCCACCGACTATGAGGAGCTGTCGCTCGAACTGATGCGCGTGCTCACCATCGAGCCGCCGTTCACCGAAAAGGAATTCGCATCGCTCAACCGCGAGGAGAAAATCGACCGCCTGTATGCCGCAGCCAACGAGAATCTCGACCGCCGCTCGCAGCGCATCATAGAGATAGCCACCCCGGTAATCAAGGAATGGGTGGAAAACCGCGGCGCCACAGGCAACATTCTCGTGCCCATGACCGACGGCAAACGCGTGTTCAATCTCCGTGCCGACATCAACGAGGCATACAACACCGGATGCAAATCCATCGTCAAGGAATGGCACAAGGCCATCCTGCTCGTCACCATCGACGAACTCTGGAAAGAGCACCTGCGCGAACTCGATGACCTGCGCCAGAGCGTGCAGAACGCGTCCTACGAGCAGAAGGACCCGCTGGTAATCTATAAGGTGGAATCGTTCCACATCTTCGAGGCCATGCTCAACAACCTCAACCAGAAGGCACTGGCAGCCCTGATGCGCGGGCAGATCTACATTCCGCGTCCCCAGCCGCAGCCCATGCCGTCGAACGTAAGCGTCAGCGGTCAGGGCGCACCAGCACCGGCACCTCAGGCACCCGCGCCCGAAGTGCGCAAGGCTATGCCCGAACGCCCCAACGACTACTCGCAGTACACTGCATCGAAAGAGGGTCTGCCGGGCGAGGACGCCAACCGTCAGGCCATGGCCAACGCCGGCGGAGGCCCCAGGAAAGTGCAGCCAGCCAAGGCCGCGCCCAAAGTGGGACGCAACGATCCCTGCCCATGCGGTTCAGGCAAGAAATTCAAGAATTGCCACGGCCGCGGACTCTGATACGCCCAAGCATTCTCTCTTCATCCGATTTATGTTCCGTTCTGAAATTTTGAACTATGGCAAACGAAAATAATCCACTTCCCGGAGGGGAAACACTGAACGACCGCCTGCGGCGTGCAGCTGCCATGGCACGCAAAGCCGAGATGCGGCAGGAAGCGGCAGAACAGGGTCCGGCCACGGTTTCGACCGCACAGCCCAAAACTGACGCCGCCCCTGAGCAACCCAAGTATGAGAATACCCGCCCCGAACCTCCGGTGCGGAACGAACGTCCGGTGGAACCTCCACGTCGTCCCTACACTCCGGAACCGGCCATGCCACCCCGACCGCAGATGGCTCCCGAGCCACCGCGGCCTGAGCGCCATGCCCACCGTCGCCCGGAGCGCGAATATGTGGTGACCGACCCTACCCAGGCCCGTAAAAAGGCCAAGGGCACTGCCATGTGGGTCACCATTCTCGCCGCACTGCTGGTGCTTGCCATCGCAGCCGTGGTTCTGCTCACTCTGAGCCACAACAAGGAAGCCCGCGAACAACAGCAGCAGATAGAACAGCTGCAGCTGGCCAACGAGCAGATTCAGCTGGCCAACGAATACGACGCGCTCAACAACGAGTTCGCCCAGTATGAGAACCAGACCTCGCTGCTGGCCAACGACTCGATTGTGCAGAAATATTCGGCGGCCCGCGCCCAGGTGGAAAAACTCCTCCAGGAACTGAAGAACGAGAAAAACAAATCGGCCGCACAGATCAAGAAACTGCAGGACGAAATCGGAACCCTCAAGGGGATTCTGCGTCAGTATGTTGAGCAGATCAACGCCCTGAATCAGGAGAATCAGGAACTGCGCACCGAAAATCAGGAAGTCAAGGCTCAGAACCAGCAGCTGTCGCAGAACATTCAGACCGTGCAGGCCAACAACAAGGTGCTCAACGAGCGCATGACACTGGCAGAGAAACTGAATGTCACCGGGGTGAACCTTGTGGCCCTCAACAAAAAGGGCCGTAACGAAAAGAACGTGACCAAGGCCCGTCAGCTCATGGTCACCTTCACCATTCCGCAGAACAATTCCACGCCGGTGGGCGAGAAAACCATATGGGTACGCATCACCAACCCTGAAGGCGACCTCCTTTCGGGTGGCGGTTCGTTCACTTTCGAAGGCGCCACACTGGCAGCCACGGCAAGAAAATCGATTGAATATGCCGGCGAGGAGATAGGCGGCGTCACCGTCTACTGGGACGTGAACACCACCCTGACTCCCGGCGATTACACCGTTGAACTTTTCTGCGACAACTACCGTCTGGCCTCGCGTCACTTCACATTGAAGAAATAAGGCCAGCACCGAACAGCACACCACAGTGGCAGCCGGTTCTCCGCAGGAAAGCGCTCATTTCCCCACCGCAGACCTTGAACTTTTCATCCCTGCCATCGTTGAAACAATAAACATGTTTCAACGATGGCAGGGATTCTTTTAAACTTTTTCGTGCTGGCCGCTACAGCATCAGACGCCTCCCGACCGGACGCCATTTCAGACAGTGGAGAGGCCGTTGCGCAGGCCGCACATTCTTCGCTCGTGCCGAGCCACAGTTTCGCCGTTTGGATCATGAAAATGATCCGCCAGGGACTTGATGCAGTGGGATTCCACCACAACGACCTGATCGAGGAGCTGATTTATGCAGCCATAGTGCTGGTTATGGCCATTTTTATCGGCGTGATCATACGCAAATCGGCGCTTTACACCGCCCGAAAAATCGTGGCTCTGCGTCACAGCCACGCCGCAGAACTGCTGCTGTCGCAGCGCGTGCTCCACACTTGCTCCAACATCATACCGCCGCTGGTGTTCCTGGCCCTGATTCCGTTCGCATTCTCATCCAACCTGCGCATACTCGACTGGATTCTGCGCCTGGCAGGTGTCTACACCCTCATAACGTTCGCCATTGCCATGAACTCCATCCTCGTGTACTGCTGGACACGGTTCGACGAACGCGAAAACACACAGAACCATCCCCTCAAAGGGGTGCTCAACGTGTGTCAGGGCATTCTCTGGATAATCATCATAATTATCTCGATTTCAGTGCTTATAAACAGGTCGCCGATGACACTGCTTGCCGGGCTGGGAGCTTTCGCCGCGGCGCTGATGCTGATTTTCAAGGATTCGATTCTGGGATTCGTGGCCGGCATCCAGCTGTCGCAGAACGACATGCTCCGCGTGGGCGACTGGATCAATGTCCCTTCCACCATAGCCAACGGCATAGTGATGGATGTGACCCTGACGGTGGTGAAAGTGCAGAACTTCGACAACACCATGGTGATGCTGCCGCCCTACACGCTGGTATCCACCTCCTTCCAGAACTGGCGCAACATGTTTGCCGTAGGAGCGCGCATGATCGACCACAACATCTTCATCGACCACTCGAGCATTCACCCGGCCACGCCCGAACTTCTTGCTGAAACAAGCAGGAAATATCCCCTTCTGGCCGACTTCATCGAAAAGCAGCAGAAAGCCAAGGAGATGGCAGGCAGCAAAGCCGTATTCACCCAGGAATACAACAACTCGCACGGAGTGAACGGCACCATCGACACCAACCTCGGCCTGTTCCGCGCCTATGCCTGCTGCTACCTCATGAACCATCCGCGCATCAATTCGCAGACCCAGGACATGCTCATATCCATGGATCCCCCCGAAAGCTACGGTGTGGCTCTGAACATCAACTGCTACTCCAACATGACGGGATGGGCGCAATTCGAGGCCGTGAAAGCCGAGATAATAGAGCATCTGCACGCCGCCGCGCCCGACTTCGGTCTGACAGTCTACAACACTCCCGACCGCAACCGCTTTGAAATCAGCACCGACAGCAACGCAACGGACATTTCTGCCGGCAACGGCCGCAACGGCGCACCTGTGTCAGGAGCACCTGCCGCCCGGGCTTCGTAAGTGTCGTCTGTAGCTTTTCCGAAATTTTTTCCTAAATTTGGGGTGCAATTAGGTCATCCGGCCTGATTTCACCCCAAATTTCATAACACAACGACACATCTGATGAAAAACAATAATAACAGCGCGGCACAGGAAGAAAGCCGCCGACAGCAACAGACCGAAGCTCCCGACATCACCGACCGCCTCCGCGTGGGCATCACCCACGGTGATTTCAACGGCGTGGGCTACGAAGTGATACTCAAAATGCTTGACGACACGCGCATTCTCGAACTGTGCACACCCATAATCTACGGCAGTGCCAAGATTGCAGCCTTCTACCGCAAAAGTCTGGAACTCGCAGGGCCCTGGCAGCCGGTACAGATAAATTCAGCCGCAGATGCCTCCGCCGACGCGGTCAACATCATAAACGTTATAGGCCAGGAGGCGCACATCACCCCCGGCGAAGCCTCGAAGGAGGCCGGCGAAGCAGCCTTCATCGCGCTCGAGCGCGCCGTCGAGGACCTCAAGAACGGACATATCGACGTGCTGCTGACCGCTCCGATCAACAAGAGTACAATACAGAGCGATACCTTCCGCTTCCCCGGACACACCGAATATCTGGCAGCTTCGGCGGCCGACGGCTCGCAGCCGCTGATGATTCTCTTCAACGAGAACATTCGCGTAGCGCTGGTCACCACCCATCTCCCAATAGCCAAAGTGCCCGAGGCCATCACCACTGAGAACATTGTGGAGAAACTGGCGCTGTTCAACAAATCGCTCACCACCGACTTCGCCGTGGTGAAACCGCGCATCGCCGTGCTCGCCCTCAACCCGCATGCCGGCGAGGAGGGGCTGCTTGGGAAAGAGGAAAAAGAGATTATCGCACCGGCCATAGAGAAAGCCCGCCAGATGAAAATCCATGCGTTCGGCCCCTATGCCGCCGACGGATTTTTCGGCAACGGACTGTACACCAAATTCGACGGCGTACTGGCCATGTATCACGACCAGGGCCTGGCACCATTCAAAACACTCGCCATGGACTCTGGAGTGAACTTCACCGCCGGCCTCCCCTTTGTGCGCACATCGCCCGACCACGGCACCGGCTACGACATAGCCGGGAAAAACCGCGCCTCGGAGGAATCTATGCGCGCCGCACTCTACGCCGCCATCGACATTTACCGCTCCCGTCAGGCATTCAATGAGATGACAGCCTCACCTCTGCCCAAGCTCTACCATGAAAAAGGGCGCGACAACGTGGTGCTCGACCTGACCTCCGACAAATAATCATAAATCATACATACACAACGTCGCCGCAGTGAACCGTATTCGCTGCGGCGGCGTTGTAGTTTAAGTGTTTCCGTACAGCGGCATTCACCGTAATCTTAAATATTCAAAAAATTAATTATTACGGAAATTTTTCCTTAATCAGCGTTGGCAAATAAACAAAAAGTGATTAACTTTGCACTCGGAAAACAGCAGCCCTACGCCCTCCGCGACGAATGACGCTGCAGCGATTACCTGAAAACCAAAAACTTCATTTTAAGATATTTATACAAAAATGAGCACAATTGATTTAACCCAGTATGGTATCAAGGGCACTCCCAAGATCTACCACAACCCCTCGTGGGACGAACTGTTTATCGACGAGACCAAACCCGGCCTGACAGGCTACGAAAAAGGTCAGGAAACCGAACTCGGTGCAGTGAACGTGATGACCGGTATCTACACCGGCCGTTCGCCCAAGGACAAATTCTTCGTAGAGGACAGCGTATCGAAAGATACCATCTGGTGGACATCTGACGAATACAAGAACGACAACAAGCCCATCTCGCCCAAGACTTGGGACGCACTGAAGGAAATCGCCGACAAAGAGCTCAGCGACAAGCCCCTCTATGTTGTCGACGCATTCTGCGGCACAAACAAGGACACCCGTCTGGCAGTGCGCTTCATCATGGAAGTGGCATGGCAGGCTCACTTCGTGACCAACATGTTCGTTCGCCCCACCAAGGAAGAACTTGAAAACTTCACCCCCGACTTCGTGGTTCTCAACGCCTCCAAGGCAAAAGTTGAAAACTGGAAAGAACTCGGCATCAACAGCGAGACTTGCGTTGCCTTCAACCTCACACAGCGCATGCAGGTTATCATCAACACATGGTACGGCGGTGAGATGAAGAAAGGTATGTTCTCGATCATGAACTACTACCTCCCCCTCCGCGGCATGGCCTCCATGCACTGCTCCGCAAACACCGACATGAAGGGCGAGAACACCGCCATCTTCTTCGGCCTCAGCGGTACAGGTAAGACCACCCTGTCAACCGACCCCAAACGTCTGCTCATCGGTGACGATGAACACGGCTGGGACGACAACGGCGTGTTCAACTTCGAGGGCGGCTGCTACGCCAAGGTTATCAACCTTGACAAAGAGAGCGAGCCCGACATCTACAACGCCATCCGTCGCAACGCCCTCCTCGAGAACGTAACCGTCGACAAAGAAGGTAAAATCGACTTCGCCGACAAGAGCGTTACAGAGAACACCCGCGTAAGCTACCCCATCAACTTCATCGAGAAGATCGCCCCGGGTAGCCACGGCCCCGCCGCCAAGAACGTTATCTTCCTGAGCGCCGACGCATTCGGTGTGCTTCCCCCTGTTTCGATCCTGACACCCGAGCAGACCAAATACTACTTCCTGAGCGGCTTCACCTCGAAACTGGCCGGCACAGAGCGCGGCATCACCGAGCCCACCCCCACCTTCTCGGCTTGCTTCGGCGCAGCCTTCCTGAGCCTGCACCCCACCAAGTACGCAGAAGAACTCGTGAAGAAGATGGAAAAGAGCGGTGCCAAGGCATATCTGGTGAACACCGGCTGGAACGGTACAGGCAAACGTATCTCCATCCGTGACACCCGCGGTATCATCGACGCCATCCTCGACGGCGCTATCCTTTCCGCTCCCACCAAGCAGATTCCCATCTTCGACTTCACAGTTCCCACCGAGCTCCCCGGCGTAGATCCCAAGATCCTTGATCCCCGCGACACCTACACCAACCCCGAAGAATGGACTGTAAAGGCAACCAAACTTGCTGAAATGTTCATCAACAACTTCAAGAAGTTCGAGCACAACGAAGCCGGCAAGGCACTCGTTGCAGCAGGTCCCCAGCTCTAAGCAACCACGTCCAGCCGGCCCCAAACCGGCCTGACCAATAACCACAAGCGGCGCGTCCCCATCCGGACGCGCCGCTTTCTTTTGCCCCTACCCATATGCCACGCTATAACCAGCCTCAATCTCGGCAGAGTTCGGTTTCACCCCATACCCCTCGCGTAGAGCAATGACACCCGCCTCCGCACTGGCATCTATCATGCAGGACAATCCACGCACCCTCGCGGAGTGCGACGGCTAAACCCCTTATTAACCATAACCGCGATTATAGTTTCAATCCACGCACCCACGTGGGGTGCGACGGCCACAGTGGCCGTACTTCTCGATGGATATATAGTTTCAATCCACGCACCCACGTGGGGTGCGACTGATGTAGGGACACCACCAACATCTTTATTATGCTGTTTCAATCCACGCACCCACATGGGGTGCGACTGCCCAGATGCGTTTCATGGCCGTGCACGGTGTGTTTCAATCCACGCACCCACATGGGGTGCGACCCAACACGGAGAACGCCACGCGGATACTGGTGGTTTCAATCCACGCACCCACATGGGGTGCGACATCATCCGGCGCGCCGCTGAATTGCTTTGAGAGTTTCAATCCACGCACCCACATGGGGTGCGACCAACTTTACTTAATAGAGATACACAAGTACGTTGAGTTTCAATCCACGCACCCACATGGGGTGCGACGTACTGACGTTATCCGCGTTTGATTGTACGCCTGAGTTTCAATCCACGCACCCACATGGGGTGCGACCGTGGGCACAAAGGATTGGAGCGGCGCCATACAGTTTCAATCCACGCACCCACATGGGGTGCGACGTGTCGCTGGAGGGCACTCCGGGCGCGAATTTCTCGGTTTCAATCCACGCACCCACATGGGGTGCGACCAGAAACTTTCACAGATTCGGAAGGACCGTTACGTTTCAATCCACGCACCCACATGGGGTGCGACACCTCATTGATGCAGCTCAAAAGCCGACCGATGAGTTTCAATCCACGCACCCACATGGGGTGCGACTCTCCAGCTTAAAAATGCTTAATTGGTGTTACGTTTCAATCCACGCACCCACATGGGGTGCGACAAACGGATGCTTGCATTGGTTTACCGAGTGACGCATGTTTCAATCCACGCACCCACATGGGGTGCGACTGGCGACAATTCAAGGGTTCTGATGTCTTCGGTGTTTCAATCCACGCACCCACATGGGGTGCGACGGTGGATGCCTCGGCCGAGGAGGTGGCTGCACGGTTTCAATCCACGCACCCACATGGGGTGCGACGTAAAATCATGTCGGGCATCAGCGGAATCTGCATGTTTCAATCCACGCACCCACATGGGGTGCGACTTACCGATGCGGTGCAGCCATCTGCCGATACAGCGAGTTTCAATCCACGCACCCACATGGGGTGCGACAGACAAGCCATAAAAAAGAGGTAAATGTTTTTGTGTTTCAATCCACGCACCCACATGGGGTGCGACCCCTAAGCGCAATGGTGCTACTCATGAAAATTATGTTTCAATCCACGCACCCACATGGGGTGCGACGGTCTCCGCTTCATGCCTACAGCATTCCCCCTTATGTTTCAATCCACGCACCCACATGGGGTGCGACAAGAAACTTCGGAAGAAAACGGAACATCGGTAGGGTTTCAATCCACGCACCCACATGGGGTGCGACTCCATTTTTTCTACGTACGCAACCGTAATCTTTGGTTTCAATCCACGCACCCACATGGGGTGCGACCAACCGGAGCGGCTGAGCGCGAAGCCACTACAGTTTCAATCCACGCACCCACATGGGGTGCGACTGATTTCCGTAATGTTAACGCATTCCAACGTTGGTTTCAATCCACGCACCCACATGGGGTGCGACACACAATTGCGTTTAGGACTAAAATACCAATCAGGTTTCAATCCACGCACCCACATGGGGTGCGACTTTGGTGCAGATGATAGTGTAGCGGAGGCAGAATGTTTCAATCCACGCACCCACATGGGGTGCGACGGCATGCAATGGGGGATGCTATTAATCAACTGATTAAAGTCGATAATTTGCGAAACGGAGGGCGTTCTTTAGATTATTGATGCCCATTGCGATGCCTCAGAAGATAACTTCTTGATTTTTAGCTATTGCGAATAGTCGGTATTTTTTGTAATACTTTACATTCGCATTTCTCTTTTCGTTTATTAGCCAATTTAAACGTTGGCTATATGATAAGAGCATCGTTAACCTTGTAGGATGTTTCAATCCCGATGACTTCCACCCTGCGGTTTTCATTTTTACCAAGAATATAAAATCTGATACTATCACGCGACGTGTCGATTATGCCTTTAATCCGTGCCTTCAATGTGCAGAACTGGGCATCTGTCACCTCACATTCAAAGACTGAATTCTGCACTCTCTGCCCATAATCCTGGCAGGCCTTGGCTACATGTCGCAATCGGCGTGCGCCATCTTTGTCGGATGTATCAACGTCATACGTTGCAAGAATATACATAACGCGAAACGAATTATTTGATCAAAAACACTGGATAATCGTCAATGTCTTGCCTTATGTATCTGGCCAAAAGCATAGCCTGCACATACGGAAGAAGCCCGATCTCAATTTTCTCATTCAAGTAGGGATGATTTATCTCCTCACGTTTTCTGTTCTGCCATGCGGAGATAAAAGTCTTTTTCCCTTTGTCGGTCATAACAATTCCGTTATCTCCCTGATGCAAAAAGTCATTAATGGTTATCTGCTTTTTATTGACCAATGACAAGACAAAACGGTCGCCAAGATAAGCCCGCAATTCTTCCATTACATCCAGGGCCAACGATGTACGCCCGGGACGAAGGGTATGGAGGAATCCCACATAAGGGTCAAGCCCGACGGTTTCAAGCGCCGCGGCAACATCATTCGCTATCAGCGTATATGCGAAGGACAACATGGCGTTCACCGCATCCTTTGGCGGACGGCGGTTACGACCATTAAATGTAAAATCGGCCTTCTGGTTTAGAATCAGATGCGGCAAAGCTTCAAAATAAACGTTGGAAGCCATCCCCTCATACCCTATCAGTTCAGCCTTGTCCTTCGCCCCCAATGCACCATTCTTAGCTCGTTCCAACGCATGAACGGCATTTCCGACAGCATCATTTTCACCATAATCACGGATGTATCTTCTCAATATGTTTCTATAGTTCTGAATCTTTCCGCCAATCATCAAGCGGGCCACGTGCAGCGACGCCGATTCATTGTCGGACAAGAAATATTGCTGTTTCCGCAGCAGCACATTTCCCTTCGTTGCTCCTTGCACACGGCTTATGAACCTGCCGTGCGTGGAGAGAAATGTAAGGGATATGCCGTTGTCGGCACACAGGCTCATCACGCCGGGGCTTGCCCCCATATAGCCGAATGTCACAATGCCCTCTATATTTATGGCCGGAATGCGAAACACCTCCTTCTGACCGACGGACACGACAATGTTCTGTCCGTCTTTGCTGAGATAGGCGTCAGGCATTGTCACATACAATGTGTTCAACAGCTTCCTCATGCATATAGATTTTTATCGAGATAAGTGTGTACGGTAGTAGAGACAGTAGCCATCCGTGGCATACAAAGGTCCTTCAAAGAGCATTGTTCGCAGTGCCTTCCATATTCAGCCTTGGGAAGAATTGCCTTGCGGAATATTTCATGCATATCCGCAGCGCATTGTCTGACCAGATCGCGCAGGCCATCGGTTATGGCTACCTCCACCCTGCGGCGGATTTCTCCATAGAAAAACTCTCCGTAAGGGATATGGATTGAGTACATCTCTTCAAGACACATGGTCTGTGCCGCAAGCTGCACTTCATCCACTTCATTCTTTTTAGGTTTGCCATGTTTGTACTCAACAACCACAGGCCTCCATTGTCCGGGATATCCGGTATGCACAATCGCATCCGTAATCGATTGGGATGGCAAGAGCTCTACGACATCTGTAATGCCATAAAGGCCCAGTTCACGTGAAGCGATGCTGACAGCACGCATCGTTATCCGGTCACCGCACTTTTGCCGATATAACGGATTGTCCACGTGCTTATGCAGAATCTGCCCTTCAACGGTGAGACGGTTATCCTCCCACTGTTGATCCACATGTATCAGAGCCCACTGTCGGGGACAGAACCTGAAGTGCTGAATCCCCGACAACATGAGCATATCGTATTCGCCGTACATATCGGTTGCTTATATCAGCTCCTCTACAGCCACGTTCGACGGGATGTGTTCTTTGTCAATCGTGACAGTATAATCGCTGAATGAGCGTGGCGCGCCGTCGCAGTTTTTTTCCACTTTAACCAAGTCGAACAGTTTGTTGGCAGGGGCATTACCAAGTGCTGAATCATGTCGGAACACAATCAGTTTCTGAGCACTCATCAAGCCTCGGGCGGCAGAGCGGTCAATGTCGAACATATTTCTCAATGCATCCCAAAACAGTTCGAGATCCTCCCGTGAAAATCCCGTCTGGGCTGCCAGATTGACCGAGATAAACCCATGACAAACATACAACCCATATGGAACTGTGGATTTGCGCCCCATAGTACGGTTGTCACCGCTCTGTTTCTCAGACTCCTTTTCCGTTGCCACAGCCATACGGGTAATTGTGTGCTCTGCGACTGCAACAGGGTCGACTGACCGCGCAAAAGTGAATTGAATGGGGCCACGAACCTGACCCGCATTCTTTCCGGTCGACATTACTGCACCAAAAGTTCTGATATCGAAATAATTCCGGCACATAAAACGTCGGGCGGCCTCGGTCTTGTCCTTGGCATTTTTCACTTCTGCATCATCATGCGCACGGTCAATCAATGTGTTCAGAACAGCCTTTTCCTTTATAAAAATGTCGTAGCCATCGTTCATCCCTTTGGCCACCTGCACATAGTTGCGCACTTTGCGTTTAAGGCACACATCGGTCACAAGCCCCATACCGGTTTCGGCATCCACACGCGGCAGATTGCCGGCATCGGGGTCACCGTTCGGATTACCATCCTGAACATCAAAGATGTAGACAAAATCAATTCTGTTTTTAATTTCTGACATAGCCATATTTTTTATTTATAATTACTCTTCAGCTTCTTTTTCCTTACCGGCAAAAAAATCCTGGCGCTGATGATAATAACCCACAAAGAAACGGCCTTGATCCTGGAGGTCACAATGTGCCGGGAACCCGTTTGCATCAAGTTTGGAAATAATTTCCTGCTTCAATTTTTCATAAAACACCTGGCGCCCGGGGGTGAGTTTTTCCAGATGATGAGTTGAAAGATTGAGGATTGTAGCAAAAACCGTCGACGGAGTAGCCGACGCTGAATTCATGTAGCGTTCACGTATAGAGTGAATGCCATTGGCATCTTCCTGTATCTTGTCGAGCACTGCAAAGAGCCTTCCGCACAGGTAGCCGGGGTTTTGATTTTCCTTGTCCAACATTTTGTATAGCTTTTTGTTATTATTGTCATTCAATCGGTTTAGATATGCCTTAATAATTGCGGCTCGGGCAATATTGACTGATTGTTCAGCCCGGATGCGGCGCATACATGCCTGAAACAGGGATGCCGGGTAAGGCAGACCCTGGAATATGCTTTTCACCACCGCATCCGGGAGGTTCGGCGCGGCATCGCTTGACTTTCCGCCAAGTGTCACACTGCCGAGGATGGAGTGCAGACCGGAATACGGTTTCTTGTCTTTACGCGTATCTACAATCTCCATATCATCAAAATGCCTGCTTATGATTCCGGCAAAATCACGCAACGGCTGCTCACTCCAATACACCACGGCTATTCTGGCTGCATTGGGTGCAAGGCCCAATATGAAAAACCTGTCATCTTTACCGGAGGGCAGTGTCCCAGTATAGACCGCCTGAAAAGTCTGCCGTACCAACTCGATGCGTCTGTTGGGATCATCATCCTCTTCGGTTCGTCCCAACAAAGCAAACAGACTCTCCTCCGATTGCCTTGCAGCCTCACTTCCGGACGAAGCCCAGAAAACGAACGTTCGGCTCCCGACCATAAACTTGTTGCAGGACCCTGATCTCAGCAAATGGTTCAATGCAGTGGTGTATGCGAATTCCGCTTCTTCGGATATCGGGGCATTGCCTCCCTTCGTCTTTCCATAAGAATCATAGCCCGAATTCACTTGAAATGCAACCAGTTTGGCGGTGGCCTGACTTCCGGGTATCATAGTTGCCGTGGTGACCTCCACCATCTTTGATTTTTCGCCTGTGACGAGGCAGATATTCTTTCCGGCTGCGTCCGTATCATGTTCCAATCTCATCAATTCACGTTTGGATGCCACTATTGTGGCATCACCTGATATGAGAAATGAAAAGATGGAATACTTTTTATTCAGATTCCTGACCACCTCATTCCAGAGCGGGTCACGCTGCATGGCATCAATCAGTTCGGCCGGTTCGTGCCGATAAAAGGCATGCACGGCATGCATCGCTCCACTGTCAGGAAACGCGGCATGAATCTCTTCAATTTTCTCTTTAAAAACATCAAAATACTTACGCATGCTTCCCATATCCCCTTTATCGGAATAGCCAAACACATACTGGCTGTTGTCATAGAGGTAGTTCGGGACAGGAGCGCTTGAGCGGCCCACACTTTTCCTGACAAGAAACTGCTGCGCCGATTTTTTGTCGATGCGTCTGTCCTCAAACCGCAAGAACCTCCCATCATTATCAATCACAATGATGAAACCGATCTCTTTGTACTCCAATCCAAAAGGAGCCATATCATCGCCACTCCGATGGTAATAGTCATATAACGCTTTCAGTATCATCTCAGAATCTCCTCACTGTCTTTATCGGGCACAACAATCACACCACGCTTCATCTTGGCCCGATAAAACATGGCGTCAGGTTTCGTTGGGTTTCTGTCAAAATCCATATCGTAAAGCATTATATCCAGATCCCTGTCCTCTGGTAGAGGCAACTCACGATGTTCCGTTTCTTCTATCCATCTCCAGTTTGCTGCAAATTCGCGGCAACCGAGATATGGCTGTGTGAAGCATTGCCCCTGCGAAGCTCTGCGCTCAAACATCTGATAATATTTCATAGGATTCTCGTCATCGCCTGGCTTATGCCTACTGAATGCTTCCTTTGGCCGGTCTTTAACAGGGATAAACACCAGCTTTGCATATATGCGGTAACGCACATCCCGCAAAATCAACGAGTTTTTCTGCTGACGCTTGTCCTCTATGTAAATAGGCGATTTCCCTGCCGTGGCCCCAACCTCATTCCGTCTGATATTGACAGTCCTGATAGGGTTCATCACCTCAATTCTCGTAACCTGCCATCGCATGGCATAACGTTTGAACAGTATCGCTTCAAAAATTGCACGTGCTGCCGATGGCGTGATTACGTCGTAGCTGACACGCTCAACTTTGAGTGCCGGACGCGTAAAGCAAGCCCAGTCGCCCCACACCTCCAGACAGTATTCCTTGTCGGTATATTCCATATGCTCATTCATTTTTATTGTTCTTCATTGGTTTTTCAGCCATCCAGCCGGAAGGTGTCTACCACATTCCTTTCATATCATCAGAATCTCCTCCAGCCAGTGATTGTCGAGAAGGAGCCCCACAGCATTGTCATACTGAGCCCTGTCGGTCACGGCATAAACGCCATCAAGCACCTCTTCCACAGCGCCGTAAGAAACCAGCTTGTCGAAATCCCGGCGATGGACACCTACAGTGACCTGCGCCAACTGCTTCATCAACGGGTAGGTACAGCCATTTTCCTTTAATTTTTTCACCAGCTGCATGCTGTCATGCCAGTTCACAATAACATTTATGCAATTGTCGTCAATCAGACGGAATTTTTCCGAGGCCGTTTCAAAGCACAACTCATTGCGCTTATAAAGGTAATATTTTATATTTTGTTTGTCAAATGTATCTTTTCTTCCATACAATTGCCGGAAATACTCATTCATCACGGATGGAGCGAACCAATCACTCCCGGCAGGCAGATTCAGCCTTGCATTATTGGCATCAGCGATGGCTCCCGGAGGCAGCGGATGTTCGGCTGCCAGGCTGAATACAACCGTTGTTCCCTGTGCGTTTCTACCCTCGCGATTGCAACGCCCGGCGGCCTGCAGAACGGAATCAAGGCCGCTTTCCTGACGAAACACCGTGGGGAAGTCAATATCCACTCCGGCCTCAACAAGCTGGGTGGCGATCACCCTTACAACGGGCTGGGAACCGTCCTTAAGCAATGTCTTGATTCTGTTGATGGTTTCGCCGACGTGAGCGGGACACATCATTCTTGACAAATGAAGTTTCACCCCTTCATCTGGCAAGCGGTCGTACAATTCCTTGGCATCCTTGCGAGTATTGACAATGCACAGCACCTTATCATATCTTGCCAATTCTGCCGCAACCTCGTCATACGTCTTTCCCACCTTGTCAATCACCAACTTCACACGGCGGCATTTATCGTGTAAATCCAGTTCCTTCGGAATTATTTCACTGACATGGCTTATACCGTCAAAATCAGCCAATGGACTTGACCCTTTAATACGTCCGCTCAGCACAGGCTGACTTGCTGTGGTAAACAGAACCGACACACCGAACATGGCGCGGTACGCTTCCAGGGCATCAACAATCGGCTGCAGGAATTCAGCGGGCAGCGTCTGCACTTCATCAAGAATCAACACCGAATTCACAATGTTGTGCAATTTGCGACAGGCCGAAGGACGGTTGCTGAACATCGACTCAAAGAGCTGAACGTTAGTGGTGACAACAATCGGATAGTCCCAATTCTCTGTAGCAAGCTTTGCTTTTTCCCGAGCTTCCTCGTCAGCGATTTCATCGGGGTTGAAATTACTATGATGCTCCAGTACATTCTCTTCCCCGAAAATTGTTTTCAGCAGACCTGCCGTCTGCACAATTATGCTCGTGTAAGGTATGGCTATGATAATACGGCGCATCCCATGATTGACCGCATGCCTCATAGCCCACAAAAGAGACGAAAGCGTCTTGCCCCCTCCCGTCGGTACCGTAAGACTGTAGAATCCCTTTTCTCCGGACGCCGCGTCGCCACACAGCTGCTGAATTTGCTTGCGGAGCAGATTCAGCTCGGTATGTGGAGCATTATGCTCAAGTTCTCCAAGATACGACACAAGCTGTGGAAGCAGGGAAGAAACAGTTGACGAGCATCCGCGTTTTTCCCATGATACCTTATCCATGAACCGCTCAGTATCCAGGCGATCAGCATCCACCAGGCAGGAAAACAACATGCGTGACAGATGATGGAAATGCTTCCATGCCACACCGTTCCTCGCGAAAGGCGACTCAATCAGGTCCTTTTTCAAACCGGGTAAATCCAAGTCCACACCATCTGTGCTTATCTCTGCGGGAAGCCTTGCTCCGTCGATGACGGCCTCCGCGTCCGGATAATCCTTTAATCCTGTATGATGGGAGATTATCTGATTTGACAGAAGATTCAACACATCTTTTCCCAACAGTTTATTTGCCAGAACTCCACCCACATATGCATGGTGATGATTGTCGAAATGTACGGACTCTTCAACAGGCAGGCCGTTAGCCCGGCGTATATATTGCTGAAAAGCCTTGCGTTCCTTCCCTTTATCATGCAGCAATCCAAGGGTTCGCCCCCAGGAAGGGAAACCGAATTCACCGGCAAAACAGGATGACATCTGCGCCACACCATTCTGATGGTTTTCATTAGTTTGCACTGTCCACCGGCCATTTTTCCGGTCCCGATATAAATGAGAGATGATTTGAGTCCCCGCCATCCGTTAATAGATTTTATGATTTGTCAGTTCTACACATTACTTGCAAGTGTCCATATCATAGTCGCGTGCGTCCCTCGCTTTACACATGATATTTTACAAATATAGCAAATCCATCCATCTGTTTGAAAATTTTTTTCATTTGTCGCATACAGACCATTATTTGGCGGCACAAACAGTTACGGATTTGGAGAGCCTCAATATTTTTCCGCCTTTCGGTCGACCTCAATCAGGATATAGCAATATGAGCCGATGTAAACGTGTCTCGGATTGTCATCCGGGCATTCTTGACAAAAACGGCACAAATCACGGGCTGTGAGACGCAGTGAAAACGGATAATTCAGCTTTTGGGCGATTTTGTGGCGAATTATTGGCAGATTTTTGGAGAGGGTAGGTTGTAAATTTGTAAGTGATAAATCGGCTGAGGGAATCAGCAACCACATTCGGCTGAAATGCCCGGTGACTTCCACACAGCTTCGCATCTCTTTCACCTGACTAAACCATGATTTTAATATGACCCTCTCAATGTCAAAGTTTATTTTAACAGCCATGCTTATGGCTGCCGCCGCGATACTCGGCGCGGCATCTGCGACAGATGCAACCGCCTTGCGCAAGGATGTGCCTTTGGATGGCAAATGGATGTTTTCCAAAACTCCGGCCGAAGGCCAGCAACGGCAATGGGAATACGTCGATATCCCTCATTCTTGGAACGCCGACGACGGCACTACACCGGACTATTATCGTGGCGGGGCAAGATATGAATACGATCTGTACCTCGATTCCGTTCCCACTGCCAAACGCGGATTCCTGCGTTTCGAGGCCGTGAGCCAAGAGGCCGATGTAGCTGTCAACGGCGTTCCGGCGGGCAACCACAAAGGGGCGTTCAATGCGTTCTGTTTTGAGGTGACCGGGCTGCTGCATGCCGGCAACAACCGGATAACCGTGGATGCGACCAATGCCCATAACGACAATATAGCACCGCTTGAAGGGGATTTCACCATATTCGGAGGCATCTACCGGCCGGCAAAACTGATGTGGCTGCCCACCACGTGCATCACTCCGCTTGATTATGCGTCGTCAGGCACCTACATCACCCAAAGGGAGGTGACCGACGACATGGCAAAACTGCATATAGTGACAAAACTCGACGGTAAGGCCCTCACTCATAAAAACAACCTTTCGCTACGAACCTCCATTATCGGCCCCGACGGCCACGTGGTTGCCACCCGCGCCACTAAATGCGGCAAGAACCCCGATGGGAAAGTGGAGGTGACCGGTGATTTCGAGATAAAGCATCCGGCCCTGTGGAGCAAAGAAACTCCCGAAAACCGCTACACCGTGCGGCACGAACTGATGGACGGCAAAGAGATTGCCGACACACTGTCGCAACGCATCGGACTGCGCTATTTCTCAATCGACCCCGAAAAGGGATTCTTCTTCAACGGCAAGCCGTACCGTCTGGCCGGAGTGAACCGCCATCAGGACCGCCCGGGGAAGGGCTGGGCAATCTCGCAGGCCGACCACGAGGAGGATATGGCGCTCATCAGGGAGATAGGGGCAAACACCATCCGTCTGGCCCATTATCCTCATGCGGAACAGTTCTACAACCTGTGCGACGACAACGGCATGCTCGTGTGGGCAGAAATCCCGTTTGTGGGTCACGGCACCGATTCGCCTGAATTTTCCGAGAATCTCAAGACGCAGCTGACCGAGCTTATACGCCAGAACTACAATCATCCCTCGATTTTCACATGGAGTCTGTTCAACGAAATAGGGTTCGGAGACAACCCGGTGGTGAAACCTGCCGGTATCGTGGCCGAGCTTAACGACCTGGCTCATGCAGAAGACCCCTCACGCCCCACAATCGCCGCCACCAACCGCGACGACCTGCCTGAGAACTGGATTCCGGATTATCTTGCCTATAACAACTACCCGGGATGGTACTGGGCAGAACCATCGGCCATGGGGCCGTCGATCGACCAGAAAAACAAGGGACGCGGCGTGGCAGTCAGCGAATATGGCGCCGGCGGCAGTATCGATGTCCACGACCAGCATGTCACCGTGGCGCCCCGCCCCGACGGACATTATCATCCCGAGGAGTGGCAGGCCACCGTGCACGAAGGCACCTACAGCGAACTTGCCAAGCGCCCCTACGTATGGGCCACCTGGGTGTGGAACATGTTTGACTTCGCCAGTTCATGGCGCAACGAAGGGAACGCACGCGGCATTAACGACAAGGGGCTCGTGACCTACGACCGCAAGACCCCAAAAGACGCCTTCTATTTCTACAAAGCCCAATGGAGCGACACGCCGATGGTGCACATCACCTCACAGCGGCACACAATCCGCGACAAGGCCAGCACCCCCGTAAAGGTGTACAGCAATTGCGACACAGTCGAGCTGAGCATAAACGGCCGCACCCTCTCTGCTGTCAAGCCCGAAAACGGCATTGCCACGTGGGACAACGTCGCACTGCAACCGGGCAAAAACCGGATTTCAGCCACAGGCAAATCCGGCTCCCGCACCATCACCGACAGCTGTGAATGGGATCTGAAATAATCGCAATAGCAACATCCCACAAGGGTGTATCAGAATGCCCCAAACATCCGGGCGAAAAGCATGGCTGTGTGTCAGAATTCAAGATTTTGACACACAGCTATTATTTTATAAAGAATAACTCTACCGCAAAACACCTTCTCCACAATCGCTACAACTTAAAACATTGGATTCAACCTTATAAGCCCATAAATCCACATGATAAGATTGTGCTATTTTTTCATATTATTATACTACAGATTGTGAATCAATTTCCATTAACTTTGCAAACGAGGAAACCTCCGGATTCAGCTAATTTATACAATCAGATATTACCTAATTCTTTACAATGAAAATCAAGTTATCATGCCTGTTTTGGCCAGTTTTGACTATGATTCCGGCCAGCGTGGCAGCTTCGCCAGACAGCCATCAGGAAATCTTTGTATCTGCATCATCACAAAACGGGAACGGCACTGCAGAAGCTCCGTTTCCCAATATACAGTCAGCTGTAAATCATATCAGGGAAATCCGTAGCAATGCCGACACACGAACCACCGATGTGACGGTGAGCATTAAGGGCGGCTCTTACCGGCTGTCGTCGCCCATCGTTCTCTCCTGCGATGCATTCGGCAAAAACAACGGCCATACCGTGTTTCGTGCGGTCCCCGGCGAGAAAGTAATCATAAGCGGCGGCGCGAAACTTACCGGCTGGAATGAGACCGCCGATGCCGCCGGACTGCCCGAAGTGGCAAAGGGGCATGTATGGAGCGCCCCACTGCCGGAGACTGCGATGAATTACGACGGAATAAGACAATTATGGGTTAACGGTGTGAGGATGAAACGCGCATCAAGTTTCGACGATTATGCCATGAACAGGATAATCAAAGCCGACAAGGATAACCGTCAGCTTATCGTCCCCGCTGCCCCAGCCTCTCTGGTGAATGCCCCCAATCTGGAAATGACAATCATACAGGACTGGGTGATAAATTTCATGCGTGTCAACAAGATGCAGACTGAAAACGGCCGCACCGCCGTCACGTTCAAAGACCCGGAAGGCACCATAGAATTCAAACGTCCATGGCCCATCCTGCGTGCCGACGAGACCAGCCACTCCAACCACTTCTATTATTTCTCAAACGCCATAGAACTACTCAATAGGCCTCAGGAATGGTTCTGCGACCAAACGGCAGGCAAATTATATTATTGGCCCCGTTACAATGAAACACCGGCGACAATCGACGCCGTAGTGCCGGTGCTTGAGACTCTCGTTGACATTGACGGTACTCTTGACAACCTTGTATCAGGTGTAGAATTCAACGGAATCACCTTTGAGCATACCTCATGGGAACGGCCCTCACAAATGGGTCATGTGCCATTGCAGGCCGGCCAGTACATCATCGACGCATACTCCGACCCAACAGTGGCGGCAGGCAACGTGGCCTACCTCGGACGACCTTCGGCCGGTGTGCGTGTCAGGAATGCCGAGAACATCACCTTCAGGGGGTGTGATTTCAGGCACATGGCTTCATCGGGAGTCGATTTTGAAAGCGGCACACGCAATGTAACCGTGCAGGGATGCACGTTCAACGACATCGGCGGCAATAGTATCCTTGCCGGATTTTTCGGCGATGATACATTCGAGGCCCATCAGGCATATAATCCCGAAGACAGCCGCGTGGTATGCGACGGTATTGTGATAAACAACAACTACATAGCCAACACGGCAGCCGACGACTGGGGTTGCCTGGCCATCTGTGTGGGATTCGCCTCGAATGTCAGCATTAGCCATAACGAGATATTCAACACCCCATATTCCGCAATCAATATGGGCTGGGGATGGAATAAAGCCGACAACTGCATGCACAATAACCATATCACCGGCAATTACATCCACTCGTTCGCAAACCAGATGCGCGACAGCGGCGCGATTTACACTCTGTCAAGTCAACGGTCATCATCAATCACCGGCAACCGTGTGGAAGGTGTAGGCGATCCGCAGTTCAATCCCGTGATGTGGGATATGCGCCATTCCCAGTTCGACATATACACGGACGAAGGGTCCGACTATTTCACCGTCAAGGACAACTGGCTGGAACGTGGCGAAATCAGCAAGAATCAGAACGGCAGCCACAACACATGGGGCACCAACAATTCCTCGGTGAGCGAGGGCATCAAAAATGCCGCCGGTCTCGAAAGCGGGTATACCGCCATCCGCGCCCGCGTGAAGCATCCAACCTACGCACCCATCGACTCAATAACCGAACTTCTTCCCAGCCACGCCGATGTGATTGATTACGTCGCACCGTTCTCCGGATTCAAGACCGGAAACGCCGTGGCCGTGGATATAAACGGCGACAATCTGCTCGACATAGTATTCAGCGGAGGCGAAGGCCATCAGACCAAAGAAGGTGGAGTGCGTATCAACCGCGGCAGCTACAACTTTTCAGCCACCCAGCCCCTGCATAAGGTGTTCATGGGTAATTTCGATGCAGGAGATCTTGATGGCGACGGCCACATAGACCTGGTGCAGGCCGGATGGGATTTCTGGACAAGCTACAACGCCATCCTTAAAAACGACGGCAAAGGGCATCTCACTGCCATCGACATGTCAACCCGTAGAAACACATCGCCGGCATGTGCCATCGCTGACATAAACAACGACGGACTACCCGACATCTTTTTTATCGGCAACGGCACTGACCAGAGTTTCTATCTGCAAAACGCCGACCGCACATTCGGTGACCCCCAGAATCTGCTGACTCTGCCCGGCGGTTTCTCCGATCCCAACATAATCTACGCTGATTTCAACAACGACCGCAACATTGACATCTGTGTACTCTCGAACATGACAGGTGGTGTGTTCACACGTATCTTTTACAACGACGGCAAGGGTCAATTTACCCAGAAGCAAGTTGGATTCATTGAAAAAGGAACCCGCGGAGGCATGGCCTACGCCGATGTGAACGCCGACGGATTCATTGATATCGTGGTTGGCGGAACTATCCCCGGAGAACAATGGAACACTCCGGCAAGCGAAGGCGGCAAAACCACAACACTCTACATCAACAACCAGGACGGGACTTTCACAAAAACTCAGGAATTTTCGGAATACATGGCCGACAACACCACTCAGCCTGTACGCTTCGTGGACTGGAATAACGACGGACATTCCGACCTGATCATCACCGGATGGAACATAAGCCTCGACAACGTGCCACGCACGGATGTATATCTTAACGACGGAAAAGGCCACTTCACTCTTGCTGAGGCCGGATTACCCGGAGTAAGTGAAAGCTCGATTGAGCCGGGCGATTTTTCAGGCAATGGCATCAACGACCTGCTGGTAAGCGGAAACCGTACAGGCGGATATAACGGCTTCACATGCGACAGACGCCTGGCCGTACTTGCACGAAACAAAACCGCTCAGAAGGCTAACACGGCACCCGAGGCGCCCGCAAATCTGAACACCTCGGTAGATGGTAATTCCGTAACAATGGAATGGTGTGAAGGCAATGACGCGGAGACCCCCGTAAAGGCTCTTACGTACAACTATTATCTCCGCAACACCGATACCGGAGAATATCTCACATTCCCGAATTCCGACCCGGCAACCGGCAAACGACGCGTGAGCCGAGCCGGCAATGCATGGCACAACCTTGGGTGGACACTCAACAATCTGCCTGCCGGCAATTATGCATGGAGCGTACAGAGTGTAGATGCAGGTTACGCCGGATCGGAATTCGCACCCGAGCAGACATTCACAATAACTGCGCAATCGGGACTGACCTCCCCACAAACCCCTTCTGTGCAAATGCTTAAAATCAGCCCTGAAAAAGGTGGAATCGCAATAGCATCCACTGAATCGTGCACAGTGAGCATATACACCCCCGACGGACGCCAACTGCTGACAAGTGAAATCAGTTCCGGCACAACCCGCATAGATCTTGAACCGGGCATCTACATGGTCAATTCCATGAAAATAGCCGTCCGATAACTTAAATTATGACATGAGCGCTGTGCCAAAGCATTCTGCATTTGGCACAGTGCCTGCTTTATGGCGTATACATGAACTATTCCGACTTCATGAGCCTCTGTGCTAAACCCGTTCCCCATTCTGATCGTGGCCGGAATTCTGCCTCAGTTCGGCACGGCACCGAAGAGGTGTCACGCCTGTGTGCGCCTTGAAAAAACGGATGAAATATGACACATCTTCAATACCGATTTTCTCTCCTACGGCACTTACTGACAAGTCGCTGAACTGCAGATATGATTTAGCCTTCTCAATACGTCTCATTGCGATATATCTTGAAGGAGAAGTGCCCATATTATCAAAAAACACACGATTAAAATGCGAACGCGACATGCACGCACATCTTGCCATCTCCTCAATTTCCACGTCAGCGATATGATCGCTTATATATCTGATGGCCTGTGCAATGCGAGGGTCCTGATTAACCAGCTTGTTTTGTGTATTCACAAGAAAACGCGAGAGGACCTGTAATAATATCCCCTCTGTCTCGATGGAAACGTGCAACGGAATCTCATCGTTACTCTTAAGATTGAGATGAAACGAATCATCGTTGTCATACACGGTTGGATCCACATCAGGGAGTGCACGGCCTTGATTGAGAACGCATATGCGACTGAAAAGTGCATCATCGTTTGGGAGCGCCTCAACTTCAAATGGCATATCCAACACGTCGGATTCCATAAGATCATTCAAGACCGCATCGTAGACGTGCAGATAATAATGACAAAACTGATCTGTGCAACGATAGCCATGCTGCGTGAAAGCCTTTATCAAATACAAATGACCGGGACTCAGACGCTCCTCCCTGTCACCTAATTCCACAAACGCCTCTCCCGACCGCACATAATAAAACCGGCTGAACCGGCTTCGCACATTCTTCCAGTTCCAATCGCCGTTCATTTCGGCATATCCCGCATTCAGCAGCTGCAAATGAATATTGGAAAGTAACATGATACTGATTTAATGGCCAGTGAAAAATCAGACTTTTGGGGAATGATTACTGTCTCCTCTTCAACAGGACAAAGATAACACTATTTTCATGGTAAAATGCCATATAGAACAAGAAAATCCTATTTTTAGATTTTCTTTTACTATACGGAATCGCTGATTTATAGTAATTTTGTTCTTGACAACCTTAACAATCTCTATTCATGAAATACAAAAGCTCTATAATCAGTTCTTCACCCCAGCGTCTGGCAGCCGCTTTTGCGGGATTATCATGTATGTTCTCCATGTGGGCCGCAGATGTGGCTGTGGAAAAGGGGGCGTTTGCACCTGAATGGGAAAGCGTGGCCCAATGGGAATGCCCCGAATGGTTCAAGGATGCCAAGTTCGGCATATGGGCGCACTGGGGCCCGCAATGTCAGGCCGAAAGCGGCGACTGGTACGCACGCGGCATGTACGACCCCAACGGATGGCAGAACGGACGTCACAAAGAACAGTTCGGCGATCCGGCCTCGTTCGGCATGAAGGACCTCTGCAACGCGTGGAAAGCCGATGCGTGGAATCCGGAGGAACTGGTGGCACTCTACCAAAGCGTGGGTGCACGATATTTTTTCACACTCGGGCAGCATCACGACAATTTTGACCTTTGGGACAGCCCCTATCAGGAATGGAACTCGGTGAACGTCGGGCCGAAACAGGATATAGTGAAAGGCTGGGCCGATGCCTGCCGCCGGCATGGCTTGCCTTTAGGCATCAGCATGCACGGCAGCCACACCTGGACATGGATGGAGCCTGCCCGCGATTTCGACGGCCTGCTCACAAAGGCCGACGGCGCCGGAACGTGGTGGGACGGTCTCGACCCGCAGGAACTGTACGAGCAGCGGCACGAACCGAGCCGTGATTACCGCAATTTCGGCACTATCCACAGCCAGTGGGACTGGGCCAACGGGGCGTCGCTCCCTTCGCAAGCCTACAAACAGAAATTCCAGAACCGTGTGCTTGAATGCATCAACACGTTCAACCCCGACATGATTTACTTTGACGACACGGTGCTGCCGTTCTACGGCTGCGACGAATCGGTGGGCCTGAACATCCTCGCCCACTATTACAATCACAGCGCCCGCCTCAACAACGGACAGCAGCAGGTGGTGGTTATGGGCAAGCAGCTCAACGACGCCCAGAAGGATGTGCTGCTTTGGGATGTGGAACGCGGCGTGCCCGACCGCCCGCAGCAACGCTACTGGCAGACATGCACATGCATCGGCCAATGGCACTACGACCGCGGCACCTACGATCGCGGCGACTACAAAAGCGCACAGCAGGTGATCGGCATGCTTGTGGACGTGGTGAGCAAAAACGGCAACCTGCTGCTCAGTGTCCCCATAAAAGGGAACGGCTCGATTGATGAAAAGGAGCGCGCAATCCTTCAGGAAATAAAAGCGTGGATGGACATCAACTCGGAGAGCATCTACGGCACACGCCCCTATGCCGTGTTTGGCGAAGGTCCGCTCGCAGAGACTTCCAACCCACTCAAAAGTCAGGGATTCAACGAAAAGAACAACTACTCGGCGGCCGATGTGCGCTACGTACAGAAAAACGGCGACATCTACGCCACCATACTGCGGTGGCCCGAAGGCGACACTTTCACATTCAGAAACATCATGGCCACACTTCCCGCCGGCATCCGGTCGGTATCGCTTCTGGGACATGGCGAGGTGGACTACACCACCACTGACGGCCTTACCGTGATGCTCCCCGCAGAACGTCCCAACCCGATAGCCCCGGTGTTCAAGATTTCATTAAATAAACAGGAAAGGAACGGGGCCAGAATTTAATCAGAGCAGTAACGAAAGCCCATAGGCTCGCGATGCGTCGATAAGCGCGGGCACGTGTGCGTCGGAGTTTACAATGACCGGCACTCCGGCATCTTTCAGAATCTTCACCAACCGCTCCGAGGGGAAGATTCGGCAGTTATGGTCGGCGTATGCCTTGGTGTTAATCTCGACTGTGAGCGGACGCTGAGCCCCGCCATTACCTGCTGCCACGGCTATGATGTGGTCAACGAGGCCATCGGCAAGTGCGCGGTAGTGCGGTTCATTCTCGATTCCTTCGCGGTAATGGCCGGCGTTGTGTCCTATTTTGTCGAGATGCCCCACAATGTCCAGCCCTCCGGCATCAAGCATGCGGTGGCTCGCCTCAAAAAAGGCATCCACCACATAGTCTATGTCATCGTGGAAATAGCGCTTCATCTTGCCACGGAACGCATCATAGTGTCCGTCGATATCCACCAGTTCCCCCTCCTGCGAGCGGATGAAATGCACCGAGCCGATGGTATAGTCGAGCGGCAGCGATGCGAAATAAGGTGAAGCCGGACCCCAGTCGTCGCCCAGATAATCAATCTCCATCCCGGCATAAAAGCGGCAACTGTCGCCATAAGTGAGGCGGATGCGCTCCACCTCGGCAAAATATCGTGCCACATCAGCGGCTCTCATGTTGCAGGGCGATTCGATGGGCACAGGCGAATGCGGCGTGAAGCCGTAGTGGGTGAAGCCGCGTTTCACCGCCTCGCGGGCAAAAGCCTCCATTTGGGCGCGCCCGTCGCAGAATTCCGTATGGGAATGAAAAGTATATAGTTTACTTGTACCTATCTCTTTAAGAAAATCCATATATCTGTTGAAACCTAAAATCGGCGTATCAAGAATCCCGACAAAATGCATAAACATCGCAGCTCCTCAGGAATGCCGTCAGGCACGCTGAGGAGCTGTAAACATGTTCAATCGGCTACCGGCGGAACTATCTCGGGACGTAACGCTCGCTTCCAGCGCATAAACATACCCGCGAACAATCCGGCCATCACGCAGCCCGTCGAAACGCCCAACACGTGGTCAAGACCGAACCCTTCGGGTGACGGGGCCACGAGCAGATAGGCCGTGCAAACCACCGTCATGAACATTGCCGGAATAAAAGTTATGATGTACATCTTGCCGCGGCGTGCCAGATAGACCGTGCATGCCCACAGAGTGAACACGGCAAGAGACTGATTGCTCCAGGCGAAATAGCGCCACAGCACGTTGAAATCGATCTGCAGAAGAAGGAAAGTGAGCACAAACAGCGGAAGCGCCACAAGCGCACGCTGCCAGAAACGGCGCTGGTCGAAACGGGCGAAGTCGGCCACGATGAGACGCGCGCTGCGGAGTGCTGTATCGCCCGTGGTAATCGGCGCGGCAATCACACCGATCATGGCCACAATGCCGCCAACAACACCGAACCACGACTGAGAAATTTCGTGTATCAGCGATCCGGGGCCGTGAGCCGGATCGGCCATATAGGCCGACAGACCCTCGTAGCCACCGGTGAATGTGATGGTGGCTGCAGCCCAGATAAGTGCCACCACGCCTTCGGCCACCATGGCTCCATAAAAGATGGGGCGTGCCTGGCGCTCATTGGTCATGCACCGCGCCATCATCGGCGACTGTGTGGCATGGAAACCGGATATGGCACCGCAGGCTATGGAGATGAACAGCATGGGCATTATGGGATGCGTGGCCACAAGATCGGCCGCATAACGGTTGCCAAGTCCGCCCGCAAATGCCTCCGGCACTTCCACATCGCCGAACACCATCACCGCCACCAGCCCCACGGCCATGAAGAAAAGCACCACGGCAAACAGAGGATAGATGTTGCCGATCAGTTTGTCGACAGGGAAAAGCGTGGCAAGCAGATAATACACAAAAATCACCGCAGCCCAGAACGTGGCGTCGAGGGCTTCGGGTGTGAGCGACGCAATTAGGCCGGATGTGGTGACCACAAACACACCGCCCACCAAAATGAGCAGGACTATGGAGAACACCCTCATCACCTGCTTCACGCCTGTGCCAAGTTCCTGACCCACTATCTCAGGAAGCGAGATGCCGCCGGCCCGCAGGGAAATCATACCCGACACGAAATCATGAACAGCACCGGCGAAAATAGTGCCAAGCACTATCCACAGATAAGCGGCAGGGCCGTACATGATGCCCATTATAGCACCGAAGATGGGGCCGAGACCGGCAATGTTCAGGAACTGGACCAAAAATATTTTCCATCCGGGCATGGGCACAAAGTCCACACCATCGTTGTGTGTGATTGCAGGTGTGGGGCGGTCTGGTTCGATGCCAAACACGCGCTCCACAAAGAGGCCATAGATGAAATAGCCGCCGATAAGCACGGCCAATGCCACAAGAAATGAAATCATGGAAACTGGTTTATTGGGGTTAGCGTTCGAGGGTGATCACATCGTTGCGCATGGCGGTGAGCTCGGCACGCGCGGCATCGAGCTGTGCCTCGGCCTGCTCGATAAGGTCGGCCGAAGAGCGGTTGCCTTTGGCATAATCGGCGCGCATGTCGGCAAGCGACGCCTTTGCCCGGTTGAAGCGTTCAAGATGGTCCATGTAGGAATGCATGGCCTGACGCGCAGCCGGTGTGCGGAAATCCTCATAATTAGTGTAGACTCCACGGCCCGGTACCGACAGGCGGAACTGCACCGGACGCTGCGAAGCATCGGTTTTCAATGCCACAATACGCTCAATCAGCGCATTGCGGTCGGTGGTGGGAAGCCATGTGTCGCGTATGGCATCAATGCGTGCACGCGAAGCCAACTCCGGGGCATCGGGATCGATGTTACGCCGCAGTTCCGAGGGAACAAACACATAGATGGTGACCTTGCCGGGGATACGGTTGCGGTCGGTGGCCCACCACCCTACTCCGGTAAGTTCGTCGATGGCGAGCATGTAATCATCATAGGGGGAATTATAGGGCATGCCGAGATTCTGCGGCTGCAGGAATCCATCGTCGCCTTTGCGCGATATGAAGATGTCGAGGCCGCCAAGCGAATTTTCCCCGTCATTGGCAAAATAAAGGGTGATACCGTCGGGCATGAGGAAGGGATAATTGGCATCGCCGCCCTCTCCGAGCGAATTGCCCACCGGCACCGGACGCTCCCAGCTGTTGCCATAGAGCGCCGAACTCGACACCAGACGAAACACTCCGGCTGTGTCGGGCATTGCCCACAGCATCTCGCGACGGCTCTCAGGCTCATAGACCACGGTGGGGCGTGCGGCCGCGAATGTCTCAGGCAACACATCGGAGGGTTCGTTGAGCGAACCGCTCTCGGCCGACAGGCGGTAGTGGCGGAAGAAATCATCGGCGTCGACCACAAGCGAGTCGATTATCTCAATCTGCTCAACGCGCCCGAGCATGTTCTCCGTACGGTCGATGCGGTCCTCAAGATTGCCGGAATTGTCGGGGTGCACAGTCTTGCGGCCACGTTTGAGCGATGCGCGGTACTCCTCGAGCAGACTGCGCGCATCATCCACTTCGTAGCGCAGGTTGGCCAGTTCGGCCAACGAGAGGATGGCCTCGCGGTTTCCCTTGGCACGGGCAGCCTCAAACGCATCGGCAGCCTTGGCATCGCGTCCGGTGGCCATATAAAGCCGTCCAAGTTCCATGCGGACGTCGGCATTCTTCGGCTCGCGTTCGGCAATTTCATTGAGCATGTCGATTGCGGCCGCTGTCTCGCCGTCCTCGGCAAGCTGCAAGGCATCGGCTACTGTCTGCGCAGTCACCACCGGCCCACAAGCCAGCGCTGCAAGTAACATGAATATTGACGCTATATGTTTCATTTCGGTACTTATCTTTATGCTTTGTGTATGAGTGGGAATTAACATGCTGTCAGACAGATACACCTTTTTGTCCAAGCGGGTTGAGAATATGGATGAGGAGGTCGAAAAACAATGCATACGGGTCGGTGCGCGAGCCGTTGCCTTTCGACTCGGCATCGAAGCGCCTGATTAGCCCCACAATCTCAATGGCCTGCCAGGGTCCGTAATTGCGCATGGCAGCCTTAATGTCCTTGAGCTGCCCTGCCCATTTCAGCCCAAGCTCACCCATGAGGCCGTGGTCCGATTTGTCCTGCGCATAATGCGCCACCAGCACACTGGCAAACAGATTGAACAGCGATGGAGCCACCATCTGCACGGGATGCGCCTTTGGATTTGCGCTGAAATTATTGTAGATGGCAAGAGTCTTGACCACATCGGCATTTGCCACGGCCGACACGAGCTCGAAATTGTTGAACTCCTTTGAGACGCCGATGTTGCGCTCCACAGCCTCAGGTGTGACCATGGCTCCTTCACCGAGTGTGACCGTGAGCTTGTCGACCTCGTTGTACAGGCGCGAGAGGTCGGACCCCACGAAGTCGCACAGCATTGTGAGCGCCTTCGGATCGACCGACAGACCTTTCTCCCTGATGAATTCCGACACCACAGAGGCCACATTGCTTTCACGCAGTTTCACCGACTCGAAAGCCACACCGCCCCCGGCACGCAAAGCCTTGAAGAATTCGGCTCCGGTGGCCTTTTTGCCCCTGAAACAGAGGCAGAGCACCGATGCCGGATTGGGCGATGCCACATAGGAGGCCAAAGCGTTAAGAAATGTGGCGCCCCCGTTCTGCACCTCCTTGACCACAACCACCTGACGCTGCGAGAACATAGGCACACGCCGGGCGGCATTCACCACCTCGAGAGGCGATGAAAGCTCAGGGGCATAGAGTACGGTAAGATCGAAATCGCGGTCGGATTCCGGCACGAGCTTCACGAACCAGTCGACCAGCGCATCGATATAATACCCCTCCTCGCCATGAAGCAGATAGACCGGCGCCGGCCTTCCGGCCCGCAGATCGCGGCATATGGATGTGTAGGTCAGAGTCTCAGCCATTGGTGGAACAGGTATCGGATGAAAAAGCTTCCTCACGGCAAACGCCAACACAACGTGAACCGATGCCGTTCGGAAAAAGTTTTGTAAATTTACACATTAAATTCCGATAAGCACGCCGTCCAAAGGATTTTAAACTAATTTTTCATTCCACGCCATGCGTACCGACCGCAACACCGACATCAGCCTCCCTGCGCTTCACCTTCCCCCCACACATCTGGAGGTGAAGCAATGCGCCGACGGAGTGGTGCGCGTGTTCGACCGTCTGCGCCGCAAACCTGTAGCGCTGACGCCGGAGGAATGGGTGCGGCAGCATTTCGTGGCCTATCTCATCGATTCGCTCGGCTTTCCGGAGACACTGATGGCCAATGAAGTGGCGATAACCCTCAACGGCACATCACGCCGCTGCGACACGGTGGTGTACTCCCGTCAGGGGCTTGTGCCGCAGGTGATAGTGGAATACAAAGCACCGTCGGTAGCCATCACACAACGGGTGTTCGACCAGATAGTGCGCTACAACATGGTGCTGCAGGTGGAATGGCTGATGGTGAGCAACGGCCTGCAGCATTTCTGCTGCCATGTGGATTACGCCAACCGCCGGGTGCGCTTCCTCGAATCCATACCGGCTTACGCCGAGCTGCACTAAAGTGCAGCTGCCTAAACAAAAGGCGCGCTGAGGAGCGGCTGCTTTAACAAAAGGCGGCGCGCCTGAAATTTCAGGCA
>ERZ837910.423-NODE-423-length-66157-cov-7.486808_pt1 | contig 66157 bp, 66 predicted proteins | sample MGYA00519940_ERZ837910 | MGnify/ENA primary metagenome ERZ837910 (study PRJEB31850, sample SAMEA3708825) | human gut metagenome | biome: human gut; feature: human-associated habitat; material: faeces | place: China | collected 2014 ... | reverse complement strand
GAGTAGAATGTGTAATTCTCAATCCAAAGTTTTGCACTTCGTTTTTGAATCTTCACAGTTTCGGTGACAGAGTGCTTTTTTTAACGATATGCACTGCCATTCCGGCTTGACTGTATGCTCCCGCTCACTTGGCGGAGGGGACGGCAAAAGGGCGCATCATCCAGCATGGATGAATGCGCCCTTGAATGTGGTGCGTTATGGTAAGGTTAACAGATTGGCGATTTAGTTGGCTGCGGGAGCTTCGGCGGGAGCCTCTTCTGCGGCTACCTCAACGGCCTCAACAGCTTCGGCTGCGGCGGCTTCGCCTTCGGCAGCCGGAGTGGCAGCCTCAACGGGGGTGTTATATTCGGTGCCGGCCACGGTGGGGATTTCGGTGACGGGCTTAACGCGCGAACCGCTCTGAACCACGTTGCGGGGCATTACGAATACGGAAATAATCGACAGCAGGCCGACGATGGCAGCCAGTGTCCATGTTGCTTTTTCAATGAAATCGTTTGTGCGGCGAACGCCCATGATCTGGTTTGAACCGGCAAATGAGGAACTGAGACCTCCGCCTTTCGATTTTTGTACGAGAACCACTACGATAAGCAGAATCGACACAAAAACTGTGAGAATGATGATAAGTGTGTACATTTTATGTTTTTTCTTGTTTTGCTTGAATAAATCTCAAATCGGGTTATTGCGGCGAAGATGCGTTGCCGGAAGCGGCGGAATGCTGTTTGCGGGAGCTTTCAGCAAGCATGACTTTACGTAAAAACCGCAATTGGTCTGCAAAGTAAGCATTTTTTTCCGGTACTGCCAAACTTAAACGGCTAAGAATTTCATAGGCACGCTCATAACGATGGGTTTTGATATAAATTTTTGCCAGACTCTCGCTCAGCAGGCTATTTTCGGGGGTGGCTGCAGCCGAGGGGCGGCGTTCCGGCGCCGGTTGTGGAATGGCCGCAGGCGTCTGGGCGGTCACTTCGGCCGAAGCCTCTGTAGCGGCCGGTTCCATCTCATCCCGTAGTTCCACCGTGGCATCGGGAGCGGACTGCTGCTGCGAACGTATAAAGCGGTTTATACGCGCCAGCTGCGAGTCGCCGGCGACATCCTCTTCGGCCGGAGCGGTGCCGTCGCGCTCAAGCTGCTGGGCATAGTCGGGCACCGGGTTGAAAATCAGTTTTTCAAGCGTGGCGGTTTCTTCGGCCGATTCATTTCCGTAGGTTTCAAGGAAGCGGTCGATGGTTGTATCGGTCGACGGTTTCGCAGGTTTGGCCTCCGGAGGATAGAAGTTGTCGAACTCGTCGCCGGCTGGATCGGCCAGCCTGCGTGCGGCATCGGAGCCGGGAACCGACAGGGTGAGTTCTTCAACCAGGCGTTGCCGGTCGGCCTCGTCCAGTCCGGCATAGACCGAACGCAGCTCCAGAGCTCGGGCAATGGGGAAATAGGGATACTTTTCGCCCAAAGCACACAACCATTCGCCGGCGTCCGGTGCGTCGGGGTTCTCAAGCAGGCATTTCAGCTTTCGGGCATCGTCGTTCATGGCTATCGAAGTGAGGATGATGGGTTATTGCGCTATTATGTATAATCTATGCTGAAACGGCGTCACCAGTTTCCGAGCGTGGCGTTGAAAATAAGTTCGACAAGTTCTTTTGCAATCTCCTGGCACAGCTGCTCCTGGACGTCGGTGAGCATCTGCGATGCATCGAAATCACGATAGGCCGAGAAGGACTGGTCTATGTCGTTGGCATCGTTCTTCGAGTCGGTATATTTCACACGCACCGTGATGGTCAGACGCGTTTTGGATGCATATGCATCCTCGGTGACGGCCTGCGGCGAGAGGTTATAACCGGTGATTTCACCCTCTATGTCAAGGTCGGATGCACCGTCGGTTGTTGTAAGGCGGGTGTTACGGGTGATGTAGTCCATCAGCTCGTTTTCAAACGTCTGCTGCAGCGGGGCATATACCAGTGCCGCACGGATGGGGAACTCCCCGACATGGATGGTGCGATAGACAGTGTAATCAATGGCAGCACCATTGAGCTTGTAGCTTATACGGCAGCTCTGGGGCACCAAAAAGGCCGCCACCAAAAACAGCGGCAACAACAGTTTCTTAATGGCTGGCAATCGTAACTTTCCTTGCATATGCGGTGTCTTGATTAGTTTTTTTATTCCAGACCGAACTCCTTTATTTTTCTATAGAGCGTACGCTCCGAGATGTTGAGTTCGGCAGCCGTGGCCTTGCGGCGGCCGCCGTTTCGCTCAAGCGAGCGGCGTATGGTTTCGCGCTCAGTGTCCTCGAGGGTGCGTCCTTCCGGCGCCACTTCCGATGGAGTCACGTCGATGGCATCGGGAGCGTCGGCCGATGGCGTCCGCGAACCGAATTCGTGCGGGAAAATTGCCTTCGATGGGTCAGAATATTTCACCAGGGCACGCGGTCCGGCAGATGCCGCCTGCTGCGGCAACTGCTCGGCGCCATGACTTGCGGCCACAGACGATTCGGGATTGAGCGTGGCACGCAGATCCGAAATCTCTTTCTGCAGCCTGAATATCATGTTGAACAGCATCTCGCGCTCACGCTCGTAGGAATGCGAACGTGCCGCCTCGGAAGCCGGAACAGGGGCATACTCGGTGTTGATCTGCGGAAGATAGGCCTGCAGAGCATCTGCCTCGACCACAGAGCCGGCCTCGAAGAGCGCCATCTGGTCGACCACGTTTTTCAACTGCCGCACATTGCCCGGCCAGCGGTAGTGCTGCAGAGCCATGCGTGAATCGTCGGAGAATGTGATGGCCGGAACACGGTATTTTTCAGCGAAATCGGCGGCAAACTTACGGGCAAGAAGCCCGATGTCGCTGCCCCGGTCGCGCAAGGGAGGAATCTGGATCTGCACCGTGGAGAGGCGATAGAACAGGTCTTCGCGGAAACGGCCTTCCCTCACGGCCTTTGCCATGTCAACATTCGTGGCGGCCACCACGCGTATGTTGGTTTTCTGTACCACCGACGATCCGACTTTCAGAAATTCGCCACTCTCGAGCACGCGCAGAAGGCGCGCCTGTGTGGTCAAAGGCAGTTCCGCCACCTCGTCCAGAAATATAGTGCCACCGTCGGCCTCCTCGAAATATCCCTTTCGCGTTGCCACGGCACCGGTAAAGGCGCCTTTTTCATGCCCGAACAGCTCGGAATCGATCGTACCTTCGGGGATGGCTCCGCAGTTCACGGCGATGTAGCGCGAATGCTTCCTCGGCGAAAATGCATGAATGATCTGCGGAAAGAACTCCTTTCCCGACCCGCTCTCGCCCGTGACAAGTACAGACAGATCGATGGGAGCCACACGCAACGCGCGGCTCACGGCCTCGGTGAGCGCCGGAGCATTGCCCACGATTCCGAATCGCGACTTTGCCTGCTGAATCTGTTGCGGTGTTATCATCTGACTATCGTTCATTTCACGTTGCGCAAACGATAGGTCTGTTCGCGCAGAAATTCGCCGAACTCTTTCTGTGAGCCCATGTGCTTCATCTGTTCCTCAACCGAGATGGGATCGCCCACGGTGATGTGGAACGTCTTGCCATGCTTGCGGAACACCTCGCGCGGATGCAGGAACGTGCGCGCCTGCCAGCACACCACGCCAAGGAAATTGAAGAACCACGACTGCGAGCCATGGAAAAATATGGGTATGACAGGAACTTTCAGTTTCTGTATTATCTCGATGATGGTTGGCTGCCATTCGCGGTCCTGCAGACGTCCGCGCCAGTTCACCTTGCCCACGGCACCTGCGGGGAAAAATCCCACCGGGTCGCCGCCACGCACCATCTTGATCACCTCGCGGATACCGGCCATCGACACGGCTTTTTTCGCCGGGTCGTCGCTTGCCTGCTGGTCAACGGCGATGAAATTCGGCCGCATGGCCCAGATGTAATTCAGGAACATGTTGACCATCACCTTATAAGTGGGACGGCGCGAGGCAATCAGGTCAATCAGAATGATGCCGTCGAGCGCGCCGAAATGGTGGTTGCTTACGGTGACAAACGCCCCTTCGGGCAGATGCTCGAGAACCTCGTTGTTGTCAATGCGCAGCTTTATGTCCAGATCGTTGAGCAGCCCGCGGCAGAATTCAGGCCCCGGGGTAGCGCAATTGTGGGCATGGAGATTGTTCACCTTGTCGAGCGACATAAACCTGATGAGCCGCTCCACAAGCTTGCGGCGCCCGCTGAGTTTGGGCACCATCTTCATTATGTCGTCGGCATCGAGCACCGTGGGTTTGCGCTTGTTCCCCTCCTCGTCGGTGAGCATATAGCTGTAGTCGCCGGCAGGCGGAGCAGGCACGGCCTCACTTGCGGGGAGAGCCTTGCCACGTGTCATCGCTGCCAGATCGGCATTATCCATTTGTTTCATTTCTCAATCTTTTTTATGATGTCAGCCGGACAATTGCATGAGCGTACCTCACCCCATGCATCCGGCCGGGTGCCACCGTTGGCGTAACGCCACAGCACCCCATAAACGCAAAGTTACAAAATTCCTCCGAATCCCCGCACTCTCCCCCCGCCCATTCCAATATTGGCCTAAGCATTTTTGGGAAAAATTAAAACAAATTGAGCTGCGTTCAAAAATTATTTAGGACAATCTGGGAATTGTGTGGTTTTTTGGTTAAATATATAATTTTCGGCAGATTTTCCCGTTTATCCTGTAGCCGAAAGTGAGTCAAATCCATTCTTTTGGTGAACATCGTTACCACAATATGGTTCGCACGCCTCACGCGAATGTGTGCGGGATGTTTGTGCTCCGTTGTTATACCAAGTACATGCCATAATAAATGAATTAAAAAACTTTGAGGTATTCCTATCAGAGGGCTTATTTATTATTGGCAGATACTTAATCTAAAAGAGCCTGATCTGCCTTCCGGCTGCCGCATATAATGTAATGTCAAATTTGAGCTGCAATGCCTAATAAAAAAGTATACCTCGGGATGGTTGCCGACATAATGCATCCCGGCCTCATAAACATCATCAATGAGGGTGCAAAATATGGTGATGTAGTCATTGGCCTGTACACCGACCGCGCTGTGGCCGATCACAAGCGACTCCCTTATCTCACCTATGAGCAGCGCAAAGCCGTAGTCGAAAATATCCGCAATGTCTCGGAAATCGTTCCGCAGGACGAATGGAGCTATGTGCCCAATTTGAAAAAGCTCCGTCCGGACTATATCATTCACGGCGATGACTGGAAATTCGGTGCAGATGCCGAGATTCGTGAGGATGTATTCAAGACTATGAAGGAAATCGGCGGCGAGGTAATAGAGATACCTTATACTCAAGGCATAAACAGTTCCTCGCTTAACGACGAGCTGAAAGCTATCGGCACCACGCCTGACGTACGCATGAAGTCTCTGCGCCGGCTTATCGCGGCGAAACCGGTAGTCCGCATCATGGAAGCACACGATGCTCTCTGCGGCCTGATTATTGAACATCTCGAAGTGGAAAAAGATAATGTCCTGCGCACATTTGACGGCATCTGGTCAAGCTCTCTTACCGACTCGACAAGCAAGGGTAAGCCCGACATCGAAGCCGTAGACCTTACAACGCGCCTTCAGGACGTGACCAATATTCTCGAATGCACCACGAAACCTATAATCTTCGACGGTGACACCGGCGGCAAGATCGAGCATTTTGTGTTCACAGTGCGCACTCTCGAGCGCCTGGGCATTTCAGCCGTCATTATAGAGGATAAGGTAGGGCTGAAGAAGAACTCGCTTTTCGGCACCGCCGCAAAGCAGGAGCTCGACTCCATAGAGCATTTCTGCGATAAAATCAGAGCCGGAAAGGGGGCACAGGTCACTCCCGACTTCATGATTATAGCCCGCATCGAAAGCCTTATAGCCGGTCACTCCATGGAGGAAGCACTGGAACGTGCCGACGCTTACGTAAAAGCCGGCGCCGACGGTATCATGATACACAGCAAGAACAAGTCCGGCGAAGACATCCATGAGTTCATAACAAGATTTCGTCAGGTGCATCACAGAATTCCCATCGTTGTCGTGCCAACGACCTACGACCACGTGACCGACACGGAACTGAGCGAATGGGGTGCAAACGTAGTCATCTATGCCAACCACATGCTCCGTTCGGCATATCCGGCGATGAAGAACTGCGCCCGCACAATCCTCGAACACGGCCGAGCCTTCGAAGTTCGCGACCTGTGCATGCCTATCAAAGAGATTCTTGAACTAATCCCCGGCACCAAATAAAGTCTCCGGAAAAATCATATTCCCTTAAAATGGTTGACCCTAAAACATTTATCACCGGTTTGGCTGACGCCGGGGTGGACTTTTACACCGGAGTCCCGGATTCCCTTTTGAAGAACTTCTGCGCCTGTCTTACGGATATGCTCCCTTCGAGCAATTATATAATAACGGCCAACGAAGGCGCCGCGGTAGCTCTTGCTGCCGGACACTTTCTCGCAACTCAGAATATTCCGCTCGTGTTCATGCAGAACTCCGGGATAGGAAATGCCGTCAATCCGCTTCTCTCGCTCGTCGACTCAAAAGTCTACTCCCTTCCGGTGGTACTTCTCATAGGGTGGCGCGGCGAACCGGGAGTAAAAGACGAACCGCAGCATGTACGGCAGGGCGAGGTTACTCTCCCTATGCTCGAATCCATGCGGATACCCTATACCGTACTCTCTGACAACGAGGAAGAAGCGCTCGGGCAGGCTGCTTCGGCCGTAGAAGAGGCAACGCGCCGCAGCGCACCTGTGGCCATTGTGGTACGCAAAGACACTTTCTCCAAGTATGAAATACATCACCCTGCCGGAGAGGATTTTCCTATGAGCCGCGAAGAGGCACTCGGCATCGTGGCTCATAATATGCCGGACAACGCTGTCATAGTTTCGACTACGGGAAAGCTCTCGCGCGAACTCTTTGAGCTGCGCGAATCAGACAACGCGGGACACGCGCGCGATTTCCTCACTGTCGGATCAATGGGACATGCTTCCTCGATAGCGCTCGGAATTGCTCTTGCTCAGCCCGAACGTCCCGTCTATTGTCTCGACGGCGACGGAGCCCTGCTAATGCACCTAGGCGCTATCACCAACATTGGACAATCCGGCCTCCGCAACTACACTCATATCATCTTCAATAACGGCGCCCACGAGTCGGTAGGCGCTCAGCCTACCCTCGCTCTGAAGCTCGACATACCGGCAATAGCCCACGCCTGCGGTTACGCTTTGGCCGTAAAGGTAAGCACACCCGAAGAACTTGTGGAACAACTGCACGCCCATGGCGACGGTCCGCGCATGATAGAGATAGAGGTGGCAATCCGCTCCCGTGCCGACTTAGGACGTCCCACGACAACACCGGCGCAGAACCGTGACAGCTTCATGGGCTTCCTTAAGCAATAAAGCATGGAAGCATTCGTTATACTATCAGACATCCACGCTAACCTGACAGCACTGAATGCCGTTCTTGATCATGCCCGCGCCAACTATAAGGATTACACAATAATTATCCTCGGGGATATAGTCAACTACGGTATGCGTCCCAACGAAGTCATCGAGAAGGTGAGTAATCTCGAAGAGCCGGTAAAGTTCATACTCTCCGGAAACCATGAGAACGCGCTGCGCGACGGCAACAAGTCGCGTTTTTCGACCGACCGCGGTCGGGCCGTGCTGGATGTCACCCGCGGCATGCTCACGCAAGAATCCATCTCTTTTCTCGAAAAGAGGGTGCTTCACAGCAGCGAGCATCGCTTCTTTACAGCGCAGGGCAAGCGAGTCCTCGCTGTGCACGGAAGCCTTGCGGATACTCTCTGGGGCTCCGTAAGCAGCCAAAACGCACGTGACCCGGAATATGCCGGTTTCGACTTCGTCCTCTCCGGTCATTCCCATATCCCACTCTATCTCCAGGAGTTTCACCCCGCAGACATTCCGGCTTTCAGAAACAAACACAGAACTATTTTCATCAACCCGGGTTCCGTAGGACAACCCCGCAATCAGAACCCCCGTGCTCAATACGCCTACTGGGTGCCGGAAACAGAAACCCTACACTTCAACTGCGTACCATACGACGTCGCAGCCGAACAGGCACTCTACGACGGACGCGTCGACATCTTCTACCGCGACCGACTGACAAACGGAATTTAAAACTGATTTCCCGCTATATGGAAAATAATACGGTTAAGAATCTTTATATAATCAGCGGAGTTACCGGAATGACCGGCAACGAACTCGCCCGCCGACTCACTGCCGGAAACAATATCGTTATCGGCTTCGACAATTTCTTCGCATCCTCAATAGACACCGTCGCCGACCTCCTGCCGTCGCCGCGTTTCATCTTCCACCAATGGGATATCAACGACAGCAAGCAGATGGATCTTCTTCAGGAGGAGGTAAACGAACTGCGCCGTCGGCATCATCCCGAACAGATTGTCTATATCAACTGTGCCGCCGTGGTCCATACCGAGCATTTCTATAAGGTGGAAGAGACTTTCTCGACCAACGTTACGGCCATGCGCGACTTCCTGCAGCGCGCTATCGATGCCGGAGCAGCAACATATATCAACTGTTCTACCTCCGAAGTATACTCCATGCAGTCGTGGAATGCCGACGGTGGCGTAAAAGAGTCAGACTTTCTGGTGCTCGCTACGGCCGAACATTCGCAGCGTACCTCTTATGCCGTCGGAAAACTGATGACAGAGTTTTTCCTTAAAGATGCTGTAGAAAAAGGTCTTATCCGCGGCTGCTCTATCCGCTTTGCCAACGTTTACAGCAAGCACGAAAGATTTGCAAAGCATATCATCCCACACATAATAAACCAGCTGATAAGCGGCTCCGAAATAAAACTTCTTGAAAATTCGCGCGTAAACAAACGCACTTTCCTCCACAACTACGACAGCTGTCAGGCGGTGATAGAACTTATGAACACTCCCTCAGCGCTCGACGGCTCAGTCTACAACGTGGCTACCGACGAGGAAATATCCATAGTAGACCTGGCAAAGAAAATAGCGGCCAAGATGGGAGTGGAGAATCCCCGGATAGTGTTTGAGGGTTACCGTGCTTCCGACCCGGAACGGCGTGTGCTCAGCACCGAGAAAATACGCACTCGCACTGCGTGGAAACCGACAATGACGCTTGACAGCGGACTCGACCTCTGCATAGCCTCAATAGAACGCGACTGACACCCGGAATATCCCTTAATCAAAACACAACGACCCGAATGAGAAGTCTGATAGTCACAGTTGCCGGTTGCTCCTCCCGCTTCAACGAAAATTGCCCGGAGCCGGTGTTGAAATGTATCCACACCGACGGCGACATGCGCAAAACTCTCCTTTTCCAAATCCTCGACAAAGCCGGTTCATGCGGACAGATTATCGTTGTAGGGGGATATAAATATGAAGACCTGAACGATTTCTGCACCCTTCTTCCCTCCGATATCAGAGAGCGCCTGACACTTGTCTGCAATTCTCATTACAGCGATATGGGCTCCGGCTATTCTCTGGCTTTGGGCGTCCGTGCCGTCGCACCCGAAGCCGACGAGGTAATCTTCGCCGAAGGTGATCTGTACTATGACCGTGATGACTTTCAAAAGCTCGCCGATGCCCCGCAATCGGTTTTCAGTGTCAACCACGAACTCATCTTCTCGCGCAAAGCTGTTGCCGGTTACCTGACCGCCGACAACCGCATAAAATATCTCTACGACACCTCTCACTCCTTGCTGGAAATCCCCGAACCCTTCGCAGCCGTTTTCAATTCGGCACAGATATGGAAATTCCACAACGCAGCAATGCTGAAAAAGGTCGTCGAAAAAATGACACCGGAGCGTCTTGCCGGAACCAATCTCGAGATTATTCAGGACTATTTCGACCTCCTTTCTCCGGAGCAATACCGGATGGCCGACTTCGGACTCTGGCTTAACTGCAACACACGCGCCGATTATGATATCATGGCACGGATGATCCAATTCTGACACTCTCTTTTTCATAACTACAATATGCTGACAATCAACGAAAAATTATCACGCCTCAAAGTCCGTCTGAAAAATCACGAACCTATCCGCATCCTTATCGTCGGACTGGGCAGTGTCGGCAACTATCTGCTGGATTACCTTGTAAGTTTAAGTGACCCCCAGCTTGAAATCATTGTTGCCGGGCGCAATCGCGAGCGTATGCAGAAGGATGTGAACATCGTGCGCACAGCCGCCACAATTCGCCGTCAGCTGAAAAGCCGCATCTCAATCGAAACAGTCGACCTTAACGACGTAGACAGTATCACAGCAATGCTGCGCCGCACGGATCCGCATTTTTTGGTAAATTCATCGCGCGTCTACGCCGGCCTGAAATACGGTTCCATCTCCTGGCATACCCTGCGCGCTTATGGCGTATGGACACCGCTCTCAGTGCAGTTTGCCGCTAACATTATCAAAGCCTGTATCGACGCCGAGTGCAACGCCGTCACCATAAACACATCATACTCCGACGCCGTCATACCCTGGATTAAATCGGCTTTGGGATATACCTTCGACTTCGGCAGCGGAAATCTCAATCACCTCATCCCGCGCATGAAGTTCTATATCGCTGAAAAATTCGGCATCACCGACCTCGAGGATATCGACATAACACTGGCTACAAGCCACTTCCACGATGTAGTAATAAGCAAAGAGGGACACAGCGAAGGGGAAAAAATGGCAGTCGCAGTGCGCTATGACAATAAACCTCTCTATGTGGACGTAGACGAAATGCTGCGTCACTGTTCCATACCTATGCCGGTAGATCAGAAGCGCAACATGATGAACGCTTCCTCCAACTTCGACATCATCCACTCGACACTTCGCGCGCTACGTGAAGAAATATCTCTGCGTGTACACACTCCCGGCGTTGATGGTGAAACAGGAGGCTATCCTTGCCTGATAGACGGCAAAAACGCCGCTGCAACCATTGACACATCCACTTTCACCCTCGAGGAAATGCGTGAGGCCAACCGCCGCTCAATCTACCATGACGGCATCCTCGGTATCTCTGGCGGCGAGCTCCACTATACACCTGAACTGCTTGCCAAAGTAAAAGAAAATTTCGGCTGCGAACTCCCGGCGGACATTCCCCTGAACCGCTCGCATGAAGCAGCTCACATACTCATTGACAAAATCATAAATCCCTCACTGTCAAAATAAAAAAAGACATCCCCCAACCGTGCGCAATCATTCCCTGGCCGTTAATGTAATAGCGAAGGGAACATTGAATTTATTCAATGCCCTGCTTCCTCTTATTCTTGTAAGATACGTATATCGTGTCATAGGGCCGGTAAATATCGGCAGCGTGGAATACGCTACCGCCACAATGGGATATTTCGCGCTACTCGGCGCGCTGGGTATCTATAACTACGGATTGCGAACCGTAAGCGCGCACCGCGGTACGCCCGAACTGGTCCGCTCTGTTTTCAAGAACCTCGTCGGTATAGGTGTGGTCAGCAACTTCTTAGCTATCCTTATCTATGTCGCCTTTGTCTACTTCTTTGTCCATACACCCTTGCTCCGCACAGTTTCCTGGATTCTGTGCGGAAACATCATCGCGCAGTTCGTATATGTAGAATGGTATAACGAAGGTATGGAACAGTTCGTGTTCATTACCATCAAAACAGTGATCATACGCGTGCTGTCGTTGGCTTTTGTCTTCATCTTTATCCACGACCCCGGCGATGTCTATATCTATGTCGTTATAACTTCCGGAGTGATGATAGCCAACAACATAGTCTCGTATGTCTACGCACGCCGCAATGTCGGTATCCCGATACGCGATATGTTCCGTGGTCTCAATTTCAAGCCCTACATAGTACCACTCCTCACCATCATGGTGCTCAACAATACTGTGTTGCTGTACACCATGGCAGACCGCACTATCCTGGGGTATTTCACTACAGAAGAGAATGTGGCTTTTCTCTCGATAAGCAGCAAGGTGGCCGAAATGACACGTACGCTCCTTCTCTCGGTAGTGTTTGCGACCCTGCCGCGTCTCTCCCTTTATCTCAGAGAGGACAAGCACCTATATCAGAGCGGTGTGCTGAAAATAATGCGGATGGTGCTATTCCTGACAGTTCCGACAGGGATTGGGTTGTTCATGCTCTCTCCCGAGGTCATCGACTTTTTCGGCGGCCGCGAATATGTAGGCGCCGTGCCTGTGATGCGGCTTTTCTCGCTACGCATGATTATGCTCGGTGTTGAGGCCATAATGTACAATCAGGTGATATTCCTGCATGGCCGTGAACGCCGTCTTGTAGTTTACAACCTGCTTTGCGGCTTGCTAAACGTGGCGCTTAACTTAGTGTTCCTCTCTGTGCTCGACCCTCTTGTATCCATGCTCTGCACATTCGCGAGCGAGATTGTTTTCGAGACTCTGTGTTATCGCTTCATAACGTTGAAACTGAAAGTCAAACTCGGCATTTTCAAACTGTATCTGCTGAAATACTTTGCAGTGGCGGCTCTCTTCGTTCCGGTCATCATGGGGCTGGATGCCATCAGCCTCGGCACCTCGGCGACTCTTGCTATCGGCATAACTGCTTGTGGACTTGTCTATTTCATCATACTCGCCGTTATTAAAGACACCGCCGCCTGCGAAATATTAGGTTATGCCAAACGCCTAATTCCGCACAAAAATACAACGAACAATGATTGACCCACAACTTCAAACTGCGTTACGTCTGAAATATAATCCCGACGGCTCTCCGCTGCGGGAACTGCAAATGCATCAGCTTGAAATACTGAAAGCCGTTGACGATATCTGCCGCCGCCACAATTTGCGGTATTGGCTTGAGGGGGGCACCCTGCTCGGCGCCGCACGACACGGCGGATTCATTCCCTGGGATGATGACATAGACATCGATATGCCGCTTGAGGACATGAACCGATTCTGCAAGATAGCAGCCGAAGAGCTTCCCTATGGGATGGTGGTGCACACTCATCAATCTGACCCGAATTATTACGTCCCTATAGTGAAGGTGCGCGATACGCACAACAAGGAGTATGAACAGACCGACCATCTCGATGCACGCTATCGTTATCGCGGGCCGTTTATCGACATTTTCCCGGTTGAGCCGACGATACACACTCTCAGCTACATACTGTTGAAGGCTAATAATTTCCTGCTGAATCGGCTGCCGCACGGCTTCCTGAAGCACGCAGCATGGCATGCCGTATCTGCCGGAATATCGTTCGCTCGTGCCGTAACGCCCAAGAGCGCTCCGCTAAACCCCGGATACGCGATAGGGTGGGAGTTCAATATGCCAGAAAGCTCCATATTTCCCTTAAGCGTAATAGACTTTGAAGGATACACATTTCTCGCCCCCTGTAACGTTCCTGATTTCCTGACCCGCGCCTTCGGTCCAGACTACATGATGATTCCCCCCGAAAAGTCCCGCGCAACACATTATACCTTCTAATTTCGTTTTTATTTGCAGTGTTAGCTATAAAAAACAGCTAAAAAAGGCGATGTGCCGGGTGGACACATCGCCTTTGGGGTTGGTGGGGTAGCCCATAGGAGAATCGAACTCCTCTTTCAAGAATGAAAATCTTGCGTCCTAGCCGATAGACGAATGGGCCTTATCAACCCACTGACTTTCGCAAGCTGGTGGGAGAAAAAATTACGAGAACTATTATTCAATCATTTCACTTTTTGCTTTGCATGTTTGGAGTGAAACCTGCACAAGCATTGTCATCGCGGCATCTCAATGCCGGATAGAGGGAGCGCCCGAATCAGGCGAGCTTGTTGATGTGAAGAGCCAGTTTGCTCTTGAGGTTCGATGCCTTGTTCTTCGAGATGGTGTTCTTGGAAGCAAGACGGTCGAGCATCGAGACAATCTTCACGTAGGTTTCCTGTGCCTCGGCCTTGTCGGTCATGGCACGGAGACGGCGCACAGCGTTACGTGCTGTTTTGGCGTAATAACGGTTACGCAGGCGACGGCTCTGAGTCTGGCGGATACGCTTTAAAGCTGATTTATGATTTGCCATTTTTAGAAAATGCTTTTTTTTCGTTGTTTATTATTCCGTTGGTAGCCCATAGGAGAATCGAACTCCTCTTTCAAGAATGAAAATCTTGCGTCCTAGCCGATAGACGAATGGGCCATGTGGCGTTTTGTTTGCGAGTGCAAAGTTAAGCGGTTTTCCTGAATTGAGCAAATTTTTACTCCCGCAAAAGCGATTTTAATATTTTTTAATAAAAATACAGCCTCATAACCCTCTGATTTAGGCATAATAGCAGTAACTTTATCTTGATTTTGTTAATCACGCGTCGATTATTATCCGGAACTATTTTAAATAGGACCCATTCCGGCATCTATCAACAATGTCTGCGCCTACCCGGAACATGTTTGAAAACCTCAACTGCATAGCACTGCGCACGGTGAAATATTCCGACAGTAAGTCGATTCTGACGGCATTCAGCCGCCAGCACGGGCGCATCGGCCTGCTGCTGCCGGCATCCAACACTCCTGCGGCCGCCCGTCAGCGAGCACTCGCACTCCCTATGTCGCGGTTTGACTGCACGGTGGACATCAAGCCCGGGCGCTCGCTGCACTCCATGCGCGACATGCGCCGGGCAGGCCTAATGCCGTCGGCATCGCCGGTGAAAGGCGCCCTGAGCATGTTCGCCGCCGACCTGCTGAGTTCGTTGCTGCGCGAGCCGCAAGCCGACGAACACTTGTGGCGATTTCTTGAAACGTGGATAGACGAACTTACGGAAGCCGGTCCAAAGGCAACGGCCAACATGCACATCTGCTTCATGATCCGGCTGATGCATTTTCTGGGGATAGAGCCTGACTGGTCGACGTTCAGCCAGGGATGCGTGTTCGATATGAACGACGGCATTTTCCGCATTGTGCCACCGCTGCACAACCGTTTCATCAATCCACCTGAAGCCGAGGCGGCCTATCGGCTGAGGCGCATCACGGCCACAAACGCCAAGGCATTCGCAATGGGGCGGTCGGACCGCAACACCATTCTCGACAGATTAATACAATATTATCAGATACACTTCCCCACGCTCGGCACCATCAATTCGCTCAGCGTGCTCCGCACTCTGTTTGACTTCTGACACATAGGGAGGCCATTTCGGCAAGATAGAGGGGAGCCTCCGGACCGAGGTTGAAAATAAGATCGAGAACAGACAGTCCGGGGATATAGCCAAGTCCGGCGGCACGTACCTGATAATGCGGCTTCTCAATCATGCCGGAACTAAGATTCGGGAATGCAGCCGCCTGTACGGCATCCGCAGAAGCGCCCTCTGATACCCCCTCCTCCTTGGCAACCGCATTGAACACCGGAGCCGGCGGAAGAAGCAGGATTTCACGAATCACGGCATCAATGGCCGCGTCAAGATCAATTATAGACGGGTAACGCTCAACCGCCTCTGCGCAGAGAAACGGTGCGAAACGGTCAATATAAAATTCAAAAAAGGGTGTACGCCCGTAAGCCGACTCAAGTGTGACACGGTGAACGTGCCACCAACGGCCATGGTTGCTGACACGCACGTCGCTCCATGTGGCTCTCGGAATGCCATGCGGCTTGCCAACCGGCACTGTAAGCTGAACCACTCCGTTGACATCGGCAATGTCGCAACGGTGCACCTGCTTGCGGCGCTTGTCAAACAGCATCGTGCCGTCCATCACGGCATTGCCGCCACAAGCCGCCACCTCGGCATAATACCCCACACTCCCGAAATAACGGGGTTCAAGATGCCTTACAGGGCCGCTCACCGCCGGATAGCCCGACGGGGCAATGTTCAGATTATTTTCCGGAAACGGCGTCATTTGTCGGGATTGGCGTCGCGGAGCACACGGTTCCAGCGAATTTTACCGTCGAACAGGCCCTTGTCCTTGTCAAACGAGATGAGCACACGCCACGGTGTTCCAATCACGTGGTCCTCAGGCACAAAGCCCCAATAGCGCGAGTCGAGCGAATTGTCGCGGTTATCGCCCATCATGAAGTAATAGTCCATCTTGAAGGTGTAGTAGTCCACCTGCTTTCCGTCGATGAACAGATGGCCGTCGCGCCACTCGGCCGTAGGATTATTCTCGTACACACGTATGGCACGTCCGTAGATGTCCCATGCGAGAGGTGTCATTTTCAGGGCAGTTCCCTTCCTGGGAATCCACAGCCCCTTTTCACCGCCATAATCGGCACGCGTCCATCCGGCGCTGACACCGGCCGGGAACAGGGGAACGAACTGCTCGGGAGCGGCCTGCTGCTTCATCACGAAAGCCACCGAGGGCGATTCGGTCATCTCCTTCACCATCTCTGCGGTGAGCGGCGACACATAGATCGGCGGCACACTGCCGTCGGGGTTAACCTTGAAGCCAAGCTGCTGCAGCGAAGGGATGTCGGCCGGGGTGAAATCGAGCGTATAGCGGTCGTCGGCAGCAATGCCGAATTTATCGAACTCCTCATCCGACAGGCCGGCGTTCGATGCCGCCTGATAATAATGGTTGAACTGCACATATTCGGGTGTCATGAATTTTTCACCGTCAATGTATATATCGCCGTCAACAATGCGTATGCGCTGGCCGGGAAGCCCCACGGCACGCTTCACATAATTCTCGCGACGGTCCACGGGACGGTAGATCTGCTCGCCGAATGTGGCGCGGTCCGACAGCACCCTGTCGCGCCCGTGCATGGCCACCAGCGAATAATAGTCTGGATTGGGCACGCGGCTCATCACGGTGTCACCTGCGGGGAAATTGAACACCACGATATCGCCTGCCTCCACATTGCGCTGACCTTTCAGGCGCTTGTAGTCGACCGACGGATGTTCCAGATAGCTTTTGCCGAGATTGAACGGCAGCTCATTGTGCACCAACGGGAAATAAACCGGTGTCATAGGCACACGCGGACCGTAGACGGTCTTGTTGACAAACAGGTAGTCGCCGGTATAGAGGGTCTTTTCAAGCGAGGAGGAGGGAATCTGGTAGTTCTGACCGATGAACGCAAACAGGAAGTATACAAGAATAAGCGCGTAGACGATGGCATCCACCCACGACATTACCGTGCGCACACCGGCGTTCTTCGATGTTTTCCACCATGTGAAGGGGATGTAGCCGGTTATGTAGATGTCGAACAGCAGCAGCGCTCCGAGAGCCAGCCACCAGTTGCCCATCCATGCCACCCACAGCAGAAACAGTACGAGCACTATCGAGAAGCGCACCCAGCGGGTGGTTTTGATCTGTTTGAGACGTTCAGAGAAAGTTTGCATAATGTTCGGGAAAGAGAGGATATTGCGGTTGCATAACCGGTTATGTCGTGAAAATTCAGAAATCAAGGAAATCGTTCATGGTGAGCATACCGTGCCGGTCGGGGTTGGCAGCCACCCATTCGGCCGCCAGAACGGCTCCGAGAGCGAACCCGTCGCGCGAGAAGGCCTCATGACCGATGGTCAGGCGGTCCACCTCCGAAGTCCAGCTGATGATGTGCGTGCCGGGCACTTCCCCCTCACGCTCATGGTCCACCGGGATAACATTGTCGGCCGCCTTCCAGTCTGCACCCTCCGGTTCCGCCCAGGCGGAATAGCGGCTGTTGGCACCGATGATGCCTGAGGCAAGGGTGATGGCCGTGCCCGACGGATGGTCGAGTTTATGGATATGATGTATCTCCTTCAGCGAGGCCTTGTACTGGGGGAATCCCTCCATAAGCCGGGCGAGATATTCGTTGACACGCATGAACAGGTTGACACCGATGCTGAAATTCGAGGTCCAGAGCAACGTGGCGCCGGCATCGGCCACCATCTGCTCCACCTCGTCCCGGTGTTCGAGCCAGCCTGTGGTGCCGGAAACAACAGGCACCCCTGCCGCGAATGCACGGCGGTAGTTGTCCACGGCAGCCGCCGGGCAGCTGAATTCTATGGCCACATCGGCCGAAGCGAATTCAGGCGAATTGAAATCGGCCTCGTTGCCGCAGTCTATGCGGCACACCACGGTGTGACCGCGCTGCAGCAGGAATTTCTCGACGGCATGGCCCATCTTGCCGTAACCGATGATAGCAGCTTTCATTTTTTACCTGATGTTGTCTGGTTTGCCTGATTTTTAAGTTCACGCCGCACCACACGCGGAATGGCGATGGTGGTGAACACAAGCAGTACGCCCCCGGCCAGGGTGAACGCCCAGCTGTCGCGGCTCACATTGCCGTTGTAGAACAGGAAGAACGCTGCGACACAGAAAAATATGGCGCTCCACGACTCTATGCGGTACAACCGGCGTATGCGCGGATGTTCCCCCTTGTAAGGGGTGAGCAGTTTGGCTGCAAGGAAGCATACCGCTCCGGCTGCGTATACATATTTCCACCATGTGCCTGCCACGCCCTGCGCTACCAGCACGTTGAGGATGGGGAGAAGCGTGCCTACGGCGATGGCGAGCAGACCCACCACCCCGAGAAGCACCTTCCACGATGCGTGAGCGGGCCCCTGCATCTGTTCGAGAGTGTATCGTTTTGAATTGACTGTCATTTCAGTATTATTGTTTCTGTCATTCGATTATATAGACATCCTCGTTGGGCCGCTGCATGTGGTATTTTTCACGCACGATGCGCTCGAGAGTCTGCGGATCGGTGTCGAGGCTGCGGTTGAGCCGGAGATAGTAGAGCATGGTGTCGTTGTTCTCCTTGATTTCGGCATGCAGGCGGTCGATCTCGTCCTGCAGTTCGGCCGAACGGGAGTAGGAGTTCTCGTTGAAGAAGAGAACGAACACGATGTAGCCCACGGCCACGATGAGCGGCAGTGAGATGTAGCGTCGGGTCCACGCCCATGCATCGGCGACCTTACTGTTCATTTTTCCAGCAAAATTAAACGTCGGCGGCTACTTTAAAACATTTATTTTTTTCAGGCCGCTTAAAACGCTTTGTTCAGAGCACAAAGGTAGGGATTTTTTAATTAACTTTGTGCGCGTTTAGAGGCGTGCATCCTCAAATATCTTTAAAATCTGATCTACTTATGACAAAGAAATATGATTTTCTGGTTATAGGTTCCGGCATAGCCGGCATGAGTTTTGCCCTGAAAGTGGCAAAAAAAGGCACCGTGGCTCTTATCTGTAAAACCACGCTCGACGAAGCCAACACAGCACTCGCGCAGGGCGGCGTGGCTTCAGTAACCAACCTTGAAGTCGACGATTTTGAAAAACATATCCACGACACAATGGTGGCCGGCGACTATCTCAGCGACCCTGAGGCCGTACGCAAAGTGGTGACGGAAGCTCCCGCACAGATACGCCAGCTTGTGGAATGGGGTGTCGACTTCGACAAACGCCCCGACGGAACTTTCGACCTGCACCGCGAAGGTGGACATTCCGAATTCCGCATACTCCATCACGCCGACAACACCGGATTCGAAATCCAGCAGAGCCTCATCGAGGCCGTGCGCGCCAATCCCGACATCGACGTTTTCGAGAATCATTTCGCCATCGAGATAATCACCCAGCACCATCTGGGCAAAGTGGTGACACGCCGCACCCCCGACATCACATGCTACGGAGCATATGTGCTCACCCCATCGGGCGAGGTCGACACCTTCCTGGCCAAGGTGACACTCATGGCCACAGGCGGATGCGGGGCCGTTTACCTCACCACAACCAACCCGCTGGTAGCCACCGGCGACGGCATAGCCATGGTCTACCGCGCCAAAGGAACGGTAAAGGACATGGAGTTCATCCAGTTCCACCCCACCGCACTGTTCCATCCCGGCGACCGCCCCTCGTTCCTCATCACGGAGGCGATGCGAGGCTACGGAGCCATTCTGCGCAACAAGCGCGGCGAACGGTTCATGGAGCGTTACGACGAGCGTCTCGAGCTTGCGCCACGCGATGTGGTGGCACGCGCCATCGACTCGGAGATGAAGCTCACCGGCGACGACCACGTGTATCTCGACGTGACACACAAGGACCCCGAGGAGACGAAGAAACATTTCCCCAACATATATCAGAAGTGCCTCTCGCTCGGCATCGACATCACACGCGACTACATCCCCGTGGCGCCGGCCGCCCACTATCTGTGCGGCGGCATCAAGGTGGACACCAACGGCGAATCGTCGATCAAGCACCTCTATGCCGTTGGCGAATGCTCGTGCACCGGCCTGCACGGCGGCAACCGCCTTGCCTCCAACTCGCTGATTGAGGCTGTGGTCTATGCCGACGCTGCCGCGCGCCACGCATCAGAAGAAATCGCCCACATAAGCCTGCGCAACGATGTGCCAGAATGGAACGACGAGGGCACACGCCACCCCGAGGAGATGGTGCTCATCACGCAGAGCATCCGCGAGGTGAACCAGATAATGGGCACCTATGTCGGCATTGTGCGCTCAAACCTGCGCCTCGACCGCGCGTGGAACCGCCTTGACATCCTTTACGAGGAGACCGAGAAACTGTTCAAATGCTCGAAGGCATCGCGCGAAATCTGCGAACTGCGCAACATCATCAACGTGGGCTACCTCATCATGCGGCAGGCCAAGGAGCGCAAGGAGAGCCGCGGACTGCACTACACTCTCGACTATCCCCCTGTAAAAAGAAATTAACAGATTACAGCGCAATAAATTAGGGTGAAGCCGAGTTATATAGATGTGTGACAACGGTTTCACCCTCTCTTTATAACCGCCAGCCCGCACTACGGTTTATTACTTTCAATCGTCAACTCCACTGTCTCTGAATATGCTCCGCCGGTTCATTCTACAGCTGTCCGTCACGCTTGCCGCATGCCTTGCGGCGGCCCAATGCGCGCATGCCGACGAACCTGTGAAGCTCACTCTCGAACAGGCCGAGAAACAGGCCATCGAGGGGAGCGAAGAGGCATCGGACGATGCTGTAAGGTTAAAGAAAAAACGCACAATCGAGCATCCAGGCACAGGAATGCAGAGCGTGTTCCGCGGAAAATACCATAAAGTCACCGAAGAGGGCGACACGGTGCTGGTGCTCGTGTTCAACGACATCACCGTATTTCCCGAACTCAAATTCAAGAACAAGAAACAGCGCGAATTCTACTGGCGCACCGTGCGTGATGTGAAACGCACCCTCCCCTACGCCAAACTCATCTGCGAGACACTGCTCGAGACATACGAATACATCGAGACCTTCCCTACCCAGGCCGAACGCGAAAAATATCTGAAAGAGATGGAGAGCGCCATCTTCCAGCAGTACAAGCCTGTGCTGATGCGCTTCTCCAAAGGGCAGGCCCGCATGCTTGTCAAGCTGATTCAGCGCGAAACCAACCAGAGCGGCTATGACATAGTCAAAGCCTTCCTCGGCTCGTTCCGCGCCACCTTCTGGCAAGGCTTCGGCCGCCTTTTCGGCGTGAACCTCAAAGGGAAATACGAACCCCATAAAAACGAAAAGGACGCCATCATCGAGCGCGTCTGCGTAGCCGTGGAGCAAGGCCAGCTCTAAATCTCCAGGCTGTCCTCACAGCCTCTCCCCCACACATAGCGTCACATCATTTCACATCTCCGTCTCCTCACATCATTGCCGCAATCTGTTTCTCCACCGCAGCCCGGATAAAGGCGTTTATTGAAATTCCAGCCTGTTTTGCAAGAACAGCAATCCTGTTATGAATCTCAGGAGTGAAACGAACGTTTAGTGAACCGGAATAACTTTTGTGCGGTTCAATTCCTTCTTCCGCACAATATGCCAGATAATCGTCCACAGCATCGTGAAAAGCATGAGTGAGTTCGCCAACACTTTCGCCTTCAAAATTCACAAGACCATCAATCCCTTCGATTTTACCGAAGAAAACCCCGTCCTTTTCGCTGAAAGCCACAGATCCGATAAAATTTTTATACTTGAGCGTATTCATACTTCAATTATATTATAAGTCCTTCACTTTTAAGATATTCATATACCTGTTTCATCACATACCCCTTTATTATATTGCCGGGGTGTGGTTTGTGCAGCATTATAGGATTTTTACCATAATTTCTGAAGATTACACGGGACCCTGAAGTCTTGCCTTTATTGCATGATTCATAGCCTAATGCTTTCAGAAGCCGGGACAACTCATCCCAGGTAAAATCAGTCGGAAGAGCCTGAAATCTTGCTATAAGTTTTTCTTTTGATCCCATCTTTAGTATATTGATCATGCAAATGTAACTATTTTACAGTTGCAAAACAAGCTGAAATCATATTTTGTTGTCAGCTCTTCTTGAGACTTCTGTCATGGGGTTATTCATCCGGGAATAATCCGGGAATAATTTTAGTAAAATATCATGTAAGTATAATAATTTTAGTAACTTTGGAGCGCAGACCGTTTTTTTTGCAGACAACATCTGTCGGGTGATGTTCACAGAACCATCCCCAAGTCAGAAGTATCTGTAGTGCGGGATGTAACTAAAATACATAAGAAAGCGTTTATCCGCGCTGATTCCTGACAAGCAGAAATTCTCGCAAAATTTCATATTCATGTCAAGGATTTAGCAACGGTAGATGCCCGTGGATATGTGATTTTACTGCATCCGGTGCGATATTTCGTGAGAAATATGGCCGGACGCATTGATTGCATATATGAGCGTGGGCTTCTGCGTTGTTATCCTAAGAAAAATGTTACCCCTTTGATTATCAGAGAGTACAATCAAGGATAGCGAAAATAAAAACCAGGAAAGAACCATGTAAGACAACAAGATATGAAAAGAGGTCGGCTGACCTCTTTTTTGTTACTCCGCTATGAAATGGATTGTTACCCGGTAACAAAATTTACCTACTCCACTATCGGGTAAAAAACGCCCTTGATTAGCTGCGACATTCCGTGTTCCGTGAATGTCGCAGTTAGTTTTTCACACAGGTACTTCTTGCCCCTGATGAAGAACACCGCACGAGGATTGGGGATAGTGTCGGAGAGAAATTTGAAAGTGGACTTTTGCCGTGAGTTTATGGCGTGAGCGGTACGGCGGCGGTTTAGCGTGGTGTGATTGATGCGCAGGGAGAAGTGGATATTGTTAAAATTGCTCCAGTCCTCGGCAATCTCGATGTCCTCGACATAGGGGTGCGGCAATTTTCCGTTCGGACTCTGCGCGCCGTCCCACCAGCCGATATAAATGCGGTCGTAATACTCGGCCTTTTTATTGCGCTCCCCGGCGGCGAGCGACTGAAAGGCGTGCGGCTGATAGAGGGTGTTGTCGATTTCCTCCTTACGCTGGTACGGGTCGCGGCTCCATGACGTACCCGTGCTGTCGTTCTCGTCGTAGCCGGAGAAGGAAAGGAACAGACAACGCCCGTACTTGTCCTCGGTCTCGTCCACCCACGCCGGTACGAACTCAATCTCTATCTCGTCGGCATCTTCATCGTCGCTGACGATGCGGCCCCCGAAAAGATTGACGGGGCGCAGCTCCATCTTATACTCGTATCGGTTAGGCATAAAGCCTCCGCGTTTCTCTACAAGAGTTTTCGAGAGCGAGCGCACGATGAAGTAGGCATCGACATCTTCGGCATAGAGCAGCTTGTCGCGGTTTGACCCTCTTTGGGTCGATCCGTTCCAAGATGCGAGCCAACGGTTTGCCTCAAGCAGCTCGCGCATCGACTTGTAACGGACCGCCCCGGCTTTCCACGCCTTGATAAACCAGTCGCAAGAGTAAAACTTCCACATTTCGTGGTCGCACTCCTTGTAGACCAGATTTTTCGCCTCGCGATACTCGCATTTGTCTTCCTCGACGGTAACTTCCACCGTATGCTCGTCGATGATGTTGTCGAGCCTCACGGGGCGTATTGCAAGCAGCGTAGCCTCCGTAAAGGCAAAATCAATCGTCTTGCCCCGATGATTGATAGTAAACTCCCCGCCAAGCAGCAGTTCCAGTTTCCCGAAGTATTCCGCGACGGTCCAGTGCGGCAGGGCGCGGGCAAAGCCCCCTGTGTCCCAAGCGTAAGGGAGCGTGTTGCAGATAAGAAGATACCTGTATTCCTCCTTTTCCTCCCACTTCGAGAAGTCGGCGACATAGCCCACGGCCTCACAGATGCGCCTCGTGATATAGAGCAGATAAGGCTGCCACGACCTGCCGCTGCAGTCGGCATTCCACGAATAGTAAGAGCGCGCTTTCAGTGAGCTGTCCGAATTGCGTTCCTCCGGGTGGAAGTCGGCAAGGTTCTGAATATTGCCCGAATAGTCGTTGACCCACGGCAGGGCTACGCACTTCATTTTGTTAATGAACGGGTCCCAGGCATATTCGGGTCGGCTGTCGTTGGTATCAGTCGCGCTTCCGAGGTCAAGTTCGTTGATGTAGACATCATCGAAAGTAACGTCGAAGTTCTGCTCGCTGCGCCCTTCCAGAAATTGCGTCTTGACCTCTGTATCGTTAATCTCCGTGATAGTGATTGAGCCGAATTTGCAGAAAGCCTTGTCGCGTATCTCGCAGTTGAAGATTACCCTCTGCGCGGCGACATCAGCGCGGTTTATATGCCCGAATATCGCTAAGTTTTCCGGGCAACCGCGCAAAGGAAAGATGATGGAGAGCGTATAACCGTCGCTGCCCGAAAAAAGGCGGTTCTCGGATACATACTCGAACGAAGTACCCTTTTTGAGGGCCGCGAGTCTGTTGTTGACGTAGATGTGCATTATTTCTTTGATTTAGGCGATTTGTTCTTCATAAGCCGGTCGTATTCGTCCTGGGCCTTTTGTATTCCGTAATCCCCGGCCACAGTGTTGACTGTAACAAAAGGCTCGTCGAGGCGTTCATTAAGCCTCCGTATTGACGAGACCAGTTCGGAGTTGTCGGCAGAGGGCGCGGCGTTGTAGGTGTTGTTCACGACGGTTTGAGGCGTATAGGGCTGTGCCGCCATGACAGCGGGAGCTGTAATCGTGCGCGACACATCGGAGGCAGTGATGGAGCCGATAGTGTTGGTTCGCTGCGCATAGTCCAGAGCCTCCAACAACGGGCGGGTTCGGGGATTATTGACAAGGCGTTGCGAAGCAACCCATTCCCCTTTGTGAACGACACCGGCCACCTCGTCGGGCTTTCCCTCCGGGGTAAAACCTCCCGACATATAGCCCTGCGCCTCCGAAGCCTGTTGCTGCTTCTTGATGGTCGCGATCTGGATTGCACCTGCGGCCACGGCCATAGCCGCCGCGATTGGGGCAAGTATGTAGCCGATAACCGGCACCTGCGCCGCCGAGCCGTAGGCATTAAGAGCGTTGGTTGCCGTCTGCGCCACAGCCTGAATAACCTGCATCGCAAACTGCTTCTTTGCAGCGTCCGACTTGATTTTGGCAATTTCGCGGTCTTTCTGCTTCTCCGCTTTCTTGACCTTGTAGGAATTGCCCTCGGCAAGCTCGATTTCGCGATCATACTTCTTTTCGGCTTTCGCCACTTCGATGTCGGCACAGGCTTGCATATATTCCGAAGTCTGCTGCATACCTGCGTTCATCACAGCGAACACCGACGAAGCGAGGGCGGCGAGGCGTGTAGCCCAGTTGCCGCCGTCTTCCTCCGTGGCGTTGAAGAAGTTCTGCCACGCCTCGTAAATGTCGAGAAGCTGATTGGTCTGCGTCGAGCCGAACCTGCGCACGGCATCGAGCGACTTCTTGTTGTATGTGCGCTCGATGCGCTCCTTAGCCTGTTCGTACTGCTTCTTGGAGATAAGCCCCTGGTCGTAGAGCGACCTGACGATTTCAAGGTCGCGCCTCAAGGCTCTCGCCTCGGACTCCGCCGATCCGGACTGCGGTTTGGCGGACTGAGGCATATACTCGTCGGCATACTTCTTCTTCATGTCGCGCTGCGCCTCCAGGAACTCACGGTAGGTTATCAGCCCCCTGTCGTAAGCGTCGGCGAGCAATTCCATTTCGAGGTCGTAGCGTTGTCCGGCCTCGCGGTATTCATACTGTTTCTTCCACTCGGCCACACGCTGCGCAAGCAGTTTCTGACGGCGAAGCTGCTCCGCGCCCTCGGCCTGTTCAATCTGCACCTGATAGGTATGCCAGTCCTCGGAAGCCTGATTGTAGGCGGCCTGCATCTGTTTGAGATACTTTATCCGTATCTCAAAGAGTTTCTGCTGCAATGCTTCCTCCTTGCCGTAGAGGGCGTTTCCCGGAGTGTAGAAGTCCATCTGCGCCTGTGTCTCCTCGGCCTGTTGCTGCCGTTTGGCCTCCTCGACTTTCATGGCGGCGTTCTTTTTGAGCCATTCGGCCTCATAGTCGGCTTTCTTCTTCAAAAGAGCCTGATAGTCCTCGTCCTCGGTAAGATTGAACCGCTTGTAGACATCCTCGCGGTCGGTAAAGTATTTCAGTTCAATCTCATGCTTGCGGAGAAGAAAGTCAGTCCATGACTTCAAGCCGTAGGAATAGTCGGAGACATTCTGCGCCGTGTCGCTTTCCCATTGGGCCTTAGGCACATCGAGAGCTTCCTTGAAGTCCTTCCGGGCCTTTATTTCGGCACGACGGGCGGCGGCAGCCTCCTCGCGCTCCCGCTTCTGACGCTCCTTGTCCGATTCATACGGGGTATAATCGTCGAGCGTGAAGTTCGGATTGCCGCTGACCGGGTCGGGGTTGGGCGTTTCCAGCACCGACAGTCGGGCCCGCGCCTCGTCGAGAAAATCCCTCACCTCCTGTGCCGACATCTGCCTTGTGGTCGGGTTGGGTTTATCCATACCGAGAACGATTGTGCCTCCCTGATTGGCCGCGGCACGTTCCTCCAGATACGGTATAATGCGCTTCAACTCCGTTTCGGAGTAAGTGCCGAGAGGATTCTGCTCCCGCTCTATATTGTCGATGGCTGCCATCGTCTCCTGATACTCGGTCTGCTGCCCGATCATCTCGTTAACGATATTGACCGGATGCTGCGCCCAGCCCTTCTTCTGCCAGGCGTTGCCCTTGATGGCCTGTAACTCGGCGACAAGCTCAGCCGATAGTGTCCCGGTGGTTTCCAACTGGTACACGACGGAGTTAGTGATGCGCACGGCGTCGCGCAGAGCCACGCCCTCGTCAATGAGCGACTGCTGCAACTTCTTGGCCTGTTCCTTGAAAGCGTCGCGGTGTGTTTCGTCGGCGGTCTCGCGGGCGGTCTGAATGGAACGCTCCTTTGCGGCGATACGCGCGGCTGCGGCCAGCCGTTTGTAGGCGGCTGTCAGGTTGGTAATCTCTCCGCGCTCGTTGATAAGCCCTTTGAGGTACTTGCCGTACTGCTTGATAATCTCGTCCTTGATGTCCTTATACTCCTTCGTCCCTTTCTTGGCGGCTTCGAGTTTGCCAATAAGAGTATCGATGTTTCGCATCTCCTTGTGCAGTTCCTCGGAGAAAGCGGCTGCGGTGTTCCGCGCCTCGCGCATCTTCTTGGTATATTCCGAAGTGCGGTCAATCAGCGACTTTATAATCAGCACCACGGCGGTAATGACGGAAAGGAGCAATCCGAAAGGATTTGTCTTGACAACAGCGTTCAGCAGCTTCATTGCGTGGGTGGCCGCACCCACACCCTGAGTAAAGGCAATGACGGTTATACGTCCCAATATAATGGCGGTGCGGTATGCCGTCATAACGGCTTTGCCGACACCGAGGACTGTGTGCCAGGCCACGGTTGCTATCTTGACGAGAAGAATCCACGAATAATATGCGGCGATGACGGTAACGGCACTTGCGATAGCCTTGCGGTGTGCCACGATAAAATCAACAAGGACATTGAGGATGCGGAGGAAAGCCGAAGATGAAGTGTAGATATGCTTCATTAAGGGATATAGCTTTTCTCCGAGTTCTATTGCGAGTTCGCCGACACGCTTACGCGCCTTGTCGATGCTTGCCTGAACGGTATTGTTGAATATGGCATACTCGTTGGAGGCGGAAGTTCCGTCATGGAACGCCTGTGCCGCCTCGTCCAACTGCCATTTCAAGAAATCAAGATGCGAAGAAAGGTTGGAAAGCACCGAGGACACGCGGGCGCCGTCGAGTCCGAGGTCCTGGAACAGTGGGGACAGGACGGCGAGAGCCTTATCCTCTCCGAGTTTATTCAGGGCTTCGAGAAACATCATCACGCCCTGCGTAGTGGACTTGTTCAATGTTTCGATGAAGGTGTTGGTCTCCAGACCTACCTTCTTCGCCATCTCTGCGGGTTTCTTGAACAACTCCATTATGGTACGCTGCAAGGCGGTTGCCGACATCTCTACCTTCTGACCGTGAGCGTCAAGAGTGGCGGCGAAGGCCATAATCTCCGGAATTGTCATTTTTGCCGTAGAGCCGATGCCGGCCATTCGTTGTGCAAATTCCACGATGAAGGGCTTGGCGGCGGTACAGTTCTGCGAGAGGTGGTTGACCGTTGAGCCGATTTTGAGCATTGCGTCGCGGACTCCGTACATCTGCTCCATGCCGAAGATATTGGAGAGTTTGGCAATGGTCTGCGTAGCACCTTCGCCTAAATCCACCAAAGCCACATTGATAATCGAGGCTGCTTCGACATATTCCTTGACCGAAGCGACGGTATTGTAGCCGAGGCGACCGCCCTCCTGTGCGAGAAGGTTAAGCTGCTCGCGAGCCAATCGAGTATCCATGCCCTTGAAGATCTCGTTGAGTTCTTCAACCTCAGCGGCGGTCATACGGGTGTACTTGACGGTGTTCGCCATCGTTTCCTCCATGTCGGCGTAGGACTGCACCGCCTTGCGCCCCGCCATAATCAGCCCCGTAACGGCGGCAACGACAGCCATAATGGCGGTTTGCGCATTGTTGAGCCATGTGTTCATTCTCGACCACAGCGATTTCTGCGTGGCGAGAGTGGCGTTAACCTTTTGCAGCTCCGCCTTGACCGCACGGATTTTGGCAATCTGAGCGTCCCACGCAGCGGTTCCGCGCTGAATACCGTTAAGTTGCTGTTGGAGCAGTTTAAGGGCCTTGTTCAGCTCTTTCGGCGTAGCCTTGTCAAAACGGCGGAGAGTGCCGTCGACCGAAGCCGACGAGCCTTTGAGCTGTTCCATCATACGCTGTGTGGATTTCAGCTCACGCTGAAGTTTCTTCATCGTGGCCTTGTCCCCGGCGGTGGCTGCTTTCGTAATCTGCTTCTCCAGACGGCGTGCGTCCTTTTCGAGCTGCGATAGCATCTTCTGCGCTTGCTTGCCGTTGACGGAGAGGATTACATTGGCTGTACTGGTATAGTTTGCCATAGAAATATCTGATATTTGTAGGTGTTCCCTGCAAATATCAGCCGGAATTTTCGGAGGCGAAAAGACGGTAAAAGGCTCACATTCCGCTTAAAAAGAAGGGTTGGTGTCGGGCAGGATACAGGGCCGACGGGAGTATAGTCGTAGGAGGAACCGCCTCGACGGGAGGGTGCCGGGAAGGAAAGAACCGGCACTGATTTTGATGGGCGGCACACTGCCGTCGGGTCCCATTGAAATCAGGTCTTAAAAATTTGACTTACAGGCAAATTTGCCATCTCGCGCGGGTCCCGTTCTACAAAATATTGCGATTTGTAGCGGGTTGCGAGATGGAACGACCGAAGAATGAGGGAGTTGGGGGTTACGGGGGCTTGCCCCCGTAGTGGCTTTGCACACCCCCCACCGCGCTGTCGCTTGTTTTCGTCTTGCCCCCTCTCGTCCTCGCGGAATATGCAGAAACACCCCCACGGAGCGACCCCGATGCGCGGTAAAATCGCTGCCGGGTGCGTGGAAGTTCCGCTTGCGGATTTTTCCACGCATACGACAGCACTCCGCTCTCCCTCGATGCGGATATACATATCAAGGCGAGGGGGTGAATGAGGGCGATGTGCGGTGTTGACGATGCGGCGCGTAGCGGAGGTGGTCAGCCAAGGGAACGGAGGGAAGTCGGAGTGCCTGCATCAGGATTAGAGCAAACGGCAGGTGTCGCGGAGGCACGGAGCGACAGGCACTTTGTCGTGGGCTTGCACTAAGACAATGTGCCGACCTGCCCTTGCCCTAAGCCGCAGGTAACTCGGAGTGAACGAAGTGGTTGGCCGACAGCCGGAGCGGAGTCTGTGCATCGGCGCACCGTGCATCGGGGCCTGGGGTGGGCATAGCGTCGCAGACGAGAGATGGAAGTTGCCGTGCCGGGGGCTTGTAATGGAGGCGGCTTCTTCCTCTATGGGTGGGAGGAACGCGGCTGACAGTATGGCATCCGCGCGATTGGAGGAAGGAACGAAGCAGACCGGCATCGACGGCTCGGAATAGCACGGAGTCATCGGGTTGACAGCGGAACGGAAGCGAGCCGACACCGTAGGCGCAGCCGGAGGTGTCGGTGTTAGCGAGAGTGTAGCCGTCAAAGAGAGTTTATGACCGCAGGTGCAGACCTACGCGCCCGACACCGTGACGCAGGAGCGGTGTCGGGGAAAAGCGGAGGGCAAGCCGGAGGTCGTAATCTCTCGACCCGAAGGACGCAGCGGTTTTTAGCCGAAGTGGAGAGCAGCGGAGCCTCGGCCAAAAATGCTCGGAGGCGGCGATGACTGGGGATGCGAGAGACTGACGAATTGAGCGGTCAAATGCCATTGCGTAAGCCGCGTTCCGGGTGGGGTCGATAACGGAAGCCGCCTACATTCTGCCCTCGGCGTCAAATCCATACTGCCCGACAGGGCGAGAAATGAGCGAGTGCCACGGGCTAATCACCGTGCGTTCATCAGTCCTCTAACGGGTGGGAGGATGGAGGCGGATGGCGGCAGTGCGCCGATTGGAGAACGGAGTGCAGATGCCTGTCCTTACGGGTCGGAATAGCAAGCGGAGGTTTCGGGTTGACAGCGGAGCGGAAGCGGACCGACACCGTGACGCAGGAGCGGTGTCGGGGAAAAGCGAGAGTGTAGCCGTCAAAGATAGTTTGTAACCGAAGATGAAATGTAGCGCCACGAGCCGTAACAGAGCGGAGGTGTCGCGGAGGCACGGAGCGGCAACCGAAGCGGCGTGGAGGTGTCGTGGAAGAAGCGGAATGTAATTGCAGGGCGCAATCTATCGACCCGAAAACCGCAGCGGTCGTTAGTCGAAGCGGAGAGCAACGGAGCCTCGACCAACGATGCTCGGACACGGAAGGATGTAGGCACCAATCGGAGGACGTATTGAGGTCAGTATGGCCGACATCCGCCACCAGCCGGGAGGGTCAGAAAAGATGAACGCGACATATAAAACAAAACGAGCCACCCTCACGGGCAGCTCGCTCTGCAATTTATGAAGAAAGTTCTACTCTCTGAGTGGAAAATGTTCAGCGTTTGCGATAGAAAACGTAGAACAGAATACCGGCGATGACAAGCGCGATTATGAGAACCGCAGTGCCGTCTGGCGGATTATAGAGGCGCGTCGTGGCGGTGTGTTCCGTCGAAGACTCGGCGGCTGATTGATGATAGGCCACCGTATCGAGCCGGTTGAAGGCTTCGACCTGATTTCTCTGAACACGCCGCTGATCACGGACGCGCCCCTTGGTGGCTTTGAGCCGAATGACCTCCGGCTTCTCGGCGTATGCCGTCGGACGCTCCACCCGGACTTCGAGGGTGTCGAAGTCGAAGGATGTGGAGCGCATCATCGAATCGATCACGGCGATTGTACGGTGATGCTCCGACCGGGCGACGGAATCGACTGCGAGGGACTTGTCCTGTTGCAGTTCCTTATGGGAGCGGCACGAAGTTATGAGTGCCAGCGCGAGGATGAAGATTATCGACCGCATAGCTCAGGCTCTTTCTGAACGTTGAACGAAGGACACGCCTTGTTTGCGAACTCGTTGTGTCCTTGGACTGTGGCGCCGGGATATTTCTTCCGCATCTCGGCAACAAGGTTGACGAGTGCGGCACGTTGCGCCGGAGTGCGCGTATCTTTGGGAGGATATTCCCCTTTGGCGTTCTTCGTGGCGGCGCAGCCTCCGATGTAGCATATTCCTATGGAATGTGGGTTGTGGCCCGTGGTGTGTGCGCCGACCTGGTTTTCAGGACGGCCACGGTGAACGGAGCCATCGCGGTATATCACATAGTGATAGCCGACATCGGAGAAGCCTCGTGCAAGATGCCACTCCCGGATTTGGGCGACGGTATAATCCTTCCCCTCCGGCGTAGCCGAGCAATGGAGGATTATCTTGTCGATGCGCCGAGTGTTCGGTGACTGACCGACACCCAAGGCGGCCCAGGTCTTCGGGCCTACGATGCCGTCCACGGCGAGGCCGCGCGATTTCTGAAAATCGCGGACGGCTTCATCGGTAATCGGGCCGAAGATACCGTCGGCGATAAGGTTGAGCTTACGTTGCAGGGTGGCAACCTCATTGCCCCTGCTCCCTTTCCTGATTGTCTTTGTCATGGGATTTGTATTTGTAGTGGTAATCGATGCCGAACAATGCCCCCGCGAAAGTCAGTATCTCGCCGAAGGCGACGAGAACGGAGTTATGAATTTCGCCGGGCGGAGGCATGATGAAGCCGGAAATCAGGAGGCCGCAGCCGACTACTATCAGCAGAATTGCGGATAGTAGCTGAATTGTAGGCTTATGCTTGTGGAGATTCATAATTTAGGGTGAATTTTGTGGGTTAAAGTGTTGTGTATGTGGAGAATTATTTGTAATTTTGCGATAGTCAAGTATCATTCGAGCTACCAAGACCGGACACCTCTCAACGATGTAAAGCCAAGCTAATGAAACCGAGTACCACTGCATTTTATGTGAAACCAAGCTAATTAACCCGGACACCTCTGAACGAAAGTGAAGCCAAGCTAAGAAATGTGGATACCTCTGACGTATGCGAGATAGCATTCCGGATCGGGCTATCTGTGTCGAAGCATTTGCGATAGCATCCCCCGCAGGTTTCCTACGGGCTGTCGGATAGAAGTTTAACTGATAGCATCCCCCTTGTGGCTCCGCCACGAGGGCTATCTTTTTATATGGGGGTATCACTTTCCGAAGTGCCATGTCTTAGTCGAGGGATTGTAGATGACCGAGAACTCGGCGAGTGAGCTTACGAGGTTTGCCGTGGTGATGAGCGAGCGGCCCGGCAGGATTTTCTTCGCAAATCCGATGGCGAAGCGGAGTCGGATCATGCGGTGCTTCTTCGGATTCTTGGGGTCGAGCAATGAAATGACCGAGCGGCCCCAGCCGATGCACGGTGTTCCGTCCTTGCGGGTGTGGAGCTTGACAAGAGCCGTCGGCTCGTTGGAATAGCCCTGCGCCGTCCGGCAAAGGTCGTAATGTGGATTGGTGCTGAATGTAAGGATATTGCCGGTGGCAATCTTCACCATGTAGTAAGTGCCGAACAGATTCCAGCCCTTGCGCTTGTCGCAATATTTTCTCGGCGTGTCTCCGGCAGCGATTGCGACTTTGTCGCGCCACGGGTTGCGCTTGCGCGTAAGCCGGAAAAGATAAGGCACATAGCCGTCTGCGACGAGCTGCTGCGCTCCATAGAGCCGGAGGACTCCGTTCTCGGCTGTAACCTGAATCTGAGCGGAGTTATACAGACCTTTCGAGCCGTCGGTCATGCCGAGTTTGGCCTGGACGGTTTCGAGTATTTTCTGTATGTCGGCAACGGCGCGTCGGGCGTTGTTAAGGTCTGTGACCTGCTGCGCCCGCATAGCTCCGGCTCGCTCGGTGGTTGCCTGATTGATGATGGTCGCGTTCTCGTTTGTCATCTGCTGACCGGTAAGAAGGTCGATGAACGTGTTCGAGAGCCTTACGAAGTTACGATCAGCCGGGCCCTGCTGCAAGGTGCAGACGGCTGTATGGCTGACTTTCGAGAGCGCGTTGTACCAGTTGCCGAGGATAGCCTGTGTCTCCGAGGTTCCGGCGGTGGCGAGAAGGTCTGCGATACGTTGCAGGATATAGCCCAACGACTCCGGGGTTATGGAGTCTTTGGTCTGCAACTTGCGAAACTCGGCAATGAGTTGAGAAAGTGATTTGGTATCAATAGCCATAACTGATGCTGTTTATACGGCAAAGTTATGGCTATCGGAAGGCGCACGAAAAGACACTCAGAGAGTGACTGCGCGTCGCATTATGTCGGGATTGAGGGCATTGGATATGGCACGGCAGAACTCCTGGCCGAGAGAGTCTGCATAGTACTCCTGAATGTTCATTACGGAAGCAAAATACTTGCGAGAGAACCAGCGCTTGCGCTTGCGACCGTTGGCTTTGCCGATGTCGCCGGGGTTGCCTCGCGGAGTATTTCGCCCTGTACCATAATCGACGAATAGGCCGTAGGTGTTAAATGCCTGTTCGAGGGATATGTCGATGAACTTGCCGTCGGCGGTCATTGATATGCCGACCGTTGAGCGGTAAAGCGCCCCTGTGTCTATGACACCGAGAAGGGCGATTTGCTCGCGCCATATCTTAACCATAGTGGCGTTGAAGGCCCGGACGTATTTACGGCGTTCTTCAACGCTGTTTTTAGGCGTTCCATTCATCTGGGTTGTATCTTAAATCGGTGAACACATCGACGGCGATTTGGAAATATGCGCCGGCAGCTCCGCTGAAAAAATAGCGGTCAATCTCGTTGAACGATATTCGCGGGTCAAGGTAGATGCAGTTCTGCTCTAACCTGACCTTTTCGGGGAGCAAGCGCGACATGAACTGACGAAATAGTTCACGCATGATTTCCATGCACTCGGCGCGGGCCGCCATATCCTCGGCGGCGTGGCGCATAGCGAAAAACACCGTTTTGACGCGACGGGTGCGCGGCGTGTTGTTCAACTCGGTATAGCCGTCGGCTATATCGCTGACGCAGACGAAAGCGGTTTGGGTCTGCGCCTCGTTGACAGCTTCCTCGAAGCCGTCAAGACCGCTGACGCAGCAGAAGGTAAAACCTTCCTGTCGGGCGAGGCGGTTGGTTGCAGTAAGGTTTTCAAAGAAAGCCGCCGCGTTCCATTTTCCGTTGAGCTGCGCTGTCATTTCGATGCGGTTTTGGCGTTCAGCTCCCTATACTCGCGAGCCTGGGCGTTCAGCTCAGTGAGTGCGCGGTGAGTATCGAGGGCGAGGACTTCTTTCTCTTTCGTGGCATCGCCTTTGGTGAGGGCACGAATCTGAGCGTTCATCGCGTCTTCGACAGATGGAGCGGACGAACCGAGAAGGTTGCCGCCGGTGGCGGCACTGATTGGCTGAAAGAAGTTCGGGAATTTGCGCGAGAAGGTATCTTTGAGCGCGGCGAACCAGTAGAAGATGCTGATGCGTTCGTATGGCTTGAAGGTCATTGCCTTGCCGTATAGCGTCGCGCCGAGTTGGTCGAGGAGTTCATCATTCTGCGTCTGAAGATAACCTTGATAGAGGTTGTCGCAGATGATGAAGGTCTCAAACGGCACTTCGGAGAAGTCAGCCGGGAGAGCGTGCTGGCGGTTGATTTTGGATAGCCTGACGGGAACCGTCGGTAGAGAAGCGAGCCAGTCGAGATGCGGCAGCAGCTCGGCGAGCGTCAGCGGCGTGACCTCGAAAAGAAGTTTTCCTCTTTTGAGGAGATATGAGCCGCTGTCCTGTTTGCCGATGACCTTTGTGCCGCTCCACTGGAGAAGGCATAAGGTCTTGATTTCGTCGGTGGCGAAATCGTCGGCGAGTAATTGATAAACATAGCGGAGCTGTTTATCGGAAAGCTCGTGCCAGCCCTGCGGCACGATGAAGTTAATCGAGATTGTCTGCATAGGTATGAGCATTATTGTACCGCGAAGGTACGGTAATGCCCTTCCCGGGTAAAAGACAGCAAAGGCGACTCCGGAGTGGGAGCCGCCGCAGGTGGGTCGGGTCGTTCAATATTCCTGCTCGTGTATATTGATGCTGCTGATGTATTCGAGGCAGTCGCCGAATTTTTCCATTACGAGCATCGTGGCGAATGTTCGGCTGAACGTGAAGATGTTTGCGAAAAGGCAGGTCGATTCATCGGTGAAATGAATGAAGGCGAAGAACTTTCTTGCACCGTCTGGGCAAGTCTGCGAGTAGTCGGTGAGGTTGGCGAAGTCGCGCTCAACAGGTCGTTTGTCGGGAAGTATCATATCGAATTGATTAAGAGTTATGTGCCGAAGCACTTGGATTTTACGTGCAAATCAAAGAATGTGCATAGGAGGCTGATAGAGTCAAGGGTGATAGCCGTTCTGCAACGGAGCGAAGAACGGAGGAACACGGAGTGCAAACCTGCCCTTGACCTGCCGACGCATATTCTAATTTCGCACAGGAAAATCAGTGCCTCGTGCCGTAACTCCAATTCGGTATGACCGACAAATGACCCTTGCGACGTAGCTTCACCGACTGCCGATTGCCACGACACCACTAAAAGAAGTAACCCGAAGCCTTCTTTTCATTCCGAAAGACCGGCGGCGCAAACAGCTTCGCGGTTTCCGACTGATGCCATTCGCTGAAAAATTCGGGGTTCAGCCGGATATAGTTCACAATATCCGCGAGCCTACGCGAGTTGAACGACCCCGACCGCAGGTAGCCTACGACCTGCGCTTTTACTTGCCGGACAATCTCGTTCCGTTTTTCTGTCAGATCTCCGCGCAGGTTCTCCGCGCGGAGTGCTGACATCAGTTCAGGCGACAGCCATTCTTCCGAGAGGCTTGCTTCGAGGTCAATCAACTGTGGGCGCAGTTCACAATATTTGTCCCATAGTCGTTCTGATTCCCCCGACTGTTGGGTTACAACATCAAGGGTCGGAAACAGCGTGGCGCCGAACCACCGCCCCTGCGGTGAGTTCGGCCAGCCCTCGACGGAGGGCAGATTGTGAAGCAGATGCGCCAGTGCCTTATCCCTTTCCGACAGCACACCGCCAACGAGCCGGTCAACGCGCATCTTCGATGCCGGGGACAGGTTTTGCGTACCCACGGTAGCGAAACCGTTAGGCGTGAGGACGAGGTCGAGTTGCGGCACGGCGAGGCGGTATGCCTCGACAGCAACGATATGGGCTGCGTCGGAAGTCACAGCGTCGAGCAGTTCTGCCGGAACGAAGTGGTGGCAGAACCATTGCTCGGCCCTTTCGAGGTATGGAGCGAGTTTGTCAAAGAACGGCGTTTCGCCTTTGACCTCGCGGATAGAGTTCGGAATATATTTCCGCAACTCGTCGTTATTCGTTATCAGTGTCATTGGAGTTGGGAAGTTTTACCTGCTTGGCGTCCTGGTGTTCGTCGAGTGTTGTGAGTTGGATAAACGGGATTTCGGGGTGTACGCCCTGCCAGCCGTTGAATCGGATAATGATGCGATGCACGGTAAATAGCAGGTCGTGATACGGCTTTTGGAGGGCTTGGGCTATGGTGTAAAGCTCGCGCTTGTCGGAGCCGGAGTTGTTGCTTTGAGCTTTGCCCGGCACGGAACCGACAAGATTACTATGCACACGCATAGTAAAGCATATCATATTGATAGCCTCCTGTATGTCGGTTTCCCAGTCGCCGCCCTCCTTGCTGTCGTCAATCTTGTTGATTACCACGTCGTGCTGTTCCTTGCCGTCGGGTGTAACATAAAAAGTCGAGAACCAGGCTTTGCCGCTGTTCTCGGCACCTGTGAGGAAGTCGAGAATCTGCTGCTTCTCGGCGACGATACGAGCCTGTTGCTTGCGGCGGTCGGTAATGCCCTCGGCACGGAAAATGCTCTCCCAGTATTTTGCGCCGACCTCGATGTGGTACTTTATGGGAGCGGAGTTTTTGAGCTTTGCTTCCTTAGCGATACCGATAAGCTGCTTGATGTTGTACCATTTGCCGCGGAACAACGCGCCATAATAAGGAATGGGATAATATGTGCTGTCGACCGTCGGGATTTTCGACACGACAGCGAATTTGCGGCAGCGCGAACCTTTGGCGAGTCTGTCTTGCAGATCACGCCAGGGCGAAGCCGGGTCGAGCAGGTCGATTTCCTCAATATCTGCGCGAGCGGATATTGGTTTGCGCCAGTTGGCGTAAAGGATTTTGGAAATACGACCGTGAGCGTCGGCGGGCGTAAAGCGACAGTAGCAGGCTTCCTTTCTCCGAAGGCACACAATCTTTGTGCCGTCCTCGTTGAGAATAAGCACCGACACGGCGAAGCCGAAGTGCTTGAAGTCCTGACAGATGCCGAGAAAGTATGCGGCGAGGTCGTTGTCAAGGAGGAAGTCTTCGACATCATTCTTGACCGGGGCGGAGGCTTCGGTGGCGCAGTATTGCAGCCCCGAACCGTAGCAGACCTCGGCGTTGAAGCATTGGCAGGTTGCCAAAGTTTCATCTTTCTCGACGAGCGCGAGCAAGTCGAACGGCATCTGATTGTCGCCGCCCCACGGAATGTATGAGAGCGTATCGTCAACGATGGTAGGCACCATGTCAACGTCTTCTTTGAAAACGGAAGCCGAGTTGACGGTGAACGCTGCACGGGCCTCGAAGCCCGGAAGCGTCTCGACGGAGTTAAAATTGAGGTCGGAAAAAGAAAAGTCCATAACTTGTGGTTGTTTTCCACAAAGTTATGGACCGTATAAGGTGCGCGAAAAGACAAATAAAAGCGAGCATTTTACATCCGCTCGCAAAAGATGTTACCGTTTTCTCGGTAATCTGCGTATGTATGTTTCAACATACTACCACTGGTGATGCCAAAACCGCCAATAGCCAGAAACCCTGACGACGATTTTGCCATCTTTTAAGATTTTCATAAATCCTCCTTTTTTAAGGTTAAACATTCTTGATCTAAGATTCTTGTCTAATCTCTAATTTCTAAAATCGGATCTAAAGATGAAAATGTGGTAGTGCAAATGTACTAAAAATCCATGAAGTATCAAATAAAAACCTCGCAATCGTTGACGCGGAAGATGCAGCAGTCGCGAATCTTGCGGCACTCGCCGGAGGAAAGTATCTTTACGTTCCTCCAACCTCCGTAAAAATTGTATCGTAGGGAGATACAATTTCGGAGTTCGAGTATTGAGCCGTCGGATTTCCAGACGGAAATATCGACAGGGTCGCCGGAGTTGAGCATGGTGCGAGCGGTTGATATGTGTATCGAGCGAGCCATCAGGAGAAGGTGGGATTGAATTTGTCGTTGAATATGCCGGGCGACTGCGGCGTGGCTATCTTCGGGCGGTTTTCGGAAAAGCGCCAAGTGAACTTAACCGAGTTGAGCTTTTCGTCGGTGTCGGAAAGCTCCGAAGTAAAGTCGGTTATGAGAATTGGAATGATAGCGTCAAAGTCGTTGTCGTATATTGCGGCATCGGGGCCGTATGGAATACGCACCGAGGGGGAGGTCAGCATCTGCTCGACCTGCAAGCACTCGTCCGTTGTCAGGGCTGCGCTCTCGACTTCATACTCCTTTGAAGTCGTAACATCGTAGAACTGCGAGGACTTGCCGAGCGTGGCTATGGAGCGGTCAGCCTTGACTTTTTCGGTGGTGGTACGTTGGAGTGAAAGCTGCTCGACAACACCGAAGCAATTCAGATAGAAGAATGGCACGATGTCTGCGAGTGCCGAATCGATGAAGAAAGTAGCCGACCTCTCGCCACAGCGCACGGTAACGTATAGAAGCGTGAGCGATTCTATCTTCTTGGCGGAGATTATCTTTTTGCGGATATCGGAAAGATATACAAGCTCCGACATAATGCCGTTAATGTGGGCTATCATACCGTTGCCGGAATGAGCATACTGGTATGTGTCGCGCTGCCCCTTATCGTTAAGAAAGGTGGTATAGACGCGAAACATTATACCCTCCTTTTCGGTGGTGTACCAGGATATATTTATGTAACTGTCGGGGGCGAGCCGACGGAATGGCGACAGGGTAAGGAAATTCTCTTTGAGCCAGTAAGTAGGGTCGAAAAGCCCTGTTGACTTGTCGCAGTACAATACATTGAGATTGGCGGTGGCGGTATCGCCTCCGGCTTTTGCTTCGAGCGTGAAGTCGAACAGGTTGTTGTCGGTGTTACCGGCAAGAAAGTGTTCGATGATTGAGGATATATCGGAAACGACGGTGCTGCCGTCGAGGGCGTAATATCTCCCCTCCAAAAGTGCATAGCCGCCCGCGAGAAGTCGGAAATCGACAAAATCGTGGTCGGTAAAGATTGTAATGTCGGGCAGGTCGCTCGACAGCACCACTGACGGAGTATAAAAACCGAAGCGTATCATACTGCGAAAGTAGTATGATGTATAGAGCCGCGAAAAGACAGAGAAAGAGCGGTCAACCCCGAAGGGTCAACCGCGATGATGCAGTAGATTGGAGGTTATAGTTCCAATCTCGGCATGAGGGCGTTGCCCCTTAACGACTCGCGGCGTTGAGCCTCGGCGAGAAGGGCGCGTGCGCGGAAGTGCGCTCCGGCGTGAACTTCGTTGTCAGTGATAGCGAGGCTGTGGCGCTGCTCGACACAGCGGATAATCTGTGAGATTTGACGGTAGTGGCTCCACAGGTCGCAGAGTTCTTCATCAGTGAAGATGAACGAGTAAGGCATTTCAAAAGAGTTCATATTTTCGGGAATTAAAGGGTTTGAATTGAGTTATGATTGTCGATAAGGCAGATGCGGAGGGTATGATTGTTCGGGGATTTGATGCTTACGAAGTCCTCGCCGTCGCGCCAACAATAGAAAAGCGCAAGGCGTACCGCGTCAATATCGTTGTCGGCAAAGAAATCCCATCTGCCCTGTTTTGTGGTACAAGTATATTTTCGTTGCATCGTGGTGAGTATTAAAAGGTTTGACAATCGGGAGAGAGAAGCGAGAGGGCTTAACCCTCTCGCTGAGCCTCGAACTGGAGGCGTTCGTAAATGTTTTGGGATATGGTCGCTCCGTAGCGGGCTTTGAGCAGGTGCATATAGCGTATTGCGCTCTTGGCTGTCTTGCAGCCGCAGCCGACGTTGTCCTTGGGGGCTACACCCTTGAAGTAGACGTACCAGCGGTTGAACTTGTGCTGAGCCACGATGAGCTTGGGAGTGATGGCCGGAACTGTCTCGACAGCGGGAGCTGTGGCTTTTTTAGCGGAGCGACGCGGGGCTGCGTTCTGAGCGACTTTCTTTTCTGCGGATTTTTTAGTTTTCTTTGCCATGATTTTGAAGTGTTTGGGGTTTGAGATGTGAGCCGAGGCTCTTAATTTTTACGAACAATCAGGTGGGAAGCTGTTTGAGACCGAACAAAAATTTATAGAGAATTTTAAGCGTAGCGGCTAAAAATGAGGCTCGTACCATTTTTCGTAAAATTGTCGTGTAAATAGGCGAAGCCGGTTTTAGAGAGCCGGAGGGAAGTTGAGTTGGCGACCTAACTTTGTGAAGGAAAAATAAGCCACGGTTCATATCCCCCAAATGCGGAAAAGGCAAAAGAAAACTAACCGCAGGGAAGATAGCCGGAACGCTTCGCGTCTGCGCAGCAAAAGCCTATGCCGTCGATGTCCGGCATCACTCCGCACTTGTCGGGGCTGCAAGTTCAACGGTACGTCTGCCGAGGGTGTGGCGAGGACTGCGCGGTTGCGGTTGAGGCCCAGAGCGACGCTGTATGTGCTTGTGCCCGGTGCGGAGCTGCCCCCGGAACACGGAGATCGCCGGGGTCGGAGGCAAGCGGCGGCGGTTGCCGTCGCTCCCGATAGTCAAACCTGCCGAACGGCGATGCAACAACCTTGATACAAAACGAGGCAGATGGAATCTATAATGCCGATAGCCGACGCGGTACGCCGATACCTTGTTGGTCGGTGCGGCGGCGAGGACTTAGCGGAAAATCCCCGACACCCCTCCGCAGAAGCCGCCGACAAAATCAACTGTGGCAAACCCTCCCGAAAAAATGTGATGATGCACGGCTGTTCACCGAAGGCGAAAACCGACCAGGAAGCGTCGGGCGGTCTGCCCGGATGTCGCGAGAGCGAACCTGCCCGGAGGCACCACGGCCAGAGGGCCAGACCGCAATATCGGCTTGGAGGCGGTGGCGGAAAGCCGTTAGACAAATGCGTGGAGGCAACGGCGACAGATGAACAAAAGAGAAGGCTGCCCCGGCGGACAGCCACCCTTTGAGGGGGAGAAGATTTTACCAACCTGCGAAGCAGCCCTGAACCATCGTGTAATCGACGTTATCGAATTGTGCTGCGGCGATTTCCTGGGCTTCCTCTGCGCTGCGGGCTTCCACTTCTTCAGTGTAGCTGTCGCCGTCGAAAGTGATTACTTCTACCGAATAGTATTTGAGCTTGCGGTTGGAGTTGAGAGAGCTGTCGAATATGTTCATTACGTGGGTCATGATTTTGAAGTTTAAGAGGGTTTTTACTGTGCGCCGGGGCGCGTTTGTTTTACATTGCAGAATATGCGGCTGACCCATCAGTGCCGCAGGCACGTTAGCCGACAAGGGTTCACAAGGCAATACTCTTTTTTCGGCATCGACTAAAAAAGGAAGATTGTTGCGGTGAACGTGTCTTGCCCTTGACGAGCGTAGATAAAGACGCTAACTTCGCGATGTAAATACAATGTGCCTCCGAGCGTGTTATCAGGAAAGTTCCTCGCGGAACGCCCCGGCAAAATCCCGAACCATGTAACCTGCAAGGCATATTTGGCGGTGAACGCCGACCGCTCCGCTCAAAATACACATCAACACCGTAAAGTAATCACTTGACGGCATAAGCGGAACATCTTAGCTGTGAAGCCTGTGCCGAGGAAGTCCAGAATAAGACAATCGCCTCAATAATGAGTCGATGCAACGGTACGGTTCAGAGTTTCAGTTGGTACAATCCCCCTCAAAGGTATAAAGCACGGTAACTTCCTATATATGAAATGAAAGTCGCCGTTGCCGGAACAATACCGCATAGAAAAGCGAGCTTAGATCCAACGGATAGTTGGTGTCTAAGCTCGCTGTATGAGTTGAGTTATGCGATTGAAGCCGAACGGCGGAGATTATAAGCTCCGTTCACGAAAGCGCGGCGGCGGTGCCGCAACTCCAAAGCCTATGCATTACGTTAATACTATACTTAAATATGCTAACCGATTTAATTGTAGAACCCTCTCTGCGAGGAGTAACATTTAATTTATTATATAGGCTTGAATTTACAATCCGTCTTATCTGTATTTGGATAAAGTACGGGATCTTGCATAGCTCTCTTCACTGTTAATTCAGAGGACGTAAGTTTATCAATCAGCCAAAAACATTCCAACTTATCAATATAGATGACTGAAAAGTTATCAGTGGTGAAAGTCCAGCGGAAATATACTGTTTCACCGTTTATTGTGCCATCTTTCCAATTCATCCATTTATAAGAGCCGGTCCCGTTGGCATTGAACTGATATACCCATCCTTCTTCATTATATTCAGTCGGCTCAAAATTCGGCATATGTTCATAAGTCTGTTTCCATTCCACGCCGGTAATAAGGGAGATAATCTCTTTTTGGTCGGTATCATAATAGCCGGTGCGTTCATCGCACGATGCGAGGAACACAAATACCAGTATGTATATGAAAAGCCGAATCTGTTTCATTCCGAAATATTAACTGTTACACTACCGTTTCCTATTAGGGATTTTCCTTGTATGTTCAGATACTCTCCGTTGACCTCCGGTAATGAAAGGGAATAAATATAAGGCAATGAGTTCCTTCCGACTCCTGTTAAAAGGATTGTTCCTTTATTGGTTTCATCAGAGGTAACGAATGAAATCTGTGCTACATAGAATATTGATGTATTGTCAGAACTTATTGTGAGTCGGTTATTACCATTTGAATAGAATCCTGTCCTATATATTTCTTCGCCAGATACCGATAGCCTGGCCACAGTGTTACCGTCTGTACTGTATGACTGAGATTTTGACAGGCACATTGCTCCTCTCTCATTGTTCCTTGCCGAGCCTGATGTACGGGTAGTGTAAATGACGCTGGCATTTCCGGCTTTTGTATAAGCCTTTATCAGATTGTTTGCCTGTGCCATCTCACCCTCAAAGCGGGTTCGGTTTATGGAACTCACTTCTGCCAGTTGTTCCCGGGAACGGTTTACGACATAATCGGTTGCCGTAACCTTTTTGTCCGGATTGATGAAGAACAGCCCTGTCCGGCTATCCACCTCGACAAACTGTGAAAGCACCTCGGCGTCGGATTCATAAGACCTTATCGGGGTCGGTTCGTTGAACACCGTGTTGTCATCGCTACAAGCCGACATTGATAGTGCTATGCCAATCAATAATGTAATGATAAATTTGTTCATATCAACAAACATTATTCCACTGACTCTGTGGAGAGAATAATTAAAGAAAACGTGAGCCAACTATGCTACGTCGTGATTTGAAGGTCGTAGGAAACCATTTGAGCAGATGTAACAATAGCGGCCCACGCAATATGCGTGAGAACCACTATGCTATCCTTGCTCGGTTGAAAATTTCCTACGTTCTCAAATCACAAGATAAGCATAACGCTTCTTATTTTTCCAAAATGTCGTGGAGCGGTAAAACCTTTCCATCGGCAAAGTTAACGAAAATATTTGAGAACGAGGGTATAGTCGAGAAAAAATTTCAGATTACGAAACTCCCGACACGGAGAGGGCGAATGTATCGTGGAACGGGAATTTTTCGCAGCCTATGTATAGGGTATCGAAAGCGTCGGTGCCATCGGTACGGTGTTCGAGCAGGTCTTCTTCGCTCTCGGCGAGTTTTTCGCCGGATTTATCCTTGCGGAAGCCGTTGCGCCCGTTGGAGACACCGGCTGACTGAATGGCAAGGATAAGGTCTTCGTTATTCGAGCGGTTGATGAACGGCATGAGCCTTTGCTTTCCGGCGAAGGCGTTGTTGATGAGAAGATACTTCTCGTCGTGGTGCATCGGGTTTCCGAGGTACACGGACTCGATGCGCCAGCCGTGCCGCTCGAACTCCTTTACCACGTTATAGTGGAAGTCCTGGTCGTTTACGGCATAGTTGGAGCCGAGGGCCGTAGCATCGTAATAATAGACCACGGTCTTATTGCGATGGGCGCCGTAATAGCGGCAGAAGTCCTCGACGAGTGCCGGTATCTTTCGGTCGAACTTGACGTAGAAGCTCTTGATGATATTGAGGCGACGGTCGCGTGGCTGACCGGCGACAATCCAGTTGATGTTGGCGTTGTAGTCCATGCCTATGCAGATGGGCGCGTCGGGGTCAACGTCCTTGTCGGCTCGTGCGTCGAGCGTCGAGAAGTCGTAATCATAACCGAGAGTATCGAGGTACTGATTATCGTTGGCATCGTACTTGTGGCCCTCGCGCATCGAGGAATAAAAACCGTCCTTTGCAATTCCGATCCTCTGACAAAGGATAGAGGTTTGGAAGGTCAAAGGAGTAAGGTCGCGCTTCATCTGCTTGATGTAGTTCTCGCCGAGAAGCTGCAAGTTCTCGATTGAGGAATACTCGCGGTAGTAGACCGCGACGGAGCGCATCTTATTGAGGTCGCGGTCAAGGCGGCGCAGGTAGCCTTTAAGATACGGAGGCACCGTCGCGCCTTTGGCGTTGAGGGTGCGTATTCGCTCCTTGATGCGCCATATCTCGTAGACCGTCGCCTCAATGGTCTTTATCAGCTCCACGTCCATCTTGTCGCGGTAGTGGAGGAACCAACTGCCCTTTTGGGTCTGCGGCATATCGCTCAATATCATAATTGAGTGATTGAAGGAGTGCTTGCCGAAGTGCGACTTGATGCCGCCGTTTGCCGGAAGCGTTTCGTCCTTAAGTTTGGCGTAGTCGATAAACTTGGCTTCATCGACCAGCAGCCATGAGAGCGTAAGCGAGTTTGAGCTGCCGGGTCGGTCCTGGGATATAATCACGGCGACCGACCCGTTGTAGAAAGATATGACGTGTTCATAATCTTTCGGGTCGATGATTGGTTGCCGGAAGGACTTCGGCGGTTTCCTACCCACCACATAGTGTATGCCCTCGATAAAGCCCCATCGTTTCCATGCGGCGAGCAGCCCCGGAATGGTATTTGTCAATCCGTGTTTGAAGGTCGGCACGACGATGCCGCCAGTAGAACCGGGCATACGCTCCATATTGCGCAGAACAAATGGAGCAGCGATGCTGTCCGTTTTGCCGGTGCGTCGCCCCGCTACGATAACGGTAGTGTTCGCTCCGATAAGCTGCGTGAGGCGTTGGGGCTTGTTAAAGTAAACTTTCTTCTCGGCCATCGTCGGGGTCGGTTTCTTGTTTATCAGGGAATAAAGTATCAAGTTCAAGGTCGTATTCCTCGAACTCGACATCTTCAATATCAATAGTTTCACGACGGTACTTCTCAATCATGGCCGATATTTTCTCGGCTATGTTGGGGATAGGCTCGATGCCGAGAACACGCGGATCATCGGTAGCCGTGAACGGTTGCACAAGGATTTGGTCGAGCGGTATAGCCTGTTCATCTTCGAGGTCAACGCGGTTCAGTTTGCCGTAGGCGGTTGCGGCGCGCTCCATCGTCTTGCTGTCCTTACGCTTCTCCGCCATCTTGTAAGTGGCGATAAGCATTTCATTGGTGCGCCAGCGGTGGAAGTCGCGCGAGGCGGAGCCGAGCATTGGGAGCAGCGACTTCACCACGGCAAGGTCGGAATATGCCGTTGTGCGGTGTATGCCGTGGCGTTGGCACACTTCGGCGACAAACTCGCGGTCAGTACCGTTAGGATTGGCGATAAACCAGTTATACATCTCGCGGACACGCAAGACTTTCTCGACCATCTGGCCGGGATAACGCTCGCGCAACTCCATCTCTCTGGTAAAGAGTTCGGCGCGGCAAACTTCTATGGCGTTGGGATATGACATAGCGATTACTCGTCGTCCTCCATGTCAAGCAGATTGCGGTGAGCGTTCTCGATAGCGAGCGGCGAGCCGACCTGTGCAAGCATCATTTCCTGTGAATGTAGCTTGACCTTTGAGGCGGCTTTGCCACGGCGGTACGCCTTGCTTACGTCGGTGCCTCGGTCGGCGATGTCGGAGCGCAGCACATCAGCCGGGATGTCAAGTATCACGGCGATGTCGGAAATCTTCAAATAGATTGAAGCATACTTTTCAATCTGCTGCAATTCTGTCTCGGAATAAGTCATGGAGTGGTACTGAATGATTTGTGATAAGGTCGTTGACTTGGGTGTGAAGATTTGCGAAAATCTCCGGCGAAGTGGAGATAAACGCAGACTCGTGGCGGTTGCCACGGGTAAGGTTCTGCGAAGTAATGACGCTGACCGTATCACCTCGCTCGGATTGCACCAACAAGATCTTGCTGTGGTTGTCGGCAAGATAGGTGCGCTCTATAACCTGTGTGATGAACGCCCATAGTTTGAGCGTCTTGTTGGTTGCCTTGAGGTCGAGCACAAGGTTAATACGAGAGACTTTTTTATCCTTTGTGATGAAGAATAAGCGGCGAAGAAATTCCTCGGAGATAGAGAAAGAAGTCTGCCATACCTCGGCAACGCCGACTTGGCTTAAAATCCATTCGAGAATGTCTGCAACTTGCACGGCATTTGAAAGATAAGCCTGAAACGGCGTCTCTTTCAACGGGCGAAGGATTTGGTCGATGTTGGCGGTGCGTTTCATTTTGAAGACTTATTGCTACCGGCGGCGGAGCGTTTTGCTTTTGCAGATCGCGAGGGAGCGGCAACGGGGCCGGGAGCAACGTAGTGGTCGTAAGCCTCCCAGTTTGCGTGCAGTTTCTTGTCGAGCGATATAAGTTCTTTGAGGAACGGATAACGCTCGGAGTCCGGGCAGGTGGAGTTTTCAAGCGAGAGCGAGCGGAGGTGCAGATGCAGCTCGCGCATACGTTGAAGGAGCGAAAGGTTCTCAACGTACTTCGCCTTGATTTCGTCCGGGAGTAAATCGTGGTCGGCACGTCGGCCCTTTGCCGGATTTTGGTCGGCGTTAGCCGCCAGCGGAATATGCTCGGCCACGATGGTTTCCACCTGCGCCGCCATTTCCTCGACCTGAGCGTGAGTGAGAGCCTGAACGCGGAAGTTGTAATACTTCTGAAGCTGATAGTCCACGACATCGTGGCGGCGGTCAATCTGCGCGATTATGTTACGGTACATAATCTGATTGCCCGACAGCTTCAAGAGGTAAAGAGCGCCGACGTTATAGTCGCGCTCGGTTTCGGGCTTTTCGAGCCACTGCTTTATCTGTTCAGTAAATTTGTGGTCCATAAAATAGTTTGCTGATTCCTCTGCAAACTTAGTCCGTTTAAGACCCACATAGAAAGACAAAAAAACAGGACGCCGAAGCGCCCTGAAAATAGCTCTCAGAGGACTAATGCCAAGATACCCACAACCGTCGAGACAATCATAAGCACCCTGTCAAAAGTACAGAGCTACATTTTGGGTGTAGATTGAGCCACTTTTTTAGAGGGCACAATCTACACTTTCAACGAATAAGTTACCTTAATCATATACTTATGTATTTTGTGAGAACTGACCTTACCCCCAGTTCCATAGGGTTATGCAAAGTTACAAAGTTTGAGTGAAATATCACAGTTTATTGTTTATTCCTGTGAAAAACACGAGGTTTTTACCGAGTGGCATAAGCAGCTCGCGCATCGAAATCATCGTGGCACCCGACGTAACAAAATCGTCGAATACGATAATGTTTCGCTCGGTGGGCGGTGTTTTACAAAAGGTAAAGACAGCCCCGACACGATGCTTAGAGTGGCACTCGGCAACGTCTTCATAGAATGGTATGCCGAGAAGTTCTGCGAGTCGGGCAGAAATGAGCGATGCAAAATTTCTGACCTTGTGGCGACGTTTGGGCGATGTAACGATAGCCCAGTCGCCGGAGGCGAGCGAATGACCGAGAATTTGCCGGATAAGGGTATTCATGCCCTCGGCAAACATCTCTACCATATCGGGGTCGCTCTTGATGTCGGTAAGTGTCCGGCCATAGAGCGACTTCTTCCAGAGCGATATGATGCCGAACTGCGGATTGCGGTATGAAATCCGCACCTTGTTGGGTGCGAAGTCGCAACGGGCCTCCACCTGCTGAGCCTCTTTCCATGCCGCCCGTTTCTTCTCGGCGAAAAGGTCTTTGCTTTGAGCCGAGGGTGTAAAAGAAGCGTCGAGGTCGGGAGCTTCCAACGAAGGCACTTCGATGTCGTCCAACATCTCGTCCAACGCTATCGCCTCTTTCCTGACGCTTCTGTTCGGTTCCATGCTCACGCAGCCTTACGGGAGCAGTCGATGTCGCCGTCCTCGGTTTCGAGCGTACCGACAAAGAAGGGCGCAGGCACTTCGTCGGTAGCCTCGACGTTGATAGTTGTCGAGGTCGTGCCGGTGGCACCCTGACCGAGATCCTGGGCGACAGTCGCCTTAGTGAGCCACTTGTCGTTGCCGAGAACGCGGAAGTTGCCTTTCATATCCTCGACGATGAACACATTGTCGGTGTTGTTGATATAGGCGGCAGCGGCTGAAGCCTCCGCGCCCACGCCGGGGTGAACGGCGACGAGCTTGTTAAGCTGCGTCTGCGATGGCAGCTCTCCCTGAGCCTCCGAAGTAAGCTGCGACTTGTCGGGCAGAATGTCGATATACTTCCACTTCGCATCGGCGGCGAGAGTATATTCGCCGTCAAGGATTGCGGAAGTGGGTCGCCCCAGTTCATCGCGCGGCAGTTGCGGATAGCCGAGAATGAACGACTTGGCGAGGAAGTAAATGCGACGCTTCACGCCGGGAAGCTCCGGGGTACCCTGACACCAGCCGAGGGATTTCTGAATAGAGTTACATTTGACAGCCATAGTGAAGCGGGATTAGACGGTTATTTCGATAGTCTTGAAGCGGCGCTTGTCGATTGTCTCGAACTGAACGCCGAAGAACATAGTGGCGATGTATGAAAGGATAAAGGGCGCGAACTCCTTGATCATCACGTTTTCGACATCGCCCATCTGGTCGTAGCCCACGAGCATATTGCTCTTGGTGGATACGTGCATGAACTTCGACCCCGCCTTGTTGTAGAGGGGGCAGAACTTCAACTTGCCGTTGGAACCCTCCACGGCACCCTGTCCGTACTGGGTGTTGTAAGGTATGCCGCCGTGGGTGAGCAGGTAGCCTTCGTTGTACTTGTCGACGAAGTCCTGCGAGCAGTAGAGATAGAGGTCCTGGGCGCGGAGGCGCGGGTCGAGTGAAAAGAGGATTTCTTTGGCGATGTCTACGGCGTTGGCCGCAGTGATGGCATCGTCGAACTTCATGTAGTTGCCTTCCTCGGCGGCGATGGCACCTGCGGCGATTTCCTTTTCGGTAATCGTGTCGAAGCCGTCGAAAAGGTCGGCGGTGGTATCTCCGGCGGCGTTTCGTCTGCCGTTCCATACGGCATCGTTCAGATGCTCCGAGAGGTTCTTGGCAATCTTGGCGAGAACGTGGCGCGCGGTCGGCGTAGTCATCTGACCGTCGCCTTTTGTGGCACCCGTGCCGAGAAGCGTTGAGATAGCCGAGTTAGGCTCGAAGTTGGCGACAACGGAGCCAAAGAAAGTTTCGAGGTCTCGGAACTCGATGCCGAGATTATAGTCCACGGAACGCTGAGGGTTGTAGGGCGCAAACTGCGCGTCGCCCGTAAGGTTGCCGACGCGCTCCTTGTATCTGATGCCGGGGCGCCCTGTCATATACTGGAGCGTGTCGCCGATACCGATAATGGGAAGCATAAGGAGGTCGGCGCGATACTTCACGGCGGCTTCCTGATACTCTTTGAGTGAGAAAGTGAGTTTACCTGCCATTGTGTTATGGAGATTTAAGGTTATACTTCGTTGTAGAGGGCGCGGGCCGAGTTGTAGGTATCGACAAACAGCTCGACATCATTCTTGGGTGCGTGTTCGCCGCCGGGCTTGCTGTCCTCGACAACCTGCTTCGACGGCTCCGCCGGAGTCTTGGCGAGTTTGGCCTGAAGGTCTGCGATGGTCTGTTTCTGCTCGTTGCACAGGCGGTCTTTCTCTGCGAGCGCGTCTTCGATCGCGTCGAGCTGCGCCACGGTAACCGAGGCTGTACCGTCTTTCACGGCCAGCGGTTTGTCGGCGAGGATAGCCGACAAAAACGTGTAAGTCTTTATCATTGCTGTTGTGATGGGATTGGTGTGCGCGTTGAAATCGGGCTGCCGTTCTGCTTTGGCAGAGAACAAGGCGGTAAGCGCGGCGATGAACCTGGCAAATGCGCCCTCCTTTTCTGTCTCTGCGACAGGAATATTCGGGATAGGTATTCCGGCATTTGCCATAGCCGAGGCGAGCGCGTCGGTGAGCTTCGGGGCAGGTTCATCGGCAAGGTCTGTTATTTCGTCGACGAAGCCCCAGTCGAGAGCTTCCTTTGCCGTAAGCCAGCCGCCGACTTTCATAAGATCGAGCAAGTCTTCGGTCTTGCGCTTGCACCGGGCGGCATAAAGTTGGGCGCAGTTAAGGTCGAGCTTGTCAAGGTCGGCTTTAATCTTCTCACAGTCGGCTATGAGCGTGGCGAACTGGTCGCTGTTGAGGCTGCCCCACTCGAAAAATGACATGGAACACTTGTGAACGAGATACATAGCCCCGGCATCTATGGAGATGTGGGCTGCGCCGAGCGAAGCGATGGTTGCGGCCGAAGCATTGAGTCCCACGAAATGCACATTGACATTGCCGTGGTTTCTGAAAGCGGCGGAGATAGACAGGCCGGTGGCGAGTGAGCCGCCGAGGCTGTCGATAAGCACATTTACCTGCTTGCCCTCGTTCTTGGCGAGTTCACGGTCGACAGTGGAGCGGTCGAAGTCGTAGCCTCCGACGTAGCCTTTCAGGGATATGTTGTAAGTGGTTTTCGACATGGCAAAACTAAGTTTGCCACGAAATTACCGCTGTATAAAAGGAGGGTAAAAGACACGAAAAGTCGGAGAATTTTCGTAACTTTGCAGTTATTATGGGAAATAGAGCAAGAACATTAGACCAACAAATAGCCCTGCTTCAAAGCAGAGGTATGGAAATTTCCGACATAGAGAAAGCCAAAGAGGTTCTACTTGATGTCGGATATTACCGTCTTGGATTTTATTGGTTTCCTTTCGAGAAAAGTTGTCCTGCAAATCAGAGGCGTACTCACGAATTTAAGGCAGGAGCAAATATTGATGATGCAGTAAAGCTGTATTATTTTGATTATGCCTTGCGTAATATCCTACAAAAATATATTACTCGCATAGAGGTAAATTTCAGAACCTACATTGTTTATACTATCTCCAATAAATATAGTACGCTTCCGACGTGGTTTGTGTCTTCGCGAGTAGTTGGCCGTGATTATATTTCAAGTTTTGACACGGAGGTATATACCGAAAAATTCAAACGTAATAAATTCATCGCGGCACATCATAGGAACCATATCAACGACCGATATGCTCCGGCGTGGAAAACGCTTGAGTTTATGACGTTAGGAAGCAATATCGCGCTCTATAAATCCTTGCTTGACCTTGACGATAAAAAGGCTATTGCCGAACATTTTGGAGTTACATATACCAATATCTTTGAAAATTACTTAGATGTTGTGCGTTGTGTAAGAAATACTTGCGCACACGGAGGCTTGCTATACGATATTGCCCTTTATCCACTTATTCGCAGGGGTCCGGCAAATGTAACAGGCGAAGCAAGAAAACGTCTTTATGGAGCGTTAAAAGTAGTAGGCTACTTATTAAAGCAGGTATCAGCAAATCGAGCCGCAGACTTTGAGCGAGAGGTCGAAGATTTGATAAATAAATACGCTACAACACCGGCTATTAAGGCGGTTCTTCATCAGAATAGCGGCTTTCCGAAGTTAGGGCAACAACTTTTTCTCGAAAAATTTTGTTGATTAAGAAAAAAGAAGTACCTTTGCAACATAATTAGTGCTCGTATAGGCTATGTCTCTATACCAACACTTAAAAAGGGAAAAAGAGGTCGCGGACTATGTCTCCGCGACCTCGCTCTTTTTACATATAGATTCTATACAGAAAGAGTCGCCCCGGAGGGCGACCCTAAGGAGGGAGTAAAGAGTTCAGACGCGACGGAACACATTACCGTTCGCGCCCATCGAGTAGTCCCACATGAACAGCTCGCGTCCGAAGGCTTCGTAGTCGAAGTAGTTGGCGAGTTGTCCCATCGACCTTTCGAGGTCGTAGCACTCCGAGATGATGTGCCGGGCGAAGTCTTCCTCGCTGTCCCACTCGCCGCAGTAGGCATCCTCGAAGTCGTCGAGTTCGTCGTGGAACTCCATATAATCATCGACGGCCTCCTGACTGTACTTGTCGCACAGCTCCGAATATTCGATGATATTGTCGAAGTCGTCCTCCGACATGAAGCCCTCGTTGTACCACTGGCGGGGGAATCCCTCGAAATCCTGAGCCATCAGCTCCGGGTCTTCCTCGTCGGCGTGGATCGCCTTGCAGAAGTCGATAAAATCGTCGAAGTCGTTGAAGGTGCTGAGGTCAATCCACAGACCGCAGAGCGAGCCGTCGTTGTACTTGCCGTAAGTGCCGACATAGACGGAAGGTTGGCCGTCGCAGTCGCTCTTGTGATTTATGACCGCTTCCTGAAGGTCGGCTACGGTGTAGCCCAGTTCTTCGAGTCGTTCTTCGACTCTTGGTGTGATGTCGAGTTCTCCAAAAAGTAATTTCATCTCGGTAGGAATTTGAGGGTTTGACATTGTGTTCATTTTTTAAGTTTTACGTTGCAATAATTGGGAGAGCTGCGGAAGCGGAATTGCAGACGTTATTACAAGCGGAGCGGTAAATACGACCCGTAGGGTGGAGATTTATGTAATGTTGTTTGCAATCCCGGAGGGTCAAGCCACAGGGCGTAGATGTGCGGGCGGCCCTACCTTTGCGACAGGAAAACTGAATGAACACGATATACCGAAAATGCCGGGAGGAAATTATGGAGAGCGCGACTGCAAGAGTCAAATAAAGAACACGCGGAACGGGCGGAGCCTGACCAAAAGGAACGGCATAAAGAGCGACTGCCGGGATAGCCCGAACGAGTATCTATGCCGGTGCTTACAATCTGAGCAAGTACGGCGGCGGTGTGTCGCAGTGGATATACCGTTGCGCCTATAACGACGACACCGACAGACTGCAAGGCGTTCCACATAGACGAGGCAGACCCACAACAATAACCAGGCTCGGACCACGAGGGATAACACCGCATACCGCTGACAGACGAGGGCCTGATGTCGGAAGCCGACGAAGCCATCTTAATAATGAATTAATAATGAAGTGCGACTGTGCGGCGAGGTGGTCGCTTACCGCTATAAAAAGAGTTCCCGATAACTCCACTCCCGTAGGGCTGCTGTGGCGAGTGCGTCTGCATGACTTCGGACTGCCCCGCATTTTCCCGGTGCATCGTCGGCTGCCGCCAAGACCGGGCAATCCCGCCCGACCACGAAGCCGTGCTGTTTATGTGGGACTACCCGATGGGCGCGGCCTATTGCTACGCCGTATCTGCCCCTCACTCCCTCCGTAGGGTCGCCGTTCGGGTCGGCTCGTGCCTATATAAAAACCGCCGACGCATCACGCGCCAGCGGCAAAATGAGATTGTAAACTTCAAAATCTGTATGACGTGCCGCATCACTGCGGCGTGGATTGGGATTGATGCAAAGGTTTATATGATACACGGCACCATAGACTTTATGCTGACGTGTTTAATCTCGTAGGCATATCCGGCAGGATCGCCCGACGGTACTCCCGTGCGCAGCTCGCACTCGACAGTCGGGCGCGGAGCTTCGAGCGAGCCGATAAGAAAAGAATTGCCGTTGACATCGGTAACGACAAAACCGAGACAGGCACCGAAAGGAAGTCTGCCGCCGGTATGGAACTTCAAGGTGGCGGTGTCCTCGTACCCGGCACCGTCTTTCTTTGTCTTACACTCGCAGGTCGGCTCGTCGAAGAACGGTATCGGGTGAATATCCGTAAGGATAGGCACTGCCATTCCGCAGATAGCCGAGAGGTCAACGCGCCTCGGCAGATGTCGGCAGTCAATCCAGCCGATAGCCTTTATTCCGGGAAGTATCTGAGTCGATGTTTTCATTGTTGTAATGGCGGGGAGGACAAAACGGACTTGTACGTTTTCGGGGATCTGAGGTCGGGATTATTTTTGTGAACTTTTTTTGCGCCGTTCGATGCGCCTGTATATGTCGCGCTTGCGCTGATAGCGTTTGGCGATGGCGTTCCAGTTTTTTTCGGTCATGTCGATGCCGTGCTTCTCCATGAAGGCATATATGAGATTGTCCTGACGCTGAAAGATAGCGGCGAAGCGATGCAGGGCGTTCCACATATCAATATCGAAGCGGTTGCGGATACACGCCTTTAACGCCTCGGTCGCTTTCGGGGGCAGGTAGAAATTGCTGCGGGTATCTTTTGAGCGGAAGTTCGGAAGCACGATACACACGAGGCCGGGGCCACCGACCTGCGGCATATAATCCGCCGGTGGTGTCTGCAAGAACTGTTCGAGCAGACCCCACTCCATAGAGCCGCGAATGAGGCGCACGGGATTATTGCCTCCCTGGTCGTGGATAAACCACTGGGCGAGATAATCTTCAAGTTCGAGATATAGATACATACCGATAAGAGTTATACGCAAAGTTACCGATAATCAACGTATTAGACAACTGGCAAAAGCGTGATAAAGAGGGATTTGGAGGGATAAGGCGGTACCGACACGCGATGCCCGACTTGTTCGGCAGCGATGCAAAGGAATGTGGAAGCGGCGAAGCGTGAGGTTGACAGTGTTGACACGGGAGCCACTATGACCGCGAGAGGCAGACAGCGAAGCGTAAAGCCGTTTTATTACAATACTTTATCTTCTTTTGAAAGAAAAAGTAAGTAAGTATAGTAATGGCCCGGAAGTGTCAACGGTTGGCTCTGAAAATATGTGGTCTGCCGAAAATGACTACAAGTGTCAACGATTGTCAACCGATGCAATATGGCTTAACCTGTTGGAATACAATAGGTGCTGTATTGTCAACGCCGACTTTTGCGGAACATACGCTTTTGCATTCCGGCTATCGGGGTTCGGAAAAATAAAAAAGGCCAACATCTGAGTGTTGACCTGAGAGAAATATGATGATGCCGGGCATCAGAACGGCATATCTCCCTTATTGCCGGGAGGGTCGAATAAAGAGGAAGTCTTGGGAGGAAGCGCCGGAGATGCGGAGGCGACAGCCGCAGGTTCCATATCCTCTGCGATTTCCTCCGTCTCGCTGATAATCTCGGTTTCGAGATTCAGCCCGAACTCCGCCTTGAGCATCGCATAATTGAAGCACATCGCCTTAGGGCGGTTGACTTTCAGTTTCTTCACCTGCGAGCCGTTCACGGTCTCGAAAGTATAGTCCGGCGTACCGTTTGCGAGTAGAATAGTGAAGCGGTCCTGTTTCAGACCGAGGAACGACGGGTGCGAGCGGAGATATGAGAGCATCGTACTCCAGTTGCTTCGGTTGGCTGTGGCGTTCGCCGCGCCCCTGCCGTTGAAAAGTCCGGCTACGGCTGCGCTGTTCAGATACAGCACCGGGGTAGGCTCTGCGAACACCATATCCTCTTTCATGGAGGTACTGCGGAAAGTGCGGTGCCACTTGATGCGGAAATGCGCCTTGTCGATTGCGCGGCCCTGCGTATGGAAGCCTTGCAGAGCCTCCCAGAAGTCGCCCATTTCGGAGCTTTCCTGTGCCGTCTCGTTCTGCAAGCGCATACCTGCGACGGCCACCGTGAGCAGGTCGTTGTAGCTGAACGGAAGCGACAGCACCGATTCGAGGGTGCGGAAAGCGGCAAGCGGAATAATCCAGTTGCCGAAGATACGGTCGTGTATCTTCTCCCCCTCGACAATCTTAGACAGCTCCGATTTAGTGAGGGAGTAAGCGTTGGCGAAGTTCTTCTCGAAAAGCTGCCTATGGCCGAGGACTTCGAGGGTGAGATGCGTATTGCCGAGCGAACACATAGCGACAAGATCCTCGTAAGCGTCGCGCTCCGGCTTGGAGAAAGAGGTCTTGGAGAAAGCGAGGAACAGAACACGGGTAAAGAGAGCCATGTCCTGTGTGGGCTTGTCCTGACCGCACAACGCTATCCCGGTGGAGATGATGGTCTGTGCGGCCATGCCGTCCGTGTTCTGATTCTTCTTGGTCTGACCGCCTCCGCCCCACAGACCTTTAAGATATGCGATTTTACGCACATCGAGGTCGTTCTTGTACTCGTCGAAAACGACGAGCGAGTTGACCGCCTGACTGACACGGTCGTTCATGGCCGGAACCGAGGTAACACCGAGGTTTGGAGGGTCTACGCTGTGGATAAAGAACGACTGGAGCGAGGTTGCAAGGGTTGTCTTGCCCGTGCCTTTCTCTCCGAAAAGGTTAAGTATGGGGAAATGGCGTGTGCGGTTGAAGATAACATCGCGGTACAGAGTGGCGAGCAGATAGCAGAAAGCGATTTTGGCGTTGTCGCCGAAAACACTGACGAGCTGCACGGCGAAGTCGTAGAGCTTTATGCCGCTGCGGTTTTCATGTATGAAAAGCCGCTCGAACTGGTATATTTCGGGGTTGTTCTCGTACATTTTCGATGTGGCCGGGATATAGAATGACTTTGAGGGGGCGGTTTCCACGATGCCGAGATCATCGACGGCCAGGAAGCGGTCGCCGTTAAAAACGCCGTTGCCGAAAGCGAAGAAGCCGTTGATGCCGTCCCAGCCCATCTTGCGGACCCGCTCGGCTGAGCGAGTGCCGCGATACAGATATTCCTTGACGTTGTTGAGCTTGTCAATCTTGGCGCGCCATATATAATTGCCGACGGAGCCGACACGTTGCTGAAAGGTGGTAAGCGAGCAAAGTTCGGACTCCCTGAACTCAATCTCGACCGCCTCGTTGAATTTGTTTACCATACGGAACAGGCGTGTGCCGTTGGTTTCGTCCTTGATATGGTAAAGGGATTCAAGATAGAAATTGGAGAGCCTGACGGCCTCTCCCTCGTCGTCGTAAGTATAGAAGCAGTTGTCTATGATGTTCAGATTGCACTGGCGCAGAAGTTCTTTCTTGCGCTCGATGTCGTTCTTAGGCTCGCGCCTTGCCTCGCGTTGCCGGGCTTCCCCTTTGGCACGGCTGACAGCACCTTTCCACGATTTGACCGTACCGTGGATAGCGGCGAGAGCGTCGATGCAGCTGTCGGCCACGGTCGCATCTTTGACATGGCGCAGCAGGTCTGCGACTTCGGAGATAATGATGCGTTCCTCCGCCAGCGAGGAAGAAGCGGCGAATTTCTTCTCGGCGAGCCACAGTATAAAAGGCTTTTCAGGAATGGCGGCGTAAATCTCCGGCGAGAGAATGTATTCGTCGGCATCGTTCTTGTGTAGAATGACGCTGCCGACTTTCTCCTTTGGTATAGCGGCGATATCCTCGTCGGAGAGAGTGATTTCCGCACGTTCCTTTGGTTTTACACCGGCTTTCCTGGCTTCATCGCGCCTTTGTTCGAGAAGGTCGGCTTTTGCCGCTTCGAGTTCGTCTTCGGTTATCGGCACAAGCACAGGTTCTTCGACGAAGGGCAGCTCGCGCACCGTAACGTCGAAGCCCCGGCGCACAGCCTCGGCACCGTTAGCCATAACGGCCTTGAAACCGGGTCCGAAAGGCTCGTCTTTCGGAGGGTCCGAGTCCGGGATAAAGCAGACTGATTGAGTCAACTTCATCAGTCTGTCGAACTGTGCGGCACTCCACGCTGTGCCGAGAGTGGCGACAACATTCTCCATGCCGACGGACTGGAGGCGCAGAACATCGGGAGCGCCCTCGACGATATTGTAGAAAAGAGCGTCGCGGCAACGGCTCGCCCTGTCGATGCCGAAAATGGCCTCTCCCTTAGTGAATATCATCGAGTTTGACGAGTTAATATACTTGCCGACATTATCGGCCTTTGCGTCGCCGAGATAGCGGGCAGTAAAGGCTATGACGCGCCCGAATCGGTCGCGGATAGGGATAACGAGGCGGTTGCGGAACAAAGTATAAATCCGACCGCTCTTTTTATCCCTCTGAAAGATGCCGGACTGCACGAGCAGATCTTCGGAGACAGCTTTGCTCTTGCAGTATTCCATAAGCAGATTGCCGTCTTTGGGGGCGAGTCCTATGCCGCAGGTTGAGCAGAATTGCTCCGGCCATCGGGAGTAGGCATACTCACGGGCGCCCCGCGCCTCGTCGTTCATGTCGACACGCAGCTGTTCCCGGAAAAACTGATGCGCTACGGCGACGGCGCCTAATATCGACTCGCACAGTTGCGCCGCCTGTCGTTGCTCGTCGGTCTGTTCCTCCTTAGAGTATTCGATATGTATGCCGTTGGCTTTGGCGATTGCTTCGACGGCCTGTTGGAAGTCCATGCCCTCCTTTTCCTCGTAGAACTTGATGCCGTCGCCCCCACGGTGGCAGCTGTGGCAGTACCACAGGTTTTTGCCGGGCGATATGGAGAACGAGGGAGTGTTCTCGGAGTGAAAGGGGCAAGAGGCGAACATCGTGGAGCCACGTCGGCGGAAGTTCAGCCCCCACGACTTCAACACGTCCTCGATGTCAAGACCTTTTACAGCCTCTATCGTCTTGTTGCTTATCATATTTCTTTTGCTTTATCCCAGCAGTCGATTATCGACTGGCCGGTGTATTTCAGTCTGCGCGGATTGCTGTTGCAGGGAGATATAAGACCCATGCGGCGCAGTTTGCGCAGGGTCTTATGGCAGATGCCAAGTTCGGCACAAGTCCTCTTAACTGAAAATACACCGTAGGGGTCGCATTTAGGGCGGGATTCAATCATGGTTACGGATTGGTTGCGGCAGGTTCTTCAACAAAGATGCGCTCTCCTGCCTCGCTCTCTATTATTTGTTTTGCGTGTTCGGGTATGCGACAGGCCATGCACTTCCAGTTAAAGAAAGTCTGCCTCCTTACACCGGCACGTTTGGTTACGTCGGTTATAAACTCGACCCTCTCCCAATATGTGAGCGTGTCGAGAAAGGCGTTAAGCTGCGTCGCCTCCATGTGTTTGATATCGTTGTTTGTCATTACGTTCAGCGTTTTTTAATCGGATTGGCGGTTACATATCTTACCGCGTCAAGTTCATGCTGCCTTTTTGACTTCACAGGGTTTTGTCTAACCCATTCGATCAGGTCTGCGTAGTCGAAGTAAATGTATTTTCCTCCGGGTTTGTAATGAGGAATCGCTGCGGAAGCAGTAAGTTTATATAACTGACTTTTGGATAGTCCGAGAAAAAGGCTGGCTTCCTCCAACGTAAGCACCTCTTTTGTCGAATAGAGTTTAGCGGCGATAGATTCGATACGCTCGTTTATTGCGTCAACTCCACCCAGAGCTTCAAGTCTGTTCTCAAAGTCTCGGAGCCGGGCATTGAAATCTTCAAGCTGTCTGTTTTTTGTCATATGCGATATGATTTTGAATTTGGCGCAAAGATAAGAGATTTGCTGCCTAAGCATAAGACATTAACCTTGACATTAGCCCGGTGTCAAGGTTAATGTCAAGGTTTTAAGTTTCAGAACGTTGTTGTTGAATCGTTTTCTGTCATACTTGCTACTTGGCGTACACCCTTTCGGATTGCGACAGTAGTTGCGGAGTTTTCGGTCTTTGCCTCTGCCAGAGCCGAGGATAAGGCCGAACGGCTTAACGGTGCGTCTGTGGCAGAAGAAAGTATAAGTCTGTTAACAGCAACCACTTTCTGCCAGTCACGTTCGATAAGGCGAACATTGGCGAGTTCATCGAAAAACACGGCCACGCGCCTATTATTTGCCGATTTGATAGGCTTTGCCACTTGACAGTCCAGTAGTGCTGAAATATCATCAACTGATATTTCACCCTTGAATATCTGAACTTTGATAGCGAGGACAGCGAGGGCGGCCTTTTGAGCCTCTGAAAGAGAGGCCATAAAGTGCGGTTTTCCTTCTGTTGTTTCTGTTGGACCAGCCCTCCCAGTATTGAGCTCGTTTATCATTTGCTCGGCATCAGCATGAGAGAATCTGAGTTTTGCAAAGTAATCTCTCACAAGGTCAGGACGAATATTGAAAAGGTCGCTGATGATACCTGTTGCAGTTTCATGGGCATTTCGGCCCGCAGCACAGACGGCATCAGTGTAACGATGCCCGTTCAGGAAGTCGGTCGTGAAGCGGCTGTAAAGTTTGCGACACTCGACAACCTCTTTACGGTAGATTGTATAGGCTTTATTGAGCAGATGATAAAGCCTTTCAGTGATGTTTCCGTTGCAAGAGGCTTGCCACGGACATTTTTGGGGACAATTACCCAAAAAGAGAGAACGGTAGGTTTCCGTTGTTCATAGCGATTCTTATTTATTTGATTGATTTCATATTGTCTATAGTTTATCTAAACGACCATCTTGCAGATAAGGCAAAAGCTCCCGTATCTTATCTACCGTCCAATCCCACCATCTCAAAGTCTGCATTTGTTCTATCATATCAGGACTGAACCGCTTTCGTATCTCTTTTGCAGGGACACCACCCACAATAGTATAGGGCGGCACATCTTTTGTCACAACAGCCCTCGTGCCAACAATAGCCCCGTCACCGATATGGACACCAGCCATAATTACGGCTTCATATCCTATCCACACATCATTGCCTATCACGATGTCGCCTTTGTTGTCCCAAGCGGAAGCCACATCAGCCTTATCCAATTCCCATTCTTCATAAAACAGCGGAAACGTGTAAGTTGATAATGATCTCAGAGTATGATTGGCGCAGTTGAACAGGAACTTTACGCCGCAAGCAATAGAACAGAACTTGCCAATTATCAGCCGTTCATGGTTAATGGGATAATGATACAATACGTTGTTTTGCTCAAACTGACGAGGGTCTGAAACAAAATCATTGTAAATGGTATAGTCGCCTATTTTGATAGACGGGTCTTTTACGACAGCGTTCAAATAAACGGTTTGCGTGTCACCCTTACGGGGATATATTTTGTTCATCATAACTTTCAGCTCTTAGTATTGTTTATATTTAAGATAAATAACGGATTGTGTACCAAGCAATATCACATATAAGTATTCCACTGCCCAATATGTCGCTAACGGAACATCACAAGAATCTAATCCCCATAAACAGAATAGGTAAGCAATCGTAGTTGTTACTTGAAAAATAAATACCGTCCGTGTCGCTCCCGTTCCCGTTGCAGCATTAAGATAGACATAACCGGGTAATGCAAAGAAGTAATTTAACAGCATGACAAGAAAAGGCAACCATGCAAGCTGTATGATAACGGGATTATCCGTATATGCTCCTATAATGGACTGGTGAAAGAACAAAGCAAAAGCAATCAGTGGAATGCCTGTTGCATATCCTAAACGGATAATTTTATGGCAAAGCGGAAAAACTTTTTTCCTTTCACCTGCGCCAATCAGATTACTCACCAAAGAACTTGTGACACCAGCCAACGCATTGACAAAAACGGAAAATAAGGCGGAAACACTTCTTACAATGTTAGATACTGCCAATTCAGTTTCTCCCAAACGTTCGATAGCCACGAAGAACAGAAACCAAATAGCTACACTTGTAAAGAACTGGAGCATACTCCATACAGAGATAGAAAATACCTCTTTCAATACCGTTATATCAATATGCCAGTATAAGCCATATGCTTTTTTATCAAAGTGCTGAAACATATATGCAGTCAATACCGCCAGCGAACACGTTTCAGCAAATGAAGAAGCAATAGCCGCTCCCGATATGCCCATATCAAAGCTGAATATCAGGAGCCAGTTTAGCGGAATGTTTACCAATACGCCAGTGAAAGCTGCCAAATTCAGGGCCTTTGTCTGTGTAATGCCAACCAAAAACGAACGTAACGCAAGGAATGGGAAAGAGAACAATAATCCCCAAATACGCCAATCCAAATAGCGTATAACCGCATTATAAACATCATCCGAAGTTATCAGATGTTTCAACAGAACGGGAGAAAATATTTTGGATAGCAGACAGAGGAGTACCGCCAGTATTAACAAGAAAAACAATCCCTGAAAGAACGTCTTTCCCGTTTCTGCATACCGCTGTTCTCCGTTACGGCAGGCAATTACCACTTGCAACCCCAAACTGAACCCGAAGCCGAGCATATAAATTGCCAAGAACCATATTCCAGCAAGGGCTGATGCGCCCAGTTCCACATCACCCACGTGCCCCAAGAATAAGGCATCAGTAATGTTTATCAGTTGTTCGATAAGGATGCTCATCATTACAGGGAAAGCGATGAGCCAGATTTTCTTATAGGTGTAATTCATTTGTTCAAACCAATATGAAACGACAAGCCACACTGCCGGTAGCAGCGTAACGAGTGCTTTAGTAACTATATAAGGGAATATTGGCAATGCAACATATGACAGACTTGATATAAGCCCGTCAGTTGCTCAATAGCAAGCTTTTAGAGTGCTATTCGTTGAGCGTAGCTATATGCACAACTGCCATTTCATATTGATGAACTATTCTGAATCAGTAGAATAAGATTGCAAAGTTAACCATTTTTATCGGAATCTCCAATTTGATTTCGCCAAATCCTGTTTTCTTAAAAAATCAGCTTTATCAGCTTTATCAATTCTATTACTCAAAAGCCGAATCAAGTAGGGAAACGGCTTCTTCTTTCTTGCTGTTTATGACTTTGGCATAAATCTGCGTTGTCGCAACGCTTGTATGGCCCAGCAGTTTGCTTGTCGTGTAAATGTCTGCGCCCATTGTCAGCTCCATCGTGGCGAAGGTGTGGCGGCTCACATGGAAAGTTACGTGTTTATTGATACCGGCCTCCTTAGCCCAATCGTCAAGCACTGTCATGTTCTTTGAAAGCGGAGGGAAGATATATTCGTCCTCTTCGGCGTTGCCTCGCTCCGGCATCCATCTGAGAGCCTGACGGCTCAAAGGAATGGATAGAGGGCGGCGAGTCTTGAACTGCGTTATTTTGAGGTACATCTTGCCTCCGGCAGTAACGACGTGTTTCCACTGGAGGCTGCGCACGTCGCTTATGCGAAGTCCGCAAAAGCAGGAAAAAAGGAATGCCCCCTTGATGTCGGGACGGCGGCACGGAGTATCAATCAGCTTCTTCACTTCCTCGACACTCAGGAACTCGCGTTCGTAGGTGGTGCCTTTGAGATGGGAACGGTCAAGAGCAAGCATGGGATTGGTCGGCATGATTCCTTCCTCTACCGCTACATTGAAAGCGGCTTTGAGACAGCGAAGGTAATTGTCGACAGTACCGTTGGTGAGTTTCGTTTTCTTGTAGGTTACATAGTCGTTCATCAGGTAGATCATAAAGTCGGTGAGCCACTGATGGTCGATGTCGGCGAGGGTTGCATCCTTTCCTCCGTCGTAGCCCTCGATTACGAATATCATAGTGCGCACCCATCGTTTCGCGCCGCGCTTGCCCTTGTTTACCTGCCTGTCCTGATAGATTTTCAGCCAGTCCACAAGGCGCATCTTGTTCCGCAGGTCTTTCTTTATACCTGCCGCGCCATTTGTAATCTGGAGTATGCGCTTGGCCTTGATTGCATATACCGCCTCCATAGTCTGCTTGTTCTGCAACTTGGCGGCCTGGTCGGTCTCCGGCACGAGATAGAGTTTCAGATAATCGTAAGTGCGTCTGCCGTTCACATTGATTGCAAGATATACCGAGACACTTCCGTTGGCGAGTTTCTTGAACCGAATCCTTACCGGCTCTTTTGACTTGCTGTTGCGCTTCAGCTCTGTTGTGACTGCCTGAACCTGAGTCTCGGCCCTGCGCATTGCCCGAAACTCCTTATAGTGGTCGGTGTCGTCGAATACGTTTTTAGGCTCACGTGCGCTTGGTCTCGGAATATAGGTACCGTTGCGCAGTTCTTCCTCACGCTCTCTCTTGACGGCTTTTGCTTTTGCCTTGATTCGCTTGACCTCGGCTTCGGAGGCATCCGCAGGGGCATAAAGGTAAAGCGGCTCACAACAACGCTGTTCGCTGTTCTCTCCGTAATGGATATATAGATAAAAGGATTTGTCGCCGTTGCGTAGAAGGCGCCATGCGAGTAGCACCTTGAATTTATGCTTGACCTTTTTCTCGGTCTTTTCTTCCTCTGCCACACTTTCTTCAGTGGTAGGCTTCACGATTTCAGCCATACGTTCCTCACGAATGGCATTTGCGCGCTGCATGACGGCGGCGTTCCCTTCGTCATCGCCCGGAGTGGTGTAGAGCTTAAGGAACTCATACTTGCGCTCACCACGGAAATAGATGTCGAGATAAAGCGACTGGCGGCCGTCCTTGAGGTCTTTGGCACGTACAGTCACCGGCTCGCGTGATGCGCGTCTTGCCTTGACACGGGCTTTGGCGGTCTTCTCGTCGGCAGGGGTCTCGACTTTGGGAGCCGGGGCAGCAGGAGCGACATCGGCCTCTCCAAGTTCCGCGAGTCTTTCGCGGCGCACGTCTTCGGCCATGCGCATAGCTTCGGCATTGGCGAGAACGGTATCCTCGTCTGTGCCGGGGTGGATGTAGAGTTTAAGAAATTCATACTTGCGCTTCCCCTTGAAATATATGTCAAGGTAGATAGAGCGGCACCCGTCGGCAAGGTCCTTGAAGCGTATTCTTACAGGCGACTTCTTCGCCTTTTCGGAGGGAGATTTCATAGTCATACAGATTTGTTACCGAGTACAAAGTTACAAAAAATATTTGTATTTGTTACTATATAGAGAACCAAAAACGCACCAACAAACCAAATATTTTCTGCAAACAACGCTAACAATAACAAACAAGTGCCAAAACCTATATTTTGCAACGCTCTGATATAAAGTATATTTATTGGCAGTTATTAGCACTTGTTATTATATTATTTTGTAACGTGGGCTTCTGCAGTTGCCATCCGACATGAATAGGGCAATGCGAGAAGCCTCTGCTTGTAGGACGGCAACCGATACAGATTCCTACGCTTGCTATATAAACCAATCTGATGCCAACGAGAGGATGACCGCGGCGTTCACTGGTAAAGGCTAACAATTCCACGTCATATGTCACATAATATTTTTCTTTTTAATTACAGAGACATATTCATATCACGAAAATCAGGCTTTCGGTTTATCGTCAGACTATGGCTCATTATTTTATCTGGATCGGTTTCAATTCCGTCTAGTGCCGATGACTGGGCACAAGCACCATCGCAATTTGAGTTCTTCCTGTATCCACCAAGCGGCAATCCTCCCGAAGGTGCTGAAATCGGTAAATTCTGGTATATAAAAGTCAAGGATGACGAAAGGAGTAATCTTCCTGATAAACTTGAAATTCCTTCTTATTATATCGGACTGGATGAATACGGCGACCGGGATGAGTCCGGCAGGTATTACAACTTGCCCGTATATGTCATTCATGACTTAGCCGGATGCAATTTTTCTTATGTCAGCATACCTGCTTCTATAAAGCAAATTGGCGACAACAGTTTCATTAATTGCACGAATCTTAAGTCTGTTGTCATTCCCAACAACGTCAATGAGGTCGGAATGCGCGCTTTCTGAGGTTGTATTTATAACCATAGAACAACCAAAACTAATCAGAAATATCCGAGTGTAAATCT
>ERZ837910.422-NODE-422-length-66308-cov-6.978763_pt1 | contig 66308 bp, 65 predicted proteins | sample MGYA00519940_ERZ837910 | MGnify/ENA primary metagenome ERZ837910 (study PRJEB31850, sample SAMEA3708825) | human gut metagenome | biome: human gut; feature: human-associated habitat; material: faeces | place: China | collected 2014 ... | reverse complement strand
CATCTGACTTTTAATCAGAGGGCCAGGGATTCGAGTTCCCTCGAGCGCACCAAAAGGACGATAAATCGTTGAACTAAACGGTTTATCGTCCTTTTTTTGTTTTATACGGGCTTTTTGAGCTTGTACCTATGATTTTTTCAAAAATTTTAGAGGTCAGAGGTACAAAAATGAAGAAGATTCAGAAGAATGCAGCCCGATTTGATAATCTAAAGCAAGATTTTTTGGACGATAAGAAGTATTCTGGCACAGCAGAAGCCACGTTGAACGGCTATCGATATGATATTACACGGTTTTTGAAGTTCCTGTCAGATGAGCAGTTAGCCGTGAATGAAGCAGGATTCAAACGGTATGTTATCCACTTGACGGATAGCGGAATGACCGCAAACAGCGTCAACCACTATATCCGTTCGGTGAAAGTGTTCCTTTACTGGTGCATGGAGCAGGACGAAATAGCACCGTTCAAAATCAAGATGGTAAAGGCACAAGAAACCATCAAGGACGTTTACACGCAGGAAGAACTTTGTGCACTGATTCAGCCGCCAAAACGTGAGGACAGCTTTGTTGTCTGGCGCAGTTGGGCTATCATCAACTTTATTTTGGGAACAGCAGCACGAGAAGCAACAGTCTGTGAAATGCAGATGCAGGATATATCTTTTGATGACCGAACGATTACATTTCGGCATCTAAAGAATAAACACGTTCAACTGCTGCCAATGTCGGAAGCACTGGCAAGCTGTTTGAAGAAGTATATTTCCCTTTGGCGGCAGGATGCAGACGAAACGGCGTATCTATTCCCCTCTTTCTACGATGAGCCATTATCCACAAATGCACTGAAACACAGTCAAGCCCGCTACAATCGCAGCCGTGGCGTTGAAAAGACCAGTGTTCACCTGTTGCGGCACTCCTTTGTAAAGAACTGGTGTATGTCTGGCGGTAATGTGTTCAAGCTGCAAAAGGTGTTAGGACACAGCACCTTGACCATGACACAGCATTATGCTAACCTGTATTCAAACGACCTGCGAGAAGGATTTGATAGCCACGCTGCACTGGATGGATTGCAGAAAAAGCGGCGTACTGCTATTACAAAGACAGCAAAGCGGAGGTAAGCCAGATGCACAGTAGCTACTTTGTCTTGAAGAATAAGGAAGGAAAACAGGCGGAGCAGCTTGTAAAAGACTATCTGACAGACAGGGGCTATACGGTACAGGATGTGAGCGAAGAACAGGATAATTACCAAAATGACATTGACTTTATTGTGCAGAAAGACGGACGCACAAGCAAAATTGAAGTCAAGCTAGATACCCGGTTAGCCGAAACACAGAACATTGCCTTTGAAGATGTGTTCTATCTAAAAGATAAGGAAACAGGGCAGACAGAAACACGAGAGGGCTACTATCATTATTCACAATGTGACTTCTTGATTTTTGTAAGTCCTGCTGATAATAACTTGTACATGGTACATTTTCGCAAGCTGAAAGAAAATGAGATTTCTTTGGAAAACTGCTTTAAGTTTGTGAAGTTCTACTCTTATACTGACAGATGCCAAAAGGGAATGAGGGTTATTCCTATCAGCACACTAAAGGAAAAAGAGCTGTTGAGTGTCTTTTCTTACCAGTGAAACATAGCTGCCCGGCGGGGCAGCTACAATCTAAAAATGAATAGAAGGCTGCTGCACACGGTTAAATGCCAGTGCAGCAGCCTTTTTTCATATCTTGATATCAAATTTTCTTGACAGCAGAGCCTTTTGTGCTGTGATTCTTTTCAGATGGACTATTTTTGCTAGATTTACCAGAAAAGTCCACCGTTTCTTTTCGGGCTGCAATGTAAGAAACCAAGTCGTAAACCAGCCGCTTCTCCTGCTCGTTCATGTCCCGGAGAACAATCTGTTCTTCTGATTCAAGGCCTAAAATATCATCGGTTGTCGTATGAAATAGCTGTGCAAGGGCTACAAGGTATTGTGCCGTTGGTGCAGAGAGTTCCATTTCCCAAGCGTTGACGCTGGCTCGTGTGACTCCTAGTTTTCGGGCAAGGGCAGACTGTGAAAGTCCGGCATTCTCCCTTAGACGTTTGATGTTGTCCGAAATCATGTTCTCGCCTCCCTGCAATTACTTTACTATACACAAGATGATAATAAATTATCCAAAAGTGTATAGTTTTGTTGACAATCAGAAAGGCAAAGCGTACAATTGGAATACGGACGTTCTGCTATCACAGGAACCCGGTGTTGGCGAGAAATTCAAATGAGAAAGGACTCACAGGAAAATGAAACAGCGTGCTTTTTTAGCTATTGGAACAATCGTGCTTTGTGCCGGACTGCTTGCAGGGTGCGGAAAAGTCACAAAAAGTGTGGAGATTAACTACGGCGAAACATACAAAATTGAAGATGAAAAATTAGAAGGCAAAGAAAATTTGACGTGGGAAAGCGCAGACGCTGAAATTGTCGAGGTTGCGGATGATGGCACAGTGACTGCTAAAGCACCCGGCAAAGCTAAAGTTGCAATCAAAGAGAACGGAAAATCAGTTGGGGAATATACGTTTAATGTGTCGATTGTCCCGATTGAACAGATTATTTTCTCGTCGGATACTATCGAAGTGACAGATGGTGACACCGTTGCAGTGAAATATACCCTGCTCCCGCAGAATGCAAGCGACTACGGCATCACATGGACATCGGCAGATGAAACTATCGTAAAAGTGCGTAATGTAGATGAAGTAAAACTGATAGCACAGTCTGAAGGAAAGACTACCATTATTGCAACCACAGATAACGGGGTGACAGCGCAGTGCGCGGTTGAGGTTGTCCCCAAAAGTGCTTATGAACAGTTGACAAAAGATGAGAAGGAATTTGTGAACGATATTCTGCCGATTATGAGTAATTTTAAGAATCCTGCTTCAGTTCGATTTAACGCTATTTATAAGCTGTTCGATGGAAATTACACTTTAGATGTAGCGGCTCAAAATGGCTTTGGTGGCAACACCGTAACTACTTATATGTTTGATGCAAATTTGAATTATTTCCTGAAGATGGATAACTACAAAGAAACAAAGGGTAATATGAATGCAGACCTTGTAACACAGGCGGTGCATGAAAAACTGGGCTACTGATAATCTGTCCCTATAATATAAGAGGAAATCATAATGGAGTATCATTTTACAGGAACAGGTGCGTCACCGGATTTTACCTTTATTGCAGATGCAATTGTTGATAGTGTAGGCAATAGGATTTTCTATTCTACAATCAAAAAAACTAAAATTAAAGTCAAAAGCAACACAGCAGTATTGTTGATTACAACAGTAGTCGAGGGCGTAAAATCCGAACACGGCTATTCTATACGGAAATCAGATGAAGAAGCGCTGAAAGCTGCAATTGCGGAAATAGGGTTGAATGTTGCAGTAACCAAGAGACCAAAGCTTAGGATTCATTTCAAAAAGAAAACGGTTGTAGTACTTCTAGTTCTTGCCTTTGCTATTGGATGCGGTACCGCATGGCGTGTTAACAATGCCAACAATGAGAAAATACGTGCCCAAAAGGAAAATGCGGTCAATACAATTATTGAAATTGCAAAATCGTATGCGTTGGAAGATGTTTCTGTTGAACTGAGAGATATTGAGTTCGATGGGTACGAGTGGTATTATGCAGATATAACTTGCTCAAACTGGGGACAGCTTAAACCGCGTCAAATGCTGAATACATATCAAAAAATGGATGATTCTGTTGATTCTTCCGATTTGAGAGTTGGCAAGAAAAAATGGGTTTCATTAGGCGATATTCATTCTGGCGGTGATACTTATGTTGTTTATGCGTCTTCAAACACAGTGAAAAAGAACAGCGATACGATATATGATGATTATGAACATTCTGAAACGCATTTAAGCGTATCAAATCGTGGCTCTAGTTCTACGTCTGGAAAAACATCAACTTCCAACAATAAGGACAGTTACGGTCACACGAAAGGCGATGCGTTTGCGATTGCTGAAAAAGCGGTTAAAGGTAAGCTGAAGTCACCTTCGACGGCTAAGTTCTGCTCTGTGACAGAAGCCACGATTGGATGCTCTGGCAACACATGGGTTGTTCGTGGTTGGGTTGATGCTCAGAATGGATTCGGTGCAACAGTCCGAACACAGTTCGCTGTTACATTTACCTTTGCAAGCAAGGATATGTATTCACTTGACTCGTGCATTGTAACTTAATAATCTAAGCGCAAGACCGCAGACGGAACAAAAGCCGCTTGCGGTCTTTTCTTGTTTAGATGTATATTTTGGCAAAACAGAGTATACTTGCCTATTACATCCCAAAAGCCGCTGTTGTTGTAAAAATAGACTTTGTTTTAGATTTGTTTTTCAAAATGTAAATAAAGTTATTAACTTAATTTTTACATTGAGATACAATAAGGGTGGAGATAATCACAGGATGAAAGGACAGGCTTACAGTATGGCACACATTGCTTATGTACGAGTTTCCACCGCTGAACAGAACGAGGCGCGGCAGATTGAAGCACTCAAGAAACACGGCATCGACAAGTGGTACACTGAAAAGGTCAGCGGTAAAAACATGAACCGCCCACAGCTTAAAGCTATGTTGGACTATGTGCGAGAAGGCGACACGGTTTATATTCACGACTTTAGCCGCCTTGCACGTTCTACAAAAGACCTTTTAGCTATTGTAGACCAGTTGCAGGAAAAGGGAGTACACCTTGTATCTAACAAGGAGAATCTTGATACAAGCACTTCAAACGGCAGATTGATGCTAACAATGATTGCAGCCATCAACGAGTTTGAACGTGAGAATCTGCTGGAACGTCAGCGGGAAGGAATTGCAATCGCCAAAGCAGAAGGCAAGTTCAAAGGCGGACAGGTCAAGCGAATTGATGATAAGACTTTCTGTGCAGCGTATGACCGTTACCAGCACCGGGAACTTAACAAGACGCAACTTGCAGCAGAATTGAGAATCAGCCGCCCGACACTGAATAAGTTGCTAAAGGACAAAGGACTGTCTTAATACCACGCACCCCGCAAGGGGTGCTTTTTTGTCGGAAACATACTCCCCCGCCCAAAAACAAACCCTGCACAAATTTTTGTTAAAATGACGTGGTAGCCGTTCAATCTGTATTCGGAGAAAAAATCATGACCGATTTAATTTATACCCGGTTTGTGTTCATAGCACAGAAAAAACAAAACGATATACGATATAATGATGATATGAATAAATACAGAAAAAAGACAGCAAAGATTAACAAAAGATTAACTTTTTGAACTTTTTGTAAAGAGGTTGACTTTTGGAATTTTTAGCGATACAATAGATAGCTGTCGCTTTCATAATTAAACATAGCTACGTAAAATATTTTTCAAAAGTCCTTGACTGTGGCTAGTTTTTGAGGTATAATATCGTCAGAACAGACAGATGTTCAGAAAGGTTTCGGATTGACTGCTCGGCGGAATGTGCCGGAGTGTTTTAATATAATGAATTGATGAAAAGGGGGGAATAATACGAAGAAAGTTGTATAGAAGTATCTTGAAATCCCTGATTATAGGGAGTGGTCAGCGGGCATCTATCTTATAGATGCTCCGTGCGGAAAAGGTAAGAGCACCTTTATCTTTAAGACGCTCTATCCTTATGTCCACCAGAATGGCAAGCGAATGTTGGTGTTCTCCAATCGACTGGCATTGAAAGCCCAGCAGGAGCACCAAGCGTTTGGCACAGATATAGCTTGCATGACTTACCAGAAGGTGGAATACAATGTCTATCAGAATGGTTTGTGGACAGTACAAAATTCTGTGCCCGATTTGATGCAGCTTGTTGAACAGGAGTTCAATTACATCGTTTTAGATGAAGCGCACTACCTGTTTCAAGATGCGGCGTTCAATCGGAGAACTTCAACCATTTTTAAAATGATTGAGCGCTTTCGAAAGAGCAAAGTTATCATCATGCTATCTGCAACGGCTGACTTGCTGAAGAAATATTTTTCAAGCAAGATAACAGCCACATATACAGCAGATGCAGATTACAGTTACATTGAATCAGTGTCCTATTATACTAAGAAAGACACGCTTTTGAAAATCTTAGATAATATTCCCGCAAACGAAAAAGTTATCGTTTTCGGTGACAACAAAGAACGCTTGCAGGAAATGAATCGGAGATACCCAGATAGTGCGTATCTTTCCAGTGATAATAAGGAAACTAGTCCGGTATTCAACGAGATAGTTCAAAATGAACGCTTTGAATGCAGAATGCTCTTCACTACAAAAGTTCTCGATAATGGCGTAAATCTAAAAGATAAAGCTATTAAGCATATCATTGTCGAATAGACTGATATGGTCGAGTTCATACAGTGCTTGGGCAGAAAGCGCGTTCAAGATAAAAAAGATACTGTTAAACTGTACTTCTATGATAATTTTTCCAAAATAGCAGGACTATATAGCTGCCTTGCAATGCAGATGCAAGTAGCAGCAGAATATTTTCAATTAAGCGAAAATGGTCTGATAGATGACTTTAAGAATAAGTATCGACTAGCGCCTCTTCCGAATTTCTTTGATAACAAGTCAGACTTGGTTTTTCCGACTTATTACAAAGCAGCGGATGATTATGAATTTTGCCGTTCGATTACAAAGAAGGAAACTTCCTTGCATCAACAAGTGTCGATAGCTTTGCAAAAGAACGCAGTTCATTATGAAGAGGCAGAAAGGCATTACACCTTATTGACCTATCTGGAACAGAACATAAACAGACGTTTTTTTAAATCCGATAGAGAAGAACTGATAAAGCAGTTTAATGTTCGTGACGAGTATCGATTACAACGAACAATCGGTGTCCTGAATCAGTACTTGATTGAAAATAATATCATGTACAAACTCCAAAAAGGTCAAACAGACCGAAACGAGGGACGAAAAACCTACTGGGTTATTGTTCCGAGAACGGGGTGACAAAAAACGTGCAGACCCCTCCTATAAGGGTACTGCATGATTTTTGTACAAGATAATACTCCCACATTCTAGTACGCCCGCCGTGGTAGCCCCTAAAGCGGACAAAGGCGGGCGGACGAGTAGCAAAGCAGAAAATCCGAATAAGAGAGCCTATCGACTTTATACAAGCTGATAGGCTTTTTCTATTTTATTGTACTCATGATAGCTTGTCATAGGAGTTTTGATCTCAAAATGATTGAGAAGCTTGATACTGTTGCGGGTGTCTTCCGCAGCGATCAGATCCACTTCCTTCAGAACACGGAGCACGCGAAGCGTAATATCCTCCAGATTTCCGATTGGCGTGGCACATAGATATAATTTACCACTCATATTTTTCTCCCTTCTGCAATCATCTGTTTTTCATTTTTTATTTGCGATCTTTTTAAATCATATCGTACATTTCCAGAATGTCCTTTGTATAGACTCCCGGCTTCTCATACACGATCAGCGGTCTTTCCACAGTAATCCGGGAATTGCCGCCTTTCAGGGCTTCTATGAGCACCATATTAGGCTCCCTGTCAATGTATGGATAAACAAGCTGCATACGCTTAGGCTCCAGCTTATATTTCGTCAAAACCTGCATAATTTCTGTCAGTCTGAACGGTCTGTGTACCATGTAAAAACGTCCACCCTGCTTTAACATCTTTGCACTCTCACGCAGGATATCATCCAGATCGCAGAGAACCTCATGCCTTGCAATCGTCTTGGCACTGGCATCATTCTGGATTCCATGCTGCCCGATCATATACGGCGGATTTGTGGTAATCACCTCAAACGAACCTGCACCGAACCGCGCGGAGGCATCTTTGATATCCCCGGTTACAATATCGATCCTGTCCTGCAAATGATTGTAGGCGACGCTTCGCGCCGCCATATCTGCACTCTCCGGCTGAATTTCCAGACCGGTAAAATGTTCCCCTTTGGTCTTTGCCTCCAGCAGAATTGGTATGATCCCGGTTCCGGTACCCAGATCCAGTGCCCGTTCCCCGGGCTTTACTTTTGCAAAGCCGGACAGCAGCACTGCATCCATGCCAAAACAGAACCGGCCCGGATCCTGAATGATCCAGTAGCCGTTTCTATGAAGTTCATCCAGTCGTTCATGACTGTGGATTGTCACCCCGTTTTTGTTCTCCACGTTCGTTGTTTCCACCCTGATAATTCTTTCTGTCGTAGTTTCGATGCCGCCGGAAATTCCGCTCTCCGCGGTATTCGCGTTTTTCTCCGCCCCCGCCACTGTTTTCACGGTCTGCATTCTCGCCGCGGTCACGATTGTAGTTTCTGCCACGGTAATTGCTGCGTTCCCGGTACTCTCGTTTCTCACCGTTGTCATTCCGGTCGCGGTATTCGCGCTTTTTGCCGCGATAGTTACTGCGGTCACGATACTCGCGTTTCTCGCCGCTATCGTTTTTCTCACGATTCTCACGGCTTTCGCTTCCGACATCCGTCTCCGGTGACGCATCGTTTTGCTCTCTGCGGTATTTGCCACGGTTGTTTTCCCTGCGGTTCTCCCGCTGCGGACGTTCGTTTTCTTCCTCCGTGCTTCCGTTATCCTCAAGGCCTTCCAGCTCTTTCATTTCCTCATCCGTTACACGGACATCCCTGCGGCGGCGCGGTGTAAACTTCAGGTCATCTACCGCATATTCCTGCAGTTCTTTTTCTTCTCCGTTATCCACAACAACCTTAACCAGCTGACGCAGTACATTAACACCGGACACTTCTCCATGCATTCCGGTCGGTGTGATTACCGAATCTCCCACCAACGGCAAACGGCTGTTTAAGTATTCGTATGTTTCCTGCTCGTTCTTCAGACAACACATGAGTCTGCCGCATACACCCGAAATTTTTGTCGGATTTAAGGACAGATTCTGTTCCTTTGCCATCTTGATGGATACCGGTACAAAATCGGTCAGATAGGATCTGCAGCACAGTTCCCTCCCACAGATTCCGATACCGCCAAGCATCTTTGTCTCATCGCGCACACCAATCTGCCGCAATTCGATACGGGTGCGGAACACCGAAGCCAGATCCTTGACCAGCTCACGGAAATCAATTCGTCCGTCTGCCGTAAAGTAGAACAAAAGCTTATTGTTGTCAAATGTATATTCCGCTGCAACCAGTTTCATATCCAGCCCGTGCTTTGCAATTTTTTCCTTGCAGATCACGTAGGCTTCCGCTTCTTTTTCTTTATTTTTTTCTATAACTTTTTCGTCATCTTCTGTCGCAATACGGATCACCGGTTTCAAAGGCTGGACAACCTTATCGTCATCCACCTCTTTGGGTGGGATCAACACTGTTCCCATCTCTACGCCGCGCGCCGTCTCCACGATGACGTGCATCGCCGTCTCCAGATCATAGTCCAGCGGGTCAAAATAATAAATCTTTCCCGCACGCTGAAAACGGATTCCTACCACTTTTATCATATTAATTCTCCTTAATTGTCAGTAACAGCAGCTCAATCACAAGATCGAAATTTACATTTGCCGAAATCCGGACTTTCGCTGTCTCAAGTGCACGGATGATCGTCTCAATTCCCTGATACGACCGCTTTGCTGCCTGTTTTTTTATGTCATAAACCTCATCCTTAAAAATGAGTCCGTTTACATCATTGGTTGCTTTCATGTAAAGTACATCGCGGAACCAGATCATCATGAGGTCAAAATAATCATTGACCGTCAGCTTATACTCTGCAATCTGCTTTACTGCTGCTGTCATTTCATACAGATCAATATCTTCCAGACGCTTCATCAGCTGCAGCACCGATGCTTTCAGTTCCCCAAATTCTTCGGAAGATGCCAGCTGAATGGCTTTCCCTACATTTCCCTGGGAAAATGCGGCACAGACATCTGCCTGGTAATCCGGAATGTGATACGTTTTCATCAGGTAAGATTTGATCACATCTTCTTTTACCACTTTGAGATTCAGTGTAATGCAGCGCGATAAAATCGTTGGCAGAAAACTGTCCGCATTTGTGGTAAGAAGCAGGATGACCGCATATGCCGGCGGTTCCTCGATTGTTTTCAGCAATGCATTCTGTGCCTGCTGGTTCATTTTTTCCGCCTCATCCACAATATACACTTTGTAGCGGCTGCTGTATGGTTTTATCACAATATCGTTATTGATCTGGGTACGGATATCGTCCACCCCGATGGTATTCGGCTTTTCGTGGGATACATAGATGATATCGGGCTGATTATGATCCACCGCCTGTTTACAGGAGCGGCATAAAAGGCATGGCCTTGTCCCTGTCCCTTCTCCCTCACATTGCAGTGCCATGGCAAAAGCCTCTGCAAGCATCATTTTTCCGGAAAGCTTTGGTCCGTTAAAAATATATGCATGGCTGACTTTGTCGAGGGCAATTGCATTCTTCAAATGCCCGATGATCTGTTCATGTCCAATGATGTCTGAAAATCCTGCCATAGCCATCCCCTCCTTGTCTGTGTTTAGGTCAAAATATCTAAAAGAAGTCCTTTAATTTCTCCAATACGGTCCAGAATCGAAATATGATCCTTCTCATCCTCCACCAGCTCACTTGCCAGCTCATCCAGATTTTTATCGATCAGGCGGATAATGCCATATACCCGGTGGCGTCCCCTGCGGTCAAGAAAATTTTCCCTTGAAAACCGGTGGGAACGGTAAACTACTTCATTCAGAAAGTCTTTTATCAGTCCACGGTACTTTTTCATATCCCGGATGTCCATGTGCTCCGCAAGACGGTTTCCCTGCGCCGTAATATCACTGAGCAGTTCATCGACCTTTGCCTGTAAATCCGCATCCGTGATCGCGCTCGCAAGTGTAAATTTAAACGAACCGTCACCTTCTACTGTTTTTGCCGCCTCCGGCACCTGATTGACTGTGGATATATCGTTTACTTTTATCGCCATATAGAAATCCTCTTACCCCTGCTTTTTTGTCCCGGACATATCCTGCCGGATATATTCCGTGATCTCCCGGATGGTTCCTTCCATATCATTATTTATAAATCGCCGTGTGATACCTGCCTCTGTCAATTTTTCTTCGGAAAAATCTGCGGCATCCGCAAGAAATCTGCGGCACATTTCCTCGTACTGTGGAGTTTTCTGCTGGCGCTCTCTGGCGATCGCCCGAAGCAGCCGCTCTCCATCCTCCACTTCTATATAAATCGGCACTACCTGTGAGCTTCCAAAGTATCTTTGTATTTTCTGATACCCTTCCAGTGTCACAATATACAGATAACTGTGCGCCGACAGGTCAATTCTTCCATCATCTACCGTAAAATATTTCCAGATCCCATAGACCGTGTGATATGCCCGCAGCTCGATCACCTTGCCTGCGCTTTCCAGCTGCTGTACATGTGTCTCATCTGTAAATACATATTCCCTGCCATCCGTCTCTCCCTCTCGGCGAGGCCGGGTGGTATACGGTACAATGCGTAAAAGTGCAGGATTCCCCTGCTGCATAATCCGGCTGTAGATACTGTCTTTTCCGGAAGAACTCTTTCCCATGACACAATAAATTTTGCCCATTGATCTCTTTCCTCTAGTATAATATATTTGCCGTCATTTCACAACGTTTATACACGTCAAATCCAGCAATCCCTCTACCTCCAGGCCCAGCCGGATACAATGCCGGATCGTTTCTGCGGTCTGCACGTCAATCGCTTCGCCAGGCACAAGAATCGGAATTCCGGGTGGATACAGATACACATAATCCCCGCTCACCGCTCCCGCGGCTTCCTCCAGCCGAACCGTTTTTTGTTCTGCGTCCAGTGCCTGATCTATCGTCATGACGGTTTTTTGTTCCCGATAGATCTCCCGCGGTGAAATCACTCCGGTCTCTTCCTTCTTACGGACCGTTCCGTCAATACATTCCAGTGCATCCGAAAGCCGCGCAAACCCTTCGTCCGTATCCATAATGGAAGTCATGGCAACTACATAGTTTCCGCTTGCCATCTCCATCTGCAGACCATATTCCTGCAGCAATATCTCCTGAAGAGCCTGTCCGCTCATGCTGTTTCCGGTCAGGATCAGAAGTTTTCCCGGGTCAAACGAGAACGCTTCCTGTTTTGAAAAATCGGAGGGCTGCAATACCTGCAGTGTTTTCAGATTTTTGGTCTTATCCCGAAACTCTGCAAGCCTCCTGCTGTATGCAGCAAACAGCATTTCCCGGTCTTTTTCTATGATCTGCAGACTTTTTTCAATCCCCGCCATCAGAAGGTATGACGGAGAACTTGTCTCATAAATCCCCAGAAATTGTGCGACCTTTTTCTCCGCAATCCGGTCGGAACACAGATGCAGCAATGCGGTCTGTGTAAATGCGGGAAGTGTTTTGTGTACACTCATAATCACGGCATCCGCACCAAGCCTTGTGGCATTTTCCGGAAACTCCGGGGAAAACCCGAAATGCGCTCCATGCGCTTCATCCACGATCAGCGGAATCCCATATGCATGCACGGTATCCGCAATGTTTTTGATATCCGATACGACCCCGTCGTATGTCGGGGAAGTAATGACAACGGCCCGGATATCCGGTGTCTGTTTTAGCTGCTTTTGCACCATCTGTGGTGTTACCTGCCCCTGGATGCCGTAGGCGGTATCTTCCGGATACAGATAAACAGGAACCAGCTGCCGCAGATACATCGCGTGATATACTGCTTTGTGACAGTTTCTCGCCATAAGGATTTTTTCGCCCCGTGGGACTGCTGCACTGATCGCCGCAAGAAGTCCGCAGGTACTTCCGTTTACCAGATAATACGTTTTTTTTGCACCATACAGATCTGCCGCTTTCTGCTGCGCCTCCTGCAGGATTCCGGTTGCATGGTGAAGATTGTCAAATCCCTCAATTTCCGTAATGTCAATGGCATAGGGATTGGCAAAAGGCAGGAATGCCCGTTTATGGCCGGGCATATGAAACGGATAGATGTCCGATTGTTCCAGTTCATTCAGTTTTTGTTCCAGCATATTTCCTCCCTATCCCAAGAACCGGCCAAGTTCCGGCATCCAGTCATCAAAAAAGATCTCATTGCGGCAAAGACTCTCCCAGATCGGGGACACAAACACCAGAATCAGATTGATTGCGTCTTCCCAGGGAACCTCTGCCAGCCCATGGTTACGCAGATACTTTTCCCAGCGCTTGCGCATATATGTGTAAGCCCGGTATTCGTCCAGCTGCTTTAATCTCTGCTCTTTTCGCATCTTCGGAGATGCAGCGGTAAGCACCGTCAGTTCCTCCAGCACATAACGCCCGCTGAGCGGCTGTGTCCGGAGCAGCCGGTATGCATCATAATAACTTCCCATGCTGCCGATCAGTTCCAGCTTGTCCATGATCGCAAACAGATCATAGCTTAGTTCACTCTCCGGCGAATACACCAGATAGGAAATTGTTCTGCCTCCGCCCACTGCAATCAGTTCTTCTTCCCTGGTTCCCGGAATCTGGCTGACCGCACCAAAACTGTAGATCTCAATATTTAGCGGAACTTTCATATCAAAATACCCGGCGGTCATGCTAAGCCGGATTCCGCCGCTCAATGCCGTCACCGTACCTTCCCAATGGATTTTCTGTGCATTTTCTTTTGCAAACAGTGTTGTTTTGATATGTTCGCCCATTGCGATGGATAATCGCTGACCGGGCTGCAGTTTGTCCGGCGTGAGTTCTTCCTCACTTCCCTTATAAAAAAAGCGGATGCGCTTCTTGGCGCGCTGCCGGTATGCTTCTTCTCCCAGAAGCGGCAGGCTCATCAGCCATAAAAATTCACGGTATGCAGACGTACTGACACGCAGCATCAGATCTTCCACCGCATATCCCCACAGGAGATCTGCAAATGGAATGGAGAGCATTTCGCTTCTCTTTTTCAGTTCTGTTGCCTCACATACACCGACTTTCATTACAGCCACACTCCGATCAGACTCTGTACCTTTCCTGTTACTTTTCGCGCTCTGGCATATTCCATCAGCATGGAAATGTCTTTATCATTGTCCCGGATATAGGACTGGATCGCCTCCCGGAAAATCGCCCGGTCAAGCTTTGCCTCATATTTCAGGCAGTCACAGATCATCCGTTCCTTATCATAAATCTGAAACGTCAGTCCATTCTGCTCAATCGTTGTGGAACCAAGTTCCAAAGCTTCCGGCTCTGTATAGTATGGGATTACTTTCGGATAATCCATCTTAAACCGCGACTTGGATGTATTTTTATCCACCGCTAAGTGCCATCCGTAAGGCTTTTCCCGGATATATCCATACGCATAGAGCGCACTTTCCATGCACAGACGCGCATCCGGAAACAGCCGTGCGATCAGTTCTTCCTCGGAAAAGCGGTCGATCCGGTCGGTATAATAACCGTTTTTTATCCGCACCAGTGTCCCGGCTTCCACAAATTCCAGAATCTTGCGGTAATCCACATCAAGTGCCGCAAATTCTTCCTTTTTTACGATGCCGCCTTTTTCATTAATGAAAGCGCGCAGTTTTTCCAATGTTTCTTCTGATGATTTACTCTTTTTCGTATTTGTCGACATTTTCCGCTCCATAAAAATTAACGTGGTATTTCACTTCGTATTCTACCTTTTCCTGTGGAATTCGTCAAGAAAATAGTATATAGTAAAGATAATCTGAAACTGTAACAAAGGAGATCCCATTTTGAATCAGAAAAACCAGCTGCGAAAAAATCCTTCCCGCGAGACATGCGAAAGCATCATTCGCCGGATTCTCATGACCGAACTTACCCAAAACGGAAAAAACCGGCACTTTCGAAAAGCTGCCGATTTTATGAGTTATTTTGAATCTCTGTATCCGGCATCGGATGCCCTGACCAAACAGGTGCAGCGCGCCGTCCAGTCTTTGCATATGCCAAAGGATGCCAATGGATTTTTTATTGTGGACAAGACAGCTGCACAGGTGGAACAGGAACAATGCCTTGGGAAATTATTTGCAGATGCAAATGTCTCCCTCCATCCAATGGAACAGGTAGAGACCGTTTTCCTGTCCGTACCCTCCCATATGCAGGAACTTCTGCTGCATACATTCGAACAGAGTGATCTCTTTGCCGGGCAGATTCTTACCATCGTTCGCACCTGTAATGGTCTGTTAATTTACACTGAAGACAAAAAACAGCTGCTTTCATTATTAAATCGTCTGATAAATCAGCAGTAATTTTGCAATGTCGTTTATGCTTCAATTTTATAGTTTAATGCCTTTAATTTGTCTTTATTTCGGTTTAGTGTCTTTATTTTTGTCTTTTTATACATTTCTGTCCTTTATAGCTTAATGTAAAGCATGCCGGATGATCCACTGTTCCTCCGCGGATAACCGGAACAAATCCATGATTCTGCAATCCAGCCGTTTCTGGCAAGTCTCTGCTGCCTCTTTTCCCATTCCACAAATCAGCGGCTCGGTCATCGCTATAATTTCATTCTGTATCGCTTTCCCAACACGCGGAATCGGAATATGCTCCATATGCGCCCGCAATACTTTTATGGAATGGAATTCCTTCTGATAAACAAACTGAGAAACACTGGAATTTAAAATTGCCAGAATATATTTGATCTGCATTCCCTCGATCTTTGGGATCACAATGTTGCAGCTATTCAAGGAAAGCATCTGCCGGTCATCATAAGCCACCACCAGCTGATTGCTGATAAAACGGTACAACAGTTTTTCCGGTGCCCGGTATATCTCCAGAGGTGCAACCTGCTGAAACTGTTCCGGTTCAAACCGCAGATACTGTTTTGCCGGATTTATGTGGTATTTGCAAATATCTGTACCTTTCAGTACCATCTCCGAATGTTCCGTTTTCTCTGCGGAGAGAAACTTTTTGTTGTTTCCGGTAACAATGCCAAGTGCAAAATCTGCATGATCGGCCAGATAACAGACGGGAATGGAATTTTTTATTTTCTCCAGCACACGATACTCTTCATCTGTCATCCGAAAACTGAAATTTTCCGGCACTACCGTCCGCTCCATTGCTATGATAAATGTACGTGTCCGGTCTTCTATCATCATACCTGCCGTTGACAAAGGCTTTCCGGTCGCAACCAGCTGCAGCAGAATGCAGGGACACTGTACCCCGTCAAACATATCTCCCAGAAATGTAAGGGATTTTACAGAACTTCCCTGAAGCAGAATTGTGCGGATACGCATATGTGCCTTTACATTTAAGACCGCTTCCGGCAGCACAAACGCCAGCGTTCCATCCGGAACAAGAATCTCCAGAGCCCGTTCGATAAAAACATCATAGGACTCGGTATTTCTTCCGGAAGCCGTGGCATATCTGGCCTTTAACACTGCTTTGTCTTCATTGGAAAAAGCATAGCCCCACGGCGGATTTCCAATGATGGTATCAAATCCTGTTCTGTCATATTCTGTGAGAAAATTCTTCTCTGTAATATGTTCGCAGATCTCCTCAACATCCGCGTCCGGATATTTCAGAGCCATATTGAGTCGTGCGATACGGATACTCACCGCATCGGTATCCGTGCCATAAATATCTGCCAGATCCACACTTTCCGGAAGCTGAAGTAAAAAATTTCCGGTACCGCAACACGGATCTAACACTTTTCCTATATGTTCGATATCCAGATGAGAAATCAGCTTTTTTACAACTTTTGTGGGTGTATAATACGAACCGCGCGCTTTCCGGCTTCCCATATTTTTACAGGAAAGATATATAAGTCCCAGAATGTCTTCATCCGGCTCACAGACATATACGTGCGAAAAAAATGCCGGATATTTCCCACAGAAATCCATTGCCCTTTGTCTGTCACCGATCAATGCATCCAGTAAGATGTCATATTTCCCTATAGAAATTTTCCCCTGCAGATATTGGAAAAACAATGGTTTCTGTCCGAATAACTGCAGCGCACAGTCTGCCACAAAATAGGATATCACATCAGAGGTCAGCAGAATTTGTTCCCGTGTTATCTCGGAGAGCAGTTTCTGTAAAACGGTAAGGTTCTTGCAGTTTTTGGAAACATAAGAACGATATAACGCATTTCCGGAAACATATTTTTTATTTCTGCGGCTTTTTAATGCCACATTTTTTCCTGACCGGATTTCATTTTCTATGATTGCAATATGCTTTTCATCAAAATAGGGCACCCCGTTTTTTATATATTGGGGAGTTATCTTTCCAAGTTTTACCCAGTTACGACCGGTAGCAATCGATATGGATAACTGCCCACATAACTCTTTTAACGATTTGTCATGCAATTTCAAATTCTCCTGGTTACCTGCTTTTTAAAAACGCCCGGCAGTCGGAAGCTGCCGGGCATTTTCTGTATTTGTCGACATTTTCCGCTCTGTAAAAATCAACGTGGTATTTTACTTCATATTTTACATTTCCCAGTAATATTAGTCAAGAAAATAGTATATCCTATAAAATCTGCGCACCGTTTTACCAAAAAAGGAAGCCGATTTTAAACAGGCTTCCTTTTCGTATTCGTGAATCGCTTTTATTTTGTAATTGCATTTACAAATCTTTTTGTAATTTCCCGTGGTCTTGTGATTGCGGTACCAATCACTGCCGCATATGCACCACACGCAAATGCTTTCTGTAACTGCTGCGGCTCCCAGATTCCACCCTCTGCAATCAGCGGAATTGTCAAATCCTGTGCCAGCTTTTCTAACATTGGAAAGCACGGAATTTCTGTACCTTTGGTATCCGGCGTATAACCACAAAGTGTGGTTCCAACAATGTCAAACCCAAGTTTCTGTGCACGCATGCCATCTTCATAAGACGCACAATCTGCCATAAAGATCATATCCGGGTACTTTTTACGCACTTCCGGGAAAAATGTTTCTATGGTGCTTCCATCCGGTCTTTTTCGGTTTGTTGCATCCAATGCAATAATATCCGGTGCGGCTGTCATGATAGCATCAATTTCTTTCATGGTTGGTGTGATATAAATTTCCGAATTATCATAGTCTACTTTATATAAACCGATCACTGGAAGATCCACTTCCTTTTTAATTGCAATAATGTCTTCCGGTGTATTTGCGCGAATTCCAACGGCACCGCCTTCTTTTGCTGCAAATGCCATCCTCGCCATAATTTTTGAACTGTAAAGAGGCTCGGTCTCCAATGCCTGACAGGAGACGATCAAACCGCCTTTTATTTTATCAAATACATTCATCTCTTATTTCCTCCTTTTTGCAAATTCTGACAACCAGATAGGATTTGTCCATGCCGTGTGCCCATGTTCATCTATACATTCTGCACGAATATATGTTTCTTTTCCTGTTAACGGATAAAATGCTTCTGTCAGAGGGACTCCATGTTCCGCCAACCGGGTCACACCCAAAGCTACTGGTCCGCCAACAATCATATTGATGCGTTCTACTGCACTGCAATTAACGACAAACTGGTTATTTTCCACCTTCCAGTCATATATTTCCGGTCCTGAAGAAGAATAATATTCCCCATTCAAAATTGCCTGGCAGATTGCTTCATGGGAAAGTTCTTCCGCCTGCACAACAATATATCCTCCAAAAGAATCCGGAAAACTTCCTCCATTATGATTATCATCTGTCGCATCCGCATTGATATGCCTGCCACTGCGAAGCATCAGATCCCAATAGGTCACATCATACCCCGTACCACACTCATTAACGGTGTTATAATTAAAAATCTCCAACATATTGATATCCGGAATATTGATAAAATCTTCCGGCCTTACACGTGACCAGATTGGATGATTATAAGTCACGATACAACCATGATTCTTTAATCTCTCTGCAAGTTTTTTCCCTGTTTTATTTCCATCCCAGTCCGTCCCGTAATAAATATCAGGCTCTACTTTTTCCATATGTGAAAAGGTACTTTCCAATGCACCTTTTTGCATGCTCTCTGTTCCGAGAATTCCATTCATATGATGCAGTCTGACCGTATTTCCCTCATCATCAAACAATACTGCAGTAGCCTCCACCCCCGGAAGAATAAGAAAATTCTTTTCCCCCAGCTCCCGACGGTAATCCGTATAAAAATCGCCCCTTTCTGAAAGTACAATCCGGGCATCTTCCCATCCACGGAAACTACTTTCAACAATCACACGCTCTTTCCTGCTGTATGCAATAATATACGGCTCCTACCATACCTGCCTCATTCTTCAATGCAGCTGCACAGATTTCAAGATCTTTTGCAAAATTTGGCATCACATGTTTCATCACATATGATCTGACAGGAGCAATAAAAAGATCTTCCTGTGCAGAAACTCCTCCGCCAATTAATATCTGCTCTGGATTAAACATATGCACAAATCCAACAAGCGCTGAAGCAATCACCTCTATCCATTCCTGCAGGATTTTCTGCACCACCACATTTCCTGTCGCTGCCTGTGCAAAAATCCATCGTCCATCAACTGGTGTATCTGCTGCCCCTGCAATCGCACCTTCCTGTATTGCCCAACGGACTTTTCGTACCAGTGCTGAAGTCGATCCATAATGCTCAAGACATCCCCGATTTCCGCAAGTGCACATTTCCCCTTCATACTGCACCGGAATATGTCCAAGTTCACCCGCAAATCCACTTGCTCCGAGCAAAATCTTTCCATTCATGAGAATGCCGCCACCTACACCTGTTCCAATCGTGACAACGACAACATCTTTTTTGCCCTTTGCAGCACCAATCCACGCTTCCCCAAGAGCCGCTGCATTCGCATCATTAAGCACTTCTGTCGGAATATGGAATTCCTGCTCCATCGCCTGTCGAATCGGGCTGTTGATCCAGTTTTTAATATGTCCTGCGGTTCCTTCGACCACTCCTTTTTTTGTAGAGATTGCTCCCGTTGCTGACACCCCGATTCCTGCATATTCAGAAGCATTCTCACGATATTTTTCCAAAAAATTATGGCAGCTCTTCACTACCGTCTGCAAAATAGGTGTTTCATATCCATCAAAATTTACGGCATAAGTTTCTGTTGCATGAATCGTGCCATCTTCATCTACACTTCCAATCTTTACTGCCGTTCCTCCAATATCAATTCCAATATACTTTTTTTTATTCATCTTTATCCTCCGTGTGTTCCCCTTTTGCACGAATAGCAGACAGGGTTGCCTTATATTTTTGTGTTTTAAAGTAAGAATCATTTGCAAAATAATAAGAGTATAAAACATCCATAATTGCTAAAATCGAAAATTGCGGTGAAATTTTTGTTCCTGTATCCAGATTTTTTAATGCTGCTACCTGAATTACTTCCTGCGATTCCTTTGCAACGGATGACCCGGAAACTGCTGTCATGCATATAATACTTGCACCTCTGCTTTTGGCGATCCGAATACTTTCTAACACTTCTGCCGTCTCCCCACTTAACGTAATGGCAATCACAAGTGTTTCCTCCCCCGCCAGTGCTGCACCTATCTTCATCATATGGGAATCTGTAACTGCATTAACATCCATCCCGATACGCATGAAACGCAGCTGGAATTCTTCCGCTGCATAACCGGAATTTCCGATTCCAAAAATCAGTACACGTTTACTGATGTTAAGCATTCCCGCCACCCGCCGGACCTGCTCCTCATCAAGAATCCGAAAATTTTCCTGTAACAGTTTCTGGTACGAATTTTGTACGCGACGCGCAAACAATCCGACATCCTTTTCTGTTCCCTCGCTTTTTTGTTCAAATTTTAAGTCTCTTTCATAAGAAAAAATAAATTCCCGATATCCTTTGTATCCGCACTTCTGGGAAAACCTTGACAAAGTAGCCTCGGATACATACAGCACACGGGATATATTTTTAGAAGAAAAATCCATATCATCTTTATTACCAATAAAAAAATCTGCCACACTGCGTTCAACCGCTGTCATTTTTTTATAGGATGCTTCTATTGTCTGTTTTGTCTCATTTTGAAATGAGATCATATAATCATCGTTCATCTGTTCTCCACATCATCATCTGTTCCATATATCTTTCCACATATAACGCAATTTCCTGCTGCGTCCTGGCACCCGGATGCCCATCTGTTCCCATGCCATTGACCGGATTCTGCAACGGAAGCTTCAGAAACTCTGTGCCACATCGCTGCGCGGTTTCCTGTACTTTTTCACATAATGTCTGTTCCATCAGACCATAAAGCAGAAGTATTTTCGCATCAGCAAAAACCTTCTTCAGCTGCTGTATAAAATCCGTATATTTTTCTACAAACGCACGCTCGCGGGAAGGAATCTGCCTCACATAACTTGCATCATTCGTCCCCAGATTACACACGATCAGATCTGGAACTTCGTTTTGTATATAGGGAAAAATTTCGGGAAGAATGTTTTTCGTATAAGGTGTATCCTGCTCCGGGGCAATCCAGCGGGATAATCCCCCATTCCCACTATATGCAACAATCCTGCTGTCTGCATGAAGCATCTCTGCTGCCTGATATGCATAAGTTTTAGTCACATCTTCATCCGCTGTCCGGAATGCACTAATCCCATTTATTCCATCCACTCCATATCCAGCGGTAAGCGAATCTCCTATGAAAAGCAAATGGCGGGATGGAATTGCATCTCTTGTAACCGGGGCATCCGTAATAAGATTTGTGATCCACACATTGCCATATTGTTCTTCCGTCAGTTTCACCAATCGGATCCTGACGGTTTCGGCTGCTTCCTGCTGGTAAATTATATATTTTCTCTTACCCGGCACTGCCCGGATTTTTTGCCGGAACTGCTTTTCGTCATTTATAAAAATCCCAATAAATGCATCTTCCTGTGGTGCAATGCTTTGTGCCGCCATTTCCACGGTAACAACGCTTGCTGCTGTTACAAATGCAATCCCAGATGCAGACCAGCAAAGGTGTAACCCTGACGGTTCTTTGTTTGTAATTCCCAATATTCTCACTTGTTCCCACCATACCATTTTCTCCACTTATGCCTGCCTTTTTTATTTTACATGCAATTATAGCGAATCTACCTATAAAATACAATCTTTAGTCATAATTTCTGAAAGTAGTTTCCGCAACAGTTCCTATACTTCCTTATATTTGTGTTTTCACTCCATTTTTTGATAGTTCTTTCCGTTTTCTTCAAAGATATAGCTTTTTTGGCTTTTTAATTCTATAATCATTCTCATAATAAACGAGAACCATAACAAGGAGGACATTTATGAGAATCTACAAAACAAAAAATTATGATGAAATGAGCCGCAAGGCAGCAAATATTATCTCCGCACAGATGATTTTGAAACCAGAATCAGTACTTGGTCTCGCCACAGGTTCCTCGCCAATTGGAACTTATAAACAGCTCATCAATTGGTATAAAAAAGGGGATCTGGATTTCTCGCAGATCCACAGCATCAATCTGGATGAATACAAAGGACTTGACGCATCCAATTCGGAAAGCTACGCTTATTTCATGCGTCACAATCTTTTTGATCATGTAAATATCAAACCGGAAAATACCTATATTCCAAATGGTATGGAAGAAGATGTTGATAAAGAATGTACCCGTTACAATTCCATTATCCACCAGCTTGGCGGCATTGATTTACAACTTCTTGGTATTGGTAACAATGGACATATTGGCTTTAATGAACCATCCGATACATTTGCAAAAGAAACCCACTGTGTAGAACTGACAAAAACAACCATTCAGGCAAATGCCCGTTTTTTTGATTCCATTGATGAAGTTCCTACTCACGCATATACAACTGGAATCAAAAATATTATGGAGGCAAAACATATCCTGTTAATCGCAAATGGAGAAGGAAAAGCAGATGCCCTGTATCAGTCCCTGTTTGGTCCAATTACTCCCCAGGTGCCCGCATCCATACTGCAGCTGCACGATGATGTTTCCATTGTTGCCGATGAAGCTGCACTATCACGTATCATTGAAAAAAATCTTATTTAATATTTATTGCTTTTGTAAAGGAGTTCCTTATGATTATAAAAAACGGACTTGTCTGGGAAGAAAGCGGATCTTTCCTGACAAAAGATTTGCATATTGATAGCGATACCCATCGCATCGCAATGGATTCTGCTGATACGGCAGATGACACCATTATTGATGCATCCGGTCTGTATGTAATTCCAGGACTTGTCGATATCCATATTCACGGTGCTATGGGATGTGATTTCAGTGACGGCAGCGCGGAAGGACTTTTAAAAATTGCAAAATATCTTCGTTCCTGCGGCGTAACAGCTTTTTGTCCAACCTCCATGACTTTACCGGAAAACCAGTTGCTGACAGCCTTTGCATCGACGCGCGAAATTCCAGATGACAATAGCCATGCTTTTATCGCAGGAATCCACATGGAAGGACCATTTCTCTCTCCTGAAAAAAAAGGTGCACAAAAAGCAAGCTATCTTCGCGCACCGGATATCGATATGTTCCGACGTCTTTCCCAGGCATGCGATAACAAAATCCGCATCATTACGATTGCACCGGAACTTTCAGGCGCGGATGCTTTTATCCGGGAATTTCATTCCCAGCTGACCATCTCCCTCGGTCATTCCACGGCATCCTATGAAATTGCCCAAAACGCTTTTGCTGCGGGAGCCAGTCATGTCACGCATTTATTTAATGCCATGCCACCATTGCATCACCGGAATCCAGGTATTATCGGTGCAGCCACTGACTGCCCACATGCCATGGCCGAAATAATTTGTGACGGCATACATATCCACCCATCTGTTATCCGGAATACCTTTCGTATGTTTGGCGAAGACCGCATGATATTGATCAGTGATGCCATGCGTGCCACAGGTATGGACGATGGAACATATGAACTCGGAGGACAACCTGTAACGAAAAAGGGACGGCTCGCCACCTTAAAAGACGGAACTATTGCCGGTTCAGCAACAAACCTTTTTGACTGTATGAAAAATGCAGTAAATTTTGGCATTCCACTTGCTGTCGCTGTCAAAGCTGCCACCTACAATCCGGCAAAAAGTATCGGGTTAGAACATACCATCGGCACTCTTGCGCCTGGTGCAAGAGCTGATGTCCTTCTCCTTGATTCCGATCTGAACATTGTTCGTATCATATAAACCCCTGTTGTAAAAACGCCCGGCAAGTAGGAACCTGCCGGGCATTTTCTTATGTACTCTGTAATTTCTATCTTGGATCCGGACGATGCTTCATATCACGGATCGGAATATTAGCGACAAGTGCCGGTACCGTTCCGTTATTGGAATCGGACTCTGTCTCGGTGATTTTTACATCAAGTGCCTCCGCATCAATATCCATGTAACGTGAGATCACTTCAATAATGTCATTCTTCATCATCTCCATCATCTCGGAAGAACAGTTGGCACGGTCAGAAACCAGCACCAGCTTCAGGCGGTCTTTTGCGACGTTGCCGGAAGTCTTTTTCTTAAATAAATCCATTATTCCCACAATAAGTACCCCCCTCTAATTCTTCTTAAAGATATCTTTTAATTTTTCCAATACCCCCTGCTTCTCATTCAGGTTCAGGAATGGAACTTCTTCTCCCATAATACGATGACAGATATTAGAATATGCTTTTCCTGCCAGACAGTTGGTTCCAACCAGTGGCTCACCACGGTTTGTGGAAATAACGATCTGCTCATCATCCGGCACGGCTCCGATCAGGTTTACTGCCAGAATATCCGTTACATCATCTACTGTCATCATCTCACCGCGTTTTACCATATCCACACGCAGACGGTTTACAATCAGATCGATCCGTTTCATCTCGTTTGCCTCAAGGAGTCCTACGATGCGGTCTGCATCACGGATCGCAGATACTTCCGGTGTCGTAACAACCAGTGCACGATCCGCACCTGCTACCGCATTCTTAAATCCCTGCTCGATACCGGCCGGGCAGTCCAGTAAAATATAATCAAATTCTTCACGAAGTTCATTGATCAGTGCAACCATCTGCTCTGGTGTCACTGCATCCTTATCTCTGGTCTGTGCAGACGGAAGAAGACATAATTCCGGATATCTCTTATCCTTAATCAGTGCCTGACGGATACGGCATTTTCCTTCCACAACATCTACCAGATTGTATACAATACGATTCTCCAGACCCATAACCACATCCAGGTTACGCAGTCCGATATCGGTATCAATCATTACAACTTTCTTGTTTAACTGTGCAAGACCTGTACCAATGTTTGCTGTGGTTGTGGTCTTACCTACACCACCCTTTCCTGATGTGATAACGATTACTTCGCTCATGAAACTTATTCCTCCTACGTCCCTAAATGTTATTTAATATATTTTTGGTGATTGGCTCAATATAGATATTTCCATCTCTTGCAATGGCGATCTGTGCTTCCACTTCCGGTGTCTTTGACCGGCGGAGTGTACGACGTTTCGGTTCCGGCTTGTCCGGACTCTTTGCGATCAGATCCCCAATCTGAATCTGAATCGGCTGCATATCCAGCGCAAAAATAAAGCAGTTACGATCACCCATACATCCTGCCTGTGCGTTACCTTTTAATGCCCCAAGAATCACAATGTTTCCCTGGGAAATAATTTTGGCTCCCGGATTGACATCGCCAATGATCGTGACACTCGATTCACTCGAAATCACCTGTCCCGACCTTAAAGTGCCACGATAAAACTGCTCCGGCCCGTTTCCTGCTGCGGCATTCTCATACTGCTGCTGTACGGCATCGTAAAACGCCTCGACCTGTTCTTTCATGACAGCTTCCTGTCTTGTTCCATTTTCAACGATACACAGGATTTCAATCGATGTGTTGCTTTCAATTGCTGAGATGATCTGCTGTTCTTCCTCTTCCGAAAGTTTTCTTCCTTCAAAGGACAATGCCAGTTTTGCATTTTTAAAAAATGTACTGGATGCTTTGAACTTTTCGACAACATCCTTCAATAACTCATCAAACCCAATCTCCGGGTCTAAGACAAGATTAATTCCGTATTTATTACTTTTTATCGTAACAGATTGTGACATGGTAACCTCCAATTTCATTATTAAAATGAAATCCATCAATTGTAATTATACCTGTTTGCGGCAAATACGCAAGCATTTTCGCTTTATTTGAACGATTTAAAAAAACCTGTCCTTCCTGCGATTGTATTTCTTTCGTTTCTTCTCACGAAAACGCATTTTATCATTTTTTTTCGTTTTTATCTGATGACGGATCACATAAAAATTATCATATGCCCGTTTTGCCAGAAACAACAGAACCACTGCTGCGACAATAACCACTCCCGCAACAATGAGCCATGCAGGATCGATCCGTATGACACGTTCATTTTTCTTCTGCCCGCTATCGGTATTGACGTAATAATTATCTTTTACCTTTGCTCCGGTTTTTACTATATCCACACTGCCGACCTCATGACCGGCATATGTGTATGCAAGCCTTGCAACTTTCTTTTTTCCTTTTGCAGATTCTGTCTTTTTATAGGATGCATCGGAAAACTGTGCTCCTTTTGGCATAATGATATAAGCATCCTCATCCAGCTTTACATAAGGTTCACTGTTGTTCAAAACCCCGTAATTTTTTCCGTTGTCCTTTGCCAGACCCGCATCGTTTTCCGAAATATTCAGCGCCTGGAAATTTTCAAAACAGTAATCAAATAATTTTCTGGTATCCGTATAATGATCCGGTGTTGCCGCATCCATCACCACACACACCAGGGTAATTCCGTCTTTCTCGGCAAAAGATACCAGGGTATTATTCGCCACTGTCGTGTAGCCGGTTTTTCCGCCAGTACAGTATTTGTACAAATGAGAGCTGTCCCCGCGAAACGGGTAGATCATTTTATGGTGATTGTGACACGGATATTCCGCCTTGCATTTATTGGTCTTCGGAAGTGTATAGCTTGGACTGCCTGCAATCATCCGGAACGTCTCGTTTTTGTATGCCTCTGCGGAAATCAGTGCCATATCATACGCGCTGACCCAGTGATCTTCATCCGGCAGACCATTACAGTTATTGAAATGCGTATCCGTACATCCCAATTCCTTTGCACGCTTATTCATCAGGTCAATAAACGTCCGGTAATCACCACCCAGTTTCTGCCCCACATGCTCCGCAACCGCATAAGCACATTCATTGGCAGACTCCAGCATAACCGCATACAGACACTGCTCCATCGTCAGTTTTTCTCCAAGATTCCGGGCAATATGGGAAGTATCTCCCTCATTTTTAAATACCGCATCCGCAGAAAACGTAACGACCTCATCCATATCACAGTTTTCGATTGCCAGAAGAACCGTCATGATCTTTGTGATACTCGCCGGATAATGTTTCTCGTGACTCTTCTTTTCATATAAAACGGTGCCGGTATTGACTTCCATCACAATGGCACTTTTGGACTGCGTTTTTACCCCGTCCGGCCAGTACTCATCTGCACGCACAGACAACGGTAACATGAGTAAAACCGTGCATACGGCAAGAAAAAATGCTGTTACACGGGTGTATTTTTTTATTTTCATAAGGCTCCCCAATTCTTGATTTTCTTATATTTATAATACCATTATTTCCATAATCGTTCAATTTTTATTTGCCGAACGGACGAAATTTGTATATAGTAATAGTATTCTTACAGTTAGCAAAACTGAATTTATCTTTTCCAAGGAGAAACTACCATGAGACTAAGAAATATACCGGGTGCCAATGAAGCTGTGGCAGCCAGCCCATATTGTATACAGAATGCGGCAGAACACCGCGGACAATGGCATGCCTTTTTTGAAAATGACCATCCGATCCATATCGAAATCGGCATGGGAAAAGGCAGATTTCTGATGGATCTTGCTGCGTTACATCCCGAAATCAATTATATCGGCATCGAACGTTACACCAGTGTACTGCTGCGCGCAGTCCAGAAAATGGATACCCTGCAGCTTCCAAATGTTCATTTTCTGTGTGAAGACGCCGCAAAACTTCCGGAAATTTTTGCACCGGAAGAAGTTGACCGGATCTATCTGAATTTTTCCGACCCGTGGCCAAAGGACCGCCATGCCAGACGCCGACTGACTTCCCATGAATTTTTAGACCGCTATGACCAGTTTCTTGCAGCCGACGGACGGCTGGAATTTAAAACAGACAATCAGGACCTGTTTACGTTTTCTCTGGAAGAAATCGAAAATTCCGACCGCTGGCATCTTAATGCCTCCACCCGTGACCTGCACCATGATCCATCCATGAATGAAGGAAATATCATGACCGAATACGAAGAAAAATTTTCTTCTAAGGGTAACCCGATATGTAAACTGATCGCCTCCCGCTAAGGAGGCGGTTTTTCCGTTATCCTATTTTTCCAAAATCCGCCGGTTTCTGTACTTCCGGTACAGCCGATAACAAAACCGTGCTTCTTCCTGTGAAATCTCTTCTTCGGAAAAGACCGCTTTCTGCACAATGCACAGATACTTCTTCCAATCCTCCGCCGGAACGGACGGATAGGTTGTCATCAGCTTTTCCAGATAGTCCGCATCGGTCTTCATGCCAAAACTTCGCGGATGTAATCCCCGGTAAATCCGCCGGTTGATCCGGTATACCGCATGACGATTCTGCCGGTTGCGCAACTCCATAAGCAATTGTTCCCGGTAAATGCGCAACGATTTTGTCACCAGAACCAGCATCAGAACAACAGCAAGCAGCGTCAGACTCACCGCAGAAAATACCTGCAGATTTCGCCTGTTGTTCTTTTTCTCATTATTTTTTACCGGCCGCTTTGTCTCCTTCTCCGTCATCTGACTTTCTGTCTGCTGCTGTGTTTCCATCTGTGTTTCTGACGGCGATTCGTTTTTCGTCTGCGGATTCTGCTCCGCCACATCTTTGTGCTCTTCATGCCGCTGTTTCCACGTATCGCGCAATTCCGGAGTCGTCGGCAGCTTTGCACTGTCATTCGTATAGCCCGGAGTCATTTCCACCGGCACCCATCCGATATTTTCCAGATAAATTTCCACCCATGCATGCGCATTGTAGTCCGGCACATCTGCCTGATAGCCTTTCTTTTCTTTATGAAATGCCGACGGTTCCACCACATATCCCGATGCATAACGCGCCGGAACTCCCAGACTTTGTAAAATCAGCGCACCCGCGCTGGCAAAATGCATACAATATCCCTCATGTCCGGTTTCCAGAAAATAAGCAATGGTATCTTTCCCCTGTGGGATGTGATTCAGATATAAGTTATAGGTATTTTCGTTCCCCAGCCAGTTGGCAACCTGTGTCGCAAGATTCTGCCGGATGTTGTTGGTAGTTATCTGTCTTTCTGCCCGTCCGGAATTGTTTCCATCCGTATCCGCCAGCCAATCCTCATCGTATAACCCGCCTGTTTCCATCTGATCCGCCACATAGGTGCCGTTTTCCTCATACACGCCATATCCGATACTTTCCAGAGCCAGCCTTCGTGTAATAAAATCTCCCACTGCCGGAACATCCGTGGCAAATTTACGGTATCTACTGTCAGCATAGGCATCATACCATTGCTGCAGATCCGTATCTGTTTCTCCGTGGACCATACAAAACCTGTCAAAAACATCGCGCAGATCCGTATTTTCATCCAGTCCCTCAAAAGAAACCTTTCCCGTTGCCCTCTTTTTACATACCACCGCATCATCCCTGAGCCAGACCTTCCCACCGGCTGTCTGCAAATCTGAAAAATAAGGCATATACGCGTTTTTTAACCCCAGTGCCCGATAGGAAATCTGATACGAAACCGTCTGTGTTTCATCCTCTGCCAGCTCACTCGAACGGATGTATTTTACAAGTTCACCGGCATTCTGCTGCATTAACATTGCAACATCACTGCGATGGTATCCCGCCTTATCCACTTCGTGCGCAAACGTTTTCCCTTCATTTACCCATGTACCGTTCTGATATGTGCCACTGGCAAATGATTTCAGATACAGTTTGCCCGCCGGGGCTTTCGATGCTTCTATCGAAAATACGGTTTTTCCAGTATAGTCCGGTGTTGTATTATCCACATGTTCCCGCGATCCCTGCAAAGTTATCCCCGAAAACGTCAGGTTTTTCACACGTTCTTCCACCTGTCTCTGAAACGCATAAAACTTCGGTGACTTTTTCGGAATCTGCTTTGCCACACCGGAAAACGCATAGCTGCTCACCGAGACAAGAATCACGGCAAACACACCGGCTGCAGCATAAGACAGTAGCTGCATCCATACATGGGTACGACCGTCAGCCACCCTTACATCCATGTGCGTCCATGGTGCCGCAGACACCAGCACGGTTCCCACGAAAAAGAGTGCAATTCCACTCCAGCCCAGTCTGGCATTGACCAGAAGAGCAACCGACAACGCTGTTATATCCGGAAGCAGCAAAACCAGCCGCACACCGGTCACATATCGAAACATCAGACTTAACAGCACAACAACTGCCAATAAAAACGCCAGCATATAAGTATACCGCATCTCCGTCCCGGCCCCGGTCATATAATTTGTTCCATACTGTTTATTCCAATATGACAGATATGCCTGAAACAACATTTTTCCGCTCTCTGTCAGTTTTCTCCGATGAAAAATTCCAAACAGTACGAGTGCCGCCGGATATCCGATTTCAAGCACAACCTTGCAGACCCTCTGATATTTTCCGGTCGCAGGAACTCCCACGATAAACAGCACAAGACTTACCAGCATGGCCACCTGCAGTTTACCAAGCGCACGGATCGGCAGCTGCCATCCGAACGCACTCCGGAAAATCGCAAGCATTGCATAAAACAGCAGTTCCACAGCAACCGCCTCACAGATCAGCCGGATACCGGTATTGCCAGACAAATATGTGGTTTTATTCCCTCTCCTGTCCTTCCTGTTCACAATACCAGCTCCATTTCTTCCAGCTTCTGTCTCCAGTTATCTCCACCAAAATCCGCAAGTGTCTGTCCATCCAGCACAAGAAAAAGCTCCGGTGTCAGTTCCAGCCTGTGTACCGGATGCTCGCAGCGATACTGCTGCTCATATCTCTGTCGCAGTGAACCGGCCGTTTCCTTCTGACATTCCATAAACTGCATCAAAAACAGATACACGCTTTCCTCATCCTCGACGCGCAACCGTTTGATTTCTGTTTCCTCCTGCCATGCCACATAATGCGGGCAGCCGGCATCCATCATCGAATACACCAGATCTGCCGCAATTGTGAGAAAGGTTTCCGCATAGGCTTCCCTGCTGCGCCTCATATGCCGGCCTTTTCCTGCCATCTGTGGCAGCATGTCCAGCAAAAATACCACCGCACAGGCAAGCGGCTGACTGTCCTCCCGCACCAGAAGCCCGTCCGATTTGGCGGAGAGTTTCCAGTGTATGCGCTGCAGGCGATCCCCCGGACGATATTCCCGCACATCAAAGATCTGGCTGACATCTGTTCCCGGCTGAAAATCATCGTAGCTTTCCGCTTCTCCGAAATATCTGCGTACCCGCTCCGACACCTGTACTGCCACAGCATCCAGTTCCGGCAGCACCTGTATATCTGCAAATCTCTTTATTTTTTTATGCACATAAAACAGACCGGTCAGATCATAAATCCGTACTTTTACAAGCTCATACTCATAACTTCCCACATGAGAAAGCACGACACGCTTTTCCATGCACTGCATTCCGCGCATCAGTCCGGCACCGTTCCACCAGAAATTTCTGGCATACCCGGCAAATGTATTTCTACAGCGCACACGGTAACGCACTTTTGTTGCCGGAAACAACATGGTCTGATCCACGGTAAGCTGTACCGTAACTTTTTTCCCTTTTTCCGCCACGGTAAGCGGAATCCTGATATCTGCCGTGATATGTCTGCAATAAATCAGCAGATACAAACATGCAAGCAGCATCAGTACCAGTTCTGCAAACCCAATCAGCCCAATCGCAATGCTTCCATAGATCAGCGCTATATAAAATGTGACAAGCGTCACCCCTGTTCCAATCAGAAAACTGCCCACGTTTATCCCCTAAGTCTTTTGTATGTTGTTGGTTTGTCCACATCCGACAGAATTTCCTGCAGGGTGGCATCGACAGTTACATGTCCGATCCGTGCCTTTGTGTTGAGCACAATACGGTGTTTTGCCACATCCGCAAAAATGTCCGTCACATCATCCGGAATCACATAATTTCTTCCCTGCAAAAATGCCCATGCTTTTGCCAGCCGCACGCATGCGATCGTGCCACGAGGACTTACCCCCAGCTCAATGTAAGCATTTTTTCTGGTAGCCTCCATCAGCTGTACGATATATTTTGCAACATTATCATGCACATAAATCTGTTCCACATACTGCTGCATCTCCCACAGCTGCTCTGGAAGAAGAACCGGCTGCAGATCCTCCGCTTTCGTCATCGTTTTTCCCTGGGCAATTTCCATCTCACTCTGCAGATCCGGGTACCCCATGCTCATGCAGGTCATGAACCGGTCCAGCTGTGATTCCGGAAGAAGCTGCGTTCCCGCACTGCCTTTGGGATTCTGTGTTGCAATGACAACAAACGGCTGTGGCACTTTTCGGCTCACACCATCCACCGTTACTTTGCCCTCCTCCATCACCTCAAGAAGCGCGGACTGTGTCTTTGGCGAAGTCCGGTTGATCTCATCCGCAAGAAACAGATTACACATGATCGTTCCCGGATGGTACACAAACTGTCCCGTCTCTTTCTGGTACATGTTAAATCCTACAATATCTGCCGGAAGCACGTCCGGTGTAAACTGTACACGGTGATCCAAAAGTCCCATGACGCGCGAAAAGGCGATGGCAAGTGTTGTCTTTCCCACACCCGGCACATCCTCAATCAGAATATGCCCTCCCGCAAGAATTGTAGCAAAAGCTTTGGTAATACAGGCATCCTTCCCCGCAATCGCGCGTTTGACCTCTGCCAGAACCGCGGCTGCATACTCATATACTTTCTCCATATTTCCCCCTATGGTTTCTTTCTATAATTATTTGCATTTTATATAATAAAAAAACCCCCAACGAATCACATTGTTCGTCAAGAGTTCTTTTGCCATTTGATTCAATCAAAATAAGCTTTGCGAGTGCGCGATCAGGGGTTCGAACCCTGGACACCCTGATTAAGAGTCAGGTGCTCTGCCAGCTGAGCTAATCGCGCATTTTTAAATTGTTTGTTTTGTGTCTTTCCTTAAGACAAGAGTTATTATATAATAGGAGTATTAAAAAAGCAAGCACTTTTTTTATTTTTTTTAAATTTTTTTAAAAGCATATTTGAAAGGAACAATTTAACATGAAAGTAGAAGAAAGATTACTAAAATATGTCAGCTATTGGACAACCTCCGATGAATCCTGCAGTGACATTCCAAGCAGTGAGCGTGAGTTCACGCTTGCAAAAGCCTTAAAGCAGGAACTGGAAACTCTCGGTCTTACCAATATACTCCTCACCGATCACTGCTATGTATATGCCAAGCTTCCTGCCACACCGGGCATGGAAAACTGTAAATCCATCGGCTTTATCGCTCATATGGATACCGCCCCGGATTTTTCCGGAAAAGATGTCAAACCACAGATCATTCCCAATTATGGCGGTGGCGATGTCCTGTTAAAAGGCAGTCAGAATGTTTTAAAGGTAAGCGATTTTCCATCCCTTACTTCTTTAAAAGGAAGAACACTGATCACTACAGACGGCACCACACTTCTAGGTGCGGATGACAAGGCTGGCGTTGCTGAAATCATGACTGCCATCGAAGAACTGATAGCAGAAGGCACCCCTCACGGAGAACTGTGGATCGGCTTTACGCCGGATGAAGAAGTCGGTGCCGGTGCAGATCTGTTTGACCTTTCGATCTTTCAGGCTGATTACGCGTATACGGTAGATGGCGATTACGAGGGCGAAGTGGCTTATGAAAATTTCAATGCTGCAAGTGCCGTCTTTCATATAAAGGGTGTGAATGTCCATCCGGGCGAAGCGAAAGATATTATGGTCAATGCCGCACTGGTGGGATGTGAGATTGTTTCCCGGCTTCCGGAAGCGGAAACGCCGGCGCACACCAGCGGCCGGGAAGGATTCTATCATCTGACCGATATGTCCGGAGATGTGGCTTCCGCCACCCTTTCCTTTATCATTCGTGACCATGATAAAACCACATTTGAGAAACGTCTGCAGAATCTGCGTGACGTTGCACAATCCATGAATCAGAAATATGGACCGGAAACCGTCACGCTCGACATCGAACATTCGTATGAGAATATGCTCTCTGTCATTGAGGATAAAATGGAGATCGTGGATCTGGCAAAACAGGCAATTGCCTCCGAAGGTCTGACACCGCTCTCCCGTCCGATCCGTGGCGGTACAGACGGCGCAAGACTGTCCTTTATGGGATTGCCGTGCCCGAATCTCGGCACTGGTGGCTATGGTTTTCACGGACCATACGAACACATCTCTGTGGAAGGCATGCAGACAGCTGTCCGCATTTTAAAACATATTGCCACCCATCCCATTCGCAAATAAATGAATCTGCAAAAAACCGTCCGCAGTCTGATGAATCTCAGATTTCGGACGGTTTTGTTATTATTTATGAAGTTTTAGTTTCCCTGCATATTTGCGGATTTTGCCAGTGCAGGTTTCTGAAACATCCGAAACAGACCAATCTGTTCCAGCGCCTTCGTAATAGCGAAAAAGATCACCGAATCTATCGGCCACATAATCAGATTCTTCAGTGCACGCGCCGGAAGAATCACCATAAATGCCTGTCCATATAACACGGTCAGACAAAGCGTTGTCAGAATCACATTACAGATCAGCATAACTACAAATTTCGCTGCCAATACGCGCCATATGGTAAGCTTTTTCTTGTAAAAAAAGCAGCCATACAGGATTCCTGCCAAAATGACAACCAGTGTCAACTGCGGGCAAAATGGTCCGGTCGGTTTCATCATATACTTGATGATATCCAACGCACCATGAAAGATTCCTCCAACTACCGGTCCAAACAGATAATCAATGATACCATTTGGAATACCAGAAAAGCCGATACGGATAAACTGTCCATATTCAATGGAGAAAAATCCTAGAATCACAGCAACTGCGGCAAGCATTGCCATGGTAGTGATGGTTCTTACCGCTTTTAATTCACGGAAAGAATCGGTGAACAAAGTAACGAATTTTTTCATAAAAAAATTACCTCCTTTGCAGACCTCACCGTACTACAACTGGAGATAATATTATCTTCGGATGCAGCGGGATGCGACTCATGTACCGCAAGATTCTCTTTTCGTCCGGGTGACAACTCCCTGTTCATCCGGCACTTAACGCACATGTGTCTACTCTGCTTTAAACTATTAAATTGCAACGACCTAAGTATAACACAATGGAAAAGAAATGCAACTATTTTTTTTCATTGTATGGCATTTTTATAGCAAAACGCCATCTGTCACACGTTTTTACGTGGAACAGATGGCGTCCGTTGCCTGTTATTTTATTCTTTTCAGGTTCCCATACTTGCAAACAGGGCAGCTATCTCATCCGGGCTTAATGCCTTATTGGGATCTGCCGGTTCTTCCGGCTGAAGCGGTGCTTCTTTTACTGCTTCCGGCTCTTCAATCGGCTCGAGAATATCCTCCGGTTCCACCGTTTCTTCGACAGGTTCCCCGGCTTTATCCGCATTGTCGTCATTGCCCATATTTGCAAACAGGGCAGCTATTTCATCCGGGCTCATGGCGCGGTTTGGATCGGACAGATCCGGCATCGGCGAAAGTTCTTCCTCCGGCAGGTTCTCATCATTCGCTTCCTCAACAATCGCATCCTCCGGAATCGGGTCCGGTTCTACCAGTTCTTCTGCTTCCTCAATGGATTCTTCCGGGTCCGGCGGGATAATCTCATCCGCTGCCATGACCGGAGGCTCTTCCTCCGGCTCAAAACTCTCCCCTCCCGGTATATCCGGCAGAATCTCCGGGTCCGGCTCCATACTTTCTTCCGGCTCCGGTGAAATCTCCGGCTCCGATTCCATACTTTCTTCCGGCTCCGGTGAGATCTCAGGCTCCGGCTCCATACTTTCTTCCAGATCCGGCGAAATCTCCGGTTCCGGCTCCATACTTTCTTCCGGCTCTGGTGAGATCTCCGGCTCTACCGGTGTTTCTTCCACATGATTCTGCGGTGCCGGCTGTGGCTCTACAGGTGTTGCCACAGGTACAGAAACCTGCGGCTGGGAAACAACCACTTTCTGACTGTTCATAATGGTCTGATTCAGGCGCAGTTCCATATCTTTCATTGCAATAATGATTTCCTGCAGCTTTGCGGCTATCTCTTTATCCTGTGAATGTTCCTGTTCTTTTCCATCCTTCTGCACCGAAGAAATTTCATCCTTACAGGCTGAAAGAATCTCGTCCTTATAAGCACCCGCAACTGTACCGAACCCATCCATTCCTTTCTGGAACGTATCAAACCGGTCCAGCAGCTGTTCGTATGAATTCATCAATGCATCGGTATTCTCATGGGACCGCTTGATAATTACTTTCGCTATTCCCTTCTGTGCATTGACAATTTCCTCTGTCGGAATCTTAGATGCCTCTTCCATATATGCAAGCTTCACCGATATTTCCTCAAAATATTTTTTCAGCATGAGATATGATGCCTTTTCCGACTTGAAAATACTCTCATACTGTTCCTCTCTCCGGGCATATTTTGTCTCATATACTAAAATCACGCCTCTGATTGCAACATACAGGCATATCAGATCTGCTGCTGCCAAAACAACCAGAACAATAAACATCTTCGGGAAATTGACTATGGCATACAACTCTGCCATAAAAATAAACGCAAACAAAAGTATCCCGAAAATCATCTGCATCCTTGCTTTCGAATCTTTATTCTTCATATGATACCGCTCCTTCCATGAGCCCGCTATTCTAACCACTATGCAAAATAAGCTCTAGTATGTTATATTTTACCATATTGTGTCGATTCTCACAAGGTTTGTTGTTTATTTCTGCCTTCTATAATACGTCATTTACAATCTGCTCTGCTGTCAGATGATTCTCTTTTAATACCTCATTTACATCATACCGGTCAAGGAATTCTTTTTTCAATCCGTAATTATAGACTTTCATATCACTGCTTCCATAAAATCTTGCGATTTTTTCTCCGAAACCACCATTCAGGATGCCATCTTCCAGTGTAACTACCGTGTCATGGTCTGCCTTCAGCTTCTCCAGCAGTCCTTCATCCAGTCCGGTAATATAATACGGGTTGATTACCGTTGCATGAATACCTTTTTTCTCCAGCATTTCTGCGGTCTGCAGTGCCAGGGAATAAAATGTTCCGAGTCCGATCAGTGCAATTTTGCTTCCCTTTTCCGTTACCTCATAGGTGTTGAGCTGACTCCAGTCTTTTTTGACTTCTCTGCCATCCGAAATCATATCTCCGCCCGGAAGTTTGATCGCAACCGGCATTTCCTTCTGCTCCACACTCCAATCAAGCATTGACAGATATTCTTCCTTTGTTGTCGGTGCCAGATAAACCAGTCCCGGAATATTGGAAAGCATCGGAATATCCTGCAGTCCCAGATGGGTAACATCCGTCATGCCAAATACCGATCCCGTATACACAACAATCGTTGCCGGATTCCCGTCAATACACAGATCCTGTGAAATCTGGTCATACGTCCTCTGGATAAAGCTGGAATACACACCGTATACCGGCTTTCCGCCACCTTTGGCAATTCCGGAAGCAAGTGCTACCGCTGTCTCCTCCGCGATTCCCACATCTACAAACTGCCGGCCGGCCTGTTTCCTTTTCTCCTGCGTAAATCCGAGAATCGTCGGGGTTCCGGATGTAATTGCAACAACTGTCGGATCCTGTTTCATCTTTTCGATCAGATATTCACAGGTCACCGAAGAATAATCTTCCACTTCCGGAAAATGGGATTTTCCAGTCTCAATATCAAACGGAAGATGCCAGTGCCATTCTTCCTTATGCTCTTCTGCCGGTTTATAACCTTTTCCCTTTAATGTATTAATGTGGACAACAACCGGTTTCTTACTGTCTTTTACCTGTTTGAAAGCCCCGATCAGCTCCCTTAAGTCATTTCCATGATCCACATAGACATAATCTAGTCCCATGGCTTTAAATAAATTGCACTCTGCCTGTCCGTTTGTCTCGCGGAGTAATTTCAGATTTGAATAAAGTCCTCCATGGTTTTCTGCAATTGACATATCATTGTCATTTACTACAATGATCATGTTGCTGTCTAATTCTGCTGCAAAATCCATTCCTTCTAAGGCTTCTCCTCCGCTTAAAGAACCGTCTCCGATAATTGCGATCACATTTGCACTTTCCCCACGAAGATCCCTTGCCTTTGCCAGACCGCATGCCAGACTGACGGATGTAGAGGTATGTCCGACCGTAAAATGGTCATGTTCACTTTCCTGCGGACAGCTGTATCCCGTCACGTCATCGTAATGTTCTTCGTATAAATAGGCATCTTTTCGACCGGTCAGCATCTTGTGCGGATAGGTCTGATGGGAAACATCAAATACCATTTTGTCCTTTGGGGACTCAAAAACATAATGCAGTGCAATGATTGCCTCTACCATGCCAAAATTCGGGCCAAAATGCCCGCCGTGAATACTTGCCCTCTTTAATAATGCATGACGCATTTCTTCTGCGAGAGCTGTCATCTCTTCTATATTTAATTTCTTCACATCTTCCGGTCCGTTAATCTTTTCGATATACATATAATAAATTCTCCTTCCGATTTTATCTATCATAATATACCATTTAAAGTTAACTTTAAGTCAAGTATTTTTTATTTAATTTTCAACTTTTTGCTTCAAACCCTCAATTGCCTGAGCCACTATACCTTCGCTCTTAAAAAGATGTAAATAATGTAATGATAAAAGGGGCAAAAGGTATCATTTCCCACTGAAATGCAATTTTTATGTCATTCGCATTTCTTGCGATCCGCTTGTTGTTCCGATATAATTATGCTATGATTGTGCTTTGATTGGAGGAAACCATTTTGAGCGAATATTATAAGTTTTTTCAAAATAAAAAATGTGAATATTTTCCATGCCATAAAGGAATTCCGGAGGAGGACTTTAACTGTCTGTTTTGTTATTGTCCCCTCTATACACTCGGGAAATCCTGTGGTGGAAACTGTGAATATTTAAAAAATGGTATCAAATCCTGCATAAACTGTGGCTTTCCCCATCACCGAAAGAACTATGATAAGGTCACGGGCCGCTTTCAGGAAATTGCAGCCGTTATGGCTGCTTCCGATAAGGAGGATGCATCCCATGAAATGTAAACTTACTCCCGGATTATCCTCCGGTGACTGGAACGAATTTTGCAGCCGTTTCCATTTCCCTCCGGATGACCTGCCTCATATTCAGGCAATTTATACGGCACTTCTTCCCCTGGTTGAATCCTATGCGTATTACTCTCTGGCTCAGGATTTAGACGGGGTTTCTCTGCCTCACTATGCCTATGGGTTTGTGACGCTTGGAAACGGAGTGGATGAACTGTCGGAATTATATCTGAACCATGAACAGATCCAGGAGGCTTACATTGTGGACTGCATCAGCCTGATGCTTTTGTCAAAGGCTTATGAAGAGTTTGCACATGTGGTAGAACGTCAGAGCCGCCTGTATCTTGCAGAATTATCTTTTCTGGGAGATACCTATTCCCTTGACCTGCTCCCACAGATTTATGGGCGGCTTGCCCCGGATGGCATCCAGCTTACCGAGGGGCAGATGCTCCGGCCGCTTAAGACAGCAACGCTGATCCTGCATCTGGATACAACAACACACGCCAATCTCAAGCAATTGTGTAATACGTGCGCAACCTGCCGGAATTTTTCCTGCCCGTCGAGAAAGGCCACGGCTCCGCATTTGCCGCATACTTATGGGGCCATGCAGATATTCCATACAAAATAATTAGTGCCTGCTGAGTAAGCAGACACTAATTATAAACTTCATTATCTATTTGCTTTTTTCTTTTTCATTACAACAATAACAACTCCTGCCGCAACAACTACCACTGCTGCAATCAGAACAATAACAATCGTCATGACCGCACCATCCTGTTTTACAAGTACAAGTGCACTGATACCATCCATTGTATACTCGCCACCCTTGATTGTCTCGATTGTCTCAACGCCAGCTTTCTGTCCGTTTATGCAGACTTTCCATTTTCCTTCCGGAATTGTAACTTTTGCCTTGTCAGTGTTTGCATTAAAAAGAAGATACATCTCTTTTGCACTTTCGTCTTTCTGACCGCCCTTTATATTAATTCCTACAATATTATCCCCAAGTCCTTCTACGGATTTTACATATTTTTTCACATCCTCTGATGTAGATAATCGAAGTGCCGGATGTGCCTTTCTGAACTTAATAAGTCCCTTATAGTATTCAAATACATCTGCGTATTTCTTGTCGGATAATGTATCCCACTTAATGCTGTTTACTTCGTCTCCTGCATTGTATGAGTTTGAATTGAATGTTCCATCATCATTGACCTTTGTGCGAAGCATTTCCTCTCCTGCCTGCAAAAATGGCACACCTTCTGCAGTCATATAAAATGCTACTGCAAGATTATTCATCTTTATGATGTCCTCTTCACTCGAAGTTGTTTTAGAACCTGCAATTCTGTCAAAAAGTGTGTTATTGTCATGGCATGATGCATAGTTGATAATCTGGCTTGGCTCCTTGCACCATGACTCGTTTGCCATGAATGAATCTGCCATTTTCTTCTCTGCATTCGTTGCTCCTGATACGAATCCGAATGTTGCAGTATCAAATACGCTTCCTTTTAATCCATCACGCATATTATCATTGAAAAATGCGAAATCCGGAGTGGAAGCTGAATTCCCCTGTGTAGCCAATGTCACATTATCTTTTGTGACACCGGTCTCCATTGTCCATCCTTCCCCATAGAAAATAACATCCGGATGTGTCTTGTGTACTTCCTCTACAATCTCATTAATGGTATCGGTATCTAAAAGTCCAACCAGGTCAAATCTAAAACCATCCATATGATATTCATCTGCCCAGTAGCATACGGAATCCACAATATATTTCCGTACCATGTTTCTCTCGGATGCTGTATCATTTCCACATCCTGAGCCGTTTGAATACGAACCGTCTTCATTGATACGGGAAAAATATCCCGGAACAAGTTTATTGATACAGAAATCATCTGCACTCATAACATGATTGTATACCACATCCATTACAACGCTAAGTCCGTTATCATGCATAGACTTAATCATCTGTTTTGCCTCTTTTACACGCACATCCCCATTGTGTGGATCTGTAGAATAGGAACCCTCCGGTACATTGTAGTTAACCGGATCATATCCCCAGTTATATAAATTCGACTGATCGTTTCCTTCATCTACGGAACCAAAATCATAGATTGGAAGTAAATGCACGTGTGTAACACCAAGTTCCTTAATATGATCGATTCCAGTTGAAATACCATCTTTGGTCTTTGTTCCTGTCTCTGTCATTTCAAGGAATTTACCAACATTTTTTATGCCGGAACTTTTGTCTGCTGATAAATCACGCATCTGTAATTCGTAGATGATCGCATCATTAATGCTCTCTCCTGCATGTGGATTGGTATCCTTATCCCAACCATCCGGATTTGTCTCTTCAAGATTGATTACCATGGCACGCTGTCCATTTACACCAGTCGTTCTGGCATATGGATCACAGGCTTCTTTTGTTGAACCGTCGATTGTTGAACTGTATGTGTAGTAAGTTCCATTTAAGTCCCCATCCACTTTTGCAACCCATGTTCCATTCTTATCGGCATTCATCTCAATGCTTTCTTTCGGCTCTTTATCGTCCGGATCTCCTGTCTCGTATAAATTAAGCATAACTTTTTCAGAGGTAGGTGCCCACACCCTAAATGTTGTGCTGTCCTTACTCCATGTAGCACCAAGATCATCTCCATCATATGTATACTCATCTTCAAATTCTTTTGTTGAATATATGATTGGCATTCTGATATCACTTACGGTACCATCATATGTAATCTGGTAACTCTTTGAACTGTCAAGTTCCTCTTTCAGAGTAAGTGTATAGGTAGAATCATCTCCCTCTTTTACATCTGCTATCTGAATTTCCCCATCTTTACCTTCTACCTTAAAGGCATTTTTAAGTTCTCCTTCAATATCACCAGTCATTGTGACGGTGATCGTCTTATCCCCATTGTACTTTGCAGTATTAAGCTTTATTCCCCTTACTGCATCATCGCCGTATTCCTTTGTATAACCCTCAACACCTGATTCGACTTTAACGATCACGGTTCCTGATATCATTTCTGATATATCAATGAACTGATCCTCTTCATAATCCTTCGCCCAATCCTGTGTTCTTACAACAAATCCTACGGAAGTCACACCGGCTGGAATTTCAATTCTGGCAACTGCATCACCATCCTTAGCCTCTAAAGGATAGTCATTTCCTTCCTGTCCCTCGGCCCACATCCATACAGACCATGGATCATAATCACCATCTGCCCTGTGATAATGAAATTCTATCACAGGTCCTCCATCCGCTTTGACCGGTACGGTATCCAGTATTACCGTACTGATTGTCATGATAAGCATAAGAATTGCCATCCCCAATGCGCTTATACGTTTTTTTGTCATTTTCGTTTCTCCCTTCATTACGAAATTTTACGAAATTTCTTTTTGTATAAATTAGCATATATTTTTATATTTTTCAAGTCTAAATTGTATATTTTTGAGAAAAACCGTTATTTTTTACCATAACACGGTTATTTACTGTATTGAAATCCGGAGCATCCCTGCCTATAACCATAAATATAAAAACGAGCAGCAAAACCGGATTTACACCAGTCTGCTACTCGTTTGATGATTATAATATTTTCTTTTCTTGTGCCATTGCAACCAGTTATCGGACAAATGGCAGGAACGTAATGCTATACTTTATTTTCCAAACCGGCTGATTTCTTTCGCATATGATATTTCCGTTTTTCCTCATACATTTTCTCATCCATATGCATTAAAAAAGTTTCTGCATCATCTTCTGTCCCAAATTCCGTGTATCCCATAGAAACACTTAAATGAAACGATTCTATTCCGGATTCATTAAACCGGGACAGATTATGGTTAATTTCCTCCATTGTCGCTAAGACACGCTCCGTATCAACACCTGACAGCAGCACAATAAACTCATCTCCCGCATACCGGATTGCCATACCATCATCCGGTATGGATCTGATGAGTATATTTCCCAACGTACAAATAGCCTTATCGCCCGTACTATGACCTAAATTGTCATTAATACACTTGAAATCGTTTACATCCATCATGATTCCATATAAGGATTTATGGCTTGCAATTTTCTTTTCCGCAAGCACCGCATTAAAATATCTCCGATTATATAATCCGGAAAGCTCATCCATATACAAACTCTCTGCGTATGACTGCATCTGCACAAATATCAATGCGACCGCAACCAGCACCCATGATGATGTAATTCCATAAAAAAGGAACTGGAGAACTACACCTGCAAAACAAGGACCAACGAAATAGATCACCGGGAAAAAATTCAGGTTAACCCCTTGTTTTTTGGAATGATACACCAGATAGATACTGTAAGCAAAATATATGACAAGCGAAATATATCCCACCAGCACACCGGCAGTTCTCTGATATACATTCTCCCCGGATATTTTAAACATAATCCCTGTTCCAAACAGATTACATAAAACCATAATTACTTCTACCAGCCAGGGAAATATCTCCACTCCTGCTTTTTGAACCATTCTTTTATAATTTCGATAGATACGCAATTCCACGTACATACACCAAAGCATACCCATACTGACTGTCCCTATAAAGCATATGCTGTTAGAGATATAATTAATCTGCCGGCTGCCAGTAAACTGTTTTCCATCTACGAGAAAAGCAATGGTTTCAGACAATGCCCCCACTAAATTTACGATTGCTATTCCATCATATATTTTATCTCCCACATGAAGGCTCTCTCTGTTCTTTCGTCTACAAAACAAAAGGAACCACATCATTAACACGGTCAAGCCGTTTGCCATTAATATTTCTTCTAAAACGATGATTGTTATCCCCTCCATCATTCACGGTATGAACTCATTTTTACTAAAATGAGCTCTATCATTATACCAAATGAAAACCGGTTTTTGTCTTTTTCGACATGAATTACAGTTTTTTTAACGTGAACGATGATTTTTTATGTTTCATCATTTTTCACAGCCTACTGCAACTGTGAAAAACCCACGGCTTACAAAGTTAACGGTCTTTGTATCGGAATCATAATAAGATCCCGGTATCTTAACTGCTGCACCGTATTTATCAATTTTATATGCAAAAATCTTTTTGTCTTTTTCCTTTTTCGAAGCATTATAGGAAACAGCGACCCTGATCCGTCCCTTTTTCAGGACAGACGACTGCTTTTTCTTGATTCCTGTGACGGAAAAATCATAAACCGGACGTTTTCCAATAATTTTCCCCGCCCTGGCAGAAAGATTTTTCTTGTCAGCCTGTTTCATTTTGATAACCACAGCTGTATTCATCTCTTTCTTTAATTCTTTTAATGCCTTCGAATCAAAGGTAAGATTTACATTGCCACCATTGACCTTCAATTCTTTTACATTCTTTTTGACAAGTAAATTTACCGCCTGCCCGTCCATTCCAAGATGCAGATTCTTCCAGTTTCCGGCTTTTGCCGTATCAAAAGTTATTTCAACAGACAGGTCTTTTATCCTGCCACCCTGTTCTTTTTCTGCCTTTGTAATTTCTTTTTTCAAAACTGCTGCAATATTCTTCACTTTGACCGTATTATTTTTAACTGCAGATTTTGCTTTGACATTAATATCCTTAACAGAAACGGACGTATCTGCTGCGGGTGGCGGTGTCACATTCCCCGGTTCTTCTTTTGCATGATCCGGTGCCGGTAATGTGCCGGAATCCGGTGAAACATTGCCAGATGATCCGTCCGTGCTTCCACCGGCATTTTCACCGGAGCCTCCGCCGGAGCTGCCTCCGGAACTTCCACCCGAACTGCTGCCAGAACCTCCACTTGAACCGCCTCCGGATATTCCACCGGAACCTCCACTTGAACTGCCTCCGGAACTTCCACCAGAACCGCCCCCGGTCTGGGAATGATCTGCCGTTACACGGACCTGACAATCTGCCTTACTTCCTGTATAGTTGCCATTCCCATTATAACATGCGGTGAACGTATATGTTTTCGTTTCATTCGGAAGCATTGCTATCCAGTGATCCGTTCCCTTTTCTTCTAATGTGATCCCGGAAACATCACAGGTTACTTTTATCCCGGCATCTTCCGGAATCCCCTGTCTGCAAAGCTGTAATTCTACTGTCCCCGCACCTTTGACCGTATCGGTTTTTGCAGTCAGCTGCATGCTGGTGGAAGCCTTTTCGATTTCCAGGACAGCCTCCCCGTATGTTGGAATAAAAGATGCCTTTTCCGCTTTAAAATAAATCTTATACTGGCCTGCTTCTGTGTAAAATGGCATCTCCGTTTGTGTATACGATCCGTTTTCTGTCAAACTGTAACTGATTTGTACACCATCTTCCTGTTTGATATCAAATGTATGGGGTTTTCCATCATAAGTTACGCGGACAGGTACGGTTTGTATTTCCGGCATCTCACTGTTTTTCCGGTAATAATAAGTGATCTCCCGGTGATCCTCTGTGATGTTTATTTCTCCCTGATTTGCACTGTTTCCTACACATGTATATCCATATAAATCCGGACTTCTTAACGTATACGCAGAATTCTTTGGTACATATACTGTCGCGGGTGCCGTATCAGGCACTGTTGTTTCGGTCTCGTCTTCGTTTTGCAGCATATAACGAATGGTTACGGTACTCCACGCCTGTCCTGCCGTCTGATTGTCAGCCAGAATTTTCCCAGTGTCCTCATCTATGATCTTTCCTTCCAGTCTGTCCCCGGAAACCAGACCAGTTACCGCAGGAAGTGTGACAGAAAGGGACTCTCTGGCAGCATCCGGATCATACCAGTTACTGAGTGGCGGAACGGTATATGTTTCTTCTTTTTCATATTTGACTGTATGGTCTGCTCCAATAATGCGGAAAGTAATCTTCAAATGCTGTTTGGCATCCACCATATTTTGTACGACTGTACGGAATTCCAGATCCTTTCCATTTGCTTTTGTGATATTTGTCTCATCGATCCGGTATTGGTCACTATCCCTGTCAAGTGTTCCTGTCCTGCTATGCGGAATTGTAATTTCAGGATCGCACACATAAACAGATGCCTGCCTGCTGACATAATCACGGTTATTTAATCTCCGCGCCAGTTCCATTTTACACACTTCACAGAAAGGATTCCCAAGATCCCGCATCATGCAGACGCGGCTCGGCGCAAATACTGTTTCTGTTCCTGCTGCCGTTATTCCGATTCCACGGAACCCAAGCATCTTATGCCATTTAATCTTATCCGGGTCCGAGGTATCGGAAATATTTTCTCCCTGCATCTTTTTATCATATTCATCGCCTAATCTTCCGATGCTGTGGGAAATTTCATGGGTCATGACATCCCCCTGCTCATTCTCACCCGAATTTGCCGAAAAAGAAAAGAGTGCATTGGAAGAAGAACCAATATTCGCAGTCGTATTACAAATGATATGGATGGTTCCAACGGCTGCACCGGTATCCAGATATCTGCTCTCCAGCTCTGCCCTCAGTGCCCTGGCTTTATCTTCCCCGTCCTTTGTAAAATAGCAGGATTTTCCGAATGCCTGCACATGAAAATATGTGTCCGGGTTCGACTCCCCATACATCACGCCCACACCAGTTTCACTGGATACCGTCTGTACTGCATAAATATTGATCCTGTCGGAATACTCTTTATAAGGGGACCACTTTAGCAGCCCCTGTGCTTTTGCCGTTGCATCCTTCAAAAATTGTTCCTGTTGTTCCCGGGTATAGCCCTCACCCATGATAACAATCACAAAATTTTCCTTATCATCACCTGTCTTGTGAATGGCATAAACGGAAGCTGCCGTTGTCTGGTCTGCCGCTGTCTGGTCTGCCATCACAGGATACGGAAACACCAGGGAAAGCAATAATATCAGGCTAAGTATGATTGCCCCAAACCGTTTTCCATCCTTCTTTTTTACATTCGTCATATCATCCTCCGTACTTTACATTACCAGAAATATTGGTGCTTTCCCTCTTCTTCCCACAGACAAACTCCCGGGAAACCATCTGCCGTAAGGCTTCTTAAAGCACGATTACCGCAGCATCAAACCCCTCTACATTTCCATCAAAGGTGTTTTCGGTAAGCAGATTGTACTTCTGCGTGTACTCATTAAATTTTTTTGCACTGCTGCTGCAGTTGAAAATCATGGCAATGGTCTCCTCGCCATTTTTTCTGATCAGGACAATTGTCCCTTCCTCATCTTCCGTAACGATCCCAGCCAGTTCGCCTTCTACAATGCATGCATGGCTTTTCCGGACCTGAATCAGCCGCTTGTACCATTCATACATCTCTTTGTCCTGGTATTCTTCATCCCAGTACATACCCCGTCTGCAGTCCGGATCGTTTGCTCCCGGCATCGCATACTCATCTCCATAATAAATCATAGGCATTCCCGGCAATAACAACTGAAAAGCGGCTGCCAGATGCTGCTTTTTTTTATTGTCGTTACACAGATGTAAAAATCTTGCGGTATCATGGCTGTCGATCAGATTCCACATAAGGGGATAACAGTTTTTGTTTAAGCGTCCCTTCAAATATCCAAGATTTTGTACGAACTGGCTGACCGTAATCTTTTCATCTGCAAGCAGATCGATCAGGTTCAGGTAAAATGGATAATTCATGACCGTATCCCATTCATCCCCCTCAAGGAAATCTCCAGCATAATGCCAGATTTCCCCAATGATCAGCAGATCTTTCTTTACTGCCTTGACTGCCTTTCTGAAATTCTTCCAGAAGAAATGGCTGATTTCGTCCCCTACATCCAGTCTCCATCCGTCAATATCGCATTCCTTAATCCAGTAACATGCAACATCCGTAATGTATTTTTCAACTTCAGGATTTTTCAGGTTTAACTTTGGCATTCCGCCATAATAACCAAAACATTTGAAGTTTGGGATCTCTCCCCATTCGCTTTTAAGTGGGAATCCGTCAATAAAATACCAGTCCCGGTATTTGGATTTTTCACCATTTTCCAGGATATCCGCAAACGCAAAAAATTCTCTTCCCGTATGATTGTATACCGCATCCAGGACTACCTTCATACCACGCTCATGCGCTTTTTGTACCAGCTCTTTGAGATCCTCTGTTGTTCCAAAGGACGGGTCTATCTGGTAGTAATCCGTGGTATCATACTTATGGCACGAATTTGATTGAAAGATAGGTGTCATATACAGCACATCGATTCCCAGATTCTGAATATCATCCATATGTTCGATGATTCCCCTGAGATTTCCATGCAGGTCATCCATAGGCGTAATCGGTGCTTTATACCACAGTTCTTTGTCTACCGGCTCCGTTGCTGCAAAACGGGATGGGAAAATCTGATACACGACCTTGTTTGCTGCCCACTCCGGCACCTCAAACATCTCTTCCTCCCGAAGGTTCTGCGGACAGTCAAACATTCTGTCCCTGTTTGTAATGCATTCCTTATCAAACTCATAATTTCCATAATATACCTTTTCTCCCTGCGTGTCCGTAAATTCGAAAAAGTAACGCAGACAGATCAAATGCATCTTTATCTGTGCTTCATAATAATCATGAAACTGTGAGACAGCAACCTTCTTCATCGGAACTGTCTTTCTGGTATCCTTACGCTCCATAGGTATATACTTGTCCTCATAGTGAAGGATTACCTCCTTCATATCATCCTTTTTTACCTGCACGCGTATCACAAATAAATCCTTATCAACTGCATAGCTAAACCTTTTATCCATATCATGAAAAATTGCTGAATATTCCATAAAATTTCCCCTTTACACTTGTTGTTTTCCTGTATTTTAACTTACTTTTTTCAACAATTCTAGCACTATATCCACGATATTTTTAACTTTTTCTACTTTTATGCTTTTTTGCGATGATATTACTATTCATATAATTTAAAATGTGCGTTATCAGTTTAAAACCAATAACGCACATTTCCTCATTGCATCCTTTTCCCGCATTTATATATGTCACAAGTCAAATTATAGTTCCTACCTGCGACAACTTTATATGTAAATTCAACATCAATAATTTTTTGCACCGTTTTTAATTTTTATTTTCTGCAACTTTAAATTTCTTGATCATTTCGCGCAGATTTTCTGCTTCACTGCTCATCTCCTGACCGGCTGCTGCACATTCTTCAGATGTTGCCGAATTCGTCTGTACGACATCATTGATCTGTTCAATTCCATCATTAATCTGTTGGATTTCTGTTGTCTGTGTCTCTAACGTTTCTGCAATATTTGTGACTTCTTTTGTAATGATCTGGGAATTCTCAGCGACCTCCTGCAATTGTGATGCCGTCTGCCCTGCAATCACCATACCTTTTTCCACGGCTTTCACAGAGGTTTCAATCAATGTTGCGGATTCCTTTGCTGCCTGGGCACTCTGGTCTGCCAGCACATTGACCTGATTCGCTACCACTGCAAATCCCTTTCCTGCCTCCCCTGCTCTTGCAGCCTCAATGGAAGCATTCAATGCAAGCAGATTCGTCTGGGACGCAATTTCATTGATTGTTGCAATGATCTTGTCAATCTCTTTTGATGCCCCGTTGATCTCATTCATGGAATCAACCATATCCCTCATTTTACCATTGCTTTCCAGAATGGCATTTCCAAGTTCGTCTACTCTTCCACTGATTTCTTTTGCGGATTGTGAATTTTTTCCTACCTGTTCAGAAACACCTGCGACTGTTGCGGTCAGTTCTTCTACAACTGCTGCCTGATTTGTTGCTCCATCCGCAAGGTCATTGGAACTTGATGCTACCTGATCTGCGGCACCCGAAACTTCATCTGAAACATGTTGGATTCCCTTTATTGTCTCTGCCATGCTTTCTTCAAACAACATAAAGGAGTTTAGAATTCCAACGAAATCCCCTTTCCACTCTACTTCCGGCTGCACATCAAAATTTCCTTCTGCAAACATCTTCATTGCACGTCCAATATCATCTACATAGCTTCCCAGAATGCGGATGGATTTGCGCATATTGTGTGCCAGTATTCCAATCTCATCATCTGAATGGTAGTCCAGCGTGCTGTGCAGGTTTCCATCTGTTAATTCCTGTGCAACGGCTTCCACTTCACGTAATGGTACTAAAATTGACTCAAGTACTTTTTTGCCTGTTTTTATTGCCAGTTTCCATGCCAAAACCAGACAAATAATAATACACACAATTCCTGCCACTGCAGAAATAACCGTAATTCTGACTGCCTGGCTGCTTACCTCATCGGTCATTTCATCTAATCTTGTTGCAATTTTTACGGCTTTATTTAATGCCGGGGTACAATCATTCAGAATTGAATCAACTGCCTTATCCTTGTCACCGCTTTTGATTTCTTTCATGATGGAATAACCAATGTTTCCCCAGTCTGTAAGGGCAGATGCGTATTCTTCACAATCCGCATCCGGAATAACTCCGGAGTTCTTTAAATTTTTCAGTTGGGTATTAACTTCTGCAAGCAGTCTTTCTACCGTCTGCTCATAACCGTCATAAGAGGATGCATCATTATTTAATGCCATTTCCCTGATATTTCTCGCTGATGAGTTAACATTTATCCTGCAGATTTTCACCGCCCGGTCTGCAACAGTAACATTTTGTACATAATGCATCGTATTGGCAAATAGCATACCTATAACCACAATAGAAAACAGACCTGAGACTAACATCATAATAATGACTTTTCTGTAGCCATAGTTTATCCTTTCCTTCAGATGCAAATTTTCCAAGTTCTTTTTCATCATATTTTTCTTTGTCGGCATAGTTTGCTATTTCCTTTCTCTTTTGTTCGATTCTGATATATCAAATTTTTTTCTCAAAGTCAATAAATTTCGGGAACAATTTTATTATTCTATTTTTCACATAAAATGTTGTACCCCCCCCCGAAAAATACAGCACTTTTACCAATTTTTTCTACAGTTACCTCTCCGATCGAACGTGATGTAATCTGGAATGTCGTGCCGGTGTTCCCTCGTAAGAGTCATACTAGTACATAACTGAAAATACTATTGTCTGAAACACCCTCTGTTTTCATATATGGCATCAGGTTCTTCCAAAACATTCTCTAATTGTCTTTGAAATATCTGAATCAATAAAATCTTTATGTGCCATGTCATCAAGGATATCACATGTTTTTTCATGGGACAATCCCTTTTTATAAGGTCTATCTTCCGTAAGAGCCTGATAAATATCAACACATGCCATCATACGTTCCTGCTCATTTAATTCATCCGCAGTTTTTCCAAAAGGATACCCTTTTCCATTTAATTTTTCATGATGGAATGCCGCCCAATCTCGTATATCTTCAAAATCATTAACCTCTGATAATATAAGATATGTATAACCGACATGATTTTTCATTTTAGAAAATTCATCATCCGTAAGTTTATCCGGTTTTTCCAAAATCTCATTGCCTACCGCCATTTTTCCTATATCATGCAGGGCACCAGCCAAATACATTTTCTGTACAATGACTGAATCATATCCCATATAACGGGCAAGCAGGGAGGCTTTTTCAGCCACTCCTATAGAATGCCTGCTGGTAAAAGTAGATTTATAATCTACAATCTTTGCAAAGAAGTCTGCAACATTTTTACATGTTTCCCAATCAAAAAATTGTTTTTCTCTTGGAACAATCTCCCATAGCTTTGTTTCAAAAGAATCGTTCCTTAAGCACATAAAGGATTCTTTTGTGAATCCCTTCTGAAAGGCATTAACACATTCTGAATCAAATAGTCTATCCTTATTTTGGGAAAGATACTGACATATAAAATCCCATCTATGATCAGCAGATTCAATACTATTTCCTATAATATCAACAATATCTGCAAGATGAATAATCCTTGAGAACAATGGAATTTCATGCCACTTCTTTCGAAAGGGACCGGTTCCATCAGCATGTTCATGATGATATAAAATCACATTTGAAATATCTGTTTTAAAAGGGATTTTAGTAATATTTTTTTCACCATAAACGCAATGCATATTTGTTTTGTTTTCGGATAAGTCATTTTTAATGTCGGTATCCGGATATTTCTGTACTTCTTCAGAAATATATTGTGTCAACGCATTATCGTGCAGCAAAGCGCATATAGCTAAATCTTGTAACGCATCACCTTGGATTGCACAATATTTAGCCATACACACACTAATATAAGCCACTCTCTTTCCATGTTTGTTTTTTACATTTACAAGTTCTGCTTCAATGCAGTCTAAGGCATAGGAACAAGCTCCTGCCAGTCCCACAATGTCTATGCTCAGCTGTTCTACTCTCATGTATATAATCCTTTATCGTAAAATTAAGCTTCTGAAAACTGATCTTTACCTACTGAACATAACGGGCATGTAAAATCCTCCGGAAGGTCCTCCCACTTTGTACCAGGCGCAATACCACCTTCCGGATAACCTTTCTCCTCATCATACTCCCATCCACAAACATCACATATATATTTCATTTGTTTTTCCTCCTGTAAAATATGTTAATAATACGGATTACTCCATTACAATGCAATTTCCACAATTCTGCATCACCATAATATGTACAAATACTTTTAGCATTTCCATAATCCATGCAGATTACAATATGCATATACTTCTTCTACCTGCTCGCCGTCGCAAAGGCAAAAATCCGTTGCCGGTTCCTGCCCCGGATTTAACTGCTTTCTGTAAATTTCCTGATTGGTATTTAATGTGATCCACTCAATGAAATGCTCTTCAAGCATTGGATGTTTTGTCTCTCCCGGCTTTTGCCCTGCTCCTGCGGATATGATAACGATGGCGGCATCCGCCACATCATCATAATCTCCTCCTCTTAGTAATTCTCTTCATGTACTTCAAAATAGCTCTGTGGATGATTACATACCGGACATACTTCAGGCGCCTTAGTTCCTACCACAATATGTCCGCAGTTACGGCATTCCCATACCTTAACTTCGCTCTTTTCAAATACCTGTGCAGTTTCAATATTCTTAAGAAGCGCACGATATCTCTCCTCGTGATGCTTCTCAATCTCTCCAACTGCTCTGAATTTTGCTGCAAGCTCTGGGAAACCTTCTTCCTCAGCAGTTTTCGCAAAGCCTTCATACATATCTGTCCACTCATAATTTTCGCCTTCTGCAGCGGCTGCCAGGTTTTCCTTTGTATCTCCGATCCCAGCTAACTCTTTGAACCACATTTTTGCATGCTCTTTCTCATTGTCTGCTGTCTTTAAAAATAATGCTGACATCTGCTCGTAGCCTTCCTTCTTTGCTACAGAAGCAAAATAGGTATACTTATTTCTTGCCTGAGATTCTCCTGCAAATGCCTCCTGTAAATTTTTCTCTGTCTGCGTCCCTGCATATTTGTTTGCTGCCATTTCTTTTACCTCCGTTTTCTTTACTATTTTTTCAAAATCTGAAGCCGGGTGCTTACATATAGGACATATAAAATCATCCGGTAATTCTTCACCTACATATTCATATCCACAAATTCTGCAACGCCATATCGTCTGACCATCTTCCGTTTTTCCAACTTCCTCCGGCTTGGGCTTGATATTATTCTGATAATATTCGTATGTGACAGAAGGAATGTCACTTAACACTTCCATATCAGTTATCTCACCGATAAACATTGTATGTGAACCCAAATCCTCTGTTTTATTAACTGTTACAGAAATGTATGCATTGGTACCTTCTGTAATATAATAAATACCATTTGTACCCCTGGCACACTTTTCAAATGTTTTAAACTTATTGGTATCCCTTCCTGATTGGAATCCAAAATGCTTAAATAATTCAAACTGCGCATTCTGACTCAGGACTGATACTGTGAATTTTCCAGTTCTTTGAATCATATCATGCGTGTAATTTGCCTTATTGACGCAGATACTTAACTGATTTGGTCCTGAGGCCGCCTGAATTGCTGTATTAATAATGCATCCGTTATCTTTTTCTGCTTCTTTTGCAGTCAATATAAACAGTCCATAACTCAACTTATACATTGCTTTCCTATCCATGCTGTTCCTCCTTTACCTTCTCCCTGCATTTCGGGCAAATGCCTTTAAATGAAATATCATAATCCACAAATTCAATTCCATGAGTGTTATGAATTCTTTCCAGCAAATCCGGTATTTGATCCATATCCACATCAAAAATTTCACCGCACTTTATACATCTTACATGGTAATGATTTTTCAATGTAAAATCAAATCGGTTCGGTCCATCCGGAACTTCAACCTTTCTTAATGCACCTTCCTCTACCAATATATCAAGATTTCTATATACAGTTCCTTTTCCAATTGTTGGATATGCTTCTTTTATAAATTCATACACTTCATTTGCCGTAACGTGTCTTCTCATTTCGTATACGGTATTTCTTACAAGATCTTTTTGAATGGTATTTCTCCTACTTGTCATTCGTCCTCCTTATTAGGATTAGTTCTTAATAAGGATTATATACCACTATCATCCTGTTGTCAATAAAAATAGTAATAATTCTCATTATTACTATTTGCCGTCTCTGACAATAATTACACCTCCTTCCGCATCCAAGTATGTGGACAATCTTCGTCCATATGAATATCATTCAGCTCCATATATCCTTGTTTTTTGTAAAACTCTGCCACACGACACTGTGCAGACAATTCTATTCTTTTACCCCCGAGATCACTAACTGTTTTTTCCGCACCCTGCAACATCTTTTCACCATATTGCTTCCCTCGAAATTCTTTACTAACCGCAATCCTGCCAATCACATAGCAATCTCTTTCAACAGAGAAAAAGAATCTGCAAGTAGCTACTGGAATATCGTCCTCGAAAAGCAGCATATGTTTTGCCAGACGATCTGTCTCATCAAATTCATACTTAAATCCCTGCTCTTTCATGAATACTGATTTCCGTATCGCCTTCGCTTCCTGTGGTATCTCATCATAAATCTTTTAAACATTGTTGTCCACCTTTTGTATTGATGTGCAGCAACTCTCAAAAAAATTTGGAATTTGTAAGGAACAGAAACTTTGAATTTGCACATTATGGAGGAAATTAGAATGAACATTAATGAATATCAGGAATTGGCAATGACTACTTTAAATCCTGAACTAAGTAAAAGAGACGTATTAATAAATAGTGTAATGGGATTATGTGGCGAATCAGGAGAAGCCATTGACATAGTAAAAAAATGGATGGCTCAAGGACATGAATTGGACAAGGAACATTTGGCAAAGGAACTTGGAGATGTAGCTTGGTATATTGCAGAAGCTGCGACAGCACTAGATATATCTCTTGAAGACATTTTTCAAGCAAATATTGATAAATTAAAGAGGCGATATCCAGATGGATTTGAAACAAAGAAATCTTTAGTGCGCCTAAAAGGAGATATATAACTTCCAGTTTGCAAACCTGCTAGATAATCAGAACAGTTAAAATTGATTGGAGGATGAACGAAAGTGAAAACAATAGATATTGTCGGAGAAAATTATTGTGGTAATTGGGATAAAACCAGAACTGCTTGCAGAGGTATAGTTATAGATGGAGACCGTATTTTACTTTCATATGCAGCAAAGACAAATCAGTGGATGATTCCCGGCGGAGGTTTGGAAAGCAATGAAAGTGATGAAGAGTGCTGCATTCGGGAAATTGCTGAAGAAACAGGTATAGTAGTAGAAACCTCACAGTGCTTGTTAGAAATTGATGAATATTATGGGGACTGGAAATGGGTTAATCGGTATTTTAACTGCAAAGCAATAGGCACAACGGAAATAAAACAGACCGAAAGAGAAATACAAGTTGGTATGGAACCAAGGTGGCTTGAGATATCAGAAATCAAAAATATTTTCTCACAGTATGATTCGTATAAGGGAATTCATGAGATGCGAAGTGGAATGTATTTGAGAGAGTATACAGCATTAAGCGAATTGATAAATTCCAATAAATAAATGTTATAGAGAAAAAATTTTGAACACTTACTTGTTTATATGCATTCATAAGGGGAAAAAAGAAAATCGAACGATTCTATTGATGAAATTGTTTGATTGTGTATAACATAATTGAAGACAGAGATTATCATTTTAAGACGATAATAATTTATTTTTCAAGAAAGGTGATGATATGTTTATTACCGCAACTGAAGTAAAAACTAATTTAGGCAAATATCTTATGCTTGCAGAAACAGAGGATATTTATATTACTCGTAACGGAAAAGTCGTCGCAAAATTGTCTAACCCATATCAGGACAGAGTAGACGTTGCTAAGTCACTATTTGGTGTTCTTTCAAATGATATGACACTGGAAGAATCACGAGAAGAAAAGTTGAATACAATATGAGGGATATATTACTGCAAAGTCAGTTACAGATATCTATTATCTGACACATCGTTTAACACATAGCGATGCAGAAACACGAAAGATTTTGAGTAAACTTTTTACTTTGTTTCATTTGTTGGATACTACTTCTTTAGATTGCCGAAAGGCAATATCTTCTGAAATTGGCGATTATGAAGATGCTATTATGGTGGAAACGGCAATTCGTTCAGAAATGGATTGTATAGTAACCAGAAATGTGAAAGATTATACGAAATCTTCCGTTAAGGTGTATGAGCCTTCTACATTTTTAAAGTTATTGGAAGTAGAAAGGGAAACTGAATAAAAATAAGAAAGGAATATCCGCAGATTCCACCTAAGGTAGAGTATTCTCTGACAGAAAGAGGAGAATCGTTGATGAATGTACTTGACCAATTATGTATTTGGGGAAGTCAAAATCGATTGCCGCAATGAAGTCTCCAAGAATGTAAGAGTACTTGGAACGCTTACATTTTATCTCTTGACAGCAGGCGCGACGCAGCGTATTCTTGAATATAGAAAAAAATGCCGCTGAAAGGCGGCATTTCATAACACCAAGGGTTAGAAAAAACTAACTACAGCAAGGAGGAAAACAGAATGACTGTCGGAGAACGAAACAAAAAAATGAACCTCACCGGTGTGCCGGAAACAATGCTTCAAACCATCTATGCCAGAGCAAAAGAAAGCAAAGGCCGCGGTGCGATTTGTGATAAAAAAGCCGAGGAAATCGTCAGCAGACTCGATTACGATTTTTCGCTTGCGGACAAAGATACCGCTATGCACAGCGGCGTTATTGCCCGCACCATTGTGCTGGATCGTTTGACAACGGCGTGGCTGGCAACGCATCCCGGTGGCGTTGTGGTTAACATTGCCTGCGGGTTGGATACCCGGTGCTATCGGATGAAAGGGTATGCACACTGGTATAATCTTGACCTGCCGGAAACGATGGCCGTGCGTGTAAAACTCCTGCCTGAGAGCGGCTTGATCTCACAGATTGCCATGTCCGCCATGGACAACTGGGGCGATGAAATCAAAGAGAAAAATGTGCCAGTGCTGGTCATCATCGAAGGATTGACCATGTATCTGTCAGAAGCGGACGTGCAGCGAATTTTTGCAGTGATTTCTGGGCGCTTTCAGCAAGCAACTGTGTTTGTGGAAATCATGAATCCGATGATTGTAAAGCGGTTCAAGGAAAAATCCATTGATGCCAGCAACGCAAAATTTGTGTGGGGTGCGAAAAATGGCGCTGCCTTTGCAAAACTTATGCCGGATTTTCAATTTAGGGAAGAGCACAGCCTGACGGAAGGGATGGCGGCCTTTGCGCCGATTTATAAGCTACTGGATAAGCTGCCGTTCGTGAGAAACATTTCAAACAAAATCATCATACTGGAAAAGCTGCTGTGATTTCTGCTTGAAAATGAAACAGTGAGTTGGAGAAGGGAAAAAACATGAAATATTTTTTGAATATATGATGCATAACATTGGTGTTAGGCGTTCGTACGCTAACCGATTCCGAATTACTTCTGTGAGATTCGATAGTCTCTGGGAGACTGTGTGCAGTAGCGGCGAAAAATTTTCTCGAAATAGCTGACATTTTCAAATCCAACTAAGAGTGCAATCTCTGTAATGGGAAGTAGGCTTGTGCGCAGAAATTCTTGAGCCTTTTGGATTCGTTGAATGTGCAGATATTCGCAGATCGTAAAGCCTGTTACTTGTTTGAAAATTCTCGTTAAATAATATTTATTTGTAAAAAAGAGTGATGAAAGTTCATCAAGTGAATGAGCTTCACGGTAATGATCCGCTAGAAAACCTGCAACACGGTTGACTGTGCGGATCTTTTCTGTCTCAGCCCCTTGAAAAGTAGCAGATGAAATTCGCGTAGCATTGTTTTTGGATTTGATTCGAAAAGAAAAAAGTAACATTTCTCGAAGCAAATATTCAATCATTTCTTGATAGAGTTCTTTTTGTGCTTTTGCTTCTTCTTTGATTTCGTTTAGCTTGGCATTTAAGATGGTTTGTTCGGAAGCTGTCAGAGTTAAAATGCTCATTTCATCTGTAAAAAGAGTGGAAAGTCGCCCATCGGCCATCTCATCAAACCAATGTTCCATAACAGCTTCCTCAATTTCGATTAAGAAGCGATGATGAAAATGTTGCTCAGCTGGAGAGGTTTTGTGAATCCTGTTTTTGCCGATGAAAACAAGGCTTCCTGGTTGGACAAAGAAGCTATTTCGATCAATAAAATAATAGCGACTACCTTCTAATAAGTAGTAGATTTCGTAAGTAGAGTGATAATGACGGTATTTCATATCAAATGAGCCACTGCGAGTGGCTTCCTCAAGTTGAAAATGATTTGTCTTTAATTCAAAATAAGTGCCATATGGTGATGGTGGAAATTCGTAGGTTTGAGAATTTTTTGTATTGTTTGTATCCATAAAAATCTCCTTTAAAACTAATCAATTAAAACTAGACGATTAGGTCAATATTGTTTTATTTCTTGGCATAAAAGCCAAAAAACAGCAAGAAAATAAATAGATCTGCATTTATAATAACAACTAAAGAAACAGTTGACAAGGGAAAATAAATATCAAATAAAAGAAAGGAAGGATTTACTATGATTTACAAAGACAATGCAGTAAAAGATCTTCGCATCGCCTATATTGGAGGCGGATCAAGAGGATGGGCGTGGACCTTCATGCGCGATTTGGCATTAGAACCAGCGCTTGGCGGAACCATCGTTTTGTACGATATTAACAAGGAAGCAGCGAAGGCAAATGAGGTGATTGGAAACGGGATTACCAAAAGACCAGAGGCAGTTGGAAAATGGAAGTATGTTGTTGCAGATACACTTGCAGAGGCACTTACGGGCAGTGATTTTGTTGTAATCTCGATTCTTCCGGGTACGTTTGATGAGATGGAGTCGGATGTGCATGAGCCGGAAAAGTATGGAATTTATCAGTCGGTTGGTGACACGGCAGGACCGGGAGGAATGGTTCGTGCACTCAGAACGATTCCAATGTTTGTTGAGATTGCAGAGGCAATTCGTGATTATGCACCGAAGGCATGGGTCATTAATTACACGAATCCGATGTCTCTATGCGTAAAGACACTGTATCATGTATTTCCAGAAATCAAGGCATTTGGCTGTTGCCATGAGGTATTTGGAACGCAAAAGCTTCTGGCACAAATTGCAGAAAGAGAGCTTGGCTTAACCAATATCGCACGAGAGGATATTGTCGTAAATGTACTGGGATTAAATCATTTCACTTGGTTTGATCGTGCTTCCTACAAGGGAATTGATCTATTTCCAGTGTATCGCCACTTTATCGAGACTCATTTTGAAGAAGGCTTTGAGGAAAAGGACAATAACTGGATGAATTCCACCTTTGCATGTGCACACCGTGTTAAATTTGATTTATTCCAAAAATATGGATGGATTGCTGCAGCAGGAGATCGCCATTTGGCAGAGTTCATGCCACCGATTTATTTGAAAGATCCACAGACGGTTGCCTCATGGAAGTTTGGTTTGACAACAGTTACATGGAGAAAAGAAGATCTGAAAAAGCGTCTGGAAAAGAGTAAAAGATTGGTATCTGGTGAGGAGCAGGTTGAGCTAAATCCATCCGGTGAGGAAGGAATCCTTTTGATAAAGGCTTTGTGTGGACTGACACGTGTGATCAGTAATGTCAATATTCCAAATACAGCAGGTCAAATTCCGAATCTTCCCAAATCGGCAGTTGTGGAGACAAATGCAGTATTCTCTAGAGATAGCATTGCACCAGTCTACGCTGGAAATTTGACAGAGGAGATTAGACAGCTGATGCTTCCGCATGTGATGAACCATGAGGATGTCTTAAAGGCTGCGCTCACATGTGATTACGAGATCATGCTTCGCGCATTTCGTCGCGATCCTCTTGTCACCTGTAGCAGTGCGGATGCAGACAAGCTTTTAAGAAAAATGATTGTAAACACAAAGAAGTATCTGCCAGAGGGTTGGCAAAAAATAAGCCTGAATCCGTGAAAAGAATTGATATCGCAAGTAAGACTCCTGACACTCGTAATTTCTACAGCTTTTTTTTGATGTGTTGTCATATGTCGCAAGATGGTATCTGGAGAAGGAAGAAGCTGATAAAATTAACCGTAAAATTGTAGAACATAGGAAGAAAAGTAAAGGGAAAAGTTGATGGGATATTTTGTGGAAGAGAAGGCACGTGTTTGTTGGTGAGTTCAGAGCATATAGAGAAATCTGTATGCTCTATTTTTTCCCATTTTTCGAGAAGGGAAGTAACATAATAAGTTAAGTGAGCGTATTTATAAAATAGAAGAAAGTGTAGAGCTATATGGACATGAATGAAAGCAGTAATCATTGACTTGAAAATTTGGAGAAAAGTCGAGGAGGTAAGAGATGGAGTTTGGAATTGCAAGTGTGGCAGGTATTACAGTCATCTGCTATTTGGCTGCACAGGCAGTAAAGGCCACGAATCTTGATAATAAGTGGCTTCCTGTAATTTGTGGGGTACTTGGAGGTATTCTAGGTGTTGTTGGTTTATATTGGATTCCAGAGTATCCGGCTCAGGATATTATTACGGCAATTGCTGTCGGTATTATGTCTGGTTTAGCAGCAACTGGTGTCAATCAGGTCTATAAGCAGTTATCCGGAGAAAAAACGGAAAAATAATTTTCAATTGATTTCCAGAACGTTTCTGTATATAATCAAAAAAGAAACGTTCTGGAGGAAAAGAAAGTGATCTACGAATTAAAGGATTCTGAAAAAGGAAAAGCAATTTTTGAAGGTTGGCAAGAAACAATGATTTATTCTTGTTTACAAAAGGTAATGGGACATATTTATGTTACTGATTTTGAAAATCCAAAATCTGCAGTCGCTATTGTGGGATGTTTTGCTTTTTACGCAGGAAAAACAAATAGGGAGCTTATTCAAAAGAAACCAGAAGGGTTTGCTATTTTGGTACCACAAAATGGAGAGTGGGAAGAGTTGATTGAAAAATGCTTTCCAAACGGAAAGAAGGTTACTAGATATGCAATTAAAAAAAATACAAGATTTGACAAGAAAACACTAGAACGAAATATAGAACAGCTTCCAAAAGGATATGAGTTAGCAAAAATTGATTCGGATCTATATGATAAATGTTTAACGAATCCGATTGCAGTAGATTTTGTCTCTTCTTTTGAAAATAAGGAACAATATTTGAAAATAGGAAGAGGTATGGTAGTAATAAAAGAGGGTGAGATCGTTTCTGGGGCGTCTTCCTATACCAGATACAATGATGGAATTGAAATCGAGGTAGATACAGCAGAAGAAGAGAGAAGAAAACATTTGGCATTGATTGCATGTTCGGCACTGATACGAAATTGTTTGGCGGAAGGTCTTTATCCAAGTTGGGATGCTCAAAATACGGATTCAGTTCGATTGGCTGAAAAATTAGGTTATGAATTTGATCATGAGTATATTGCATATGAAATTGCTTGATGATATTATGAAGCAAATAGCTGGATTAAGCAAAATTATCGCCAGAATTTTAAGGTTGAGAAACTTGCAGAACAATGGAATATGAGAGTTTCTCAGTTCTGTTAAAAGTTTAGAGATAGCATTGCACCAGTCTACGCTGGAAATTTAACAGAGGAGATTAGACAGCTGATGCTTCCGCATGTGATGAACCATGAGGAGTACCTGACATGCCAATGAATCAATAGTTTTCTAAGAGATCGTCATGAGATATAATCTTATACGAAAAGAATATAAGAACCTGGAGGGATAATTCCTCAGGGTTCTTTTTATAAAAAATCAGAAACACTTTAAAATATGCGTATAATTGAAAAATATTGAAAATGAAAGTAAGCATCGAAATGATATGGAAATAGATTTTATTATTTCAAATAATAGTAGATTAAAGTATAAGATGTTTCCAATTGAGGTGAAGTCTGGAAAACAATATAAAACCACTTCACTGGATAATTTCAGAGAAAAATATAGGGAACGTATAGGTGAGAGTTATATTATTCATCCAAGAAATTTGATTTTGAAAGATTGAATTATCTGTATTCCTCCATATATGACAGTGAATATATAGATGTAAAAGCGCTAGACACTCTTACGCCTGCTAATTTTTGCGTCTTACAAGACAAAAGCTAGACAGGCATGCGAAAAGAATATAGAATAAATGAATTAGAAAGTTATCAGGATGAGATATCGATAAAACTATCTGACAGATTTAAATACGAGAGGAGATCACAAAACAATGATTTATTTTACAGCAGATACGCATTTTGGTCATGCGAATATAGTAAAAATGTGTGAGTGGCCATATCCGGATATTGAAAGTATGAATGAAGCGATGATTGAGGCATGACAGATGCACAGTGCTATAAGAAAGCAAACATTGACCGAAAGCTCTTTTCTAAAATCCGCTCAGACAAATATTATAAGCCGTCTAAGCCGACTGTGCTGGCATTTGCTTTGGCTTTGGAACTGCCACTTGACCAGATGCAGGAGATGCTTGTCAAGGCAGGATTCTCATTATCACATTCAAATAAATTTGACATTATCATAGAATTTTTTGTAAAGCGAGGAAACTATAATGTGTATGAAATCAACGAAGCGTTATTTGCCTTTGACCAGAGCCTGATTGGGGCGTGAAAACAAAATGTCGCTTTCCATGCGACCACTCTTCAAAATAAAACTGCTATAGTATGGCTGTAAGGTATGAAAACAAGCAGCTATTTGGCGTGAGTAATGAATACCGTAACAGCGAACTCGGCAGGGCGAGATATTTTGGGAGGACAAGCACATGAGGAAGAATTTAACAGAAATCGTTTTTATTTTGGATCGCAGTGGCTCCATGAGTGGGCTAGAACGCGACACCATCGGTGGATTTAATTCTATGATTGAGAAGCAGAAAAAAGCAGAGGGAGAGGCATTAATTTCTACGGTACTGTTTGACAATGTGAGTGAGGTTTTGCATGATCGTGTAAATGCAAAGGACATTCAACCAATGACTGACCGAGATTACACAGTTCGTGGCTGTACGGCATTGTTGGATGCGATTGGTGGAGCAGTCCATCACATTGGAAATGTCCATAAATATGCAAGACCGGAGGATGTTCGAGAGCACACAATGTTTGTGATCACAACGGATGGTATGGAAAATGCGAGTCGTCGTTACACATACGAAAAAGTGAAGCAGATGATTGAACGGCAGAAAACAAAATACAATTGGGAGTTTTTGTTTTTGGGTGCCAATATTGATGCGGTTCAAACAGCAGGTCAGCTTGGAATTGGCGCAGATCGTGCGGTCAACTATCAATGTGACAGTGAAGGAACTGCGCTGAACTATGATGTGGTTAGTGCAGCAATCAGCTCCGTCCGTTGCAGTGCATCGCTAAGTGCAGATTGGAAAAAGCGCATTGATGAGGACTACAAAAAGCGTGGTGGTCGCAGGCATAAGTGATATCATGTCTGGCTTAGCAGCAACTCACTAACTTAAAAAGAGCACCTAGAATGCGAACAGAGCAAGAATTTGCATAAAATGTTGGAAAGGAAATAAACGTGTTACAAAATCCATATAAAACGGCTGAAACGATACTTTTTGCATCATCCAAGCCTAGAGGCAAATTGAAAAGTGTTGATTTGTATGGTCCTTCTGTTAAAGAAAAAAATGAAGGATTACTATGTTCAACATTTCATCTTGAAAATGAAAGTGGTACTGGAGACATTGCTGTCTATTCAGTATTTCCAGGTATGGAACTAGTCTATAATGATATGCATATGAAGTATTGCAACAAAACGCAAAATCCTCGGACGAATTTTCTTGAAATTAATTATTGCAGAGAGGGGCGGTCTGAATGTACTTTTGGAGAATATAGTTATTGTTACATGACAACTGGTGATTTATCCATTTGTTCTTTGCAGGGAAAATCACACACATCATCTTTTTCAACCTCTCATTACCATGGCATAACAGTTACGATTGATTTTGCAGAAATTACAGAAGAGATGAAGCAGATTTTATCACTTCTTTCGATTGATCTAAATCGAATTTTAGCATTTTCAGAAAAACAGGATTTTTATATGGTGCGTGCAAATGAGACGATTCAGCATATATGTTCAGAATTGTACACGGTACAAGATCATTTAAAGCCTAGTTATAGTAAAATAAAGCTGCTGGAACTTTTGTTAATATTGACAGAAATGAATTTTGATGCTGGCAGGAAAGATTATGTTTATTTTTCAAAAGCACAAAGAGATTGCGTTTTAAAGATTCACGATTTTGTAGTAGAACATATTATAGAACACTATACAATTGAGGAGTTAGCAGAGCGATTTGAGATATCGCCGACTTCATTAAAAAAATGTTTTAAGGAAATGTATGGTGTTCCGATCTATACTTATTGCCGTACCTATCGGCTGCAAATTGCAGAGAAAATGTTAAGGGAAGGGCAATTGTCGGTAGCTGAGATAGCTGCAAAAATTGGATATATTAATCCGAATAAATTCACATCTGCTTTTTGCTCTGAATACAAAATGACACCGACAGAATATAAAAAGAATGTCCAAATGGATAGAAAATAGTCTGTTTGGTCATTGAGATTTGAATCGGTACTAGATAAAATATGCATTAGTTAGTTACAACTAACATAATATAAATTTAAAAAGAAAAGAGGAAAAAAGATATGAGAAGAAAAATGTTTGTTATGCCACTTGCAGCAGCTATGGTTTTAAGTGCTGTTCCAGCATTTGCATCAGAAGGAACATCATCAGCTGCAGAAGAGACAGTAGAAGAGACATCCGAGGCATCATCTGCAGAAGAGAGTGAGAGTGAGGGGGTTGGAGATGTCCTTGCTAATCTAGAGGGAACCTATGAGGAGTTATTCCCAGTGATCGCAGATGCAAAGTATGATGATTTGTGGCTTGGCTTTTGTGCTCAGTATGGTGATGAGGAGAATGCGCAGTTGTATTCTGATATGTTAAAGGGCAGCACGACTGCATTGATTTATGGAGCAGAGGCAGTGGATACCTATGCAGAGAATCCAGACGACACGGCATTTGACTGTTATTTTTTGCATGGAGTTGCACAGTTTACAGTAGAAGGAAACACGATTACTGGAACAGATGCAGATGGTGAGGAGGTATTTTCTCACACCTATACTTATGTTGGCGATGCAGAGGATGGAAGCTTTGCAATTTATAAGAGCGATGACGAGAACTCTGGTGATTTTACTTATTTTGCATTTGCAGCAGATACGCCAGATACGACCTATCATATTGAGTTTCGCTACGGATATACCGAGTACAAGATCAATTCTTTCTATGATGGAGATTATGCCTACTGGATGGCATCAGGAATTAAGACAGATGCATCTGAGGACGTAATCAGTGATTGCGTTGAACTGTTTTGCAGTGAGAATCTCGCAGAATAATAAAACGAATCCTTATAATTAAAAGATGACAAAATAGAGTGTGTCGAGAAATCGATATGCTCTATTTTTTAGGAATCTGGCGCGGGAATCCTCGGCCATTCAATGACCGAGATGAAAGCGCCGCTTGCTTTTATCATACCATAAATCCGCCGAAGGTGTGAAGCTTTTTGTGTTCCAAAAAGCAAAACTGTCTTCGGCAGAGAAATATAGGAAAGATTCGGGTGGCAGTTTACAGAGAAAATAATACGGTATGTATAATATATATTTCAATTGTTTATTGACTATATGTATACTATATGATATAATATATGTGAAAAAGATAACTTAAAACATGCACGTACCTGCATGTATAACATCAATTATCATATTGTTTGTTCGGTAAAATACCGCAGAAAGATGTACGAGAAGTTTCCAGACTTACGCCAACAGCTGTGGAAAGGAGAACTTTGGAACCATTCTTACTACCTGGAAACGATTGGAGATATCTCAGAAGAGACCATCCGCAAGTATATCGAACACCGGTCAAAACAGTACTGACGAAAGGAGGGGCCATGCCAAAGGCAAGAAAGAAAAAGAACAGTTCTTTCCAGACAACC